>Ga0206107_1000428_pt1 | contig 18253 bp, 19 predicted proteins | sample 2B0metagenome_FD_148652 | JGI IMG/M metagenome (GOLD analysis project Ga0206107, IMG submission 148652) | Enriched microbial communities from leaf-cutter ant dump, University of Wisconsin, Madison, United States - 2B0 | ecosystem: Environmental > Terrestrial > Nest > Insects nest > Nest dump...
CCTTGTTGCAAATGAAAATAGTTTATTTCCTTTCTTTTTTACCACAGAGATCACGGAGCTGCACAGAGTATTCTTTTCCTCTGTGTTCTCTATGTGCTCTGTGGTTATATTTGATGTTCATTTATAATTAGAGTTAAATTATATGATAAGCGCTGAACCTTATTGCAAATGAAAATAGTTTATTTCCTTTCTTTTTTACCACAGAGATCACGGAGCCGCACAGAGCATCTTTTTTCTCTGTGTTTCCCTGTTCGCTCTGTGGTGAAATATCATGTATTAAATCTTTTCCGCTACAATCGCGATGGCGCCTAACTGTTCACGGTATTTATAAAAGATTTTACGCATGTTCATAATCCGTTTCCGGGCATCGGGATGTGTCAGGATATTCATCCAGATTTTGACGGCACGCAGCAACCCTTCGTCATCAATGACTCTTTTGGGTTCCAATAAGGACATGGAATTGGTCATCACTTTCCTGATTTTAAAACCCTCATTTTCCAGGAGTGATTTCCATTCGTTTTCGGTCAGCGGCCTTGCGTTTACTTTTATAGTAAGCGCCAGTTCTCTCTGGATTTCGGCTTTTGAATTTTCATCTGTGGAATTTTCCAGGCTAAGCTCATGGATTCCGTATAAGCCGCCGGGCTTTAAAATCCTGTATGCTTCTTTTATAATTTCGGATTTTCGATGGTCGGCTTGCATGGTGAGCATGGCTTCGCCATAAACGACATCGGCAGAATCCTGATTCAGGCCGGAATCCGCGGCGCTTCCGGTCACGATTTTCTGATTGGGCGCACTCAGTTTTTTCTGAAGTAATTCCGCCGCGCTTTCATCCAGTTCCACTCCGGTGTAAGATTTTGGTTTTCTTTCTGCTACGACAGAAGCGGTATATCCCAGGCCGGGAGCGAATTCCACTACTTCGGATTTTGAGCTGATGTTTAGCCCGTTAATTAATTTTTGGGTCAGTTCTTTTCCGCCGGGGCGCAATACTTTTTTGCCCATTTTGGCCAGTATCCAGTGTCCCTGCGCTTTTTGCATATCGGTTGTTTGCATGATAAATTAATTAAAAAAATGATTCATATAAATCCTGGTTCCAGTACATGATCAGATAGAAAATACCGAATCCCACGAATAAAATTACCAAAGCCCAGACCCATGAAGGGATTGCTTTGGGTGTTTCGGAACCGGTGATGACAAAAACGTCTTTCCGCTCGCTTCCGTAAGCGTTGATGGTGATGGGGATTTGTGTATCCACAACTTCGTTATCTTTAAGCCCCAGTACCGAAATGGCAGGGCCGTTCCGTACTTCAAACGGAATGATTTTAATTCCTTCCGCGCCATCCGTGGAAGTTACCACGATTTTGAGCTTGTGCTTCCCGTCCGGAATCTTTGTGGTGTCAAAAATGAATTTGACGGGAGATTCGAATTCAGCGAAAGGCTTTGGATCGTCATCCAGGAATATCCGTATGGTTTTTTCCATTTCTTCCATGGCTTATGGTTTTTGTTCTACAACAATATTTTTGATGTGTGCCGGGTCTTTTTCTCCCGGCTTTATCAGAAATTTCAGGCTTAAAAAGAGCGTAATGCTGACGATCACCACGGCAACTGAAATGATGATATAATCCCAGTTGCCCTGCGGGCCTGTACCGTGTGTGATGTTTTTCAGCGCTTTCGGCTGGTTGGCCTGACATACTTCGCAGGCAATTGCCTGTAAGCCTGAAAAAATACTGAATAATAAACTGAATATGATTCTTGATTTCATGATTTTATGGTGTTTGGGTCATTACTGAATCCCGTATTGCTTTTACATCGGCTTCTGTAATCTGGGAAGCGTTGTTTCCCCAGCTGCTACGTTCATGGTTGACAATGGCTGCGATGTCTTTGTCAGAAAGCTGTTTGGCAAAGCTCGGCATGGTCGCGTATTCTGCCCGGGCATCGTATCCTTTTAGAATAATCTGGATCATAATGGAATAATCCGGATTATTCACAATCGGACTTCCCGCCAAAGGAGGGAATGCGCCCGGCAAACCTTTTCCGTCTGCCTGGTGGCAAGCCGAACAGGTTTTCATGAAAAGCGTTTCCCCATCGGGCAGGTCGGATGCATGTGCCGACTCATCACTGGTCTTTTTCTTTTTAGCCGGAATGAAAGCGACCGTCGTTTCATCGGGTAAATCGGGTTGCTTGAGCGAAGTCAGGTAATCGACGAGGTTCAATACCTTTTGAGTAGCAACGACTTTGTTTCTTTTGTTTTTCAGATATTGAGCAGGAATGTTCAGTACGACATCATTTTTCGTAACATTCAGGCTGTCTTTTTCTTCGAATAACCACGGGTAAGAGGGCATCACCGATTGTTTTACTACCAGCCTGGGATTGTACAAATGAAGCAAATGCCATTCCGGTGCGGACTGCCGTAATCCGATGTTGGTCAGGTCAGGCCCGGTGCGTTCGCTTCCCAAAAGAGAAGGTGACTGCCGCCAGAAATCCAGCCTTTTTTTGGAATAATAATAATCGGAAGGAATGGATGGGCGCGAGCCCCAGGTTTTGTCCATTTCTATGCTCCGCACCTGCTGTGTATGGCAGGCCATACAGTTTTCCGAAACATAAGTGTCGAGTCCACTTCTTTGTTCCTCGGTCAGGTCGGGTTGCCCCGGCAAAGGTTTTACGCCCTGCATTTGCGTGGCGGGAATCAGCGCTATGAATGTGCTGAGTATGAGGTATCCCCAGAACGACAGAAGAACTAAGTTTTTGTGGTTTTTACTTAAATTCAACATGGGATGAATTTTAAATGGTTATAATTGTTTTTTTAGTTACAGATTTATCCTCTTTCACCATTATATAAAAATTATAAGCGAAAACGATATGTGATATAAACATCATAGTTCCGCCCACGGCGCGCCAAACCCAGTATTCCCTCATCAGGACGACGGATTCTATGAAAGGGTTTTCTTCTATCCAGCTGAGGCCTTTCAAAGTCCCGCCCGTCATAAGTGAAATCATATAGGCAAAAAGCCCGACGAAAGCCAGCCAGAAATGCGCCCCGACAAATACCTGTCTGGGTTCTTTCCCGGTAATTTTCGGAAGAATGGCATAAATAGCACCCCAAAGCAGGAAACAAATGATCCCGTACATGGTCATGTGCGAATGGGCTACATTGAAATCCGTAAAGTGCCAGACGTAATTGGTAAACCGGAATGCCTGGAAGCTTCCCTGCGAAGAGCCGACAAAATAGAAAATCACACCGACAAGGAAAAACGGCAGTACGTAGCTTTTGGAAATATGGTTCCAGCTTCCCCGCATGGTCATCAGGAAATTGGTAGTTCCGGCAATGACCGGAATGAACATTCCCATACTGAACACGATCGCGACGGTTTGCAGCCACCACGGCAACGGGCTGAATACGAAATGGTGCGTTCCGATAAGGCTGTAGAACAACATTTGTGTCCAGAATGCCAGAACACCCAACGAATAGGAATAAATCGGTTTGTTGAGAGAGGAGGGAAGATAATAATAAGTCAGTCCCAGTGTAAAGGTCATGAACCACATCCCGACACCCTGGTGCATATAATAACCCTGAATGACTGTTTCACCCAATCCGTTCTGGTAAGCCGGCAGATAACCGATGGTCACCAGAATGACCGTCCAGATAAGCGCAGCCAATATATACCAGTTGGAAATATAGATTTCGGAAATTTTCCTTTTGGCAACGGTCTTATAAAAGTTATAAAGCGTAAGCGCTAATCCCGAAGCAAATAGCAGAAACACCGGCCAGATGTATTCCCTGTATTCACCGCCACCGTTGTTCACGCCCGACATCAGGCAGAGATTCCCCAGGACAATACTTGAATTGATTAATATCCAGACAATCTTTGAAAGCTGCTTGCTGTAAATATTTGTATTGGAAGTCCGTGCGATGACGTAATGCCCCAAACCAATCATTGCCAGTGAAGCCCAGCCCCAGAAAACGGTATTGGTGTGGACAGGCCGCAATCTTCCGAACGAAAGCCAGGGAACATGATCCAGTTCAGGCCAGATGAATTTCATGCCTAAATATTCTCCTATGAATGTCCCGAAAACCAGCCAGAAAATGGCAGCTCCCAAATAATAAATGACGATTTTTTTCAGGGTGGGAGAGATTTCGATTTTGATGGTGGAGCTAACTTTTTCATCAAATAGCGGATTGTCCGGGTGATTGGTAACTTTGGAAATCAATCCTTTTTCGTCAAATGCCTTTTCGGTTCCCGATAATTCATTTCCCGGAAGCCGGTAAGTAAGCGCTGCTTTTCTTTTTTCGAGGATTTCATCAATTTCAGGGTCAGTCAGGCCGATCAGTTCCTCATCAAAAGCTTTGTTTCTTTTTCTGATTTGTTTTTTCTTCATCGAATCTGCATAAGCGGAAATTTTTGCCGACATGATGATAACCGCCACAGAAGCGACAATCAATACCAAAATCAGCGTTCCGATTACTCCCGGGCTGGTTTCCCAGTTGCTGGTGTCCATCGCCTGGCTTTGGGCTTTGGAAACGGCAGGCAGAAATGAAAGAAGAATGAATACGAATAAATGTTTCATCTTAATTAAAAATATCTGACAAGAGGTTATGTACAGTATTTTTTACTGCGACGATGTAAAGTTATGAATTATAAAATATATTTACGACAAAATTGTCCGAAATTATTTTAGACAGGTTGTTCATTTGAAATCAATGGATTAATCTGAAAAGGCTGTATTTTTTTATATCTTCCCGTTCTGCCCAATGATAAAATTTTGAATTTAGCACAGCGTTAATTTGAACAAACAAGGCTTAATCCCTAAATTCGCTTTCATAACGATCATTTCCTAATGCCCGGATTAAAGTTCAGATATAAAAGGCGGCTTGTCAGGTTTCGCAGCAACCAGTGGGTGCAAGCCGTTTTATATTATTCTCATTACTATTACGAAAAGACGATGGAAACCAATTCCACACTGAAAAAGCAGTTTTTCCAGTTTCTGCCGTTTTTGTTTGCATCTGCACTTACGGGCCTGGTGGCTGTTCTCTATTCCTTATTATTCAATTATGCGGAACATTTTTCATTTTATTTGTTCGGGTTGAACAAATACCTGATTTTCCTGGTTACGCCAGCGTGTTTTCTTTTTTCCTGGTGGGTTTCGGATAAATACTCGGTGAATTCAAAAGGGAGCGGCATCCCGCAGGTGATGTGCGCCATGGAATTGAACAACCGGCAAAAACCTTTTTTAGCCAAAATATTCGGTTTCAGAATGATTATCGTCAAGGTTTTGTCCAGTTGTGTAAAAGTAGTTGGGGGCGGGATTTTAGGAAGGGAGGGCCCGACGATTCAGATCGCGAGTTCCATTTTTTACCTGGTTCATAAATATCTTCCGAAATGGTGGGGGCCTATATCGCAAAAAAATATGCTGATTGCCGGTGCTTCGTCAGGCCTGGCAGCGGCTTTCAATACACCTTTGGGAGGAATTATATTTGCTATTGAAGAATTATCAAGGTACCATATCAAATACTACAAATCGCCTTTGTTCATTGCCGTAATCATTGCCGGCCTGACCGCGCAGGGCCTGACCGGCTCTTATCTGTATCTGGGATATCCGAAAGTAGATGTTTCGGGGTTGAAAGTTGTTTTGGCAGTCATTCTGGTGGCTGTCCTTTGCGGTTATTTCGGAAGTAAAACGGGGACGGTAATACTGGGCGTGATGCGGTTTTTTAAAAGAGTTAGGAAAAGAAAATACCAGGCGGTTTTTGTTGTCTTTTGTGGATTATTCGTAGCAACGTTTATTTACCTGGTTGGGATTGACGCGATGGGGTCGGGTAAGCATATTATGGAAACCCGCTTATTCAATGAGAATAAAACCGTTGACTGGTATTTGCCGTTTGTAAGGATGAACGGGCTGATTGCCTCATTCAGTTTTGGCGGGGCGGGAGGTGTTTTTTCACCCTCGCTGAGCGCAGGCGCAAGTTTTGGTGCCTTGGTTGCACAGCTTCTTGAACTCAAAGGACAGAGTGCCAATATGATCATCCTCATCGGCATGACTGCATTTCTGACCGGTATGTCAAGGGCTCCTTTTACTTCGGCAATTATCGTTTTTGAAATGACGGACCGCCACAGCATTATTTTTTATTTGTTGCTCGGCGCCATCCTGGCCAATATTATTGGCTCTTTGGTTGACAAAAAATCATTTTATGACCGGTTGAAGGATACTTATCTCGACGAAGTATCTGAAAAAACTAAGATGGCAGCAACGCCGGATTGATATCCAGTATATTTTCCCGTTTGTATTTTTCTACGAATTCATCTGAGAAATGTTCGCTTCCCATCAGTTTATTGGATTGAAGGAGTTTTTTAATGTCGAGTGTCTTGTATTCTTTCAGCATTTTGATCGAAAGTGGTTTATAGGAAAAATGCCAGGGTTCATAAGCGAAACCTTTTCTGTCTTTTGCATTGGTGTAAACCAGGTAAAATCCGAATTTCTCTGAATTTTCATCCAGCCAGTTTTTGAAATTATGCATTCGGCCGCCTTTATTGAAATGCGTTTCACTCAACGGATTGGAAGGAATTCCTTTGGTGGAATCAATGATGTCCAGATCGGTTCCCCAATGGTGGCGCGAAGTCCCCGGAATGGTGCTGTACTGAATGATTTTTTCAATGGTTTTCTCGTGCGACAATCCCTGATTCCGGTAACTTTTGTATTTGCGTTCCCAGATTGAATTTTGATGGGAATAACTTCTGTAGCTGGAAATTACATGAATGTTGAAACCATTTTCTTTGGCCAATTTTTTCATCAGGTTAAACTGCGAAGCTGTTTCTTTGCGCAGTTTGAAGCCGTCTCCGTAAAAAGCCGGGTTTCCTTTCCCGATGAGTTCATCTTCCGAAAATTCATTGAAAAGATTGAAATTGATTTTCGGGTTGATGATGAGCAATCCGCTCATCAGGGTAGATTTTTTGATGAAATCACGCCTTTGCATCAGCTCTAAAATTTTGCAAGTTAAACACCTGTCAGGTTTCCGAAACCTGACAAGTCTTTTTTATAGTTTATTTCTCCGCTACCAGTTCTCCGATTCTCACGATGACCTCCACCGCTTTTTCCATGGATTCTAATGGAACATATTCATAGGGGCCGTGGAAATTATGTCCGCCTGCGAAGATGTTCGGGCAGGGAAGCCTCATAAAGCTCAAACGTGAACCATCGGTTCCGCCGCGAATCGGTTTGATGTTAGGCTCAATTCCAACGTCTTTCAACGCCTGTTCAGCGATTTCCACCGACTGGAATTTTTCCTTCACTTTTTCCACCATATTGTAATACTGGTCTTTCATGTCGAGGATGATGTTATCCTCACCATATTGCTTACGCATTTCAGCTACGATTTCTTCCACCAGTTTTTTACGTGCTTCGAATTGGGTCATATCGTGGTCACGGATGATGTATTTAATCGTGCATTCCGAAACATTTCCTTCAAAATCATTCAAATGGAAGAAACCTTCACGGCCTTCAGTTTGTTCGGGTACTTCATCGCCCGGCAGTTGGTCGGCAAATTGTCGTGCCATAGTGATGGCATTGACCATCTGGTTTTTGGCATAACCTGGGTGAACACTTTTTCCTTTAAAAGTCAGGTGTGCATAAGCCGCATTGAAATTTTCATATTCCAGTTCGCCTATTTCACTTCCGTCCATGGTATAAGCCCATTCGGCTCCGAATTTTTTCACATCAAAGAAATCTGCTCCGCGCCCAACTTCTTCGTCCGGCGTGAAACCAACGGCAATGCGCCCGTGTTTGATTTCGGGATGAGCGATCAGGTATTCCATGGCGGTAACGATTTCAGCTACGCCGGCTTTGTCGTCGGCACCCAATAAAGTTGTGCCGTCGGTTGTGATGAGGGTTTGGCCTTTGTATTGTTTCAGCTCCGGGAATTCATCCGGATTCAGGTTCATTTTTAATCCGGAATTCAACATAATGTTTCCTCCGTCATAATTTTCAATGATCTGTGGTTTTACATTTTCGCCCGAATAATCCGGTGAAGTATCAAAATGCGAAACAAAACCTATGGTAGGAACCTCCTTATCAATGTTGGACGGCAAATAACCCATTACATAAGCGTTGTCATCAATCGAAACATTTTCCAATCCTAAGGATTTTAATTCTTCACATAAATATTTGGCAATTTCCCATTGTCTTTCGGAACTTGGAAATTCATCCACAAAAGGAATACTTTCAGAATAAAAACTTACATATTTTAAAAAACGATTTTTGAGTTTGTCACTCCACAATTTGTCCATATTAAAATTATTAATTATTGAATTACGAATTACGAATTACGAATTACGAATTACGAATTACGAATTACGTTTTTTTATAGTTATTTGAATTTTTCCAATTATTTTGCATATTTCTTCCGCATCTTTCAATAAATTATCTGATAGTCCTTGTTCAAGATAATCAGTGGCGGTAAGCAGCTTGATCCAATAAATAGTTTCTCTTGCTTCTTTATAAGCAATAGAAATCTTTGACAGAAAATCTTTTTCTGACTGCCCTCCGATAGATTCTTCGATATTAGCACCAATTGAAGTTCCACTACGCAAAATTTGTTTAGAGATAACGAATTCCTTTTTTTCTTGGCTAAGATATTTATATAAATTTATTATACGGATAGCAAAGACAAATGATTTTTGTTGGATAATATTATCTGTTTTCATTATAAATCAGTTAGGCGGCTTAAAATTACAAATATTTTAGTCTGTTCTTTCGTAATTGAGGTTTTATAATTGATTTTATTTTCCGTAATTCGTAATTGAAATTTCGTAATTGAAAAGTAATGAACGAGAAAATCAAGATAATTGATTGTCCGCGCGATGCGATGCAGGGGATTCATGATTTTATTGCGACCGATGATAAGATTGATCATTTAACTAAATTGCTGAAAGTAGGTTTTGATACGATTGATTGCGGGAGCTTTGTTTCGCCGAAAATCATTCCTCAAATGGCCGACACGGCGGAAGTTTTGGAAACAGTAAAAGAGGTGAATCATTCATCCAAATTATCAGTCATCATTGCAAGCGAGGGAGGAGCTGAAAGAGCATTGAAGCATGACAATGTGGATTTGCTGGGATTTCCTTTTTCGATTTCGGAGCAGTTTCAGAAAGACAATACGCATAAAACAAGGGAAGAGGCTTTTCAGAGTATTCTGAATATTTCTAAATTAATTGAAGAAACAAATAAAGAAATTCTGCTTTATTTTTCCATGGCGTTCGGGAACCTTTACGGGGAAGAATGGAATGTGGAAATGGTAAACGAATGGGCAGCGAGATTTTCCGATATCGGAATCCGGCGGATCAATTTGTCCGATACGACTTCGGTAGCGCATACGGAAGATGTGGAAGAATTATTTAAAAATTTAATTAAAAAATATCCTGAAATTGAATTTGGAGCGCATTTTCATTCGGAATACAACAACTGGTTTCCGAAAGTGGATGCTGCTTACCGGAATGGTTGCCGCCGTTTTGACGGAGCCATCAAAGGATTCGGCGGTTGCCCCATGGCCAAAAGCGATCTGGTTGGGAATACGCCGACAGAAAAACTCATCAGTTATGCAGAAAGTTTGAAAGCAGAACATGGACTGGACTTGCTGGCGTTTGAATCGGCCTATAATTCGGCAATGAAAGTAATGGGATAATGATTCCGGGATTTTGACAAACCCGTTTTTGTGAATTTATCATTGTGTTTGTTGTATCTTTACAATTGGGATTTTGAAAAAATAATTAATAAATGGACGCTACGAGCAAAACGATTTATCAGGAAATTACTACAAAGCTGCAGACAGCGCCCAAAAGTATTTTGGAGCGTGTTTTGGGTTATATGGACAGGCTTCTGGAAGAAAATTCTGAATCAAATGTTTATGAACAAAACCTGAATTATCAACTGACAACACAGCAGAAGAGAGAACTTGATGAAATGGAAAATCTTTCTGACAAAGATTTTATTTCTTCAGAAGAATTTCACAAAAGCATAAAGGAAAAGTATGGCATATAAAATTGTTTATACGCATTTAGCCAATATAGATGTGGTACGGGCAATTGAATATTATCTACTTGTTGCAGGCAAAAAAATTGTGAAGTCATTTTACCGGGAACTTCTTTCCGCAGAAAAAACATTAAGGAATACGGCTTATTTTGAAAAAATTTATAAAGATTTTCATCGCTTTCCGCTCAGAAAATTTCCTTATATCATTATATATAAGGTAAATGAAGAAAACAAAACGGTATTGATTTACCGGATCTTTCATACGGCTCAGAATCCGGAAAAATATCCGAATTAAAATTTATCCGAAATTAGTGCGTTCTATTGAAATGAGATTAATGAAAAAGACAATTATTTACCTGGCTGCCGCTGCTGGATTGATGAGTTGCAAGGGCAAGCTTGATTTTTCCAAAAAGAAAGCGGACGATGAAAAAATCGTGGTCAGGTACGGTGGCCATTTCCTGACTGACAGGGACATACGGCTTATCCTGCCGCAGGATTATACGTTTGCAGACAGTACCCAGCTCGTCAAAACGTATATAGAGGAATGGGTGAAAAAGAAGGCCATTGTGGACAAAGCCGAAGAAAATATTGATGAACTTACATTGAAAGAAATCGACAATAAAATGGTGGAATACCGCCAGGACCTACTCATCAATGCTTATAATAATTACCTGATTGAAAAAAATATCAAAGATTCGATTTCGGAGAAGGACATCCGGGATTATTTTGAAAAGAACAAGGAAAGTTTTCCTTTAAGCAAAGATGTTGTGAGGTTCCGCTCGGTTACGGTCAAAAATGAAGATGCTGTCAAAGCGGAAAGATTATTCAATTCAGGAAAAGATGAAGATTTTGACGAACTGATGAAAATCGTCCTTACTTCGGGGATGCCTTATCACGACAAGGACAGTGCCTGGTATTCGGTCGATGTGCTTTCGGGCCAGGTTCCGCAACTGAACGAATCGGATTACATGAACCAGCTGCTTAACCGCAGAAGGGTGAAAATCGGCAATGACTCTACCGTTACACTGGTCAGGATACTTAGTTTAAAGCGAAAAGGAACCGAAGCACCTTATGATTTTGTTAAACCTACCATAAAAAATCTTTTACTAAACAAAAGAAAGTTAAATTTGCTCGGTGATTTGCAAAATCAGCTTTACAAAGAAGCCATCAATAATAACGAAATTAAAATCAATGAAAATTAATCATTACGCCTTAACACTGATTTTCTCGGTATTTTCTGTTGCCGTCATGGCGCAGCCGACACCGGATGATATGAAAAACCAATTGAAGCTCGACGGTGTTGCCGCCGTCGTGGGAGATGAAATCATCCTGGATTCGGACATAGAGAGAGATTATATCCAGGCACAGGCGCAAGGCCTTCAGGTAGAAAATAAATGTGAGTTCCTTGAAAATATACTGGTGGAGAAATTACTTCTCACCAAAGCAAAGGAAGATACTTTGATCAACATCACCAACGACCAGGTTGACAGGCAGGTTGACGGTACCATCCAGCGTTTCCTCACACAAGGTTCCGAAGAGGAGATACTGAATTATTTCGGGTACAGTACCATGCCCGAATTCAAACAGGAATTACGCGGAATCATGCGTGACCAGGCCTATGCCCAGCAAAAGCAGGAACTGATTACAAAAGGGACGGATGCGACGCCGGAAGAAGTCCGTGAGTTTTATGAGAAATATAAAGACGACCTTCCCGATTTTCCCGAAGAAGTGGCTTTGAGCCAGATTGTGGTTTATCCGGAAATATTTCCTGAAAATGAGCAAAAGGTCATTGACCAGCTGGCGCAGTATAAAAAAGAAATAGAAGAAGGCGCGAGCTTTGCAACCAAAGCGATCTTGTATTCGCAGGACCCGGGTTCGGCTTCCAACGGCGGTTTGATTAAAAATGTAAAACGTGGCCAGATGGTACCCGAATTTGATGCGGTGGTATTTAACCTGGAAGAAGGTGAAATTTCCGAACCGTTCAAAACCGATTTCGGCTACCATATCGCCCAATTAGAGAAAAGAAGAGGGCAGGAGGTTGATGTAAGGCACATCCTGATCCAGTTAAACCCGACACCGGAAGAGATTGCCCTGACCCGGCAAAAGCTGGATTCCATAGTGATGAAAATCGAAAAAGGTGAAATGACCTTCAAAGAGGCTGCGGTACAATACTCGGTAGATAAATACACAAAATACAATGGTGGGAAAATGATGGATCAGCAAACGATGGAAGACCGTATGGAACGTTCAAAACTGCCGGCCAAAACTTTGGCAGCCATTACTTCATTACAGGATGGTGATATTTCGGGCACGTTTGAAGATGAGTTCAACCGTCAGCCCGTTTTAAGGATTGTAAAACTGGATGAAACCATTCCCGCGCACAAAATCAATTATGAAACCGATTATTCAAGGTTGAAAAACATGACCATCAATACCAAAAAGCAGGAAACCCTGATGAAATGGGTAGGTGAGCAGATTCCGGATACTTTTGTGAAAGTCAATGACGAACACAAGGATTGTGAGTTTAAGCTGAACTGGCGGAAGAATTAATCATCCGCAATATAAAATAGAAAAACGCATCTGAAAGGATGCGTTTTTTGTTTTTAGCTGAAAACTATTTGCGAATTCGAATTTATCAAATTGGGAATAACATGATCTTATTAGGTTGATATAGTTATAACTCTCATTCTCATCAATTCTGTTTTTCTTTTCCTCATAAAATCCACCGGACGGATTCCATTACTCCTTGTTTTTAATTCTCAATCTGCCCGGTTTTGAAAATAATCTTCGCAAAAACAAGTAAATTAACGGATACTGCAACCATTTTGACGGATACTGCGACCTCAAAAGGAATTCGTTTCCCCAATTTTGCGTCAGGTAAACCAAGTATATATGCTGACCACCAACCCAAACTATAATATTAAACCCAACCTGGATTATTATGAAAAATTCAATCTTAGTAAAATAACCATTAACAACGACAATGAATTCAAAGAAAACGTACTGGAAGCAAAAGACAGTACGGGAACCGCTTCCGTGCATGAATCAGATACTCCTGTCAAAGATGGGAACCATTGGAAGTATTAAAAATACAATTATTGAGAACCCTTACTTTTAGGTAAAAGTAATTTTATGAAACAACTCTTTTCCTATACCTGTTTATTCCCGGCGCTCATTGCCTTGGTTACAGTGAGCGCACAGGAATACAAGGTATCCGGCACGATATCCGGCCATAATGGTAAAGCTTTGGAGTTTATTGAAGTTTCACTGGTTTCCGCCGACTCTATTGCAATCGTATCTGACCTGACAAACGATAAAGGGTTTTTTCAGCTAAAAGCGGAAAAAGGGACATACACATTGCTTGCAGAGAACCTGGGGACTGTTTTATTTACAAAAGATATTGACATAAATGCTGATATGGATTTAAGAAAAATAATTGTTGAAAACAGCATAGAGTTAAGTGAAGCAGTGATTACGATGAGTAAACCAATTTTCAAGCAGGAATATGACAAATTTATTTTCAATGTGGAAAATAGCCCGTTAAAGCAAGGGTATGATGCTATGGAAGTTTTAAAACGAAGCCCGAAGATTCAAATCAATTCAAAAGGCAATATTTTGCTGAGAAATCAAAGTGTTTTGGTTTTGGTCAATGGGCGAAAAATGAATATGTCGGGTGAAGAATTGAATAATTATTTGAGCGGAATTAATTCCGAAAATATAAAAAGTATAGAGATACAAGATGTTGGTTCAGCAGAAACAGATGCATCAAATAGTGGCGGAGTTGTAAATATTATATTAAAGAAACCACCCACAGGTTTTCAATCCACCGTGAAAACTTTTTATATGCACCGTAATGAGAGAAATCAGGTTTATTTTAGCGGAATAACCAATCAATTTGGTTCAAAAAAATGGAATATTTATAATAGAATTAATTATCGTGAAGATGGGAATTTTAATGAATATAACTCAACTTTAAAATTTTATGAGAATAATTCGAGGAATGAAAGTGAAGGGAAATCAAATAGCAAATCAACAATTTTCAATACAACTACCGGAATTGTATTTTATCCAAACGATAAACACGAAATAGGAACTGAACTTTACTATGTAAACAATATATCAGACACTAAACTAAATGGAAACCTCCAGATATTCAATCCTAACCTATATGCCATTTCAACCAGTGATGCTACTTCTTATTTTACCTATAAAACTTGGGATGCAATTGTTAACTATACATATAAGCTTGATAGTTTGGGAAGTAAGGTGAAATTAATTGCTGATATAGGTAATAATAACACTGGAAATCGAAATGATGTGGGTATAAAATATACTTATGGGATTTTATCCGATAGTAAAAGTCGTTTTTTAACCAATGCCAATTCAGATTTTTATAACGCACAGGTGGATTGGAATCAGAAAGCCAAAAAAAAATGGGAGTTTAATATTGGTACAAAATTTTATGGAGTAATAAGAAACAATACTATAGACACCTATTATTTTGATAATGACTGGCAACCATTGCCTGAAAGACAAGAGCATTTTGAGAATATAGAAAATATTTGGGCAAATTACCTAACATTTTCAACAAAATGGAAAGAGACCCATCAATTAAAAATCGGATTACGAACAGAATATACTGATACAAGAGGAAAAGATTTTATAAACAATACCGAAGTAAAACAAAATTATCTTGATTGGTTTCCCAGTTTTTTCTATGCTTATCAACTCAAAGAAAATCAAAATCTTTCATTTTCCTATTCAAGAAGAATTACCAGACCAACTTTTAGTGATTTGAACCCATTTCTTATTAAACTTAACGATTACAGCTATCAAATGGGAAACTCTGATTTACGACCGCAATACACTAATAAATTTGATATAACATATCAATTAAAAAAACAATCTTTTTCTCTTTATGGTAATTTTTCTAAAGACTTAATCTCAAGAGTTTATACTGTTGATGATAATAATGTAAGTTATTTCCAACCGAAAAATTTTGGAAAAGAAAAAGAAATAGGATTAGATTATTCTTACCATAGTGACATTTTTAAATGGCTATATACAAACATTTCGGCAGGTATTTGGCATTATGATTTTGAGTTAGGAGAACTAAAAAATAATAGAGTTGCTTACTATATTTCAGCATTTACCCGAATCAAATTTTCAAAAAACTTTTTTTTAGAGATTCAAAATAATTTCAATTCAAAAAATTCTTCAAGAGTAGGAGTATTTGATAAGCAATATCGTATGGACTTAGCTTTACAAAAAAACGTTTGGAATGGAGCTGGAATCATTCGACTTGCTTGTGAGGATGTTTTTAACACAGAAAGAGATAAAAATATATCTTATTATCAAGATTTTGACTTCAGGTTTTCTCAAAAGAGAATTACCCAGTCTGTTGTTTTGATGTTCATTTATACATTCAAAAATAAAGGAAGATTTAATGAAAAAATCGTGGAACAAGGTAATGAAAACAGACAAAGATTATGATGTGAAATATATTTTGGCCATTTCATATATAGGCGGAATCCGAAAAGCCTTAAACAGAGTAGGAACAATTTAAATTTTTTAAGATGAAGAAATCATTTGAAGAGCTTGTAAAACAGATGGATGTTCTGCAAGAAAGCGAACAAGGAATGCTAAAAGGAGGATTTTCTTCTTTTTCCGCTGGTCATACAGCTAAAGGAAGTAGTACAAACTCTGGTTGTGTTAATGTAAATTGTGATTGCGGAGATGGTGGAGGAACCACCACAACAACAACTACCACTACCACAACTGGTGGTTAAATTTCTAAAGAGGTGGGAAAACTTCCCACTTCTTTTTTACAATTTTAAATATAACTAATTATGAAAGTAAGCCAATTTAATTCATACATCCCCTATCAAAACAAATATGTAATATATAATGCATTTTCTAATGAATTCCTTCTATTAGAACCTTTGTTACATGATTTGATACAGGCAAGCATTAATGAAGATAGTGTGGAAAAATTACAATCTATTCACAAAGATTTATATAATGTCTTAGAGGAAAAAGGTTTTATAGTAACTAAAGAAACAGACGAATTACAAAAAGTAAAAGACCTCAGAGATTCTGTTGATTTTGACGAGAGTTCATTTCATTTGTTTATTAACCCAACAATGAATTGTAATTTTAAGTGTTGGTATTGTTATGAAACACATATTAAATCATCAAAAATGTCAGATGAAATTATTGTAAAAACGAGAGAACTTATTGTTAAGAATGTCGTAAAAAATAAAAAGGTTCAAAGATTTATTCTGTCATGGTTTGGCGGAGAACCTTTACTGTATTTTGAAAAGACTGTTTTGCCTATCCTCTCATTTGCACACAAAATCTCATCTGATAGAGATGTCCAATTTTATTGTGATTTTACTACGAATGGTTATTTAATAAATGAAGAGATGATTGAATCATTTAAGAAGTATGGAGTAAGCAGTTTTCAGATTACTCTTGACGGAAATGAAGAAAAACATAATAAAGTAAGATTTGTCAGTAAAAGCCGTGGGTCATATAAAGAAATCATTCACAACATAAAACTTCTATGTACAAATCAATTTAAGGTTGCTGTGAGGATAAACTACACAAAGGATAATTTAGATGGATTAGAATTAATTAAAAATGATTTTGATAAATTCACATTAGAAGAAAGAAAATATATGACTTTTTCATTTCATAGAGTATGGCAGGAAACTTTAGATTGTAAAGATAATTTAGAAGTCGTAACACAGAACCTTTTAAGTTCAGGTTTTAACGTGGCTACAGATTATTCGACCGATACGGTAAGAAACTCTTGTTATGCAGATCGAAAAAATCAAGTTACTTTAAATTATAATGGTGAAATTTTCAAATGTACAGCAAGAGATTTTACATCAGAAAATAAAGAAGGCATATTAAAAGATGGTGGGGAAATAGATTGGAATGAGAGGTTTCAAGAAAGAATGAATTCTAAATTCAAAAATAAGCCGTGCCTTTCTTGTCAAATTTTACCAATCTGTAATGGCGGTTGTTCTCAAGCCGCCTTGGAAAATATTGGTAAAGATTATTGCGTTGTAGAGGATAATGGTAAAAAGAAAGATGATATCGTGATGGCTAAATTTTTTGAAACAATGCAATCAATGACAGTCATTTAATAATGAAGTTCATACCTCAAAAAGACCAAATGGACTGTGGGCCTGCTTGTTTGGCAATGGTTTCAAGTTATCATGGCAAAACGATTCAGGCAGCATTTCTAAGGGAGCAATCCTATATAACACGGGAAGGCGTTTCCCTTTTTGGGATTTCAGAGGCCGCGCAAAAAATAGGTTTTGAAACATTTTCCGCAAAATTAACCACTGAAAAACTGATAGAAAACACAGAGACATTCCCCTGTATATTGCATTGGAATCAAAATCATTTTGTTGTCTTGCACAAAATAAGCAAGCCGATTTTCCCCTTTTGGGGGAATAAAAGGGGGCTTTTTCACATCGCCGATCCCGCGCATGGATTTATTAAATTAAAAGAAGAAAAATTCAAACAGTCATGGCCTTCAGACGATGAAAAAGGAGTGGCATTGTTTCTAAATCCAACGGAAATATTTTATAATTTCAGCCCGCCCAAAGAAGAAAAAACATCCTTAAGATACCTGATCAATTATTTACGCCCATACAAATTACGGCTTTTAGCAATGTTTGTTTTACTCCTGTTGGGCAGCGCACTCACACTGCTATTTCCCTTCCTTACGGAAGCATTGATAGACAAAGGCGTAAATGCTAAAAACCTGAACATTATCTGGCTTATTTTACTTGCCCAGCTGGGTGTGTTTTTGGGTTCAATTACAATAGAAATTTTCCGCAACTGGATTATGCTGTATGTCGGGACAAAACTGAGTATTTCCATTATATCCGATTTTTTGAAAAAACTTTTGCAATTGCCGATTAAGTTTTTTGATACTAAAATGATGGGCGATTTTAACCAGCGTATTCAGGACAATGAACGTATAGAAAATTTCCTTACTTCTCAAAGTTTAATCACATTTTTTTCAGTCATTACATTTTCAGTGTTTTTTGGCGTACTTTGGCATTACGATTTTAAAATTCTGTTGGTATATTTAGTATTGACAGTTCTTTCGGTCGGATGGTCATTCTATTGGTTAAGAAAAAGAAGAATCTTAGATTACTATCTGTTTCAGCAACGTAGTGAAAACCAAGAATCCATCTATGAAATTATCAACGGT
>Ga0206107_1000435_pt1 | contig 17982 bp, 17 predicted proteins | sample 2B0metagenome_FD_148652 | JGI IMG/M metagenome (GOLD analysis project Ga0206107, IMG submission 148652) | Enriched microbial communities from leaf-cutter ant dump, University of Wisconsin, Madison, United States - 2B0 | ecosystem: Environmental > Terrestrial > Nest > Insects nest > Nest dump...
GATGACCTACCCGGTGGTGGTGTTCTGCATCGCCATCGTTGCGGTGATCGGCATGCTGCTGTTCATCGTGCCCGTGTTCGTCACCATGTTCGCCAACCTCGGCGGAGACCTGCCGGTCCCCACCAAGATCCTTGTGGGCATGTCGAATGTGCTGAAGTTTGGCTTTGTGCCCATCACCGTGGCGATCATCGTTGCGATCTACTTGTGGCGCAAGAACCGTCACCAGCCGGCGTTCCGCGCCCGCGTGGAGCCGCTGTTCCTCAAGGCACCGGTCTTTGGGGCACTCATCCAGAAGATCGCCGTCTCGCGATTCACGCGCAACCTTGGCGCCATGATCCGCTCCGGTGTGCCCATCTTGCAGGCCCTCGACATCGTGGGTGAGGCCAGTGGCAACATCGTCATCGAGAACGCGTCAAAGGACGTTCGCGAGAGCGTGCGCACGGGCCACTCGCTCGCGGGACCGCTAGCCGATCACCCCGTCTTCCCGCCCATGGTGGTGCAGATGATGGCGGTGGGTGAAGACACCGGCGCGCTTGACGAGATGCTGGACAAGATCGCCGACTTCTACGACCAAGAGGTGGAGGCCACCACGGAGGCGCTCACCTCGCTCATCGAGCCACTCATGATCGCCGTGCTCGGCGGGATCATCGGCGGCATGATCATCGCGCTGTACATGCCCATCTTCAAGGTCTTTGATCTCATCCAGTAACAACGTCCACACAACTCCATACAGGCTTTGGGCCGCGACGGTGCGGCCCGGAGAGGCGGGAAACCGCCTTTGATCATAAATAGAGAAAGCAAGGAGAACATCATGATGTCTCGCATTCGCCAGCAGATGGCCAAGGAGGACAAGGGCTTCACGCTCATCGAGCTCCTCGTGGTCATGATCATCATCGGCATCCTCGCCGCGATCGCCATCCCGATCTTCATGAACCAGCGCAAGAAGGCCGAGGACTCGGCTGCCAAGGCTGACGTGTCCACGCTCGGCAAGGAGATCGCTACGTGGTTCGTTGACAACACCACGATGCCTACCGTTGCTGGTGGTGGTGGTGACGACTACACCATCGAGGGAAAGAGCGTTGGCAACTCGTCTGCCAATGTCGAGCTTGTCGGCGTTACGGGCACCGACTCCACCGACTGGTGCGTGGCCGTCAAGAACGACAGTGGTGACAAGACCACCGGAGACGAGGGTGGTGTGAGCTACTCCGCCGAGAACGGCATGCAGGTGGGTGTTGCCTGCTCGTAGCGAGTCATACTCGCTGATGGTGTGTGGGAGCCCCTTTCGGGGCTCCCACACACCACGCCCAACAATCATCAGTCTGAGGGGAGATCCAATGGCGTACAGGCGCCGCAAGTTGAGCGAGCGTGAAGACGGCTTCACGCTCGTTGAACTCGTTGTCGCCATGTTCGTGTTGGCCATCGTCATCCTCGCCATCCTCACGGTGCAGGCTCGCGCCCTCGTGACGAATGCGGACTCGCAGATTCGTCAGGGCGCCACCGCCTACGCTAACGAGGCCATGGAAGAGCTTCGCGCCATGCCGTGGAACATCCTGCGCAAGGGCCTCGCCTCCAACTTCAAGACCGCCGCGGGTGGAGACTCGTTCGTTGCGGGCAGCGTGCTCACGGTCAACGGCGTCAACTATGCGCTGCGCGTGGCGCCCTCTGGCGCCGGAGACCAGGTGCTCGCCTCGCCGTGGAAGCCGCTCTTTGACACCACCGGCTCCAACAAGCAGGTGCGCACGGACCCCAGCGGCAACGGCGCAACGTACACGGTGCGCGCGTACACGGTCTCGGATCCCGCAGGAAATACCGACGCGGTTGGCTTGGTGACGGTAGTGACGTGGCAGAAGCGCACCAACGGCGAGTTTGAGAACACCGTGCTCACCAGCACCGCATATGCGCCCTCGGGAGGCTGCGGCGATCTCAACAACGCTCCGTTCCTCGCCTCGTGTCAGGCACAGCTGTATGCCATGAGCAGTGGCGGCAACGTGGTCATCACCGTGGGTGCCTCCGCCACAACGGTCTCCGGTGGGGCCGTGGTGCCCACCTCCACGCAGGCGCCGCTGCTGCCCAATGCGTCGGCGTATTCGCTTCAGATGGCAACGGCGCAGTCGGGTGCCCGCGTGGCCAACCAGCAGGTTTCGAACGTCGATGCCTACGCCACCGCGGGTGGCGTGGTGCTTGACGATCTTGACCCCAACACCCAACCAGAGGCGCTGGGGTGGCTCAAGGGGCTCGATTCCGCCACGTTGCGCGCCTCCAACGACCTCGTGGCCGGGGCACCTCCCGCCAACCCCGCGGACATCTCACCGGCGGGCGCGGTCACCACCACCAGCCTCAGCTCGGGATCGGGACTGTCGATGCAGCTGGCGGCCCGGGCGGACGACACCCGTTCGGGAGTGGCGGATGCGTCCACCACCACAGCGTGCGCCACGGGTATCACCGCGGCAACCATCCCGGCGGGCAGCCCGTGTTCGCACACGGTCTTTGGCAACTCCACGGCCACCACGGGCTACGCGATCCTGACCATTGACGGTACGGACCTGCAGCTGGGCCGCGTGCTTCACGGCGCGGGCAACGCCAGCGCGGATCACGCGTGGTCGGGGCGCTTCTCAACCACTGCAGGCACCGCGAACACCGGATGCACCACCGTGAGCGGCGCCGGCTGCGTGTCCGCCGGAGCCAACCGCACGGCGGGCGAGATCAACATTGGGAGCGTCACCGGGGGCTGGACCGGTGGCAAGGCCGCCAACGGCATTGTGCGCATCACGGGCTACACGGACTCGGTGATGGCGCAACGCGGCGTGAATCAGAAGAACACCGCGGCCAGCCTGACGCGCACGGGAACGGTGTCGTACTGGAACGGCTCCACGTACGCCAACGTGGCGCTCGGCGCAGGTACCTCAGCGGGCTACACCACGGGAACCGTGGAGTGGGAGTCGGCGAACATTAAGGTCACGGCCACCGGTCGCGTCACCATCACGCCGTCGCAGCAGGCATCGGTGTACACGGATGCCACGTGCAAGAACACCGCGTGTGAGGTGAACGCGAGCAACGGCAACATCACCGTGGCCATCCAGTACCTCATCACGCCAAAGAGCGGGGCGGTGGATCCGTTCGTCATCAGCGTGACCACGCAGATCAATGGTTCGTCTGCGGCCGCAACGTTCACGGAGTCTCCCAATGCTTAAGGCCCAGCGCGTTCGATCGCGCGACGATGCCGGGTACAACCTGGTGGAGCTCTTGGTTGCCATGACCATCTTTTCCGTGCTCATCGCGTCCATCACGGCGCTCATGATCGCGATGATGGCGCAGTCCAAGGACAACTTTGCGCGCACGCGCTCCGTGGAACAGGCGCGCATCGGTCTGTCGCAGATCGATCGCCAGGTGCGCTCGGGAAACCTCATCCTGGATCCGGCGCTGGACGGCGTGGCACAGTCGGGGGTGCCGGCAAACTACTCGCTGCGGGTCTATACCCAAGAGGGCGGCGTGGAAAAGTGCGTGCAATGGCGCGTAATCTTCCCGGCCACCACCGCCACGATTGGCGACCTCCAATACCGCACCTGGGCGCCTGGAGCACCCTCAACGGTCACGGACTGGTCGCTCGTTGCCGACAACGTGATGCGCCCTGCCAGCCCGTTCAACGCGGCAAACTCCAGCACGTGGCCGCCGTTCTGGGTGGACACGTCCATTACGGCCGGCACCGAGGCTCAGAACATTCGCATCACCTTGCGCATGAAGGACCCCGATGCCAAGGCGGACTCCAAGCCCATCGCCGTGAGTTCCGTGGTCACGGGCCGTAACACGGTCTTTGGCTACTCATCCATCAACTGCAGTGCAGTACCCGCTCCCTAAGGACATGTCATGAACCTCTTGCGACAGCGCATGCGCCAGGATGATTCCGGCATCGCACTCGTGATTGCCATGGGTGTGGCGCTCATCGGCATCACGGTTGCCTCGCTCGTCATCATGCAGACGATCGTCGCGGCCAACGACTCGGGGCGTGACCGCCTGCGCACCACCGAGGTGCACTCGGCGGAAGCCGCCATCGACGCGACCATGGCGGAACTCGAGGTCACCACGCCGTGCGGAGCGCCCTCGTTCAGCCCCATCACGTACGGCTCGGGTGCTCAAGAGACGCAGGTTGCGGTCACCATTCAGTACTACGACGCCACGGGCGCCGTGGCGTGTGCCGGGGGAATACCCACGCGCATGCCCAACAGCGCCGTGGTGCAGGCCACGTCAAGTGGAGTCAACGGCGGCACGGGCCTCCAGCCCACGCGCACCGTGGAGGCTCAGCTCAACCTGACCCCGCGAGTGAATCTGTCCAACAACGCCGCGATCTTCTCTTCGTCGGACCTCACCACCAGCACGGGTCTCAAGTTGTCGCCGGCGCTGTTGGACCAAGAGGCCGACGTCTGGATCGACTCGGGCGGCTGGTACTGCAACGTGCCAACCACCATCACGGGCGGCCTGTATGTGCCGTCTGGTGATGTGAAGTTCAACAACGGCTGCTTCATCTCCGGAAACATGTGGGTGCAGGGCAACTTTGACGTCAGCGGTGCCGATGCCGTGAAGAACACGGTGGGCAAGGATCTCACGGTCCGCAGCGGCAACCTGACTCACCGCGCCAGCAACAACTGGAAGGTGGGCGGCAACATCACCATCGGCGGCTCGGAGGTCGCCAGTTCCGGCCGCACCCTCATCGCCGGCGGTACCAAGCGCACCAACGTTGGCGCGGCCAACATCAAGAACATGACGCCCGTTGGCATCCCGCAGATCTCCTACAAGCCCACCGACTGGACGTCAAAGGGCTTTGTGGTGCGCAGCGCCACCGATTTGGCCACGGACATCAAGGCCCAGTGGGGCCTGTCCGAGCAGCCATGGACGTGGGGCAACATCGACACGTGCAACTGGGCCGGGTGGATCGCGCCGGGCAAGCCACTCAAGTTCCCCAGCGTCAACACGGTGTTTGACCTCCGCTCGTGCACCAACGTGACGCCTAACAACAACATCACCTTTGAGTTCTACGCGGACACCGCGTTCTTTGTGAAGAACTACAACTCCACGGGCACGGTGATCTTCAAGTCGGGTGACGGACGGCCCCACAAGGTATGGATCATCTCCCCGGTGGCCGGGGGCGGCTACACCCCTGGCAACATCGTGTCCTCGCCCGAGATGTCCGTGCAGGCTCCGCTTGAGACCTTCTGGTACACCCCCAACAACCTCGAGCTCAAGAGTGCCTCGAGCATCCGCGGCCAGGTATACGGCGGCAAGGTGACGATGTCCTCTCCGGTGAGCTTTGAGTACACCGACGTCGGCGTTCCAGGTGTGTCGCTCGTCTCGGCCGTGGAGTCGGCCAACGGGTTCGTGGTGGAACTGACGTATAAGCGTGAAGTCTCCTAGCCGGCCGTGATTGTTTTCCCAGCATGCGTACTAGGGCTCTTGTGCGGGTCGTTCACCAACGTCCTCATCGCTCGCATCCCCAAGGGGGAGGAGTGGGTGCGCACGCCCAGCCACTGTCCGCGCTGTTCCGCGCCGCTCGCCTGGTACGACAACATCCCCGTGGTGTCGTGGCTGTGGCTGCGCCGACGCTGCCGGCACTGCAAGGCGCCCATCTCCGCCCAGTATCCGCTGGTAGAGCTCACGGTGGCGGTGTTGTTCGGCCTCGTTGCCTGGCGTTTTGGGCTCACGTTCCTGGCGTTGTCCCTGGCGTATCTGGCAATTGTGACCGTGGCATTGGCCGTCATCGATCTGGAGCACATGCGCCTTCCCGACGCTCTCACGTTGCGGTCCTATCCGGTGCTGCTGGTACTGGTGGCCGTGCACTCGCTCTTGACGGACGACTGGTGGCTGGTGCTCCGGGCGCTCATCGGGGCGTTGGCGCTGGGCGCGTTCTACTTCGTCTTCTGGTTTGTCTACCCCAAGGGGATGGGCTTTGGGGATGTGAAGTGTGCGGCGCTGCTGGGCTTTGCCATGGGAGCGGTTGGCTGGGGAGCGCTTGCGGTGGGCGCGTTTGCGGGCCCGCTCATCGGCGGGATCGCCGGAGTGGCGGTCATGGTCCGCACGGGCAAGCGCAAGGGAGTCAAGATTCCCTACGGTCCGTGGCTCATCGCGGGGGCGTGGGTGGGGATCTTCGTGGGTACGGCCATCGCCGATAGATATCTCACTTTGGTGACGGGGGCTTGAGAAATGTGGCAAATGGTTCGATACCAGATGCGAACAGTAAGAAGGGATTGACGTGGCCATCAAGAGAGTGGGGCTCGACATCGGCGCAACCGGGGTGCGCGTAGCCGAGGTCGAGTTCAGCAACGCGACCGCCGCGGCCACAGGCAACGGCACGCTCGTGGGCTTTGGAGAGGCCGCGCTGCCTCGCGGCGCGGTGCAAGGCGGCGAGGTGGTGGACGTAAGCCTTGTGACGGCGGCCATCAAGAAGGCCATGTCTGATGCCTCTGCGTCCGTCAAAGAGGTCACCATCGGCGTGGGTGCCGAAAGCGTGGTGGTCCGCGAGCTCGAGGTACCCGAGATGCCCATGGATCAGTTGCGCACCTCGCTTCCCTTCCAGGTGCAAGAGCTGCTGCCGATGTCGGCGAGCGAGGCCATGCTGGACTTCTTTCCCACCGGTCAGCGCGACAACAACGGGATGAGCATGTTGCGCGGCATCCTTGTGGCCGCACCCAAGGCCACGGTGTCGCAGAACCTTCTTGCCGTGGAGGCCGCGGGGCTTACGCCGAAGCGAGTGGACATCAACGGCTTTGCCTTGCTTCGCTCCCAGTTCACGGGGGATGCCAACGCCCGGGTCATCGCGTTCGTTGACGTGGGGGCCACGCTCACCACCGTGGTGGTATCTCAAAACGGCATGCCGCGGCTTGTCCGCACGCTCCCCACGGGGGGGCAGGCGGTGTCCGACGTTGTGGCGGCCGCCATGCACGTGGACCAGGCACAAGCGGACGAGTACAAGCGCCGCATCGGCCTGGGCCAAGCGCCCGATCCCTCGTGGCAGCCAGCTCAAGAGGCCATTACCAACACCACGCGAGACCTCGTGGAGTCCATCCGCAACACGTTCGTCTATCACTCGAGCAACAACCCGGGTGAGGCGATCGAGCGGGTGGCGATCACCGGTGGCGGCGCACACCTTCCGGGGCTCGGCCAATATCTGGCGAGCGCCACGCGCCTGCCGGTGAGCTACGGAAACTCGTTCGCACGGGTGCAGGTTGGCAAGAAGGTGTCCGGTGAGGCCACGCGCGGCCAGGAGGCCCGGGTGCCCATCGCCGTTGGTCTCGCGTTTGGAGAGGCAGCATGAATCCCGTACCCGCCGCGGTGAACGCGCCGCGCACGCCGAGCGTCAACCTCCTTCCCCCGGAGATTGGTGAACGCCGTGCCCGGCAGCGTGCCAGGTTCGTCATCCTGCTCGGCATGGGTGTCTTTGTCCTGCTGCTTGTCGGCGCATGGTTCTTCGCGTACAGCAACCGTCAAGCGGCCGAGTCAGACCTCGCCCTTGAGCAGGACCTCACCACGCAGAAGCAGCAGGAGCTTGCCACCTACAGTTACCTGCCCGCGCTCGAGGCCGTGGTTGCGAACTCGCAAAACGCGAGGGCGTGGGTGGGGGCAACTGACGTGGAGTGGGCCTCGCAGCTCAAGGCGTTCTTCTCGGCCGTTCCCAAGGACGTTCGTCTAACGAACCTCGTGGTGACGGCCGCGAGCCCCACCGCACCCACGTCGTCCGACGGCACGCCGCTCGCGGTGTTGGACTACGGAAACCTCAGTTTCGCCGGCACCTCGTCCACGCCCGTGAACGTTTCGGACTTCCAAGATGCCATCGATGCACTTCCGGGGTTCGAGAACGCATTCGTCCAGGTGATTACTCTCGAGGGCAACACAGATACAGACACTGCCTACTGGACCTACTCGGGTGCGGTGCGCATCACCGCGAATGCTCTGAGCGGGCGCACTACGACGACGCAAGAGATTGTGCCGCTGGACGAGAACGGCCAGCCTGTGGCCATCGAAAGCGAGGGCTAAGCCGTGAAGAATTCCCAAAATGCCGCGTGGATCGTTGGCGCGGTCTTTGTCTCCGTGATCATCGCCATCGCCGTGTACTTCTTGGCGATCTCGCCTCAGCTTGATGCCACGGCCGAAGCCAGGGATCAGACGGCCTCGGCCAAGGACTTCAACGACCAGTTGGATCTCAAGATCCTGACCATGAAGAAGAAGGAAAAGGACGTCCCCTTGTGGCGTGGGGAGATGGCGGCCATCGCGGTTGACCTGCCGCCCACGGTGGGGGAGTCCGACCTCAACCGCTTCCTCACGGCAACGCTCAAGGCCAACAAGGTCCCCGTAGTGAGCATCGAATATGGTGCCCCCACCGTGGTGGAGCCCGGTTCTAGTACGTCGTCCACACCTCCGAGCAACATTGCTCCGTCGCCGGAGCCCACCCCCAACCCTGAGCCGAGTTCGTCCGCGGAGCCTACGACTGACCCCAGCCCGGCGCCGAGCGAGCCGCCGGCCTCATCGGATACAGACTCCACCGCGGCCTTCCAAGGCCTGCTGGCGATTCCCGTGACGATCACCACGGAGGGAAGCCCCGCTGGCATCCTCAACACGATCCACGAGATTGCCACCACACAGTCGCGATTCCTGACGATCACCAACCTGACCATCGAAAAGGCCGACAACACGGAGGCCACTCCTGGCCGCGACGAGCTCACCGAAGAGGACTGGACGAGCACGGTCACGTTCATGGCGTTCGTGCTCTACCAAGACGGCGTCACCCTGGCGCCTGAGCCGGACGGCACCAACCCACCGTTCAGCCCGGGTGGGGGTAACCCCTTCAAGCCGTTGCCTGGTACCGAGCAGGCAAGCTAGTACGGATCTGGTCAGAGCCGGGGTGCCGACAGGCGCCCCGGCTTCTGTCTGAAAGAATGTCACTCATGCTCCGTTGGCTTACTGCAGGTGAATCCCATGGCCCCGCATTGGTCGGAACCCTCGAAGGCCTCCCGGCAGGAGTCGCGGTCACCTCACAGGTGGTGCGCGATGCTCTTGCTCGGCGCCGCCTTGGATACGGGCGTGGCGCACGCATGTCCTTTGAGCAAGACGAGGTCACCTTTCTTGGGGGAGTGAGGCACGGTGTGACCCAAGGCGGACCCGTGGCGATCATGGTCGGCAACACCGAGTGGCCCAAGTGGGAGGCCGTGATGTCGGCGGACCCCGTGGACCCGGCCGCCCTTACCGGCGCAAGGGGAGCGGCCCTGACGCGTCCCCGCCCAGGGCACGCGGACCTCGTTGGCATGACCAAGTACGGATTTGATGACGCTCGGCCGGTGCTGGAGCGAGCGTCGGCCAGGGAGACGGCCGCACGGGTGGCACTGGGTGCCGTGGCCGAAGAGTTCCTGCGTCAGGCCGCGGGCATTGAGCTTGTGGCGCACACGGTGCAGGTGGGCCCCATCTGCGTGCCTGACGACGCGCCTCTGCCCCCTGCCGGCGCCACGCAGCAACTCGATGACGACCCCATCCGGTGCTACCACGCTGAGACGTCGGCGGTGATGGTCGCCGAGATTGACGCATGCCAAAAGGACGGCGACACCCTTGGCGGCGTGGTGGAGGTGGTGGCCTACGGGCTGCCCGTGGGGCTCGGCAGCCACGTGCATTGGGATCGCCGGCTGGACTCGCGGCTTGCCGGGGCGCTGATGGGCATTCAGGCCATCAAGGGCGTTGAGGTGGGCGACGGCCTCCGCACGGCCGCACGGCGAGGTTCCCAGGCGCACGACGAGATCGAGTACCAGGACGGCCACGTGACTCGGCGCACCAACCGCGCGGGTGGCATCGAGGGCGGCATGACCAATGGGGAACCGCTGCGGGTGCGTGCGGCCATGAAGCCCATCTCCACCGTGCCGCGTGCCCTGGACACCATCGACACCTCCACGGGCGAACCGGCCAAGGCCATTCACCAGCGCTCGGACGTGTGTGCCGTGGCTCCGGCCGCCGTGGTGGCTCAGGCGATGGTTGCGCTCGTGCTTGCCGACGCTGTGCTGGAGAAGTTCGGGGGCGACTCGCTCGCGGAAGTGACGCGCAACGTGGCTTCTTACACCGCAGCGATCCCTGACGTCCTGCGCTGATGACGTCCCCGCGCGTAGTCCTCATAGGCCCACCGGGCTCGGGAAAGTCATCGGTGGCTAAGGCGCTCGCTCGGCACCTTGGGGTGCCACGCAGGGACACGGACACGGATGTGGAGCACGTTGCCGGGAAGTCGATCTCCGACATCTTTGTTGACGACGGCGAGCCCGCGTTCCGTGCGCTTGAGCGCGAGGCCGTGGCAGCCGCCATGGCCGAACACGAGGGCGTGCTGGCACTGGGTGGGGGCGCCATCCTCGACGAGCAGACCCAGCGCATCCTGCGGGAGTACGTTGTGCAAGGAGGCCGCGTGGTCTTCCTCGACGTCTCGCTCAACGCGGTGGCACCGCGCGTGGGTCTCAACGCGTCGCGCCCGTTGCTGATGGGCAACCCCAGGCGCCAGTGGGCGGATCTGATGGAGGCACGCAGGCCCATCTATGAATCGCTCGCCACGGACACGGTCACCACGGACCACATTCGCGCGGACCACGTGGCGCTCGAGCTCGCTGAGAAGGGAATCTGATGACCCAGGTGATTCGCGTGAACACGGCAGCTCCGTACAACGTGACCATCGGCGGCGGGCTCACGGATGCGATTGCCCAGGCGCTTCCCGAAGGGGCCGTGCGCGTGCTGCTCGTGCATTCCGAGGTGCTCACGGACAGGGCCACGGCGCTCAAGGCGGCGATAGAAGCCACAGGCCGCACTGTGGTGCTGGCCGTGGTGCCCGACGCCGAGGCCGGCAAGACGGCCGCGGTCGCCGCATTCTGTTGGCAGGTGCTGGGCAAGACGGATTTCACTCGCTCCGACGTTGTGGTGGGCCTCGGTGGGGGAGCGGTGACCGACCTCGCAGGCTTCGTGGCGGCATCGTGGCTGCGGGGCATTGCCGTTGTGCAGGTTCCCACGAGCCTTGCCGCCATGGTGGACGCAGCCGTGGGCGGCAAGACGGGGATCAACACGGAGGAGGGTAAGAACCTTGTTGGGGCCTTCCACGAGCCACGCTCGGTGTGGTGCGATCTTGACGCGCTGTTGACGCTGCCGCGCAACGATGTGGTGGCGGGGCTTGCCGAGGTCGTCAAGGGCGGGTTCATTCGCGATGCGGGAATTCTGGACCTCGCGGAAGCAAACCTCGAGAGCCTTGCGGCCGGAGCCACCGCGGACAACCTTGACTTGTTCGCCGAGCTCATTGCCCGGAAGGTACAGGTCAAGGCGGACGTCGTCTCCGCGGACCTCAAGGAGTCCTTTGAGCGCGAGATCCTCAACTATGGCCACACCTTTGGCCACGCCATCGAGTACACGGAGCGCTATCAGTGGCGCCACGGTGCGGCCGTCTCTGTTGGCATGATGTTCGCCGCAGAGTTGTCGCGACTCGCGGGAAAGCTTGGTGACGCCGACGTGGAGCGCCACCGGACGATTCTCACAGGGCTGGGGTTGCCCACCACGTACCCGGCGGGGCGCTGGGATGCGCTCCTGACCGCCATGCGAAGAGACAAGAAGACTCGCGGCGACCTCTTGCGCTTCGTCATCCTGCACGGGATCGGTAACCCCGTGCGGCTCGAAGGGCCGGACCCGGCGCTGCTGACGGCCGCCTACGACGAAATCAGCTCGTAGGCGGCAGCAGCTCCACGCGCGGAGCGGTCTCAGGGCACAGCAGCCCGAGCCGCACTTCGAGGTCCGCGTCGTCGGTCATGAGTGTGACCAGGCCTGGTGCAAGTCGGCCGATGGTGCATGCGTGCTCGTCCGTCGTCGCGTACGGAGCCATACGCAGTTCGGCGGCAACGGGTGCACGTGAACCCGACGACGTCACACTGAGGTAGATGGCGAGCATCCAGTTGACGTAATAGTCGTTGTCAACCGACGGGCTCCATGCGAGGCGAATCTCATGCGGATCGGCATAGTCGTGAATCTTGTCGGACATGGACTCGGCGGTGCCGTACCAACGCCCGGTGGACACATCCCACGGCACAAAATTCCACTTCTGCACGATGGGATTGATAGGGGCGATCAGCGCCAGCGTGCCTACGCCTACTGCGGCGATGGCCGCGACCACTCGCCGGGGCCCAGCCTCTGCCAGGCATGAGACCACCAGGCCAGCGAGCAGTGCGGCCATGACAGATGTGGCCATATGAACGTACCGGCTGGGGTAGTACTCGAGTTCTCCCGTCAACGAGCCGCGTGCGAGCCACAGGGGCGCCGATCCCAGCACCAACCCGCACACCGTCAGCACAGCTGTTGTGCGCGCCACCCGCGATAGGCGCCGAGACGTCACCGCGAGCAGGACAACTGCGCACGCTAGCGCCACCGTCAGGGGAATCCAGGCGGGATTCGGCAGCACGGTGGGGACAGTCACTCGCCGTTGACTGGCATCGGCCGATGTGCTCGCCGCAACGAGGTCCGACAGCGTATAGGTGGTGAACGCCCATGCGCAGTAGATGGCAACAGCACCGCCATATGCCAGGTCGTGCGGCCGCATCTGGCGCAGTGAGGCACGCGCGCCGACAAGCACCCATATGAGCATGACGCCTGGTACCGCGGCAAACGGTGTCCACGTCAAGAGGAGCGCGGTGGTGAGCAGTGCCAAGCAAGCCGCCGCACCCAGGGGGTGCTTGCGCGAGCCGAGTGCGATGTGTACCGCTGACAGCACCAGCACCCACACGAGGTGTGCGTTGATCTGCCCGCGGTACAGTGCAAATCCCGAAACCGGACCCAACAACACTCCACATGAGACCGCGGCGATGGCGGCAAAGCGAAGCGCCTTCCACCGCGAATCCGCGGCGATCAGCTCATCAACCACGAGGCCCGCCATGACGCACGTCAGTGCTACGAGCGCCAGCCAGTGCCACGCATGCGTCTCGATGGCTCCCATGAACGCGGCGGAGGAGGCGTCGAATTCATAGCCAATCGGCAGAAACGAGCTTGAAAGGGCGTGCTCGAGTGGCCGCGGATTGACGGCAGCCGCCCCGGCGACCCCGTTCGCGTCGGCCACGTGCAGAATGTTCAACACGTCAAGCGAGGAGTCGGTGAATGCTGCCCATGACAAGCCTGAGCCATTTGGCAAAATCATGGCAAGCCCCGCGCCAACGAGCCACAGCACGGCTCCGCTGAAGGCCGCCAGCACGGCACCCGTGCTTGAACTCGCCTCGCGCGCATCGGTGCGCTGGATCAGCATGGATGCGAAGGTGGCCACTACGATGGCCACGCCGAGGATGACATTCATGTCCCAGGGAAGCAGCGGCGAGACAGAGAAGACGGCGAAGGTGAGTGTGACCCAGCCGGTCACGACGATCCCGAGTGCCGCGCCGAGGCGCCATTGACCACGCAGGGCATGCACCCATGCCCAGCCGGCGAGCGTGAGCATGACGAGCGCGGGCACGCCCAACGGGCGAGCGAGGAACGCTACCAGGGTGAGGACGGGGAGCACGACGCCTGCGCGGTTCCGCCACAGCGCAGTCACTCGTTCCACGCTGGCATCGTACGGTGCGGGCCGCGCCGCGTACCGCAGGCCGCCCGTGACCTGCGTGCACTGGCCCACTACTCTTGGCTCATGACCACCGTCCTCGTCCTCAACGGCCCCAACCTGGGCCGCCTCGGCTCGCGCGAGCCCGAGAAGTACGGCTCCACCACCTACGACGAGCTCGTGGCGAGCGTTGCGCGGTGGGGAGGCAGCGTCGGGCTGGAGGTGAACGTGCGGCAAAGCGACAGCGAAGCGGACCTGGTCCACTGGATCCACGAGGCCGTGGACGCGGGCTGGCACGTGGTGCTCAACCCGGCAGCGTTCACGCACTACTCCTACGCATTGAGGGACGCGTGTGCCCTGGTGCCCGACGCCGGGCTCACCTTGGTGGAAGTTCACCTCACCAATCCTTCGGCGAGGGAAGAATTCCGGCACACGTCGGTGATCTCTGGGGTGGCGTCGGGCACCATTGCCGGCTTTGGCGTGGACTCCTACCGGCTGGCGCTCGAGGCCATCGCCGCGCGCGTCGGCTAGAATTGCCGTTCGTGGCTACCTCAAACGACATCAAGAACGGCTCCGTACTCAACCTCGACGGCAACCTGTGGTCCGTCATCGAGTTCCAGCACGTAAAGCCCGGCAAGGGCGGCGCCTTTGTGCGCACCAAGCTCAAGAACGTGCTCACGGGCAAGGTGGTGGACAAGACGTTCAACGCCGGAGTCAAGGTGGACTTCGAGACGGTAGACCGCCGCTCCATGCAGTACCTGTACTTTGACGGCACCTCGTATGTCTTCATGGACCCGGACACGTTTGACCAGATCAACGTCTCCGCCGCCGTCATGGGCGACGCCACGGACTGGCTGCTCGAGAACGAGACGGCCGTGGTGGGCTCCAACAACGGCAACCCCATCTTCCTTGAGGTGCCCGCGTCTGTGGTGCTCGAGGTCACGTACACCGAGCCGGGCCTGCAGGGCGACCGTTCCTCGGGCGGCACCAAGCCCGCCACGTTGGAGACCGGCAAGGAGATTCAGGTGCCGCTGTTCCTTGAGGCGGGCGTCAAGGTCAAGGTCAACACCGAGACCGGCGAGTACCTGGGCCGCGTCAACGACTAGTGGCCGCCCGTACCAAAGCCCGCAAGCGCGCCCTCGATATCCTCTTCGAGGCCGACCAGCGCGGCGAGAACGTGCTCGAGGTGCTCGGCACTCGGCTTATTGATTCCGGCCGCGAGACGCCGCTTCCCGAGTACTCCGCTGAGATTGTGCGCGGCGTGGCGGAGCGCTGGCTTGAGATCAACACGCTGATCCAGGAGGCCTCGCCCAACTGGACGCTGCAGCGCATGCCGGCCGTGGACCGTGCCATCTTGCGCATTGGGGCGTGGGAGGTGCTCGCCTCGCGCGAGGTGCCCACCGCGGTGGCGATCGATGAGGCGGTGGCACTGGCCGCGGACCTCTCTACCGACGATTCCTCGTCCTTTGTGAACGGCATCCTTGGCACCATCGCCAGGGACGCCCCCGCGCTGCCATCGGGGGAATAGCAGGCGCTTTACCGGCGCCGGAGGCCATGTCAGTGGTCTGCGCTTTACTGGATTCATGACCAGTTCCGCCCTCGCCGAGCCCACCGTGGACGCGCCGGAACTTGTCGCGCCTTTGGAAGAGCTCGTCACGCTTTGGCGGCGGGTAGACCAGTTGCCCTCTCTGCCCGACGCTACCCAGGTAAGCGGTGACGTCGCCTTGCGCATCGCCGCGGCTGTGGCGCAGGTACGGGCCGCGGCCGACGCTCTGCTGGCCCCCTACGCTGCCCGCGTGGAGGAACTGTCCCAGCCGGGCTCTGTCACGAGGTTTGCGCGGTGGAAGGGTTTCCCCAGCGCGGCTGCGTTGTTGTCCTCCGTCACGGGACTGTCGGTGGGGGAGGCATCCAAGCTCGTGGGCTTGGGGCAGGTGCTTGCGCAGGCGGACGCCGCGGTGGTTGATGCCGCGGTGGCGGCGCCTGCGGTGGTGGAGCCTGCGGTGACGGAGCCAGCGCGGGAGTGTGAGCGAGAGGCCGTGGTGGAGCCCCCGACGCTAGCGGCGCTAGAACCGGAGGCGACGCCGGCTCCGTCGCCGCTGGCCGCGGCCATTCGCGCGGGGTGGCTGGGCACGGAAATGGCGACGATCATCCGCCGCACCCTTGAGGACATGTGCATCGACACCACGGACACCGAGCACTATCTCGTGGACGCGGCACGGAACCTCTCGATCACCAAGCTGCGCCGCCTGTGCCTCGAGACGCTCGCCGAGCGGGACCCTGAGGGGCATGCGGCTCGCGAGGCACGCCAGCACAAGGCACGCTTCTTGCAGTTCTTCGAAGAGCCGGACGGCATGGTGGGGGTGTTCGGCAAGCTGCCGCCCTCCCACGCGGCGTGGCTCAAGGGCTGGGTGGAGGCGGAACTTCAAACAGAGACGTTCGCGCAGCGAGACCTTCACCCCACCGCACAGCGCAGTGGGGGCCAAATCGCCGCCGACGTCTTTGTGGAGATGGCTCGGCATGCGGTGGGATGCACCAGCGCCACCACGCGGCCCAAGTCCACGATCGTCATCCACGCCTCGCGTGAATCCATCGAGTCCGGAGTGGGGTTTGCCAGGTGTGACGGCATTGAGGCGCCCATCACCATGGCAACCGTGATGGGCATGGCCGTCGATGCCGAATTCCGTGCGCTCCTTACTGACAGTTACGGCGTTGCCCTCAACGCGGGCCGCACCCGGCGCATCGCGTCAGTGCCCCAGCGTGAAGCGGCGATGAATCGCGACAAAGGCTGTGCCAAATGCTCCAGGGCCATCTCCAGATGCGACGCACACCACATCATCTGGTGGTCCCGTGGTGGCAAGACCAACTACCGCAACCTCGTCATGCTGTGTGTGCGATGTCACCACGAAATCCACGACAACGGCTGGGGAATCGACATCGTGAACAACGAGGTGTGGTTCATCCCGCCGGCCAGCATCGACCCTCAACGACGACGACAACCCGGAAGCTCCGTACGCCCTGCCCACCGGCGACACCCCGGATCACAGGGCGCGGCGAGGCACGGCCGCATCCGGTAGAGTTGCCCAAAACCGACATCCTTTAAGTCCGTCCTGCGAGGCGGGGAAGGAGGTCGCCAGGTGACTGGCACCATTCTGGGCGCACCCGACATCTCTCGGGCCATCACTCGCATCGCCCACGAGATCGTCGAACGCAACGACGGCGCAGCCAATGTGATCCTCCTGGGCATCCCCACGCGCGGGCTGCCGTTGGCACACCGGCTCGCCACGGCCCTCGCCGGAATCGAACCCGCATTCGACCCCACCTCGCGCACGGGCGCATTGGACATCACGATGTACCGGGATGACCTCCACACCCAGCCAACGCGCACCATCGGCACCACCACGCTGCCTGAACACGGCATCGACGATTCGGTGATCGTGCTGGTAGACGACGTGTTCCACACCGGCCGCACCATCCGCGCCGCGCTCGACGCCATCAGCGACCTAGGCCGCCCGGCCGCCGTACAGCTCGCGGTGCTCGTGGACCGCGGCCACCGCGAACTCCCAATTCGCGCGGACTACGTGGGCAAGAACATCCCCACCTCGCGCAGCGAACGCGTGGACGTGCACCTGACCGAGGTAGACGGTGACGACGCCGTCATCCTGCGCCGAGGAGAAGACGCATGAAGCACCTCCTGAGCGCCAAGGACCTCACCCGCGAAGACGCCATCCGCATCCTCGACACCGCGGCCCAAATGGCCGCCACCCAAGAGCGCGAGATCCGCAAGCTGCCCACGCTGCGCGGCAAGACGGTGGTCAACCTCTTCTTCGAAGACTCCACCCGCACCCGCATCAGCTTTGAGGCCGCGGCTAAGCGGCTCAGCGCAGACGTCATCAACTTCTCCGCCAAAGGCTCCAGCGTCTCCAAGGGCGAATCGCTCAAGGACACCGCCCTGACGCTTCAGGCCATGGGGGCCGACGCTGTGGTGGTGCGGCACTGGGCGTCCGGGGCGGCGGAGCGGCTGGCAGCGTCGGGCTGGATGCACGGAAGCGTGCTCAATGCCGGCGACGGCACCCACCAGCACCCCACCCAAGCACTCCTTGACGCGTACACGATGCGTCGTCACCTCAGCCCGGAGCCGCAGGGCGCGGGCCTTGACGGGTTGCGAGTGGCGATCGTGGGGGACATCCTGCACTCGCGCGTGGCCGGCTCCAATGGCTACCTGCTGCCCACGCTCGGTGCGGAGGTCACGTTGGTGGCGCCTCCCACCCTGTTGCCGGTGGGCATTGCGGCTCGCCCGGAACTCGAGGTGTTCTACACGCTCGACGACGCCCTGGACGCCCACGACTTTGACGCGATCATGATGCTGCGTGTGCAACGCGAACGCATGACGGGTGGGGGAGCGGCATTCTTCCCAAGCC
>Ga0206107_1000436_pt1 | contig 17962 bp, 20 predicted proteins | sample 2B0metagenome_FD_148652 | JGI IMG/M metagenome (GOLD analysis project Ga0206107, IMG submission 148652) | Enriched microbial communities from leaf-cutter ant dump, University of Wisconsin, Madison, United States - 2B0 | ecosystem: Environmental > Terrestrial > Nest > Insects nest > Nest dump...
TTTCTGTCGCGGACAAATCGCAGGAGTCGGAGTGCCTCCGGGTAATCGTGGATAGTTGCTCCTCGTGTAGTACTGAGACGAAAAAATAATAAAGCATCGCCGTAAAAAAGTAAAGCCCCCGAAGGGGCTAGGTGGCCTAGTCCATTTCGGGGGGTGGTGCGAGCCGATTGACGTCACTACATACGCGACGTACTGTTTCGAGCGCTGTTTGCAGTTCGACGGAAGTAGGACTGTTGATCGTCCTTCGTTCAGTCGTTAGGTCTACCGTAGCAACGCGACGAGGCTTTCCGTATCGGTGCGTTGTGGCAGTGACGATGATGTACGGCTCGTTCTCGCGGCCGAGTCCAAATCCCATCGTCAGCTGCTTGCTGCAAACAGTGCCATCCGGCTGGGCGGTAAGCACCTCCTCCTTTGTGCGCACGAGAAATCGCGTCTTGCTACCAGGGTTGACGGACCGTCGAAAATCGACGCCAGCCAGTTGCAGAACTGCGGGTTTTTTCTGCTCGTAGGCCTGCTGATGAAGTCGCCTTCGCAGTCCATATCCGGCAAAGTCGAGAGGCGCCTTGATAGTGCCGTTCTCCAGGCTCCATTTGTCGGGATTGTTGCGGACAGAGTCTGCAATGATGTCGTACACGCACGACAGGAACGTTTCGACATCGAGAGATGAACTCTCGCTCGAGTGGCTCATGTTAGCAAATGTACCACCATATGGGGTTATTTGCAACAAAAATACGCCCAAGTGGGCGTATTTTCAGTCTCTACAGCTAAACGTTCGTGCCGCCACCGCCACCTAGGCTACCAGGGGCAAAGCTGGTGATAACGAAGTTAATGACTGCGTAGGCTAGCATTGCGACAATTAAACCGACAACGGCGTAAAGAATAGTGTTCTTTGCTGCAGTAATGTTTGCCGAATCTCCACCCGAAATAACGTAGCGCAAACCGCCAAAAACAACCATAATAACGCTAATAGCGCCGACAATGAATAAAAGCGTGTTTGTAACAGTAGTAAAAATGCCGGTGGCACCGAATAAATCGGCCACTTGATCGGCACCACGGGCAGAATCGGCGCCCTCTTTCATGGTAAGCGCAGAGGCGCCTGTCGTAAGAAATAAGGAAAGTGACGTCGCTATAGCGGCGCTGGCGAGTTGAATTTTAGTAAAAAACTTTTTCATGCTAACCTCGTCTCCTCTATTAACTGGCACGTATGCCATATACCTTCCATTATAGCAAAAAAACGTCAAAAAGTCTACCCCTAGTCGAGTAAATATGCTACAATAACCCAAGTACGGAGGAGTACCCAAGTGGCTGAAGGGGACGGTTTGCTAAATCGTTAGTACGGGGAGACCTGTAGCGGGAGTTCGAATCTCCCCTCCTCCGCCAAGAAGAAGCACGAACACGATAGTTCGTGTTTTTTCTTGTCTGTCTTAAAAAACCTTATGGTATACTGGTGACATGCAATCTCAACGAGACTCTCAGTGGCAGCAGCCAGAAGAACGCACGCCAGATTCATCATTTACCTCTGTTAACGATGCGCCCGAACCTGTCGTTACTATGACACCCGATCCGGAAGAAGACGAGACGGGTCGTTCGTCCGAAGGCGACGAAGCGGTCGTGCGCTGGCAAGCGGCCGAATACATTCACCATAACCGTAGCGCGCTTTGGTATACGCTTTTCGGTTTTATCACCCTTTTACTAACGGCCGTTGCGCTGTTCTTTAAAGCCTGGACGTTTGCATTGTTGGTGCCGGTTATGGCAGCGGCACTGTTTGTCTATTCGCGTCGTCCGCCGCGTATCATCGACTATACACTCAGCCGTAAGGGGCTTCATATTAACGACCAACTCTACCCTTTTGCTAGCTTTAGAGGGTTTGGCGTTATTCGAGATGCTGACGAATTTTCAATTATGCTTATGCCAACAAAACGGTTTCAACCCGGCGTGTATGTTTATTTTCCAGAGGAAGCCGGCGAAGCCATTGTTGACATGCTTGCTGCACGTTTACCCATGCTTAACCTAAAGCTCGATCTCATCGACCGTATTATTCGCCAATTACGCATGTAATGGGTTGCCAATATACGTAAATACATGGTACAATTACGGAGTTCGAGTCCTTCGGGGCAAGAAAGCACCTTCTAGTTACACGAAAAGCGGCAATGCGTAGTTTCTTTTCGAAGCTATGTAGGGCCGCGTTTGCACCCGTAGCTCAGCTGGATAGAGCGTTGGCTTGCGGAGCCAAAGGTCATAGGTTCAAATCCTGTCGGGTGTACCAAGAAAAATAACTCATCATTCGATGAGTTATTTTTCTTTTTAGAAAGGTTATTGACGCCGCTTACTTCCTCTCATATTGACATAAGCGGTGAAAGGTGCTATTATAATACCATTACCTATAAAAATAAAAAAAGACAAAAAATGGTAGAAACAACCCCTAAATCACCCGAACAGGTTCAAGCGCAAATAGCTGCATTTACCGCAGAGCGAGTCGAACATTACCAGGATAGCAAACATATCTTTCGTAACCTTGGTGGCTTAGCGCTGGGAGAGATGCAAGACATTACGCGCACAACCAACTCTACCGAATATCATAGGGATGAAAATGGTGACACTATAAGACTTCCCGAAGGAACCGAACACACGGTTGCTACCTCTTCCGAATATGCCGATTTCTTGCGCTCAGTGGGTGGCCAGCGATATGAAGCGATTCAAGGACGAGCCGAAATGCTAGGCGAGTATAGTCATTTTAAGCCATCCATTATGGCACTCCGTACAGAACTGGCCGATCCTGAAAAACGCAAGGGACATCCTAATTTCTTGGGTAATGGCTCAAACGCGACGGTTTTTTCCATTAGTGAAGGTGATAAGAAATATGCGGTTCGCGTACCGAACGGCAGAGCTACCGACCCTTCTTTAATCGATAGCCACCTTGCCGGTGCGGTTTTGGGTAAAGATGTCCCCCATCTCGAGCAAATTGTCGCTGCTTCGTATGAGGATGGAGTTACTGTTGCCGAGCTTATGCCCGGTAAAGAAATTGGGCAATTAACGCTTGATGAGATTGAAGGTATAACCGATGAACAACTCGGTGAGCTTGTGGATACTCTTGCGGTAGCAAGTGAACGGGGTATAGAAATTGATCCTAAGCCTTCTAATTTTCTTTACGACTCTGAAGCTGGATACGGTATTGTCGATTACCACTCATCAAAAGTTGCAGGAAAAAATTCTAAAGACCAGAGCTTTAACGAAATTATAGGTTGGACAGCGGCATCGATAAATAATACTGGTTTATATGACGGCTATAGGACTGAACTTACACATGAAGACTATTCTCACGATTTAGAGTTCATGAAGGCTAACTTAGGCGTATTGGAGCGGTATCGCAGTGTTGTTGAAGCGAAGGCGTCGGAAGCAGCGCAGATAGATCTGACAGAGATAGACAAAATTATTACTACTAGTAAAGAGCGGGTGGATAATTATTCAAACCCAGAGTGGGTAGCTGAACGCATTGCTCAGGAGCAACAGTGGAGGCGGCAGCGTGAAGAAGATGCTAAGACGCCAGTCTCGGATACACTTGATCTCATGTAGGCATGCTATGTTGATGTAGATAAAGAAAATAAAAAACACCCTACTAGGGTGAGATGCCGGGTGGCACACCGTACTGCATAGATGCAGCAGGTGTGCCACCCGTGTGCTCGTCTGTGCGAGCTAGAAGTGGGACAGCCGCGGGGGCTGACCCGGGTTGTTCGTCACGCCCCTCACGCTTGCGAGGGGCTCGTCGGCCGGCGGCATGCTCGGTGCGCCGATCCGGCTCTCCTGGATGGCCTGCTGGACGATGGCCTGCTCGCGCTCGTCCGTCTTGACGGGGATGAGGCTGTCGAACTGGCCACTGCTGGCGGCGTGCTGGGAGGCGAATTCCGTGGTTTGCCCGTAGTTGTCGGTGTGCGTTCCGACGACCAGCAGGGTGAGCGCGCTCTGGAAGTACTGGCCGCTGTCCCAGCAGCCGTACGACATGTAGAGCGAACTCTCACCGCCGCGCACGACGGCCACGTCGTAGCGCATGCGCGCGCCGGGGATGGGGCGCGTCTCGGTCGACTGCAGCGGTGTGATGCTGGACACTCGGAAAGACCCGAGGGGCGGCAGGCTGCTGGTACCGATAGTGGTACGGTCCATGATGTACTCCGTGTGACGAAGGTGCACGCTCGGTAGTGAGCGATGTATTCATTAAATCATATAATACTGAAAAAGTCAATAGGCGACGCGCTCCCTGCGAGAATGCAGAGTGCGCGTCGCCTTAATGCGGTCTAGCGGTCGAGGCCGCAGGCCGTGGTGGTGTCGCTCGGCTCGGTCCTGTTCATGCGGGACTCGGCCTTGGCTTTGGGTCCGTCCGGAAGCCAGCGCACCTTGGTGGTGTCGAGCTGGCTGCCGCCCTTGGCGTAGAACACCGTCACCTCACTGGTGTAGGGGTTGAAGATATGCGCACGCAGACCCTCCGGCATCATCTCGAAGGTGATGTTGGGTTGGTGCGGCTGGCCGATCTCCCGGTTGGGCAGGTCGGTGTTGCATGTGTACTCCAGCTCGGTGTCCTCGTCCCAGCCGTTGGTGGGAACGTAGCCACCGCCCATGCGTTGACCGTCGGCCTTGGCGTTCCACTCCAGAGTGACGCGAGCCTCGGCGCCGTGCTTGGTATTGGCGGGGACGAACGCGAGTGCGGCGATCTTGCCGCGGTAGGCGTAGTCCAAACCAATCACCTCGAGCTCACCGCCGACGAACAGTTCGGCGATTCCCACCAGAATGGGGTCGATGGGTGCGACGTGTGTCACGAATCCTCCTTGGGAAAGCGCTCACCATGAGCGTCCGAATGACGTTTTGTAGTATAAAATAGTGTGATATAAAAAGCAAGCTAAAGCATAATAACCTTTAACTTGCAAATAATTTCTGGCGGAGAGAGAGGGATTCGAACCCTCGGAACCTTGCGGTTCACCGCTTTTCGAGAGCGGCCAGTTCAACCACTCCTGCACCTCTCCATGTGCTGTGGACAAGTATAGCAAAAAACCCTTGTATACTAAAGACATGGACGATTCTATTTTTACCAAAATTATTCGCGGCGATATTCCGTCGTATAAAATATATGAGGATGATGCGACATTTGCGTTTCTCGACATTCACCCAGTGCAGCCCGGCCACGTGCTGATAGTACCAAAAAAACAGGTTGAGTTTTTGTGGGATTTGGACGATGAAACCTATCTGTCGGTTATGACTACGGCGAAAAAATTGGCGCTTCATATACGAGAGACGCTTGATGTGCCGTATATTGGCGAGCAGGTTATGGGAGTGGATGTGCCGCATGCACACGTGCATCTTATCCCTTTCTCTACTGCAGCCGAATACCGCCGCGTACCCGATATGAACGCCGAGCCCGACCATCCGTTACTTGAAAAAATGGCCAAAAAATTAGCAGTTAAGGATGCGTGATGATTCGAATTATTGCCGTTGGCAAAAGGCATGAGAGCTGGGTTGAGGACGGCGTAGAACGCTACCAGAAGCGATTGAGAAGCCCGTTTGACGTAGAATGGGTACTTTTGCCACATTCTGCTCGTGAGGGCGCCAGTGCGCGTCAGGAAGAGTCTCAGCGTATTCTTTCAGGCCTTAAGGACGACGATTTCGTGATTCTTTTGGATGAAAAGGGCAAGATGCTCGCCTCCCCTGCCCTTAGCCAGCTTCTTAACGAGCAACTTTCGCGGTCACGCCGCGTTATTGTGGTTATTGGTGGCGCTTACGGTGTAGATGACGACATGCGTGCCAGGGCGAATGTGGTATGGTCGCTTTCGCCACTGGTGTTTCCTCATCAGCTGGTACGACTTATTTTGATCGAGCAGCTGTACCGCGCGCAGGAAATTGCCGGCAATCGGCCGTATCATCATAGCTAGAAGCCCCATATGAAGCTCGCCCCTATATCTCGTTGTAGGGGCTTTTCTTGTTGAAGAGGTGATCGGGTGGGCTGTTTTCTGTGCGAGGGACGCCTCTGACGACTGCAAGGAGGAAGCGAAGTCCCTCGCACAGAAAAGAGACCGCTTCAAAATAGCCCCTCTCCACACAATTGACAAATTATAAAGCATGTGCTAATATAAGAGAGTAAAACATTCAAAACAAAAATATGTCAATAATTCAAAATACATTCGCAGCAACTGTTGCCCTTAGTATATCAACTGGAATCCTTCTTCACGACACGCATGTCGATACCATTGCGGCTACCATGAATTTGCCAGCCCATATGAACTACGACGCGAGCGCGGTTAACGTGAAAGGTATGTCCACCCCTGACCACACGCATGTTGAACGTGCTTCGGTATCGCATTTGGTGGGTAATTTAAAAAGTTCGGTGGCGCATAACCTGCCCCGTCGTGACGAGTTAAAATACCGTCATCAAAAACGTACCTCACCGGGTCGCCATGCTTTTGACGATTACCATTTGCCTGTCGTTGGCTAATAAAATCACCCCAGTGACGGGGTGATTTTACGTTTAGGCTAACACTTCTAGCTCATCGGCGAGGCGTTCTGCCAAAGACTTCTTTTCTTCCAACTCTTTACGCGACTCATCTACCAGATGAGCTGGCGCTTTCTTTATGTAGTTTTCGTTAGAAAGACGCGCTTCAAGGGTGTTGATAAACGCTCGCGTTTCGGCGAGTCGCACCTCGAGGTTACTTTGGTGCTCGTAGAGGGTTTCGGCACTAACATCAAGCCAGGCTTCCCTCCCCGAGTTTGCGAGGCGGAGACCACGTGGTTGGTCGGTATGCGTTACCTCTGTTACACGCGCCAAATGGCGAACAAGGTCGGTGTTATCGGCGATAAGACTATCGTTTTGGTAAAGCAGTGCGTATTTTTCGTTACCAGGAAGCGACGCTGTAACGAAACGCGCTTCGGTAACGAGCGACTGTAAACGCTCAAACTCGGCTGCTGCAATGTCGTCGTATTCGGCTTTTTCTGGCCATGGGCTGGCAATAAGCAGGTTGTCGCCGTGCCAGCCAAGCGACTGCCAGATGGTTTCGGTGACAAACGGCGCAAACGGATGAGCGATTTTAAGCGACGTATCCAGCACCCAAGCCATCATATCGGGATTATCCTGTGTTTTGCTGGCTTCAATATACCAATCGGCCGCATCGTCCCAAATGGCATGGTAAACACGTTCGCTCGCTTCGGCAAAGCGGTAGTCGTCGAGCAGGCTGTCGATAGAGGCGGCTGCATCTGAAAGTTGTCGTACAATCCAGTGGTCGGCCAGTGTTTTTGGCGTTGGTGTTGCAGGCTGATGCGTGCCTAACTTCCCTTCAATAAAGCGCGCAATGTTCCAAAGCTTATTGCAGAAGTTGCGACCTGCAACAACCTTACTTTCGCTAAAGGCTTGATCGAGACCGGCGCTGCGGGCGGCAATAATGCCAAGGCGAAAAGCATCGGAACCATGTTTCGCCACCATCTCCATGGGGTTAATCACGTTTCCTTTGCTCTTGCTCATTTTTTGACCTTTTTCATCGAGCACGAGGCCGTGCAAGTAGACGTGCTTAAACGGCGCTTTGCCGGTAACGTGCAGGCCCAGCATGATCATTTTCGCTACCCAGGCGTACAGAATGTCTCCGCCGGTTTCCATAACGCTGTTGGGGTAAAAACGCGACAGCTTGCCATCGTCGAGGTAATCGGTGGTAATAAATGGCCACTGACCGCTTGAAAACCAGGTGTCAAAGGTGTCTTCATCGCGTTTATACGTTGTGCCATTTACTACAATAGTAAATTCAGAAACACGTTCGTCGAAAATCCAGTCGGATGGATCTTTTGTGTTTTGGAACGCTGGGATAGGAATACCCCAAGCAATCTGGCGGCTGAGGTTCCAATCGTGCAAATTTTCGAAGTATTGCACGAGGGCGCGTTTGCGGCTGGCCGGCGTAAAGGTTATCTCCCCTGCCTCGATGGCTCGAATGGCATTTTGAGCAAGTTCTTTAACGGCTAAGAACCATTGGTCTTTTAAGAGTGGCTGAATAACGCTGCCACACTTGTAGCAATGGCCAACGGAGTGTTCGATTTCGCTTTCGCCACGGCGAAGCTCGGCAATCGACAAATCGCTGAGAATTTTTTTGCGGGCTTCATCGACGGTGAGGCCGATGTATTGATCGGGCGCGTTAATCATGCGGCCGTCCTGACCAATAACGGTAATGCGCTCAAGATTGTGTCGCTCCCCTATCTCGAAGTCGTTTGGGTCGTGTGATGGCGTAATTTTTACCGCGCCGGTACCATAGCTTGAATCGACATAGTCGTCGGCGATAATGGGAATTTCGCGGTTAGTGATAGGCAGTAGCGCGTGCATGCCAATGAGGTCTTTATATCGATCATCGTTGGGGTTGACGGCAACGGCAACATCGCCAAGCAACGTTTCGGGTCGGGTGGTGGCAATGGTAATCTCGGCGTCTTTTTTCTCAAGAATTGGGTAAGCAATTCGCCATAGTGTCCCCTTTTCGTTTTCGTGATCGACTTCAATATCGGCGAAACTGGTTTGATGAACGGTACAGTAGTTAACGATACGCTCACCACGGTAGATTTTACCTTCGTCCCACAATTTTTTGAACGTTTTATAGACAGTGCTTGTCACCTTATCGTCCAGCGTGAAAACGAGGTCGTCCCAACTGGCGCTGACGCCGAGTGCACGAAGTTGTAGCTCCATATTACCGCGCTGTGAGTCGACAAAATTCCATACCTGAGTGTAAAGCTGATCGCGGCTGAAATCGAAACGACTCCGTCCCTCTTTTTCGAGTGCACGCTCGTAGACAACCCACGTTTCAAAACCGGCGTGATCGGCACCGGGGATATAGGCGACGTCATCCCCTTTCATGCGGCGCCAGCGTGCAAGAACGTCCTCAATAGCGGCCATAAAGCCGTGGCCGATATGCAAGTTGCCGTTGGCGTTTGGCGGTGGCATAACAATACCAAACGGCTTCCCCTCCCCTTTTGGCGCGAAGACACCAGATGTTTCCCACATTGCGTAAATGGTAGGTTCGTACTGGTCTGGCTCGTATGTCTTGGCTAGCTTCATAGGTGTTCTCGTCTCTTAAAAGTCTCATATTCCACGTGAAAAATGACAATAAAACCCCCGCATTTTCATATGAAAATGCCGAGTTTCCTCCAGGTTTCCTCTTAACACGTGTTTGTGTTCCTCTCTATTATACATGGTTTTGGGTGTATAATAAAGGGTATGATTCGAGTGGAAAAATGTACTGATAGTACGGTGTGGGATGATGAAATTTTGGCTAGGGGAGGGCATCCTTTGCAGCTATGGGGTTGGGGCGAGGTGAAGGCGTCACATGGCTGGCGTGTCGAGCGGGTATTTGTGTATCGTGACAGAGAGATTATAGGGGCGGCGCAAGTCCTTTTTCGGCCGCTTCCGGCAATGTTAAAGGCGCTGGCATACATTCCACGAGGACCGGTTGCTAGCGAAGAGGATAGGGAAGGGGTGCTAGAAGCGCTTGGCGATTATGCTAAAGAAACGGGTGCGGTATGTCTTACTTGCGAACCTGATTGGGAGGATATGCCCTTTTTACAGGGGTGGATACATTCTAAAAACACTATTTTAATACCACGAACACTTATTCTTGACCTGCTGCAGTCGGAGGATGAGCTGCTAAACGCAATGGCTAAAAAAACGCGTCAATATATTAGAAAATCTGAAAAAGAAGATGTGGTGGTGCGACGCGTAAAGGGTAGGGAAGAGCTGGCGGCGTGTCTGGCTATTTACAAGCAAACGGCCGAACGGGCGGGTTTTGCGCTGCATGGCGACGATTATTACTATGATATTTTTGACAAAATGGGCGAGAACTCACCTGTTTTTGCTGCTTTTCATCAAGGAGAGCCGGTGGCGTTTTTATGGCTTGCCATTAGTGAAGCAACGGCGTTTGAGTTGTATGGTGGCATGAACGACGAAGGACAGCGTCTTCGCGCTAACTACACGTTAAAATGGGAAGTAATCCGTCAAATGAAAAAGTGGGGAATTGCCAGGTACGACTTTAACGGGTTATTAAATGACGGTGTCAGCACCTTTAAGCAGGGGTTTGCAAACCATGAGGATCGTCTAGCAGGAACGTTTGATAAGCCCCTCAGCGTGTGGTATCCATTGTGGAGTAAAGGGCTGCCCGCTGGAAAAAAGGTAATTCGCTCGGTAAAACGATTCTTGAGGCGGTAAGACTACCTAATAAAAAAAGACGCCCGCCACAGCAAGTGACGGGCGTCTTTTTTGCTGGGTCGGGCTTTAGAGGATGTATCCGGCGAATGTCGGACCATCTGCCAGGTAGTCGTTGACTCGTGACGCGCTGAAACTCTTGAAGTCGGCGTACGGACCGATAATGATGGTCTGCTCGTACGCGACGTACCGGTCGATGCCGCGCTCGTCGTCCATCTCCGGTTCTTCGACGAAGTGTCGGCCGCTGCCGGGCACGAGGCTGATGGCGATGCGGACTTCCGTTCCGACGTTGAGACCGAGAATCCTGTAGGTGTGGTTGTCCGGTTCGACGACGGTGCCTCGTGCCAGCCAGGTGGATACCGGCTGCGTAGGGTCGAAGGCGACCTCGTCGATGCGGGTCTTGCCATAGGCGAGAAGGTATACGTTCCCGCCGGTGGTTCCGCGTCGTACGTCTTGAGCGGTGGGAATACTCAGAATGGAGCGACGAGTCTGGCGGGAAACATCGAAGCCCAAGCTGTTGAGCCACCAGCAGGCACGTGCGCCTCTGAGCTGGTGAGGGTGAAATACAGTCATGACGATCCCTTGTTGGATAGACGAGTCTGACTGTATGATAATATCATATTTGCAATAAAAAGTCAATAAATAAAAGGCACCCGCTACCACCGAGGCAGCGGGTGCCTTCAAGGAGGGACGGGTGTTACGCCGAGATCGTGGGCTGGCCGATGTCTCGGATGATCAGGGGCCTCTCGACCTTCGGCTCGTCGGCGATCAGCTGCTCGTACACGTACAGCACACCCTTGTCGTTCGTCATCTGCGTCACGACCAGGCGAATGCGCGAGGTGATGTCAGCCTTCAGCGCGGGCTGCTCGACCACCAGTGCTTGGACGTACCAGCAGGGGAGGGACTCCTGCGTCAGAAGCTCGGGCTCCTCCAGCTTGACGACGCCGTGAGCGGCGACATGGCTGTTGTGGCTACCCTCCCTTGTGACGTACTCCCGCAGAGAGTTGGGCGCCGGGTAGGAGAAGACGACGTACTGGTTGAATCCCAGTCGCTGCAGCCAATCACTCTGGTGGGCGCCACCGGGCAGGAAAGGGTGGATCAGGCCAGAGACGCGAGGTGCTTGGTACCTTTTGGAGTTCATGTACTTCCTTCTGCTCTTGGAACTGGAACGCTCCAGGTGGATGGAACCATATTCTATTATTACATCGGCTGTACGATCAGTCAAACTTTGTCCATGAAAAAGCCCACTGGCTACACGAGGTTTTGTGCCATCGTGTAGCCAGTGGGCGGATCCTACAGCTGCGCGATGATGTCGCGGGCGTAGGTTGTCCCCTCGACGAGAATGTCGTGGATGGGGATAACGCCACGGAGCTTGGGGTCGACGTCGGCACGCTGTTCGATGATGATGAGGTGGCCGGTGCGTACGTAGCTAGCGACGGCTCGTACTGTGGTATCGACGCTGGCACCGCGCACGGCCTCGTCCTGCACCCGACCATCGAAGCGGTAGGTGGGGATGCGGTAGCCGGGCAGCTGGGTGGGGGCCTCCGGCAGAATGACGCCGTGAGCCGCCTTGAAGGCGAACTGCCACTGGTCGTAGAGTACGAAGTTCTTCATTGTGTCGGACGCAACGTAGCGAAACGTCGGTGCGCTGGAGAAGCCCAGCGCATCCAGCCACTCGCCGAGGGCGGGACCGGGCGTTTCGAACGGGTGCGACGTTACCTGGGCGACCATGGTGGATCGCTCCTCTCTGTACGTGGGTATAGTACCCAAGGGTAGGACAAGTAAATTATAACAATTTTTTACTGGTTAGTCAAACTTTAGGTGCCCATGCGGTTTTTGTCATGGAAATACTGGGGATAACCTCAAGACTAAGTGGGTCGGCAGCGGGCATTTTTTGTGCGTAGTAGTAGCCCAGTGTGGCTATCATTGCGGCGTTATCGGTGCAGAGGTTCATTGGCGCGTATTCTATTTCGATAGGGAGACGTTGCGACAGCTGGCGGCGTAACTCTTGATTGGCGGCCACTCCACCAGCAATAACCACCGATGCGGGCTGGAAATCATGAAAGGCCATTTCTGCCTTATCGACGAGCGTTTCAACGGCTGTTTTTTGGAAACTGGCTGCAAAATTGGCCCTCTGAACGTCGTTAAGACGCTTGGGAAGCTCGAATGAAGGAAAGCTGTGGTCAACACCTACTTCGCGCTGAACAGCCCTTAAAACGGCCGTCTTAAGCCCAGAAAAGCTAAAATCGTATTTATTTGCTAACCGAGCCTTGGGAAACCTATAGGCATTTGGATCACCGACAAGCGCTGCATTTGCTACAGAGGGACCACCGGGGTAGGGGAGACCGATAATTTTAGCAACCTTATCAAATGCTTCCCCAACGGCATCATCCTGCGTTTGTCCAAGCAGTTGGTAATCGCCATGGCTACGAAAGAGCACGAGCTGCGAATGCCCACCGCTGACGATAAGGGCAAGACAGGGGAAGGTAGGGGCGGTGTTATTGAGAAAATTGGCATAAACGTGCCCCTCGACGTGGTGAACGGGGTAAAGCGGTTTATTTTTAAGAAGCGCCAGCGTGCGCGCGGCCAGCGTGCCGACAAGGAGGCTCCCAATGAGACCGGGCGCATAGGTAACAGCGATGGCGTCGATATCATTCCATGTCATGTCGGCTTCTTTGAGCGCCTGGTTAATAACCGGGTTGATGACCTCAATGTGACTACGCGCAGCCACCTCTGGCACGACACCGCCATATGCGGCGTGAATGTCAATTTGCGAATTAACGACATTAGAAATAAGCGTGCGACCGTCTTTTACGATGGCCGCTGCCGTTTCGTCGCAGCTGCTTTCGATGCCCAGAATGTTCATTGGGGTAATTATACCATAAGTAAGAGAAAAGGGGAGCGCCGCTTATGCGAACGCTCCCCGTGTGAGGAGTTTCCTGTCGTCGTGGCTAAGCCGGATGCACCATGCCGCCAGATGGCAGCAGGTGACGGCTCTTGCTGAACGTCACGAGGTATAGCGGAATCCAGTGATCGACATCACTGCTCATCACCTTGTAGTCTTTCGGGAGGCGCACTTCGAAGCCTTTGCCGTCGGCGCGCCGCGTAATGAGGGCGTCGTCGTCGAAGCCGTAGCTTTTACCGAGAGGCTCTCGCTTGATCTCGCCTGTCGGGTCGAGAAAGTAGCGGCCATCGCGGTTACGCTTGATGTACCGTACTTCAATGTAGCCACCAGTTGCCTGGGCGAGATATGGTGCCTGCGTTTCGGGCTTGGCTTGGGCCGGGATAGGCGCCGAGGGCTGGTTGCTGTTGACGGTAACGCTTTGAGCGCGGTGGAGCGTCATTCCCCAGTAGTTCACCTTGGTGATGGGGATGATGTCGGCGGCTTTTGGCGCATACCGGTCAACCTCATAGCCAACCGGCAGCGACACCTCGATGCTGCTACCCTTCTTGGTGGCGGTGGCGCACATCGTGGAGCAGGAGCCAGGCTTCCAGCCCTTCTTCAGCCACAAGTAGCCGTTATGTGCTACCAGGGCAGACTTAGGATCGAAGCGATGCGCACTTGCGTTGAGGCGGTGGCGGTAGTCATCACGCTCCTTGCTCCCGGTAAATTCGGGAAGTTCGAGCATGCTCTTTTTGGGTGCTGCCGGGGGCGCAACGTTTACCTGCGTTGTTGAGCAGGCAGACAGACCCAAGATGGCCAGTACTGTGGCGACGATGCAGAACAGACGTGCTCGCACAAGGTCTCCCTGTGGTTGTCGGATGTATCCGAAAGTATTTTAATATATTATTAAATAATTGTCAAAAAAATGAAGTGCCCCCGGCGCGCTATACGCCGGGGGGAGGCTAGGCCGAGAACACCCTTCCTACCAAGGTGTGGAGCGAGGTGCTCTGACTGTCGAATTTGCCAGTGTGACCTGAAACGACGCACAACTGGCCCAGCTTGGTGACGAACGGTGCAAGTGCGCTCCCAATTAGAGGAACGAACTCGATGTTGTCGTAGAGTCCTGCAAGGGCGAGTACTTTGACGCGGTCGCAGTCCCTTCTGTCCATGTGGTGATGTGCATACGGAATGGGATCTTCGCCACCTTTTCGCCATGCTTCTACAAGTGCCACGGCACGGGCTTCACAGGTGGTTACCACCCTCCCTTTGCATACATCTCCCATATTAAGCAGCTTGAGGGTTTCGACGGTTTCACAGCCCACGCTCCCTCTCCTGCATAGCTGGGCCGGATGGCTGTGGGAAGTGGCCGAAATGAACCCCTTACCCATTGATGGGATAACGAAGGTTGCCACATGAATGGTGGCACGGTGTCCTACCTGCGTTGAAACGTGAAGGGCTGCACCTTCGATGGGTTGCCGAACGATAGCGAAATTCATCTGGAACACCGAGAACTCCTCCCGTAGGACTACTCATAGTTTAGCACGGTGTCGTGTTTGTAAAAAAAGTGCTAAAATATAAGCATGAAGAAATTATTGACATCGGGGGTAAGAAAGTTACTTCCGGAGGGAGCTGTGCGTGGCGTCGAAGAAGTGTATCGGCGTGGGCGTGTGCAGCTTGTGAGCGCTCGTTACGGCAACCCTGCTCGACAGTTAAAAGTAATTGCTGTAACAGGGACGAACGGTAAGACAACGACTGCTTGTTACATTAACGAAATCCTTAAGGAGGCCGGCTTAAAAACGGCGCTTTTCACCACTGCTGTTATAGAGGTGGCGGGCGATAGGCAGCTGAACGATCTTAATGTGACGGTGGCAAGTACCGATAGAATGCAACGTTTTTTTCGTGACGCCAAGCGTGCCGGTGTCGACTACGTAGTACTTGAAATTACGAGCCATGCGTTGCATCAGCATAAACTTGCAACGGTGCCTATAGAGGTGGCGGTAATGACTAATCTTACCCAAGACCATCTTGATTACCATAAAACCATGGATAGCTATGCCGAAGCCAAAGGGAAGCTATTTGCGGGCGAGCCGAAATTTATTGTGCTTAACCGCGATGATGAATGGTTTGATTTCTTTAATAAATTCGTGGCAAGCGGCCAAAAAATTACCTATGGTACGCACGAGGAGGCGGAGGCGCGAATAGACTACGTAAAACTCTATAAAAAGGGAAGCGAAGCTAACGTCGTTATCGATCACCAAACAAAACTTAGCCTAGCGACGGCTTTGCCAGGACGTTTTAACGTGTACAACATGGTGGCAGCTGCTTCGACGGCGTATTTGCTTGGGGTGAAACTTACCGATATCGTGGAAGGAGTCGCTAATCTTGAGGGGGTGCCGGGTCGTTTTGAGCGGGTTGCCGAAGGGCACGGCTATGACGTTATCGTCGATTACGCGCATACGCCTGATGCGCTTGAAAAGCTACTTGAGGCTGCACGTGCCACGACGAAAAACCGCGTCATGCTGGTATTTGGCGCCTGTGGCGATCGCGATAAGGGTAAGCGTCCTATTATGGGTGAAATTGCCGCAAAAATGGCCGATCGCATTTTTCTTACCGATGAAGAAAGCTATAACGAAGACCCTAAGATTATTCGTGACCAAGTACGTTCTGGTATTGAACGCGCTGGTGGCGATGCAAAAATGACCGAAATTTCGGACAGACGTGCGGCAATCGACAAGGCGCTTTCGGTGGCGTCAAAGGGCGATACAATCCTCATTACTGGTATGGGTCACGAACAGTACCGCATTATTCGTGGTGAGCGCATGCCCTGGAATGACGCGCAAGTAGTGCGTGAACTGCTTGCAAAAGATTCGAAGTAAACCGCTCGAATTTAATAATAATTTTCATGATGTCGTTTTGAATGGAGCCGCGTGACAGCGCGTTCGCCGATTTTTCTCCAAACCGTATAACGTTTTCGGTGGATGGGAAGATCGTACACGCCGATATAATCGGTAACCTGCTTATTGAAGCTGGTTTTGAACCGGCCAATGCCGTAGTGAGGATGTGATGTATCATTAATTTTATCGCTGGGCGGTGTACCGCAGAGGTCGTGAACGAGCGAACCTTTCTCTTTTGCCCACTTCATTACCTCCCATTGTAATAGGTGGCTAGCACCATATGCGGGACGTTCGCGCACACTCGCGCCGTCTTTATAAGTACTTTTTGTGCCAAAAACAAGGGCAAACGCGCTGGCAACAACAGCGCCATCGACATAAGCAAAAAACAACTGTCCAAGACCCGCATTTTGATAGGTTTGCCAGAAGGCTTTGTAGTACGAATAGTGGCGCAATCGAAAATTACCTTCGGCAGTAAGAGCAAGTAATTGGAACATTTGCTGACAATTTTCGTCGGTGGCTTCAACTCTTTTTACGGTAACGCCGTCACGCTCGGCACGACGAATAGCGTGGCGACCTTTTTGGTTGAGGCTGGCGATAATTTCATCGAGCGAAGGAGATAGGTTAATAAGCACGGTGGAGGCATTTGGCTGGATGTTCGGCGCTTTTACGAGGTTCATTTTTAGCAAATTGGCGGTTGTTTCTGGGGTTTTGATGAGTTCGGGTTCAATTTTTACGGCAAATACGCCGTTTTTTTCAGCAAGAAGGCGTATTTGGGGGAGCAGATCGTCTAATTCGCGAAGTGACGCGACACCAGGCCCTTTTGGGATGTACCACAGCTTGCCAAGCAGGGGGACGGCGCGTTCAAGAATGGTAATTGCAGTTGAATTGTCTTCCGCAAAACGCGGTTTCCATCCGCCACGCTGTTTGAGCATGGCAAACTGGAAGCTCTGAAACACGTTACCGCCATCAGCATTAGCGGTAATGCGCGAATTCCAGGTGTCGGCGTTAGATTGAGAAGATAATTGCAATGTCATAGTACGAGTATACGACGAAGCGCGAATGAGGTATAGTGGTGACGGTCGCAAGGGTTGCAGCCAAAGAGGCGAAAGGGAGTTATGACCGACTCGATGGGCGAAATCATTCGTCAACGGCAACCGGTGGTTAACCTATGCCAGGGGCTTGAAGACAGGCTTCGTAACCTGGATGGAGGGGGTCTTTCTCCGTCGCGTCTTACGGAGGCGCTGAAAGCGACGCACGATGACCGGATGGTATTGCCGGGTTCGTTTCGGCTCGTTCCTATTTATGAGGAGCGTGGCCCCGTGCCTATGCGTGAGGACTGGTGGCGACGACTGGCCTACGCAAAGCTGGAGCTTGCGGGCTTTCGGCACACGACCATCCGAATGCTCAGTGACCAGGGTATCGGCGACATGGCGCAGCTGCTGCTGCATACCGAAAAGGAGCTGCATGACAAGCTTGTGCCGGTATGTCGTTCGAGGGTCGAACGGTACCTGAAAGACGTGAGGTATGTGCTGAAAAAGCACAATCTGCGCCTTGCCACGCAGGAAGAACTCGACGCGAACGCAGATTTTTTCGTAAAGCTGCGAGCGTCGGGTGAAGCTGAAGACCCGTCCCTAGAGATTAGGGTGGCGTGGTTTATGCTTGACGAGCTGGAGATGTGCCGCGTGCGCAGCCTGTTTGGTGTGTACGACGCCTGGCCGTACGAGATGGCCAATCTGGTGACACTGGGCGACTTGTTGGCGCTCTCAGCCGAGGAGGTCACGGCTCTCTGGCATGGATACTGCGGAGAGGATCGCGCTCGGGAGTGGCCATACGCGAGCGATTCGGGCGTCAGCGAGATGTTCGAGCGAGTTCGTGAGGAGGGAATCATCGCTGTCACCGAGTTCTTGCGTCGAAACAACCTGACGCTCGCAGGCTGAACGTCGAACCCCGCATTGCATCCAAGCTTGCAATGCGGGGTTTTTT
>Ga0206107_1000441_pt1 | contig 17790 bp, 23 predicted proteins | sample 2B0metagenome_FD_148652 | JGI IMG/M metagenome (GOLD analysis project Ga0206107, IMG submission 148652) | Enriched microbial communities from leaf-cutter ant dump, University of Wisconsin, Madison, United States - 2B0 | ecosystem: Environmental > Terrestrial > Nest > Insects nest > Nest dump...
CCAGATGCTCACGCAGCCCATCGCCGCTCACATGGCGGGCAGGGCCGCGTACCGCACCGACGGCCTTCACGGCGAGCTGATCATCCTTGACGAGATGGCCGACGACGTCAGCGCGGCCGATGGCCCCGGCCCGGCTGGTTCCGCACGCTAGCTGGCGAGTCCTGGCCTATCGTCACGCCCACGCCCACCGCGGGCGTGCTGAGGCTGCCGGTCCTTGAGCGCGTTCAGCAGCGTCCCGGTTCGCCTGAGCGCAGCAGCACCACGATGACCGACGCTCCCAGCGCCACGAGCAGCGCGTGGGCTGTCACTTGGGTCAGGGCTTGGGTGACTCGCGCGCCGAGCGCCACCGTGCCGACCACGCCTATCGCCCAGCCCCACAGCAGCCCGAGCCCGGCGAGCACTCCCCGCTCGCTCGCCTGCATGGTCGGGCGCGAGGGTGCGCATCCATCATCGTGCGCGCCCTGCCTCAGCGCGGACAGGCACGGCTGGGCGGTCGTCACCCCCGCCTCCATCGAGATGTTCTACGACCCCGCCTGCGCATAGAATCCTGCGTTCATCATGCAGGTTCGCACGGGCCCAAGTGTGCCGTCCGATGGCAGTGGCTCCTCCTGCAACAGGTCATGGAACTTGTTCCAATTCTCGGGTCTGTCGCAGTGGTAGGTGTCATCTGATCTGGCTTGCTGCTCGGGGCGGCTTGGAAGGCCGTTGGTGTGCCTAAGTCTTGTCCTTGAGAGTTCCGTGACGATGTCGTGTGGGTGGCCCGCAGTCGTGGACGCGGTGTGACGTTGGCAAGCGGATTCACCCGCTGGTGCTGGAGAACGAGGTGTTGTGGCGGGCTGTAGCGTATTAGTCGCAGGCACATCTGCCGGGAAAAGGATGCACCGGCTCGTGACAGAGCGTGCCGTTGACGGGGTTCGGGTCACGGTCACGTGCCGGGTTTTGAAGCTCGTTCGTCAGCCCTACTATCGGTGGCTGAACTGTCCCGTGACCGTGTCCGGTCTTGTCGCCGCGCATCGCGCCAACGCCCTGCATAACGCGCACATCGACGATCCCGAGGTCGGTTACCGGTTCCGTGTCGACGAGGTGCGCGACGCCGGTGAGCCGATGTCGGAACGAACGGGTGGGCGATCTGGCGTGACAACCGCTGGTGGTCCACCGTCGCCCAACGCAGCCGCGGCACGCGCGAGAAGGCTGGCCCCGCCGTTCATGACGACCTCGTGCAACGCATCTTCTGAACTACCACATCGGGGGCTACTCGATCGATAGGTGCATGAAGTCCCGCCTGGCCGTCAATGCGCTGAACAATGCGGTTGCACGCAGGGGTGATGTCGCCCGATGCATCGCGCACTCGGACAGAGGATCCCCATTCGGTGCCAACACGTTCACAGCCGTGCTCAACCATCACCGCATGGTCGGATCGCTGGGCCGCGGTGGCGCTGCAGGCGACAACGCTGCTATGAAATCGTTCTTCTCACTCCTGCAGAAGAACGTCCTCGACCGGCGCACCTGGGACACGCGCGAGCAACTGCGCATCGCGATCGTGACCAGGATCGAACGCACCTACCACCTACACCGCAGACAAACCTGCCTGGGCCGTTTGACGCCCATCGAATACGAGACCATCATGACCACCAACGCGGCCCACGTCGCGTGACCAACCCCTGTCACCAAACGGTGCAGCAAACCCAAAGAGTCAGAGCAATGAAGGGTTGCGCGCAAGGGGCCCCCCTGTTATGGTCGAATAGGCGTCGACACCCCGCACGGGCGGGTCGCCTTTGAAATGCGCAGCACGATCGGAGGTCGTAGCAATGAATATGCGCCATATGCATGCTGGAATCGTACTATTCGCCCTCGCGTTGCTTTTTGGGATTGTTACTCCCGCATCGGCAAGTTCCGCAATAGTTACATCGAATGTTCAGTCGTCCGGTGGCTACGTCCTCGTAAATGACACGTTTGTAGGCCAATGCTTTGGCACCGGCTGGAGTCGCGCCACTGCCATTTATACGCAGTCCGATCCATCGATCGGGCATTGTTCATGGATAAAGGCGCGTTACTATGTCGCTCCTCCGGGACATGCGGGATATTATACGAGTTGGGCTGTTAAGTACGGCGACGGAGTAACAGCCATTAAGGGCCATGCAGGGAATGCAGCATTTGGCAGTCACCAGTCTAGCGTCCTCCCCTAGGGATATCAAGATGTTCGCCCATTGGCGCAATATTGCGTTTGCGTTAGCGGTCGTAGTCGTTATTCCGCTTGCCGGATGCGGATCTCAAGCATCCCCCGTCGCCTCGGTCGATACGGAGTTTGTGCTGATCCTTGACAACTTGATAGCGCAAGCCAAGGAGGCCGATGCCTCGAGCACCCAGATTGAGTCGCTTGCTCGCGCCCGGAAGGAAGGCGATGTGTCATTGGCGCTTCTCACTGATGCTGTCAATGCCACGTTCGCATGTTTCGACGACGCGGGGATAGGACACCAGTTGAGCACTGATCAGTCGCAGCCGTTACCCCTGCTAACGTACCTTTACGAAAGCCCGGAATCTGGGAACCCGGTTGCCGAAGCATGCATCGTTAAGAACTCATACTTTGTTGAGGCTGCATACCAAAATCAGCCACGGTGGCACGCGCAGGTCGCTCAACGCATTAAAGCTAATCGTGACGCCATAGTCGCATGCTTGCGAGAATTAGGTATAGAGATCAGCGCAGACGCGACTCCTGACGAGATTAAGCAATCGACACAAATATCAACAGAAGAGTTGCATGAGTATCTTGATCGAGGCGCTCGGGCTCCGGTCGAATGCTTGGCTGACTTTGGTGCGAACTGATACAAGCCCTTAGCGGTGGGAGCTGTAGACACCTCTTGTGGTGACAGGAGTCCACTGCGCCAGGTGTCGCCTACCGGTCCTTGAGCGCGTTGAGCAGCGTGCCGGTTGGCCTGAATCCTAGCAACACCACGATGACCGACGCTCCCAGCACTACCAGCAGCGCGTGGGCCGTGACTTGGGTCAAGGCTTGGGTGACTCTCGCGCCGAGCGCCACCGTGCCGCTCGGCTCGCTGCAGAGCCTCACTCCGACGTCGTGGGTGAAGGCGAACAGTGGCTCTGTCACGCCCCTGGTGTATGCAGTCGCGCCCGCAGATTCTCCATTCGAGACGATGCGCGATGCGATCGACGGTGACGCAGACCTCGCAAGCGTCGACGGGCACGGCTGGGCGGTCGTCACCCCGGCCTCCATCGAGATGTTCTAGCGGTGGCGACGAGATCATCGCGACTACCTGCTGAGTGCTCGTTTGTCGCGCGACGCGGCCAGCGCACCACCTGTTGACGCGCCGGCCGCGTCGAAGGCCTCGCTTAGTAGGGGTACCCTGCGCTGACCAGCTCTCGCATCGTTGGGGTGATGTAGTAGTTGCCAGTCCCCGAGTACCACGACGTCCAGAACTGGTAGACCACGCCGGACGGCTGGTACAGGTGGCGAACGCCGATAGTTCCGCACGGGTTGGCGGTGTCGCTGATCCAAGCACGGTCAGTCTGGAAACTCGCACCCACGTCGGGAGCGCACGCGACTGCTTGTGCTGGGGCAGTAGCGAGGGCGACGCCGCAAACAGTGAGTACAGCGACCGCGAGAGCGGTGCTGACTCTTCGTGACTTCAATTTCATGGTTCCCCCTTGGGAGCAGATGAAGTACATCGGAACTATTCCGACATTTTGACCATGCTCCCGCACCCTGCTCATGTCGCGGCGAGGCGACTTAGAACTCGGTGATGCCCTGGTCTGCGATGCAGTTGATGCCCGGTTCGCCGAAGCCTGCGATCGCCGCGAGCCACTGCCGGACCGGCAGGTCGGAGTCAACTGTGATGCCCGCCTTGTCGATGCACTGCTGCACGGCGGCGCGGCTCTGCTCGAGGATCGCATCGAGAGCGTCCTGGGATGTGGGCTGAGCCCGGTACGCATTCTCGACGTAGTACGAGTGTTGCTTGATGCACTGATCGGGCACCGGATTGGCTGGCTTGGTCCCAGTGGCATCGAGACCGCCTGCGAAGCCGTAGCGAATCACAGGAAATCCGAGGGATTCGTCCGTGGTCGGTCCGTCGATCCTGACCCCTGCATCGGCGATGCAACTGAGCGTCCGGCCAACCGCCTCCTTGTAGTCCTCAAACGAGATCACTTGGGTCTGCTGTGCGGTGCGCAGGATCTCCAGTTGCTGGTCGTCCGCGACCCCCTCCGCCTCCGCTGACTCCAGGAAGTACTTCATGGTTCCAGGGCTCGAAGTCACCGACGGGCTGGGCTCGGGTGTAGTGCTGGTGCAGGCGCCGAGGCTCACTAGTGCGATAGCCGTCAACATCATGGTCACGATCTGGTGATGGGCATTCCTCACAGGTGCCCTCCCTCGCTTCTGCGGGTTGCTAGCGACCATCGTACGCACTGTTTCGGCGCGACGCCTTGCGGGGACGCCAGCGTTGCGGGCGCACTTTCTCGTGCGGCGTGGAACCCAAGCCCTGCGTGAGATCGAGCCCCGACTACCCTCGCGCGTCGCACCATCACCGGTCCTTGAGCGCGTTCAGCAGTGTGCCGGTTGGTCTCAGTCCCAGCAGCGCCACGATGACCGACGCTCCCAGCACTACCAGCAGCGCGTGGGCTGTGACTTGGGTCAGGGCTTGGGTGACGCGGGCTCCCAGCGCCACGGCGCCGACCACGCCTATCGCCCAGCCCCACAACAGCCCCAGCCCGGCGAGCACGCCCCATTCGCTCGCCTGCATGGTGAGCCGCGAGGGTGCGCGCATGCCAAAGGTGGCGTAGATGGCGACGTGGGAGCGGCGGAACCATTGCAGCATCGCCCACAGCAGGCCCAACAGTGCCGCACATGGCACCCATAGCCAGCGCAGCGGCCGGTCTTCGTAGGCGTGGGTGTAGTCCACGGTGAAGTCCGACTCGAACAGGCGCGGGTTGGGAATCGCGGGCAGGCCGTTGTAGGCCAGATACGAGGGGAGCGCGGCCTCGACTGCAGAGTGGTGTGCGGCGTCGGTTCGCACGTAGCACTGGTCCGCGGTGCCGGTGAGGCGAGCCGGCATCAGCATGGCGCCGTCGTACTCCTCACCCATCACGGTGGAATCCGCGATGCGCAGGGTGAGGGGATCGGACTGGGCGGCCGGGGCCGTATATGACGCGCGCTGCATGATCCGTACTACGTCGCCGTCGTGAGCGCCGGTGCGGTTCGCGAAGCCCAGGGTGCCGATGACGATGCCGTTGGTGGCCTGGGACACGCCCAGGAACGTTGCCGCGCCCGCAGACACCGAGTAGATCGACGCGCGCCCGCCGGGAATGTAGGACAACGAGCCGTTGGCGTCCCCGCGAGTGAGCGCGAAGGACGCATCGATGCCGTCGATTGCGGCCAGGCGGTCGCATACATCGGCGGGGATGGGGTTCTGCTGCTGGTCGGTGCGCGCTCCGGTCACGACGAACACGTAGCCGCCCGCGTCGATCCACGCCCTTTCGCCCTCAACGAGGTTTGTCACGCTGAGCGCGTCGGCCGCACCCGCGGCCACGGTCCACGCGACGGCGACCATCAGCAGCAGCGATGTCCATCGACCGTTGCGAGCGGTCGCGACGCCTTCTCGCGCGGAGAGTCCCAGTGGCCACACGCGGCGCGTGCCCCGGCTCACGCGTGTGCCTTCTCGTGAATCACGCCGTCGCGCAGTTCGAGCACCACATCACACCGCTCGGCCACCTCGGGATCGTGCGTGACGATGACGACGGTGCGCTCACCATGCGCACCGATCATCGCCTCAAGCACCGTTGCCGACGTCTTTGCGTCAAGCTGGCCGGTGGGCTCATCGGCAAGAATGATCGGCCGCCGCGACGCCAAGGCCCTCGCGATCGCCACACGTTGCGCCTCGCCTCCGGAAAGGATCCGCGCGGGTTCGTACTCTCGCCCAGCCAGCCCGACGCTGGCGAGACTTTCGCGGGACCTCGCCACAGCGTCGGGCCGGGAGGCGCCATCGGAGAAAGCACCAACGGCAACGTTGTCGAGCGCCGTGCGGTCGGGCAGGAGGGACACTGTCTGCAGCACCCAGGACGCGGCCTCTTGCAGCGAGACCTCACGCTCGCCATCCAGGGCGTGAATGGAGCCGGCCTGCATGGGCAGCAGATGCCCCATGAGTGACAGCAACGTGGTCTTGCCGGAGCCGGACGGTCCAATGATGGCCGCTGAGGTCCCCGCCGGGATCTCGAAGTCCACGCCGGCGAGCACCTGGTGATCCCCGCGGGGGTAGGTGTAGGTGACGCCGGAGGCGATCAGCCGCACGCGAGGTCCTGACGCACGTCGCGCGGGTTGATGAGCACGGGCCGGCCCACGAGCGACTCGTCCAAATCGACAGTGCCAAGGGTTCCGCCCGCAGGAGTCACGGCGATGGCCGCGCCAGTGACATCGGGGAAGATGCACGTAGCGCCCGACTCCTCCGCGACCACCGCAGAACTGGGAACGGTGCCCACCACCTGCGGCGTGACCAAGGCTATGGTTCCCACACCCTCTGTGGCAGTGCCCATGGTGGCCGCGATCTGAGCCACAGCGTCGGGCTCAGTGACAAGCCCCGATCCCACCACGTAGGGGACGGTGACGCCGACAACGGTGAGTGTCACATCGCCGTCCGTGGGGAGATTGGGGGTCTCGGTGACGACGATCGCCGCGAGTGCGGCCGTGGTGGTAAACAGCGCCGTGCCGGGGGAGACGGAGCTGCCGAGCGTTACCGACACCTCATCGACGGTGACGGGGCCCTGCCCCAACCACACGAGGCTCGCCAGTGACAACGTGCCGTTGTCCTTACCCCAGCCGTAGTGCTTGTTGAAGGCCTTGATGGACTTCTCGGTGGCCGGTCCCGCGTCGCCGTCCACGGTGCCGGTGTAGAAGCCGAGGTCCTTCAAGAGTAGTTGCGCCGTCTTGACGTCCGCGCCCTTGAGACCCCGGTAGATGTCTTGGAACAGCGGCGCCTTGGAGGCGTAGGCAACGAGCCGCTGATTGTTGACCGAGCCCACCACGGTGCCCGTCTTCACGTCCGCACCAGGGGTGATCTTCAGTTGCGTCAGCGTGCCCGACGCTCCGGTTGCCGGTGACAGTGCCGTCGCGTACTCCACGTTGATGGCAACGGAGGCCTCTTGGTATCGCTCAGCGCGCTCAACGGAACCAACGAGGGGCTCCACGGCAGAAGCGGATTCAAGCGGTGACTCACTGGACTTGGCCAGAACCAGGACGATGCCCGCCGCGAGCGGTGCGATGAGAGCCAGGGCCACCGCTATGGCGATGCCGCCTGAACGTGTCTTGGATGCCATGGCGACTAGTCAACCCCCTTCTTGGCGCGCGACGATGCGTTGAGAGCGAGTGTAGTGCGTGGGTTGACCCGGTTCATGGAACGCGCTGAAGTGGCTACCAGTGAGCTGGCCTGCACGAGTGTTCGCCGTGCCTGCCGTTGGAAGGGTGGTCCTCAAGATGGCGGCACATCACGGAGTGCGCGTTCATCATTGCATTTGACAACTTCCGCATGAATCTCATTGAATGTCTGAGAGGCCGCGTCACTATTAAAATCGCGATCAAAGTCAAAGACAGTGTAGCCGTCAGGAACGAGCCCTTTGGCGTCCAAACATTCAAATAGTTGCTGCGCTAGCGACTTTCCGTCAGGGTTTTCCCACAAGTCGTTAAAGTAGACTCCAACGAGTTCAGTGGTACCAAAAGAGCACTTGTCGGCCCACAAGGTCATGCGCTCTTCGTCAGCCTCATCGACGGAGTTCATGACCCAATCGATGAGGCCATTAGGTTGTTCTCGAATACCTATGGTTGGCTGAGTGCCTACCGGGAACTCTTGTTGCATGCACTCGAGCCACAACTGGTTTGCTTCAACGTACTCGGCGTGGGTCACTTTGCCGTCAGCCACAACTTCCTTCTCGAAGTCGCTCGTCGCGTGCTCCTGGAGGTACGCAACATCTATAAGGTCTACTGTCGGCAGAGCAGATGGGGAGGACTTGGACGATGCTTCCGGAGACGCTGTGCATCCGGCTGCAAGTGCCCCCACCATCAACGCAATAGCGCCCGCAACAAGACATTTGCGGGTCATATGGTCACACTAAAGGTCTTGGTCGCCGTGGTCGTCGTGAATGATTGCCATGAGGACCACGGGCCGCTGCTGACCGGCTGTGCACGTCCCGCCCAGGATGTGATCGAGACGCCCGGCGTGGCATACACCGTCGAGTTCACGGAGCCCTGCGGTCCCAGTACTGTTTCATGAGCCCCGGACGCATAGTAGCGCTCGGCCCTAGCCTGAACATGCGAGCACGTGTCAGAGCTATCTTCCGTTACCGTGTGAACGGACGACGACGTAGTGTTGTGGGCCTTGCAAGTTGCCGTGGCCGCGTCGGCCGGCAATGCTGCCACCGTGGCAAGAGTCAAGTCAAGTGCCCCCGCGGCGATGCTCGCTACGATTCTCCTGACAGTCATAGTGCACCTCCTTGTGCTACGCGGCACTGTGCCGCTCCCCGAAGTATGCACCCGATGGGGGTATGCGTCAATCGCTGCAACGCGATGGCGCTTATGTGTCAACGAGTGCGGGAGTGAACGTGGATTTACCAGGCGCTTCTGTGCCCGCCGTGCACTCACCGACTCGGCAGTCGATTCCCTGCCAGACCGTCAAGTATGCCGGTGGTTTTGGCGATGGCCCGGAGTTTGGACCACCTTCGGAGTCGAGGCTTAGGATTCCGCGGGTCGTGAGCGAAGAGCCTACGTCGGGGCGCTTGTCGGCGACGCCTGCGATGAGGGAGTCGCGAAGGCCTTTGATGTCGTACTCCTACCAGGCTACAGTGTTGGCTACCCCGGGTTGTCCACTGGACGCGTATGTCGCGTTGAAGGCCCGAGTTGCCGAGACAAGCAATAAATACGGCGAACTGTTTCTTGTAGCTTTCGTAATTGATTGCGCTCTCGTTGATTCTGGCGTGTGCGATGGTTAGCCTTTGTATTCCCGTTCGCAGCCTTATGGTGGGCAGGTGGGCGGCAAGCCCCCACATATGGGGTCACTGGCACGGACGGGCCCGTGCGCCTACCGAGTGCTTGTTTGGGCGCCAATGAAGCCGGTGGATATTGCGCACGGGTTGCGCGGACCATCGCCCGCCGCCGCACTGGTCTCTGCGTCTGCCGCGAGTATCTCGGAGATCGGGGCGTCTTTATCTACCGTGATGCCCGCGCTGTCAAGGCACTCCAGGAGCGCACTGCGGTACTCCTGGGCGAGCGCGTTGTACGCTTCGGTGGCCGCAGGTTGCGATGTGTAAAGGTCGCTAACAAGTGACACTTCGGCCTGGTAGCACGATTCCCGCACGGCATCGTCTTGTTGCGATACCTCCTCTCCCTCCGGCATGACAATCCCCACTTCGATGATGGGCAACCCGAGCTGCTCGTAAGCCTCGCTGACTTCGACTTGCCCTTCAATCGAGCCTTCGAGGCACGTCACATACGCCAACATGCGCTCCTTGTAGTCCTGGAACGTGACTTCGCCACTGGCGAGCGAGCGCTCAAGTACCTCACGTTGGGCCTCGTTTGCTTGGGGGTAGTGGGCCATCGAGGCATCAACCGTGGAACGCCATTCCTCCACAATCTGCTCTCGGTCACCCTGAGCAGAGTCGGAGCAACTCGCTAGGACGGTTGCTACTGCGAGTGCGACGGCAAAGCGCGCCGGCCTTGACAGACCTGATCGTTTCTGTGTCATGGCTATCTCTCTGTAGGGCGTGCGATTGAGGCGGTGGTTATCCATCTGGAGGAACACGTGGTCGACTCGGGATCGAATCGACCACGTGCGGCAATATCATCCCCAGGTGTACCAGATGTTGACCACGGTCCACGACTTGCCTTGCGCCGAGGAGATGTCGTACTTGGTAACGCCGTAGACATAGGTGCCCTGTGCCAGAAAGTTCCAATCGAGGTACTTGGTCGCCCAAGCGCTCGACGACGTGTCTTTGGCGACGTATTTGATCGAGCCACCGTCGCACGTCAACGAAGGCTCGTGTGCATACATCTGCTCGTAGCTTCCCGAGTCACTGATCTGGCCGCGCATTGCACATTCGTTGGTGGCCGCCGCAGGGCCGCCCAACGCGAATACTGATGCGCGTATCAGCGCTACGAGTCGCGCCGGGGTGGGGTCAAGCCCCCATTTATGGGGGCACTGGAGAAGGTGGTCCAACTCGCTCGGCCCGGCCCCAGCGTCGGTCATCCTAAAGCGCCCTGCGCCTTACCGTCTGGTAAAATCCCACGGTGACCGCCGCCGCAACCTCCACACCAGCAAGCATCCACCGCGCCCGCAATGCCGACTTCCTTATCTTTGGCGTCAACGGCTTCGCCTTCGCCACGTGGATGTCGCGGGTCCCTGACGCCAAGCAGCTCCTGGACCTCACTCCGGGTGCGCTCGGCGTGATGTTGCTGTCCATTTCGGTGGGGTCGTTGCTCGGGCTGCCCGTTGCGGGACGGATCGCCCACCGCTGGGGCGCCGCCAACGCGGTGCGCCTTGGCGCGGTCGCCTCGCTCCCGGGCCTCGTACTCGCAGCCCTCGCCGTGCAGTACGGCGGCTCCATGTATTGGGCCATGCCGGGGCTTGTGCTCGTGGGTCTGGGGTTTGGGGTGTGGGACGTCTCGCAAAACCTTGAGGGCACCATCATTGAGCAGGGCCTGGGTCGCGCGATCATGCCGTGGTTTCACGCGATGTTCAGCGGCGGCACGGTGCTCGGCGCACTCATTGGTGCGGCGCTGGTGTGGGCCAAGGTTCCGCTTGTACCCCACCTCACCGGCGTTGCGGTGGTGTCAGCGCTCGCCGTCTGGTGGGCCACCGGTCGGTTCCTTCCCGCCGTTGATGAGACCCATGAGCCCGACGCTGCAGCAGGCAGCGCAGCGCCCGTCAAGCAACGCTCCGCGTGGCGCGAACCTCGCACCTTGTTGATTGGCCTCGTGGTGCTCGCCGCCGCGTTCACCGAGGGCACCGCGAATGACTGGATGGCCGTGGCGTTCGTCGATGGTCACGATCTTCACAATGCGCTGGGGGTGGTGGCGCTTGCGGTCTTCTTGCTGTTCATGACGGCGGGACGCATTCTGGGCACCGGCCTGCTGGACCGCTATGGGCGCGTGACCGTGTTGCGCGTGCTCTTTGTTGCGGCCCTTGTGGGGTGCGTGTTCGTCGTATTCGGCAACGTGTGGGTGGCGTTCGTGGGCTGTGCCATCTGGGGCGTGGGAGCGAGCCTCGGCTTCCCGGTGGGGATGTCCGCGGCCGCTGATGATCCGCGCCGCGCACCGCTACGACTGTCCGTGGTCTCGACCATTGGATACACCGCGTTCCTCGCGGGCCCGCCCCTCCTGGGATTCCTCGGCAACGAGTTCGGTGTTCTCAAGGCCCTGCTCGTTGTAGGCGCCGTCTCCGCGCTCGCGCTCGCCGTTGTGCCGGCCACGCGGCCGCTCGAGCACGCTCCTCAAGCGGAGTGAGCGCGGGGCAGAGTGCCCAACCCGGCCGCCACTAGGCTTGAGTCCATGCGCGTACTCGTCACCGTCAAGTTCACGCCAGACCTCCAATCCCACCGCACCTTCACGGATGGCGCCGTCACCCGCACCGCCGACGACGGCTCCATGAACGAACTCGACGAGAACGCCGTTGAGGCCGCGTTGCAGCTTGTCGAGGCAGCAGGACAGGGCGAGGTCATCGCGCTCACAGTCGGCGGGCCCGACGCTGTGGCCGCCGTGCGCAAGGCCCTCCAGTTGGGCGTGGGCCGGGGCATCCACGTCAGCGATGAGGCCATCGCTGGCTCCGACGTTTTTGGAACCGCGCGCGTGGTGGCGGCAGCGGTCCGCCGAATTCACGAAGAGGAGCCGCTGGATCTGGTGATCACCGGCATGGCGGCGCTCGACGGTCTGACGTCGATGCTGCCCACCGCGCTCGCCGTGGAGCTTGATTGGGCGCAGTTGACGCTCGCCTCCTCTCTGACGGTTGGGGATGGCGTCGCGACCATCGAGCGCCACTTGCCCGACGCGCACGAGACCCTGCAGGCGCCCCTGCCTGCTGTCGTGTCCGTGACGGATGAGGCAAACAAGCCGCGCTACCCCAACTTCAAGATGATCATGGCCGCTCGCACCGCGGTAATAGAGAAGTGGTCGCTCGCGGATCTAGGCGTGGACCCTGCGAGCGTTGGCACCGCCGCCTCGCGGACCGCCGTGCTGACCGCCGAGCCACGCCCCGCGCGCACGCCGCAGATTGTCACCGACACGGGGGAGGGCGGCCGATTGCTCGCCGACTTCCTCATCGAGAGGGGCCTGGCATGACACGGGTTGCGGTGTTGGTGGAACGTCACGGCGAAGCCGTTGCCGCGCCGACGCTGGAGACGCTCACACTTGCCCGCTCGCTTGGCGATGTGGTGGCGGTCTGGCTTGGTGGTGAGCCGTCGGCGGCGGCGGTCGCCTCGCTCGGATCGCATGGCGCCAGCGAGGTGCGGGTTGTTGAGCCCCAGGTGCGTGCAGCGGCCGCGGCCGCCGCCGCACTAGGCGCCGCCACGGCGGATGCCGACGTGCTGCTGGTCACCTCGACCTTCGTGAACAAGGAGATCGTCACGCGGCTCGCGCTCGCGACCGGCGCCGGCGTTGTCGTTGACGCGGCCGGTGCTGCGCTCGTGGACGGCCATGTCGAGACCGAGCAGACGGTCTTCGCCGCCACCTGGAACGTGCGCACACGGATCACCACGGAGCGCGCCATCGTGGCGCTGCGCCCCAACACCACCCAAGCGGTGGCTATGCCCGACGCCGTGGTGCCGTCCCTTGTCACCGTTGCCTTTGAGCCCCCCACCACACGCGAAGCCGTGGTGGCCGTGGAGGCCGTGGAAGCGTCGGGCGGGGTGCCGCTTGCCGAGGCGAGTGTTGTGGTGTCTGGAGGCCGCGGCACGGGCGGCGACTATGCGCTCATCCGCGAGCTTGCCGAGCTGCTGGGTGGGGCCGTTGGCGCGTCCCGCGATGCCACGGACGAGGGGTGGATCTCCCACGAGCACATGGTGGGGCAGACGGGCACAACGGTGACGCCGCGGCTCTACGTTGCAGCCGGCATTTCCGGTGCGGTGCACCACCGGGGAGGCATGCAGGCATCGGGAACCATCGTTGCCGTGAACCTGGATCCGGACGCGCCGATCTTCGAGATCAGTGACTTTGGCGTGGTGGGTTCGCTGTTCGATGTGCTGCCCCAGGCCATCGCGCGCATCCGGGAGGCGCGCGCCTAGGGTTGCACCGTGACCATTTACCTGGACCACGCTGCCACGACGCCGCTGCGAGACGAGGCACGCGAGGCATGGCTCGCGGCGCAAGCACACGTGGGGAATCCGTCGTCGGTGCACGGCGCGGGGCGCTCGGCGCGCGCGGTGGTGGAGGACGCACGCGAGCGGGTGGCCGCTGCGCTTGGCGCGCATCCCACAGAGGTGATCTTCACCTCGGGCGCCACGGAGGCGAACAACCTGGCCATCCTGGGCGCGAGTGCTGAGGTGGTGGTGACGAGCCCCCTTGAGCACCACTCGGCGCTGGATCCCGCGCGTTGGCTCGCCACGGCGGGTGCGGCGCGGGTGATCGAGACCCTGGACTTCACGGCGCTGCCGGAACGTGCCGGGAAGCGCGGCCTGGTGAGCCTGCATTGGGTCAACAACGAGACGGGCGCGGTGTTCGACGTCCCGGGCATCGCGGCCGCCGCACACGCGGCCGGCTACACGATGCACTCCGACGCCGTGCAGGCGGTGCCGTACCTCGATGTGTCCTTTGCCGGCTCGGGCCTGGACACGATGGCGGTAAGCGCCCACAAGCTGGGCGGCCCCGTGGGCGTGGGTGCTCTGCTGGTGCGGCGTGAGACGCGGTTGGCTCCGGGTGTCTATGGGGGTGGGCAGCAGCGATTCCGGTCCGGGACCCTCGACGCCGCGGGCACTGCGGCGTTTGCCGCCGCGCTCGACGCCACGGTGGCGCAGCGCGAGGCAGAGTCTGCCCGGCTCGTGCGACTTCGCGACAGGCTCATCGAGGGGATGGCGCGCCTCGGCGAGGTGATGGGTCCCGGTCCCGCAGGCAGCGCCCCACACATCGTCAACGCCGTCTTTGACGGAGCGCGCAGCGAGGCCATGATCTTTGCGCTGGATCAAGCGGGCATCGAGGTGTCCTCGGGTTCCGCGTGCACCTCGGGAGTGGTGGATGCCAGCCATGTACTGCTCGCGCTGGGCCGCACCCAGGCCGAGGCCGAGGGTGCCCTGAGAGTCAGCATGGGGCGCACTACCAGCGACGATGATGTGTCGGCACTTCTCGAGGCGCTTCCCAGCGCCGTGGAACGATCGCGTGTGGCGCACGGAATGCCACGCCATGGAAGGGGAGAACCGTGAAGGTCTTTGTAGCGGGTGCCACGGGTGCCATCGGGCGATTCTTGGTGCCGGCCCTCCTTGAGGCAGGCCACGAGGTGGCGGGCATGACGCGCCGCGCCGAGAAGGCCGCATGGCTCGAGTCCGTGGGCGCCACGCCCGTAGTGTGCGACGTCTTTGATGCGGGCCTCGCCGGGGCCGTTGCGGACTTTGCCCCGCAGGCGGTGGTGCATCAGCTGACGGACCTGCCACAGGCACAGGCCAAGATCGCGCTCAAGGTGCGCGGTCTCAATCGCATCCGCATGGCCGGAACCGATGCCCTCATTGCGGCCGCACACGCCGCAGGTGTAGAACGCTTCCTCGCCCAATCGGTTGCATTCGGCGCGCAAGCACCCGTGCGCAAGGGCGTCACCCACCTCGAGGCCGCAACGCTCGCGTATCCGGGCGTGGTGCTGCGATACGGGTACTTCTACGGGCCTGGCACCTGGTACCCCCAGGGAACCGAGCGCACGCCCAAGGTGAGCGTCCAAGAGGCCGCCGCGCGCAGCGTCGGGCTGCTGGAGGCCGAGCCGGGAGTCTACGCGATCGTGGAGTCCACGTACCCTTGATGCCGTGAAGGTTCTGGCGGCGCTCAGTGGCGGAGTGGACTCCGCCGTTGCTGCGGCGCGCGCCAAGGAGGCCGGGCACGACGTTGTTGGCGTGCACATGGCGCTTTCGCGCAACCGCGACGAGTTCCGCACGGGAAGCCGCGGGTGCTGCTCCATCGAAGACGCGATGGATGCGCGCCGGGCCGCGGACAAGCTGGGGATTCCGTACTACGTATGGGACCTCAGTGACGAGTTTCACGACACCGTTGTTGCCGACTTCTTGAGTGAATACCAGGCGGGACGCACGCCCAACCCGTGCGTGCGCTGCAACGAGCACATCAAGTTCGACACCCTCTTGGCCCGGGCAGAGGCCATGGGCTTTGATGCCGTTGCCACGGGGCATTACGCGCGGATCGTCATCCGCGAGGACGGCCTGCGCGAGCTGCACCGCGCCGCGGACCCCGCCAAGGATCAGTCCTATGTGCTCGCGGTGATGGGGCCGCACAAGCTTGCCCAGGCGATGTTCCCGCTGGGCGGTGTGGCGTCCAAGGCGGAGGTGCGGGCCGAGGCCGCCGCGCGTGGACTCGGGGTGAGCGCCAAGCCGGATTCCTACGACATCTGCTTTGTGGCCGACGGCGACACCAAGGGGTTCCTTGAGCGCGCGCTGGGCGAGAACCCGGGTGACATCGTGGACGAGACCGGCGAGGTGGTGGGCGCCCACACGGGCGCCTACGCGTTCACCGTTGGCCAGCGCAAGGGCCTGCGCCTGCCGCGCCCCGCCGCCGACGGCGCACCGCGTTATGTCACGTCCGTGGACACGGCACGCAACGTGGTCACGGTGGGTCCGGAGACCCTGCTGAGCGTCCGTACGCTCCGGGCCGACGCCGTGGTCTGGCTGGCGCCCGACGTTCCCTGCGCCGTTCCCACCGCATGCCACGTGCAGGTGCGGGCGCATGGGGAGGCGGTGGGAGCGTCGGCCGTGCGCAGCGGCGATGCGGTGACCGTGGAGCTTGACGAGCCAATGCGCGGCGTGGCCGCGGGACAGTCTCTGGTGATGTACCAGGGAACTCGCGTGATCGCCCAGGCGACCATTGCGCGCTGAGCGCACTGCCGGAAGGCATGACTTTGCACACCAAGGAGGCACACCATGACCTATCTCGCTGATGACGGCCGCTACGACGGCCGCATGCCCTACCGCCGCACGGGACGTTCGGGGCTGGACCTTCCGGTGCTGAGCTTGGGGCTATGGCACAACTTTGGCGACGACCGGCCGCTCGACACCCAACGCGCGATCCTCACGCGGGCCTTCGATCGTGGCATCACCCACTTTGACCTCGCGAACAACTATGGCCCGCCGTACGGCTCCGCCGAGGAGAACTTTGGCCGCGTGCTCGCGAGCGACTTCGCGCCGTACCGTGACGAGCTCATCATCTCGACCAAGGCAGGCTGGGACATGTGGCCCGGCCCGTATGGGCAGGGCGGCGGAGGGCGCAAGTATGTGCTCGCAAGCCTCGACCAGTCGCTGCGTCGCATGGGCCTCGACTATGTGGACATCTTCTACTCGCACCGCTTTGACGCCACCACGCCGCTCGAGGAGACGGCGAGCGCACTCGATGCCGCGGTGCGTGCCGGCAAGGCGCTGTACGTGGGCATCTCGTCGTATGACGCGGAGCGCACGCGTGCCATGGCCGCGCTCTTGCGCGATCTCGGCACACCGCTGCTGATTCACCAGCCCAGCTACAACATGCTGAACCGGTGGATCGAGACCGAAGGGCTGCTCGATGCCGCCAACGAGGTGGGGGCCGGCGTGATCGGCTTCACCCCGCTGGCGCAGGGCATGCTCACGGGCAAGTACCTTGGCGGCATTCCTGAGGGCTCGCGGGCCGCCGCCGGGACCTCGCTCGACCGCGACTGGCTCACGGATGACGTGGTGCGTCGCCTCAACGGGCTCAACGACATCGCCGCCGCGCGCGGGCAGTCGCTGGCGCAGATGGCCATCGCATGGGCGCTGCGGGATCCGCGTGTCACGTCCATCGTCACGGGAGCCAGCTCGGTGGCGCAGCTCGATGACAGCCTGGGAGCGCTGGCGCGCCTTGACTTCAGCGATGCCGAGCTGGCCGCCATCGACGAGCTTGCCCACGATGCGGGCGTGGACCTGTGGGCAGGAGCACGCAAGGGCGAGGTGTGACCCGGCCCTAGCGTCGGGCCGGAAATGCGGGCCTAACTGCGCAGGCCGCGCTGCACCAATTCCCACGCGGCCGCGGCGGTGTGATGCCGCTGTGAGCGCGGGGACTGCATGACGATGCCTGCCACCATGCCCACGGCGAGCACGAGGTCGTCAAGGGTTGCGGAGGGTCCAAGCAGACCATCGCGGGCGTCCCAGCGGGTGGCGAAGATATCGCGCAAACGGGACTCGAAGATGAGCATGCGCTCGTCGCTGCCCGTGTCGGAGCCGGAGTTGGCGCCCACGAGCGCAAGGAACGCCGCGGTGCCCTCCGTCTGGTGGGTGACGAGGTCGCACAGGTCGCGCAGCGTCGTGCCGGGTGCGGCGGCGAGGTGCTCAATCTGCGCCATGTTCTCCTCGAACACGGCGAGCGCGAGCGCCGTGCGGTCGGGGAAGTGGCGGTAGAGCGAGCCCTGCCCAACTCCGGCGCGGCGGGCCACGGCCGACAGCGGCGCGTTGACTCCCTGCTCGTCGAAGACCGCGCGCCCAGCGGCGATGAGCGCCGCACGGTTCTCCGGCCCCGCGAGCGGCCCGCGGTTGGTCTTCGGTGCGTCCGTCACGGCGCTAGACTAGCAACCGGACAACGTTGTCCGGTAAGTCTGGGAG
>Ga0206107_1000442_pt1 | contig 17747 bp, 15 predicted proteins | sample 2B0metagenome_FD_148652 | JGI IMG/M metagenome (GOLD analysis project Ga0206107, IMG submission 148652) | Enriched microbial communities from leaf-cutter ant dump, University of Wisconsin, Madison, United States - 2B0 | ecosystem: Environmental > Terrestrial > Nest > Insects nest > Nest dump...
AGCGGCCTCTGCCTGAGCTTGCAGCTGAGCCTGCAGCTGGCCACCGAGCTGGGTGAGCATCTGCGTGGATGCCGCGCTGGCGGCCGGCGCCGTGAGCACCTCGGGCGCGCTTGGCGACAGCACTATCGCCCCGTACGTCTCACGCGTCAGGATCTGGTCCACGGCCGCATCGCGGTCCACGGCCTTGACGAGGTCGATTGCCCCCGGCAGCGCTTGGTCGAGTGTTGCCTCCACGGCAGCGACCGTGGCGTCGTCACCGACCACACTGACCGGGAGGTTCTGTGTGGACATTGTCTTGGTGGGCCACAGGAAGGCGAGCACCACGAGGCCCACAACGAGCGAAGCCCCCACTCCAAGGCCGATTGCGACTCGCCACGTGGTGTGTGGCGTGGCGTGGTTGCCCATGACAGTCTCCTCACAAACAAAACGAACGATTCGTTTGCCGATGTTAGCAGAACTTGTATTCTGTTTGCATGCCGAGGCTCAAGGACGAAACGAAACGCGAGCGGCGGGACCAGATCAGCGAGGCCGCCTTCAGGTGCTTTGCCCGCAACGGCTTCGCTGGCACGTCGATGGCGGACATCATCGCCGAATCGGGCCTCAGCGCGGGCTCGATCTACTCGCACTTCGACTCCAAGACCGACCTGCTTCAGCACGTCATCGCGCAGACGCTGGCGCGCAGCGGCGGCCTGGTTCCACGGCGGCTCGCGTCGCCTGTCGACGCCATCTCAGCGCTCGCCTCTGCCGTGGATCTGACGCCAGAATCGGCCCACATCCTGCTGCAGCTATGGGCGGAGGGCACACGAGACGACGACGCGCGCGCACTGATCAGCGGCAACATCCTCCGCATCCACGAGTGGCTTGCGCAGTGCCTCGCCGAGTGGGCCACCGAGCGCGGACTGTCGTCTCAGCAGGCGGCCGACATCGCCCTTGCGCTCATGCAGGGGCTTGTCCTTCGCCTCGCGCTCGACCCCACCGCCGACCACGCCAAGCTGGTGGCCACCATCGGCGAGACGCTGCGCTGACCCGCCCCAGCGTCGGGCCTACCAGCCGCCGCCACCGCCACCGCCGCCACCGCCGCCGGAGAAGCCGCCGCCTCCCCCACCGCCGCTGAATCCTGACGACCCCGACGAACTGGGCGTTGGCGCGGAGACGGCAGACGAGGCCATCGACGAGAACTGCGAGATGGTTCCGGTGAAACCGTTGGACGCGGCCCAGAACGAGCCGAGCGCATAGCCCGTCATCCAGCCGGGCTCGGTCACGGGATAGCCGGCCGCGGCGAATCCCTCGAACTTCTTGGTCCACTCATCGGCGATGCCAAAGGCGATGGCGTACGGAAGGTACTCGGAGAAGATGTCCCTGCCTTCCTCGAATCGCAGCTGGTTCGCCTCTGCCGTGCGCAAGAACAGCTCAAAGCCCTTGGATTCGGCGAGCACGCGAGAGCCTTCGGCCCGGCGCACGGGGGCCGCCTTGACCGTGCAGATCAGCACGGCGCCCAACAGGATGAGCGGCAGCGTCAGCAGCACGCTGCCGCCGATGGCTGCCACAAAGAAGGAGCCGAAGAAGCCAACGACCACGGACAGAATGCCAAGCCCCGCCCAACCCAAGCGCGTGCTTGACGGCGACCTCTGGTACCAGCCAATGGCCACCACGTCCGCGTACATCTGCACACACACGGATTGCATCGTGGCGGCGAAGGTCGTCTTGAGCGTCGACAACGCCACCTGGTCGCGGCCTGCGAAGAGCGCATCGAACAACTCGCCCTCGTACTTGAGCATCGTGGTGTCGGAGTTCTTGAGCTTGACGAGCGTGTAGTCATCCTTCGACGGCCGGTCCACGCGCAGATACCCACGCACGGCAAGGTCGACGATGGTGGCGGTGACATCGCGGGTATCCGCAGTCTCGTCCCACAGGGTGCCAATGAGTCCGGGCCGGAATCCCTTAGGGGGATCAAACTTCACCGCAACGGGCGGGGCCTTGCGCAGCCGCCGCGTGCTGCCGTCCGCGGGGCCGGCGGGCGCCAGCCCCGGGGTGAGGCCCACGTAGTACTCGTCTCGCGTGGCCTTCCACAATGCACGGCCCACCAGCACCCCACCGCCAATGAGGATCAGCAGTCCGGGGATAAGCCACGGCAACGATGGGCGGAAGGCCCGCGCCGTGTCGTTGGCGATCTCCAGCTTGGGCGTGGTGTCGAACGCGCCGGAGGGGTACAGGATATCCACCGACATGGGCTCACCGGGCGAGAGCGATGCGTGCGTGAAGGTGGCGCGCGCGCCGTCGGCCTGTGCCGAGTCACACGGCGACGCCACACCGTAGGTGCCCGCAAAGCACTGCAGGGCAACGGACTCCACGGGGCTCGTCACGGTGACGGTGATGTCGGCGATGGGGATGGTCCACCCGTCGCCAATCGCGTTCCAGTAGAACTCGTCCCCCGCGATGGGCTCGGACGTGCCCTCCACCACCGCGTCGGTCACCGCGTTCATCACATGGTGGACGGTGTAGGTCAGCACATACGTCTGCACGCCGCTGACGTTGCCGATGTTCTCGTCGCCAATGCGCACGTCAAGCCAGTACGCGCCCTCCTCCTTGTAGATCTTTGCGGGGGCTCCCGACGGGCTCGACGCCTGCAGATCCGTGATGGGGTACAGCCGGTTGTACGTGTCGTCATACCCCTGATGCGTGGGGAAGTAGAAGCGCGGCCCGTGGCCTGGATCGTTGCCAAAGTCGAAGTCGATCTCCAGGCGCACCTTGGCCGAGCCGTCCGGCTGGAGGTCGTAGGTCTGGTCCCAGCGGGTGATGTGGTTGCCTATCGCGTCGGTGCTGCCAGCAAGGCCCGACGCCATGGCCGGGGAAGGCGCGAGGGTCGCCGCCGCTACTACAAGCACAGCAAGGATCCATCTCATGCCCCCATCATGCCGGGCATCGGGCCCAGTACGGTGACACCTCAGCGGCGCGCGTTGATGGCACGTTCCGCGTCGCGCGCATCTTGGCGCTCGCGAAGGGTCTGACGCTTGTCGTAGAGCTTCTTGCCTCGCGCGAGCGCGATCTCGATCTTGGCGCGTCCGTCCACGAAGTACAGGCGCAGCGGCACGATCGTGTGGCCCTTCTCGCGCGTGGCGAGCATTAGCTCATTGATCTCGTGGTGGTGCAGCAAGAGCTTGCGCTTGCGACGCGGCGAGTGGTTGGTCCACGTTCCCTGGGTGTACTCGGGGATGTAGATGTTGTCGAGCCATGCCTCGCCGTGATCGATGTAGATGTAGCCGTCGCCGATCGTGGCGCGGCCCATCCGCAACGCCTTCACTTCGGTGCCGGTGAGTACCAGCCCCGCCTCGAACGTGTCGTCGATGAAGTAGTCGTGACGCGCCGAACGGTTGGTCGCCACGACCTTGACGGACTCCTTAGCCATGGCTCACCTCCTCAGTGCGTACGTAGCGGCGCAGGGCCGAGGAACGAGTGTAGCCCCTGAGTGACTTACGGGATCGGGCCCAAGAGCGACATCGGGTCTACGGTGTGGCCGTCCACATACGTCTCAAAGTGCAGGTGGCACCCCAACGACAATCCCTCGGTGCCGGAGTAGCCCACCACGGTGTTGCGGGTCACAATCTGGCCCGCATGCACCGACATCTTCGACAAGTGGTTGTAGCTCGACATCAGCGAGTGCCCATTGACGTAGCCGTGATCCACCATCACCTGGGTGCCGAACCCTGCCACACGCTTCGCCCAGAGCACCTTGCCCTCGCCCGCCGCATAGATGGGCGTGCCGCAATACGCGCGGAAGTCGGTGCCCGCATGCAGGCGCCAGTAGTGCAGGATCGGGTGGAACCGGTTGCCGTAGGCGCTGGTGATGTACGGCTTGGCGGTGGGGAAGCTGAGGAATCCCTTGCCGATGGGGGTCTTGGCGCCGTGGTTCTGAGCGGCGAGCTTCTTCTTGACGAGTTCCTTGATCTGATCGCGGACCTTGTTCTGCTGCGATTCCAGGCTCTTTTGCTTGGCGATGGCGTCCTCACGCTGCTGCGCAAGCTCGGCCTTGAGATCGGCCAGCTCCTTGAGCGCCTTGTCGACCTCAGCCTTCTTAGTCTGCGCCACCTGCTTCGCGTCTTCGGTTTCGGTGACCAGAGCGTCGGCCTGCTTCTTGAGATCCGCGATGTAGTCGCGCACGGCCTCTTGGCGAGCACCACGGTTGCGATTGGCCGCAGCGATCTGCTCGATCTCGTCGAGGGCATTGGTCTGCACACGCGCGGCAGAGTGCTGTGCGGCGTAGCGCTCCACAAAGTCGCTCGAGGAGGACGAGCCAAAGACGATCGCGAGCGAGTCGCTCGTGCCCTCCCCCATGTACTGCTCACGAGCCAGCGCCCCCAGGGTGACCTTGAGGTCTTCGATGCGCTGGTTGTCCGTGGCGATCTGCTCGGTGATGGACTCGTCTTGAGCGATGGCGGCGGTGAGCTTGTCCGCCACAATCTTCTGTTGCACCACCGCGGCGTTGTACTTCTCGTTCGCCTCGTCAAGCTGCTGCTGGAGCCCGGGCAGCTTGTCTTGGAGCGCCTCGAGCTTCTTGTTCGTCTTGACGATCGCCACGTCGGTGTCTTCGAGCTCGCTTTCCACCTTGTCGAGCTGGTTCTGGACCTTCTTGGCCTTCTTGTTCGCGTTGGCGATTTGGTCGTCGTAGTTGTCCGCATGCACGGCCGTGGACGGCTGATCCACCGCGAACGCGGCGGTGAATGCCCAGCCCGTGCTCACCACCACGGCGAGCAGGCCGGCCAGTACCGCATAGAACCGATTCCGAGCGATCATGCGCGCGTGTACTTTCCGAGCGTCAGCACAGATGCCACGGCCGCAAGCGCCACCGCGATCGCCACCAGGTAGGGAGCCACCGTGAGCACGTCGGCCTCGTTGACGTAGGCCACCCACGAGACCGACGACTTGAGCCAGTCGCCGATCACGTACCGCACCGACGCGTACAGGGCACCCACCGCAAGCAACGCCCCAAGCGTGGCGGCCACGGCGCCTTCCAGCAGGAACGGCGCCTGGATGAGGGTGCGCGACGAGCCGACCATGCGCATGATGGTGGTCTCTCGCCTGCGGCTGAGCGCGCTGAGGCGGATCGTGGTGGTGATCAGCAGCCCGGCGGCAAGCAGCATGACTCCCGCGAGCGCCGCGGCCACGAGCGTTGCGGCATTGAGGAAGCTGAACAGTTGGCGGAAGATGTCTCGCTGATCTTGCACATAATCAACGCCGGGCATGCCCGACACAGCGTCGGACACCACCTGGAATTGTTCGGGATCGTTGAGCTTGACGCGGAAGCTGGCCTGCATCTGGTCCGGGGTGAGGAGGTCGGCAATGCCCTGGTTGTCGAGCTTCTTGTAGTTCTCGAATGCCTCTTCCTTGGATTCGAAGTAGACCTTCTTGACCAGGTCGGAGACGGAACCCTCCTCAAGCACCTTGCGAATCTGCTCCTGCTGATCGTCGGTGACCGGACCGGCCGCGCACTGGGTGGAGCGCGCGTTTTCGGGGCACAGCCCGATGCGCACCTCGACCTTCCCGTACCAGTCGTCCTTGAGGTCCCCCACCTGCAGCTGAATCAGTGCCGCGGCGCCAACAAACGTGAGCGAGACGAACGTCACGAGCACCACGGACAGTGCCATCGTGGAGTTGCGGCGCAGCCCGTTCATGACCTCGGACAGGATGAATCGCAACCTCATACGCGCTCCAACCCGTACACGCCGCGATCTTGGTCGCGCACCAGTTCTCCGCCACGCAACTCGATGACGCGCTTGCGCATCTGGTCCACGATCTCGTCGTCGTGGGTGGCCATCAGCACGGTGGTGCCCGTGCGGTTGATGCGGTCAAGGAGGCGCATGATCCCCACGCTGGTGCCGGGGTCGAGGTTTCCCGTTGGCTCATCACACAGCAGGATCGGCGGGTGATTGACGAACGCGCGCGCGATCGCCACGCGTTGCTGCTCGCCACCAGACAGTTCGTGCGGCAGGCGCTTCTCCTTGCCGGCCAGACCCACGAGGTCCAGCATCTCCGGCACCGTGGAGTTGATGACGTGGCGCTTCTTGCCGATCACCTGCAGCGCAAACGCGACGTTCTGGTACACCGTCTTGTTGGGGAGCAGGCGGAAGTCTTGGAACACCGCGCCGATCTCCCGGCGCAGTTGCGGCACGCGCCAGCTCGAGAGGCGGTTGAGGTGGCGGCCCGCAACGTACACGTCGCCGTCCGTTGGGCGCTCTTCGCGCAGGATCAACTTCAGGAACGTCGACTTGCCGGAGCCGGACGATCCCACGAGGAAGACGAAGTCGCCGCGCTCGATCTCCACGGAGACGTTGTCCAGCGCGGGCTTGGCGCCGCGCGCGTAGACCTTGGTGACATTGTCGAATCTGATCATGGTTCGCCGGGCACGAGGGGTTTGACCCGCGCCTCGTGACAAGCAGAACACGGGCCACCGCCGGCTGGGGTTAGGCGCGCCGCCCTTATTGGGTGCTACGCCGCCAACGGATACCCGCGTCGATGAAGCCATCGAGGTCGCCGTCAAAGACAATCTGCGGGTTGCCCACCTCGTATCCCGTGCGCAAGTCCTTGACGAGCTGCTGACCATAGAGGAAGTACGAGCGCATCTGGTCGCCCCACGATGCCTTGATGTCGCCCGCGAGCTCCTTCTTCTGTGCCGCTTCCTCCTCCTTCTTGAGCAGCAGCAGCCGCGTCTGCAGCACCCGCATGGCGGCCGCCCGGTTCTGAATCTGGCTCTTCTCGTCTTGCATCGACACCACGATGCCGGTGGGCAGGTGCGTCAGGCGCACCGCGGAGTCCGTGGTGTTGACGGACTGCCCGCCGGGGCCGGAGGAGCGGAAGACGTCAACGCGAATGTCGGTCTCCGGAATCTCCACCTCTTGGGCTTCCTCCATGACCGGAATCACCTCAACGGCGGCAAAGCTGGTCTGGCGCTTGTCCGCGGAGCCGAACGGGCTGATGCGCGCCAAGCGATGCGTGCCTGCCTCCACGGACAGCGTGCCGTATGCGTAGGGCGCGTCCACCTCAAATGTGGCGGACTTGATGCCGGCACCCTCCGCATACGAGGTATCCATCACCTTGGTGGGATAGCCGTGGCGCTCCGCCCAGCGCAAGTACATGCGCAGCAGCATCTCGGCAAAGTCCGTGGCATCGTCGCCGCCCGCTCCCGAGCGAATGGTCACCACCGCGCCGCGATCGTCCCACTCGCCCGTCATGAGGGTCCGCACTTCCATCGCCGCAAGGTCCGTCTTGAGCTTGGCGAGCTCCGCCTCCGCCTCCGCCATGGTCTGCGCGTCGTCACCCTCGGTGCCGAGTTCCACGAGCACCTCGAGGTCATCGATGCGGCTGCCCATCTGGCGGATGCGTTCCAGTTCCGACTGTGCCTGGCTCAGCCTGCTCGTGACGCGCTGCGCGTTTTCTTGGTCGTCCCAAAGGTCCGGTGCGGCGGCCTGCTCGGATAGCGAAGCGATGGTGGCGCGCAGAGCGTCGGGATTGCTCACCGCCTCGATCTGGGCAAAGGTGCCGCGCAACGCAGCGATATCGGCGGGAAAGTCGGTGGCCACAACCAGCAATTCTACCGGCGGCCCGACGCCGTGGCGGGCTCCCGTTTTACGCTGACCACATGACGGTGCAGGTGGAGCACGGGCCATCGCGGCGCACACTCGTGGCGCTTGCCTGGCCTGCGGTGCTCATCGGCCTCGTCGCGGGACTGCTCATGAGCGGCGTGTCCTGGATTGCCGGCCTTCTTCAGGACGGCCTGTGGGACCACCTGCCCCACACCCTGGGGATCGCCAGCGACGGTAGGGCGTGGATCGTCGGCGTGCTGACCGTAACGGGCCTCGCGGTGGGGCTCACGGTATGGCTTGTGCCCGGCCATGCGGGCGAGGACCCCGCCACCACGGAGTTGGTCTCGGCACCGCTGCGCCTTGCCGCGCTGCCCGGGGTGACCCTCGCGCTGATCCTTGGCCTCGCCGGCGGCGTGAGCCTGGGACCGGAGAACCCCATCATCGCGGTGGCCGTGGGGCTCTCGGTGTGGCTTGCCGCCCGTGTCACGCCTAAGACGCCCACTGGAACCATCGTGATCATCGCCACCGCAGGGATCCTCGGAGCGATGTTCGGTTCGCCGCTCGCCGCGGCACTGCTCCTCACCGAAATGCTCGGCGAGCTCAAGCAGGGCGGGCCCATGTGGGACAAGCTGTTCGCTCCACTGATTTCCGCGTCCGTGGGGTCTGTGGTCACGATCCTCATCGGTGAGTCCATGGCGCTGCCGCACCTCCCGGCCTACACGCTCCAACACGCCGTCGACCTCCTCAGCGCGCTCGGCGTCTCCGCCGCCGCCGCAGCGATCGGCGTCGGTACAGCGGTGCTTCTTCCGCCGCTGCATCGGCTTCTTCACGGACTGCGCCACCCGGTGCTCTACCTGGGCGCAGGCGGCCTCGTACTGGGCGTGCTCGGTGCGATCGGAGGGCCCGTGACCCTCTTCAAAGGTGCCGACCAATCCGCCCAACTCGTTGCCGACGCCCCCAGCATGAGCGTCGGGCATCTTGCCGTGGTGACCGTGGTGAAAATCGCCGCCCTGCTCGTGGCCGCCGCAGCGTCGTTCAGGGGCGGGCGCATCTTCCCGTCCATGTTCATCGGTGTCGCATTGGGGCTGTTCATCAACGGACTGATCCCGGGAATACCCGTGACCGTTGCCGTAGCATGCGCCACGCTCGGCTATGTCCTCGCCATCAGCCGCAGCGGGTGGCTCGCACTGTTCATGGCGGCGGCCATTGCGGGAACCCCCGCGATCTTTGGCCTGCTGTGCCTTGGCGTACTGCCCGCGTGGCTCATCGTGACGCGCGCACCCCGCATGATCGTGAGCGGCGCACCCAACCCCGCGTAGTACGGGTCACAGCCAAAGGCCCCGCCACCACGCCGGTGACGGGGCCTTTGCTGGAGAAGGACGGGTCAAGACTTGGCAGTCTTGCGCGCCCTGGTCTTGGGGGAGGCCTCCTTCTTGACGGCGTTGCGCACCGCCTCGAAGCTGGTGCCGTAGTAGGCGGCCTCCATCATGGTCTTCATGTCGTCGAGCATCGGCAGACGCGGGTTCGCCGGCGCGCATTGGTCCTCGTAGGCATTCATTGCAAGGGTGTCGAGGCTCGACATGAAGTCGGCCTCATCAATGCCGACCTCCTGGAACGACGCCTCGATCCCCACAGCGGCCCGCAACTCCTCCACCGCGCTGGCGTACGCCTCCACGGCCTCTTCGGGAGTGGCGCACGGCAGGCCGAGCATCTTGGCGATCTCCTGGAACCGCTCGGGAGCCACGTAGCTCTCCTGCTTGGGCCACGAGGTGGGCTTGGTGGGCACCTTGCCGTTGTAGCGAATGACGTGTGGCAGGTAGATCGCGTTGGTGCGGCCGTGGGCAACGTGGAAGGTGGAACCCGTCACGTGGCTCATGGCGTGCACCAGTCCAAGGAACGCGTTGCCAAATGCCATGCCCGCGATGGTCGCGGCGTTGTGCATCTTCTCGCGAGCCTTGATGGCCGTGGCACCCTCGTTGACGGACTCGGCAATATTCTCGAATACCAGGCGGATCGCCTGGAGTGCCATGCCATCCGTGAAGTCGTTGGCGTAGACAGAGACGTACGCCTCTGTGGCGTGCGTCAGCGCGTCCATGCCGGAGTCTGCGGCGACCCTGCCAGGCATCGAGGCCGTGAGCACAGGGTCCACGATCGCCACGGTTGGGGTCAGCGCGTAGTCCGCGAGCGGGTACTTGCGGCCGTTCTCCGGATCGCTGATCACGGCAAATGGAGTCACCTCCGCACCGGTTCCCGACGTGGTGGGGATGCACACGAGCTTGGCCAGATCACCCAGCTTGGGGAAGGTGAACGCACGCTTGCGCACGTCGAAGAACTTCTCCTTGAGGTCGCTGAAGTTGACCTCCGGGTGCTCATACATGAGCCACATGACCTTGGCCGCGTCCATGGGCGAGCCGCCGCCCACGGCGATGAGCGTGTCTGGGCGGAACGCGCGCAGCACCTCGGCGCCCTTGGTGACCGTCTGGATGCTGGGCTCCGGCTCCACGTTGTCGATGATCTGCAGCGAGACGTTGTTGGTGCGGCGCCGCAAGACGTCGATGACCTTGTCCACCACGCCGATACGAGTCATCGTGGGGTCGGTGATGATCGTGACGCGCTCCACGTCCGGCATATCGCGCAGGTACTGGATGGCGTTGGGCTCAAAGTAGGTCTTGGACGGCACCTTGAACCACTGCATGTTGTTGTTCCTCCGGCCGATGCGCTTCACGTTGATGAGGTTGACCGCGGTCACGTTGTTGCTCACCGAGTTGTGGCCATAGGAGCCGCATCCCAGCGTCAGCGACGGCAGGAACGCGTTGTAGATGTCGCCAATGCCGCCATGGCTTGAGGGCGAGTTGGAGATGACGCGGATCGCCTTGACACGCTTGCCGAACTCCAAGATGAGGTCTTCGTCGGTGGCGTGAATCGCCGCGCTGTGACCCAGTCCGTGGAACTCGACCATCTGCTCCGCGTACGTGAGACCGTGCTCGGTGCTGTCCGCCTTGAGGACTGCCAGCACGGGGCACAGCTTCTCGCGAGTGAGGGGCTCGTTCTCGCCTACCTCACCAACCTCCACGAGGATGATCGAGGTCTCGTCCGGCACCGTGAAGCCCGCGCTCTCAGCAATCCACTGGGGCGACTTGCCCACCACCGTGGGGTTGAGCTTGGCACCGCCGCAATTGGTGCCGTGGGCGGTCACGCCAAAGATGAACTCCTCCAGCTTGGCCTTGTCCTCCTTGGTGGCGAGGTATGCGTGGAGGCGGTCAAACTCAGCGAGCGCGGCGTCGTAAATGGGGGCATCGATGATGACGGCCTGCTCGGAGGCACACACCATGCCATTGTCGAAGGCCTTGGACACGACAACGTCGTTGACGGCCCTCTTGAGCTTGGCGCTCTTGTGGATGTAGGCGGGAACGTTGCCCGCGCCCACGCCCAGGGCCGGCTTTCCGCAGCTGTACGCGGCCTTGACCATGGCGTTGCCGCCCGTGGCCAGGATCATCGCCACGCCGTCGTGATGCATGAGGGCGTTGGTCGCCTCGAGCGAGGGCACCTCAACCCACTGAATGCAGTCGGCGGGTGCTCCGGCCGCAACCGCAGCGTCCCTCACGATGCGTGCCGCCGCCACCGACGACTCCTGCGCGTTGGGGTGGAACGCAAAGATGATGGGGTTGCGCGTCTTGATCGCGATGAGCGACTTGAAGATGGCCGTTGAGGTGGGGTTGGTGACCGGGGTGATTCCCGCGACAACGCCCACAGGCTCGGCGATCTCGGTGATGCCCAGGATGGGGTCGTCGTGAATGACGCCCACCGTCTTCATGGGGGCCATCGAGTGCGTGACGTGCTCGCACGCGAAGATGTTCTTCACGGCCTTGTCCTCGAAGACGCCCCGTCCCGTCTCCTCCACCGCGAGCTTGGCGAGCGCCCCGTGTTGGTTGAGCGCGGCCACGGAGGCCTTCTTCACGAACAGGTTGACGTCGTCTTGCGTGTACTTCGCGTACTCGCGCAGGGCCACCTGCGCCTTGGCGACGAGCTCATCGATCGCGGTGGCGACGGTGGTCTCGGCGGTGGTCTGCTCGGCCCGCTCTGGGCTCGTGGTTGTCATGTCGTCTTCTCTCCTCCAGTGGTGCCGGCGGGGACTTCCCGGTCACACTTCGACGGTACGGGCGCTGCTCGCGGATTTCGCCGGGCGAAAGTCCCGGGGACTTTTGGCCCGGCGCACGCAGCGCCCGCGGCGCACCCGCGCAGCGCCCGTGTGACCGCGCAGCGCCCGCGCCCGCGCCGCCACGCCCTCCACCTCCGCGAATGTGCGCCCAAGACACGCTTTCGCGGCCCGCGCGCCTCCTGTGTGCGTCTGTGGCACATTCCGCGCGGCAGACCCCACCCTCTCCGCGGGCGGCAAGCCACTGCTTGCAACCTCCGGGTCTCAGACCCGTTCTGTGCCGCAGACGCATACAGGAGGTCTCGCACCCTGGATTTGATGCCTGAGGCGCACATTCGCAAGGGAGGAGGGTGTGGGCACGCGCCGCGGGCGCGGGTGGGGTGGGGGGGTGGCGGGCGCGGCGCGTGTGCGGCGCGTGTGCGGCGCGTGTGCGGCGCGGGTGCGGGCGCGGGTGCGGGCGCGGGGTACGCGCTGGAAGCGCCTCCTTACGCGGCGTACTCCTTGAGCGCTGCGAGGATCTCGCCAAGTCCCTTCTTGGCATCGGCAAAGAGCATCCCGGTGTTGGGGCTCGTGTAGAGCTCGTTGTCCAGCCCCGCGTAGCCGTGGCCCATGGAGCGCTTGATCACCACAACGGAGCGCGCGCGGTCCACATCGAGGATGGGCATGCCGCTGATGGCATTTCCCGGTCTGCGTGCAGCCGGGTTGGTGACGTCGTTCGCGCCCACCACCAGCGCCACGTCGCAGGTGGGGAACTCGGGGTTGACGTCGTCCATCTCGGCAAGCTGCGTGTAGGGAACGTCGGCCTCCGCGAGCAGCACGTTCATGTGTCCGGGCATGCGCCCCGCAACGGGGTGAATCGCGTAGAACACGGTCACGCCGCGCTCGGCGAGTGCCTTGCCCAACTCCCCCGCCTCGCGCTGCGCTTGGGCGGCCGCTAGGCCGTAACCAGGCACGATGATCACCTTGGAGGCATACGCGAGGCGCAGCGCTACGTCGTCGGCATCGGTGCGGCGCACTTCGCCACCGCCCGGCCCTGCCGCGGCACCCGCGGGTGCGTCACCCGTGCCGAACCCTCCCACCATGATGCTCAGCACCGAGCGGTTCATGGCATCCGCCATGAGCTTGGTGAGGATGGTGCCGGATGCGCCAACGAGGCCACCGGCCACGATGAGAATGTCGCTTCCCACCACAAAGCCAGACATCGCCACGGCGAGGCCCGTGAAGGCGTTGAGCAGCGAGACCACCACGGGCATGTCGGCGCCGCCGATGGGCAGCACCATGAGGATGCCAAAGCCCAGCGCCGCCACCGTGAGCACCACCAGCGGCAGCACTCCGGGCGCCGCGATGAGCCACACCACGGAGCCCACACCGGCGATGGCGGCGACTCCCAGCAGCAGCCGCGACCCCGGGAACGCGATGGGCGCACCCGACACCCACCCCTGCAGCTTTCCCGCCGCGATGAGCGAGCCGGTGAACGTAATGGAGCCGATCAGCAGGTCAAGACCCACAAAGATCAGCACCGCGGCGGGGATGATCGAATACGAGGCGCCAAGCGCGTCGGCGGCCTCAAAGCGGTGCATGAGCTCCGGGAACGCGATGAGCGCCGCCGCGCCGCCGCCCACCGCATTGAACAGCGAGACCAGTTGCGGCATCGCGGTCATCTTGACGCGCCGCGCGCCTACCGCGCCCGCCACCGCCCCAACGGCCGTGCCAAGCACGAGCACAATCCACCCGACCGCGGTCACGGAGAACGCGTCATCGGCCGCCACCAGCACCACGGTCGCGAGAATGGCCGACGCCATGCCCCCTGCGCTCAGCAGGTTGCCGTTGCGTGCGGTCGCCGGGGAACGCATCAAGTGCAGCCCGATCACGAACGTTGCCGCTGCGACCAAGTAGATGAGGCCCACGATGACCTCGAGCGCGGTCACTTCGCGTCTCCTTCTGACTCGGAGCGCGGCTTGGCGCGGAACATGCCGAGCATGCGATCGGTGACCACGTAGCCGCCCACCACATTGGCCGCGGCGAAGGCGGCGGCCACGAATGCCAGCACATACCCCAACGGGGTGTGCACCAGGCCGGCGATGAGGATGGCGCCCACGAGCACCACGCCGTGGATCGAGTTGGCGCCCGACATCATGGGGGTGTGGAGCGTGGCGGGAATCTTGGAGATCACCTCAAAGCCCACGAGCAGCGACAGCACAAACAGGCCGAGGTCGCTCATCAGGTCCGGGGTCATGGCGTCACCAGCATTTTCGAGATCACCTCGTCTTGGGTATCGATGAGCAGTTCGTCGTTGTGCACCACGGCGGCAATGACGGCTGCGATGTTCCGTGCATACGCGTCCGACGCTGCTGGCGCCATCTCGCGTGCGATCTCGCCAGCGCCAATCAACGTCACGCCCCCCTTCGTCACGACGCGAGCGTCGGGCGTGATCCCTGCAACGTTCCCGCCGAGGGGGCCGGCAGCAAGGTCCACGACTACACTGCCGCGGCGCATCGCCGCCACTGTGGCCTTGTCCACCAGTTCCGGTGGCTTGCGGCCCGGCACCTTTGCCGTGGTGATGACGATGTCAAAGCCGGCGATGGCTTTGGAAAGCTCTACTCGCTGCGTCGCCGCCTCCTCCTTGGTGAGTTCGCGCGCGTAGCCGCCCTCACCCACCGCATCGACGCTTGTGGCGAGGAACGCCGCGCCAAGGCTCGTGACCTCGTCACGCGCGGCCGGGCGCACGTCATAGCCGGTGACGCGCGCCCCAAGCCTGCGTGCCGTGGCGATGGCCTGCAGCCCTGCCACCCCCGCGCCGAGCACCAACACGGTGGCCGGCTTCGCGGTTCCCGCCGCGGTCACCATCATCGGGAAGTAGCGCCCGTATGCCTCGGCCGCAACGATGGCCGCGCGGTAGCCGGAAATGGACGCCTGCGAACTGAGGGCGTCCATCGTCTGCGCACGGCTCACCTGGCGCGGCAAGCGGTCCAGCGAGATCACGTGGACTCCCCTGGCACCCAATGCCTCGAGTTCTCCCGCATCGCGCCACGTGTCGAGCAGGCCAATGAGTGCCTGTCCGGACGTGAGTGCCTTGGTCGCGGCGGGATCAGGCCGCCCGACGCTGACCACCACCTGCCCGCCGAGCGTCGCCTTGCGCGTGGCAAGGGTAGCGCCCGCGTCGCTGTAGTCGGTGTCAGGGAAGCCGGCCTGCGCTCCTGCCCCCTTCTCGACGATGACGGTCAGGCCGTCGCGCACGAGTGCGGCGACGACGGTGGGCGTGAGGGCAACGCGGGTCTCGTCCTTCGCACTGTCGCGAAGGACGCCGATGGTCACGGGCATCCGGGGGCTCCTTGCTCTTGCGCCCTATCGTGGCCGATACCAGGGGCCGCGCGCCATGACCAAGGGCCCGTGTCGCGGCCATAGGGCCCAACGCCCTGCACCCAACGCCCCACGGGGACATCAGGTCCGGTTCCCACAGATTCCGCCACCCTGCGGGGACACCAGGCTCGTGGCCCGGCGCGGCGGTGCTGGTCAAGGAGTAACCGCACGGGTTCGCGCACCAACTCTGATTGCGCCGTGCCCATCACAACGACAACTGTTGCAAAGTTCGCTAGATCTCAGGCTTGCGGGTGGCCGCCAGGGGGGCCCGAGTGCAGAAACCAGATGGTTCCTCGTGAGGGACACGGGGATGGCGCATGCCATGAAGGGAGACCTGGAACAATGTTCAACAAGGTGCTTGTCGCTATTGCGACCTTCCTTGTGGTGTTTGGCATCGCGGCACCCGCAAGCGCGTATACACAAGGCACGAGCTACCCCAGTCAGGGAACAACCTCGCTCTACTATGTGCAGGTGCGAGTGTATTACAAGTCGGGCGCATGGCTGGGCTACAGCAGTTGGAAGACTTCTCCAACCATCGCCATTCTGACGCTGTCGACGACCACCTCGATTCAGTACGGGCAGCATGGAGTCGATAGTTGGCACTAACTCACCTGTGGGCAGTCGCCTCCCTGCCCGTGATGCTCCTCCTGGCCGGGTGTGGGGACTCACCGCCCAATGGCCACGACGGAGGGGCGCCCGCTAGCTTTATCGCCACCGTGGATGCGATGCTCGAGGACGCGGAAAGCGACGGCGTAAGTGATTCGCAAGTTTCACTTCTTGAGTCTGCACGGTTAACAGGCCAGGTCACCCTGGAAATGTTGCAGGATGCGGAGTCGCAAACCTTTGCGTGCTTCGATAGGGCAGGCATCAGGCACGATGAGCTCGCACCTGAGATGCGTGGAGACATGCTCACCCCACAATATGCATATGAGGGCGGCGACAAGACTGCCGTTGCTGAAGAATGCATCAGGGAGCACTCGTATTACGTCGAGACTCTGTACGCGATTCAGCCCGCAGCAGTTGAAGCGAACGATGCCCGCTTTGCGTCTGCGATGCCCAAGATCATCGCTTGCCTCCGGGACATGGGCTACGAGGTCGATGACGACGTTACGCCAGCCGAGCTAAAGGACATGATCGCAATGCAGGCAGACGAGATCGGCACACCAGCCGAGGCGGATGCGCGTGCACGGCTGACGTGCGCAACCGACGCTGGCGGGTTGACCGACGGCTACTAGTCCTACACCCCTACGCGCACGAGCTTCTTGTTGACGAACTCGTCCGCGGCAAGCAGCCCCATCTCGCGCGACGTGCCGGAGCGCTTCACCCCACCAAAAGGCAGCTCAGGGCTGTCAGCAAGCACGATGTTGACGTAGACCATGCCCGCGTCGATCCCGTTGGCCACGCGGTCGGCCTGCTCGGGGTCCGTCGTGTAGACGTAGGAGCCAAGCCCAAAGCCCGTGTCGTTGGCCAGCGCCACCGCCTCCTCCTCCGAGGAGACGCGGTAGATCGACGACGCAGGCCCAAAGAGCTCTTCGCGGTAGATGTCGTTGTCGCGGGTCACCCCCGTGAGCACGGTGGGCTGGAAGAAGGCGCCAGAGCGCGTGCCTCCCGTGACGAGCGTGGCTCCCTGCGCCACCGCACGCTTGACCTGGTCCTCGAGCCGGTCGGCGGCGGCCAGCGAGGACAACGGCCCCACGGTGGTGTCGGCGGCGAACCCGTCGCCCACCACTTGCGACGTCATGCGCTCGGTGAACTTCTCCACGAACGCGTCATACAGGGAGTCGATGACGATGAACCGCTTGGGCGCATTGCAGCTCTGCCCAGAGTTGTCCAGCCGCGCCTCCGCGGCCGCATCCACCACCGCGTCGAGGTCGTCCGTGGACAGCAGGATGAACGGGTCCGAGCCGCCCATCTCGAGTGCCACCTTCTTGAGGTTCGCGCCGGCCACGGCCGCCACCGCGGCACCCGCCCGCTCGGAGCCGGTCACGGAAACGCCAGCCACTCGCGGGTCCGCGATGATCGTTGCCGCCTGGTCGTTCGTGGCATACACGTTCACGTAGGCACCCTCTGGGAAGCCCGCATCGCGATACATGGCCTCGATCGCCGCCGACGATTCGGGGCATTGCGGCGCGTGCTTGAGGATGATGGTGTTGCCCACAACAAGGTTGGGCGCCGCAAAGCGAGCCACCTGGTAATACGGGAAGTTCCACGGCATCACGCCCAGCAGAGGGCCAAGGGGAGCACGCCGGATCACCGCCGTTCCCTCCCCCAGGATCGTGAGCGGCTGGTCGGCCGTGATGACCTCCCAGTTGTCCGCGTAGTACTCGGTGATGTCCGCGGCAAAGTCCACCTCACCCTCGGCGTGCGAGAGCGGCTTGCCCATCTCGCGCACGATGATCGCCGCAAGCTCGTCACGCCGCTCGCGGTGCAGCTGCGCAACGCGACGCACCAGCGCGGCGCGCTCACTGGCCGACGTTGTGCGCGCCCAGTCGCGATACGCACCGTCCGCGGCGGCTACCGCCGCCGCTATCTCGGCATCCGTTGCGGTGGGGTACGTCTTGAGGGTCTCCCCAGTGGAGGGGTTGACGACGGCGTAGTCGGTCATGGCTGGCTCCTCGGATTGATCAGGCGGTGGGGATGAGCGTGTACTTGGT
>Ga0206107_1000447_pt1 | contig 17466 bp, 18 predicted proteins | sample 2B0metagenome_FD_148652 | JGI IMG/M metagenome (GOLD analysis project Ga0206107, IMG submission 148652) | Enriched microbial communities from leaf-cutter ant dump, University of Wisconsin, Madison, United States - 2B0 | ecosystem: Environmental > Terrestrial > Nest > Insects nest > Nest dump...
AGGATGATATCGCCCTCACGCGTGAACTTTTTATGCGCTTTGACGCGAATGTTAACGTAAAGGTCTCCACGCTCGCCGCCACCAACCGCTTCGCCACGGCCCTTCAGTCGTATTGTCGAGCCGTCGTCGATACCAGCAGGAACTTTTAGCTTCACCTCTTGCTTATCGCGCTTCGTCCCCTTACCCTTACAAACGGTACATGGCTTTTCGGGCACTTTTCCCGTACCTTCACACTCGCTACATACAGCCGCTTGCTGAATTTGCCCAAAAATGGTGTTCATAACGCGCATTTGCTGGCCTGATCCTTGGCAAGTTGGACAGGTTTTCATACTATGGCCGGGCTCTACCGTCGTACCGTGACAGTGCTCGCACTCATCTTCCATATCAAGAGAGATTTTCTCCTCGGTTCCGAACACGGCCTTTTCGAACGTTAACTGAATCGTCGCCTCAACGTCACGCCCGCGCTTTGGGCCACGCTGTGCACCCTGTGTGCCACCGCCAAAGAACTGGCCAAAGATATCGCCGAAGCCTTCACCAAAATCGAAGTTGACGTTTTGGCCGTTAAAACCTCCGAAACCGCCACCGAACGGATTGCCGCCCGCGCCGGCATCGCCACCAACACCAGCATGGCCGAACTGATCGTAACGTTGACGCTTTTGTTGGTCTTTTAGTACTTCGTAAGCCTCGTTCACCTCTTTGAACTTAGTTTCGTCACCACCCTCTTTATCGGGGTGATATTTTACGGCCTGCTTGCGAAACGCCTTTTTAATTTCATCGGCGCTGGCAGTTTTACTAATACCTAGAACTTCGTAGTAATCTCGTTTACTCATCTCTTATTAGTATAGCAAATTTAGCACTTCAATGTCTAGAGTGCTAACGCTGAATAAGGTGATATGGCTTAGCTATGTAAAGTAAAAATTTCGTACGTTTTTCTTGTAACTTTATAAGATGCGTATGCTGATGAGCCACCGAACGACTGATGCTCTTGACGCCTCGGGCATAGGTGTTATACCCTTTTATTTCATATTTGCCAATTAGCGACATCATTTCGATCTTTTCAGCGTCCGTAAACTGAGAAATACTTTCGACATGACGCTTTGGCACGATCATATAGTGACTTTCTACCTTGCGACCCTCAAAAATATCGTACTTGGTGCGAATATGGATAAGACGCATGGCATTCGTCTGCTCGACTGTACGCTCCTCAAACGTTGGGTCGCTACAATATGTGCAACTATCCTGAGAATCGTCACGCTTTTTTAGCTTTTTATATCCCTGCTTGTAAGTAGTTCTATAGTGATGCATCTCTCCCATTTTATACGCTTATATGTTGTTTAAACAAGAGGCTTAGAAACTTTTTCTAATATTACTAAAGCTAAAGTCCCAGGTTGCGTCGGTTTTCTTGTGTGGGTTAAAGATATTCTGCGGATCATAGAGAGCTTTAATTTCGCGCATATAGCCAAGGACACTAGGACTGTACATTTGTTCGAGCCACGGTCCGCGAATCATGCCGTCGTTATGCTCCCCCGAAACCGAGCCTTTATAGCTAATAACCAAGTCGTTCACCTCTTTCATAGCAGGCTTAAGTTTAGCGCGCTCTTTCGGATCTTCAATCTTCATGAGCGGAATAACATGGAAGTTACCATCACCAAGATGTCCGGCAATCGTTGCCATAAGCTTATATTTTTTAATGATTTCGCGCAGTTGCGGCAAAAATTCGGTAAGGCGGTCGGTTGGAACAACAAAGTCATCAATAAACGGTGCCGTGTGCTTGTCTTTCACTTTGCTTCGTAGCAGGTTGAAGCTTTCACGACGCATAAGCCAAAACTTCTTCGACTTTGCCTCCGTCTCATCCTCTTCCATGTAAGTGAAGTTAAAGCGTTCAAGATCTTTACGCGTTGTATGAATTTTGTGTTTTACTTCTTCGACGCTTTCGCCGGTGAATTCGATAAGCAAAATGAGCTGCGGAATACCCTTAACAAGCATGAGTCCGTCCGGAATAAGCTGAATAGCAAGTTTTATCCACTCCCAAAGCCCCAGACGAGACAAGAACGAGAAGAAGAACTTGAAGCTAAGCCAGAGGGTATTGTCGTCAAAACACTCGAATGTTGCCGGCTTATAGCGCAAAACCGCAGGGATAACTTCGCCAAGCGTATCGATATCACGCATATAACACACCAACGTACCAGAGTAGCCAGGCTTTCGCACCAGTCGGAAGTTGATATCTGTAATAATTCCAAGCGTCCCCTGTGAGCCAACAAATAGTTTAGTAAGATCAAACACACCCGTTTCTTTGTTCCAGATATTCCATAAATGATAACCGGTTGAGTCTTTGGTGACATTTGGAGCTGCCGCTTTAATTTCGTCGTAGTGCGCATCAAGCAGCTCGAAGGTGCGACGATATAAATTACCTTCAAAATCATCTTGATCCATTTTTGCGTTCAATTCGTCGCGAGTAAGCGGTTTAACAAGATATTCATTACCGTCGGCTAGCACCACCTTTAATTCGGTAACAAAATTATCGGTTTTACCGAATTCAAGCGACTTCTCACCGCCCGAATTATTGCTTACCATTCCACCAACAGAAGCAAGGTCACGGCTGGCTGGGTAGCTTGGAAGCAAAGCACCATACTTTAAGGTTTCCACCTCAAAATCTTTATACATCATGCCTGGCTGTACGTGAGCCGCCTCTGGACCAGCCTCAATAAGCTGGTTCATATATTTGCTCACATCCATAACGATAGACTGGCCGATGGCACCGCCCGACATGTCTGTACCACGACCGCGCGGCGTAATACTTAGGTCGGGCTGCGTCTGCTTATTGGCAGCCACCAACCGCACTACCGATTTAACATCATTCGCGTCCTTAGGAAAAACGACTACTTTTGGACGAAGTTCAAAAAGACTTGCATCGTGACTATACGTATCGAGCGCTGCCTCGCTTACATCTATATCACCCTTAAATATTTTTGTCAGCTCGGCCTGAATGTCCATTTTCACTCGTTTCTGGTTTGATTATCTTTTCTTATGCTATAGTTTTCGTGCAGGTAAATGAGGTCGGAGACAATATCTTCAACTCTCATGCGCACGGCGTAGTCGCTAATATCATTATTAACCTTATCAAGGATTGTCGCAAGCATTATAAAATAATCCCCCGAGCTTACCTGCGCATCGACTTCCATTTGCTCGTAACGTCGAATGTGGGCGTTATCCTCATCAGCATCTTTCACGAACCGATTCCTCAAGAAATCTCCGTGCGATAGAATAGGGTTTAACAGAGGTAGCGCATACGCGGCGTGTTGTGTCATTTCGTGTCTCCTTCTAGTAGACTTACATACGCGGAATCGGTAATAATAAGGTGATCGAGGAGAAGAATCCCCAACACCTCACCAGCGGCAAGTAGTTGTCTTGTTGTAGCTATGTCGTCAGCCGTCGCCTCAAGCGACCCCGATGGGTGATTATGAGCGATAATAACCGCTGCCGCGCCATACTGCAACGCCGGCTGGAACACCTCACGTGGGTGAACGATGTTTGCCGTTAGGCTGCCCACCGAAATAAGCTCTTCATGAATAACTTGGTAGCGACTATTGAGGTACAAGCCACGCAGTTGCTCTTTTTGAAGCGACCCCATTGAAATCAAGTGGTTATACGCTTGTTGCGCGCTGCGGACAAATACAGATTTACCCTCTCTCGTTTGAAAAGCCCGGCGACCAAGTTCAAACGATGCTACAATTTGGCAGGCCTTCACTAGCGGAATGTTAAGCGTTTCAGCAAGCCGTTGTGGGTTTTTCTCATGGATGATGGCACGTTCGCCATATTCTCTTACGACTCGATGAGCCATGCTCATAACTTCTTCGCGCTTCGTACCAAAACCAAGCAAAATTGCCATGAGTTCGGCGTGCGAAAGTTCGGCCGGACCAAATTGCAGTAGTTTTTCGCGCGGCTTGTCTTCTAGTGGCAAATCGCGCACGCGTAAATTGTAACGTAAGTCGCCATCACCGAGCGTACGATCGGTGTCTATAAGAGAATACGGTCTTTGTAGCGCAAGCGTATGCATAAATCACTTACTACTATACGCCAAAAGTCGCTGAAGTCAAAATGAAAATGTCCTCATACTAAAAACGCACCTTATTAAGCTAAACGTTCACGAAAAAGAAGCTCCCGAGGGAGCTTCTTTTGGAGGTTACTACTTATTTTTTATCTTTATCGTCAACAACCTCACCCTCGACTGGCTCGTTTTTACTTTCGCTCGTCGATTCGTTCGTCTCAGATTCTTTTGAAGCTGCTTCGTACATCTTAGCGCCAATTGGCATAATGGCGTCGTTCAGTGCTTTTGCTGCTGCCTCAAGTTCGTCTTTACCTTCGGCATCCTTATGCTTCTTTGCTTCTTCGACTGCTTTTTTAATAGCCTCTTTGTCGTCATCGCTTAGCTTGTCTTTATATTCATCGGGCATCTTTTCTGCCTGGTAAATAGCATTCTCAAGCGTATTGCGCGCGTCTACGGCTTCACGCTTCTTTTTGTCTTCATCGGCGTGGGCTTCGGCTTCTTTTTGCGCTTTCTCAATGTCTTCTTTGCTCATATTGCCACTATCCTGAATAGTGACGCTATTCTCCTTGCCAGTGCCCTTGTCTTTGGCGGTAACGTTCAAAATACCGTTAGCGTCCAAATTAAAGGTCACTTCAATCTGCGGAACACCGCGTGGAGCCGGCGCAATGCCATCTAAAATAAAACGTCCAAGACTCTTGTTGTCGGCTGCCATCTCACGCTCACCTTGCAGCACATGGATTTCTACCTGCGGCTGGTTGTCGGCAGCGGTGCTAAATACCTGGCTTTTTGAGGTTGGAATGGTTGAGTTGCGCTCGATAAGCTTCGTCGAAACGCTTCCCATGGTTTCGATACCGAGGCTGAGCGGGGTAACGTCAAGCAGAAGAACGTCTTTGACGTCACCCTGTAGGACGCCACCTTGAATGGCAGCACCAACGGCAACCACTTCGTCGGGGTTAACGCCCTTTAGCGGGTCTTTGCCGAAGATAGCTTTGACTTTCTCGACAACCGATGGCATACGGGTCATACCACCAACAAGAACGATTTCATCAATATCGCTGGCGTTCATATCGGCGTCTTTGAGAGCCTTTTGCACTGGGTCGGCCAGACGATTGATAAGGTCGGCGACAAGTTCTTCAAGCTTGGCACGAGTAAGCTTGTACTCGAAGTGCTTCGGACCATCGGCATCTGCCGTAATGAACGGAAGATTGATCTCGGTTTCAGTAGTACTCGATAGCTCTTTCTTTGCTTTCTCAGCTTCATCTTTAAGACGCTGCATCGCCGCTTTGTCGCCCTTAAGATCAATACCTTCCTGCTGCTTGAAGACGTCGAGGAAATGGTTGACGATGCGGTTGTCAAAATCTTCACCACCAAGGTGAGTATCGCCGTTGGTTGCACGAACTTCAAACACACCATCGCCAAGCTCAAGGATGGAGACGTCGAACGTACCGCCACCGAGGTCGAAAACGGCAATCTTTTCGTCTTTCTTGCCTTCTAGGCCATAGGCAAGTGCAGCTGCGGTTGGCTCGTTAATGATACGCTTTACCTCAAGACCGGCAATTTTACCGGCATCTTTCGTTGCCTGGCGCTGGCTGTCGTCAAAGTACGCAGGCACCGTAATAACGGCTTCGGTAACTTTTTCGCCAAGAAATGCTTCGGCATCGGCCTTGATCTTTGAAAGAATCATGGCGCTCACTTCTTCTGGACTGTAATCTTTATCGCCCATTTTTACTTTTACGCCACTACCGCTCTTAACGATTTCATAAGGCATAATATCGATGTCGCGCTGAACTTCATCGTCCTCAAATTTACGGCCGATAAGACGCTTTACGCCATATATGGTGTTTTTAGCGTTTGTAACACGCTGACGCTGCGCCACCTGGCCAACAAGGCGTTCGCCAGATTTATTAATAGCAACTACCGATGGCGTTGTTCGGTTGCCTTCGGCATTAGCAATAACCTCTGGCTTCCCTGCTATCATGTACGCAAATGCGCTGTTTGTGGTTCCAAGATCGATACCAATGATTTTTCCCATGGATACTTCTCCTTTATTAGGTTTCAAAACTATTCTGATTTCATTCTAGCACTCTCATAGCGAGATTGCCAAGTAATTTCATTGTAAGAAAATTAGCACTCAAAGTCAATGAGTGCTAATTAATAGAAGGTGAGGGAGATTAGAGCTTTGGCTTACCACCGTACGACGAAGCGCCGTATCCACTTGTTGAACGAGTAGTGCCCATGCTGTTCATTGTTTTTAGAATTGCGCCAATACCCGTAAGCGCTATGAAACCAATGGCAACATGCTTAAGAAATGATTTTCGGTCCATTTCTTTCTGCAGCAACGTGTCAATTTCATTTTTCATATAACTACCCTTTTTATTTTATTTTCCTGTTCTTACATAAGCGTAATCATTTTGGTTCGCCGTGTCAATAGATGAACGCCGATTTGGTCGAAAATCACTTATTAACCGTGCAGGTCGCCCTGGAACAACCAGTTGAGGTCTCTTTTGGCGTGGGGGATGGGGCGCGGGCTTGATGGGCCTTTTTGACTGTGCAGCTGACGCGGGGTGCATAACATTTTGCCTAACAACCGGCGTAGGCCGACTTGCAGCTATAGGATATGGCTGCAATCTTGGCTTATTGACAGTCATTACTGGCTTTACGGTAGGCTCTCGTCTTACTATAGGTGCTTTTAGTTCAGATTGACGAGTGACTTCGGGCTTCGTGACTTGTTTACGAGAACGCATTATAGATACAAGCACGCTCACAACACCAATTTGGTAAATAACGATAATCGGCACGGCAATAATCGTCTGGCTAAGGGCGTCGGGAGTTGGCGTAAGAATGGCCGCTGCAACGAATGCGACGACAATAACATACCGCTCAGAGTTAAGTAACTGCTTTGGTGTTAGCGGATGAATCCAATGCCAAAAAAGGAGAAGCAGTGGCAATTCAAACAATAAACCAAGTCCAAAGACATACCCCAACACGAATTTCAGGTACGCATCGGCCGTAAGCGACGCAGTAACGTACTCGCTTGCAAACCCACTTAAGAAATGAAGGCCCCCGGGGACGGCAAATATATACCCGAAGGTAGCACCGGCAGCCATAAGAAACGTCGCCGCCAGCGCCACTTTTATAGATAGTCTTGATGAGTGTTTTGGAATGGCCGGCTTTAAAAACGCATAGAGCTGATAAAGAACAACCGGCAACATAAATAGTAACGTAACGTACGTCGCGATCATAAAAATGAACGAGAAGCCACCCACGGGAGTAAGGTAGATAAGCTTTTGATCGCCCAGAGGCGCCATTACTAAACGAACAAAAAAGTCGTTATAGTAATAAACAATAGATCCGATAACTACGCCAATGGCGACTGTTGCAAATAATCGCCGGCGCAGTTCTCGAATATGATGTGCAAAAGTTTGGACTGGACTACGATTTTTCGCCGTTTTTCTTTGCTGGTCCGTCGCTTGCGCCATCTTCTATGCCCTTTCGTAGCTCTTTCATAGATGAACCGATACTACGCGATAGCTGTGGAAGCTTACTTCCTCCAAAAAGAAGCAGAACAATAATAAGAATAATGATCAGCTCTGTTGTACCAATGCCTAAAATATCTGCAAAAATGTTACCCATTTATGTGTCTCCTCACTTGCGGTAGCGTTTTGATTGCTTTATACTTGTTACTATAAAGTGGTTATAGTTAAAATGCAATATCAGAACAAATTACACCCCAATATAAATTTTTTCGCCGCAGTTTACGGCTGTAATACATACGGAGCCGGGACGTACAATAACCAAACGTGTACGTCTGCAGACGGAGGAGCAAAACCTGCTGAAAACGGGCCACTTGCCAATACCGGTTTTGACGTTATTATGCTTATTGCGTTCGCTATTGCCCTTCTCGGCGCCGGCGCTGCGCTTCTTGTTAAAAAATTTCTACGCAGCCGTCGCACCGATAGTCAAAAATAGCCGTTAATGTCGAGTTACCCTCACCATAGCGTGGCGAAGAGGCTTATCATCTTGAAGATAACCCGGCTGTAATTCTTCTGCAATTACTTCTTCTTCACCTTCAGCATCCTCATCAAATTGAATAGCTTCGTGAAGTTCTGGGTCGAACACCGTTCCCGGCTCCGCTACAATCTTTTCAAGTCCAAGTCCAGCAAGGGTTTTATCGAGATTACGCGACAAGCCAGCAACACCTTGCGCCCATTTGTTATCGGCGAGATCTTCAGGTATGTGGCGGGTAGCTCGCTCAATGGTATCGATAACGGGTAGTAATTTCATAATTGCTGCGTTGCGGCCAGCTTCACGAGCCTGGGTTTTTTCGGCATCGACGCGCTTGCGGTAGTTTTCAAAATCAGCCCGTGTTCGCTGTAAATCGGCCGTTAGCTCAGCAATACGCTCTTCGTGTTGAGTGTCTTTCTTTGACATATTTTTCCTCCGTTATAAAACTTCTTCTAACATGGCACCTGCGTGGCGCACCAGCCGCATAACTTTTCCGTAACTTTGGCGTGTTGGCCCTAAAACCCCGATATAGCTATGATCGGAATAGGGTGACCGGAATCGGCTGATAATGAGACTTGCACCGCTCGACTTCCCAATGGGATTTTCTGAACCGATATAGACATTAAGAGGCTCATTGGGAGCTGCCTCACGCAGCCATGGTTCAAGGTTGTCGAGCAATCGTGCCACGGCTTGCGTGTGGTCACCCTGCATAAACTCGGGCTGGCTAAACAGATTACCTATGCCGCTAAGGTACAGTTGATCGCCAATTGTCGCAAGACCAAGGTTGTGCGTTAGTTCAACAAGGCTATCGACGGCGCTACGGATAGCTCGGTCTGCTCGGTCACCGTGAGTTGATACGCGCGCTTCAATTGCTTTTGTACCCCTGTCAAGTTGAAGGGGCTGATTACTTTGCGCTTCGGTAAGTGCATTAACATAAAAGCGGTAACCCTTATCGGTTGGGATACGACCCGCGCTCGTGTGCGGCTGCGCAATGAAGCCCATTTGCTCGAGTCGCATCATTTCACTACGTATTGTGGCGCTTGAAACATTAAAAAGCTTTGCCAGCGTAATACTGCCAACGGGCGCTGCTACCTCGGCATACTGCTCGATAATTGCTGCTAAAATTGCTTGTTGACGCTCTGTCATAAGGCTAGTATAGCAAATTTTAGCACTCTTTTAAAGTGAGTGCTAACCTTTATTTACCAACAATTCATTCAAAAGTTTTTCTACCTTTTCTCTTCCATGCAAATATGCGCTTTTCGTTTGCGTACCACTTTCAGCGATTTTCGTCACTTCTTTCACGGCACTATCCAAATCATCATTAACGACAAATAGGTAGTACGGCATAGCAAGGGCATGCCGAAGCTCTTCTATGGCCGTATCGCGACGCTTAACAAAATCATCCATATGCGCTTCATACGAATCTCCATAGCGCTTTTTCCAGCGATCGAACCAAACGTTAAAGTTTGGCGGTGTTAGAAAAACAGGACAAACCATACTCGGAGCAATAGCCTTAAGCGCTGCGACGCCGTTTACGTCAACATCAACGATACAAATTTTTTCCTCGTTATACGCCGCTTCAAATTCTTTAGTGCTCGTGGCATACAAGTTGTCGCCATATTTGTTTATTTCTACCAGCTGCTTACTATGCAACATATCGACCATGGTGTTTTTATCTACAAAATGATAGTCGACATCATTCACCTCGGCTATACCTTGATTCTTGCGAGGTAACCGAGTGGTATGGCTAACAACATCATGATATTTGTTTGTCGCTAAGAGACGCTGTTTGATTGTATCTTTACCAGCACCCGATATACCTACAAGTAGCACCGATCTTACCGACCTTACCGCCTCGATAGCAGCCTGAGGAGTCGTGTATGTGTCTATAATTTCGGCCAAGTTTTCCATGAATCAATTATAGCAGATAGCATTAGCATTTATACACATCATGCATTACCGTGCTATTTGCTTATCGTAAATTTATCACCATACACACTCCATGACAGAGGCGGTGTTAGCGTGTAATTACCCTCGTTGAGGAATTTACGCTGCGCGGTGTCAATACGCGTCACATCTTCGTGAGCTTCTTCCGCTTTCATGACCGCCGTACGCGCCGTCAAGTATGCGAGTAGGTAGGTTTTCTCATCGCCACCCTGCGCAGGGGTTTTGGCTTTTTTCATTGCTGCCGAGCGAATACCGCCAAAGCTCATAGAGTCATTTCCCGGCCCATGAACCACCATCGCATCATAATAGATAAACTGTCCAAGCGCCCGTAGTCCATCCGACTTTGCTACATTCACCGACGGATTAAAGTAAACCCGATCACGCTCGTAGTTTTGCGCTTCCTGGAACTTTGCATCTTTTGCGGCCGTCTTCCAGTCTTTTGTAAAGTTAGGGTCGAGTCCTGCATGAGTGTCGTCAAACGATCCAATTTTCTTCAATGCCGGAATGTATTTCGAAAGAACGTTATTGGGCTGTATTTTTGTGTAATACTCCACAAGCTTCAGAAGGTCACCACATCCGGTACAAAAGCCAATGATACCTGCCGTGTAACCTCGTCCATCGCCAATGTCTTCGATATAACCATACTGAGCTTTCCAATCGAGTGATGAGTTTTCGGCGCTCGAAACAAGTTTCATGGCAATTTCTTTTTTGGCTGGACTGTCAAGGCCCTCCCCTGTTGTCGGTGTCGTTGGGGGTGTTGGCGCAGAAGCAGAGAACTGAACTGCTTTACCACCGATAGCACTTGAATCATTTACAAGCTTTGCGCCATCGGCAACTGTCGCCTTCGAAGCACTTACTTCTCCATAATTAGTTGCTGCCCTTGTAGAGAATAGAGCAAAACCGGCAAATGCCACGGCGAAAACTGCCAAAACAGCCGCCGTCCATTCAAGGGGGCTTGTTCTCATTGATGTAACTATTTTATTCGCTTTCATAATGATTATTCAACAACAACAGTGCCTTTCACTGCTTCAGGATTTTCTGGATCTTCGTAAGTAAATGATCCGCTCACGTCGAAAGTGAAGCTGTACGTTTCTCCTTGCAGTAGCGGATCGCTTGTACCGAAGCCCTCTAGCTCTTGGGGTGGATTAGCCGAAGTAACCATAAGCTTGTGAGGCTTCTGATCGTTGTTAATCCATTCGATAGTCTGACCTTTTTCAATACTTATTTCTTGTGGCATAATGCCATTTTTATTTATTTCGACAATACCGACATCCGTCGTATCGTCAACCTGAACGCCCTGAGGATTCATGAGTGAAAATACCGATACAATAATGGCGAGTAGCGCTAGAATGATAACGGATAAGACTATCGCCTTGCGCATCTTCGCGTCTTTCTTTGTTGTTGGTGTCATTGCTGGATCTTCCATAGTGTCTCCTAACGCAGCGTTGCGTCTTGCCATCTCACTTTACCTGCGTTTATCCATACGTCATATGTTCGTTTTGAATGTGACCTATGCGTTACGGACATTTCGTATCGCCCAGCAGGAACACGTGATATAACGTACTGACCACGCCAGTTGGCTGTTGCTCTATAGCGCTTGCCTTTTACCCATACCGTCACATCGGCGCTTGCAAGAGGGCGTCCGCTCGTGCTTTTAATAGTACCCTTTAGTGTGCCTGTTTTTATCGTTGCTTTAGAGACCATTTTTGTACGTACTGTCGAGCGATTTGATTGATAGCTTATATTACCACTTGAGTCACGCGCAACAACGTAGTATGTGTAGCTGGTATTTGGTTTTAGGCGAACGTTGCCAAAACTGGTAGCGGTAGTCGAAACGAGCTTCGACATAGACCGTCCTCCACCGGATCGATAAATGTCGTAGGCCTTAATACCAGAGGCATCTGTGCTCTTGTTCCAGGTGAGGTTAATCTGTGTCGCGCTGGCAACAAACAGACGCAAGTTAGTTGGACGAGTGGGTCGTGTCGTGTCTTTTACGACTGGCTTTGGTGTCGTGACAGACTTTGGAGATGAAGGCTTTACCGAAGTTTGGCCAAGGCTATCAACAGATAACACGTGATAATCATACTTCGTATTTGCCGCAACCGTCTTGTCGGTATATGAGGTGCCAGTTACCGTTGCCAGCGCAACGTTATTACGAAGAATACGATATTTAAACCCGGTTGCACCCGTCGGTGCTTTCCATGAAACCGTTACCGAGCTAGGCGATGTGGCTTTTGCTGCGATAGACGTAGGTGCCGCGGGAAGAGAAACGATCGTATTCTTTACGGTAACACTTCGTGTATCGTTAGTTACATTGCCGGCAGCGTCGTATGCTTTTACTGTGAGGACATATGTGCCATCTTTAACGGTTTTTGTGTCCCACTTGTACTCATACGGAGATGTCGTATCGGTCTGTTTTAATACATTCTGAACATAAAACTCCACTCTGGACACACCTGACGTATCGGTTGCCGTCGCCTTTACCGATACTGTTCCTTTCACAGTTGTGGCGTTGCCTGGCGCAGTTATATTAAGCGCAGGTTTTGTTGTGTCGGCGCTCACCATACAGTTTTCGCCAGTACCTGTCGGTTTGCAATTCTGATCTTGCACTGCTAAAATACGGTCGAATTTTACGTTCGCCTCGCGGCCAATAGCCTTTAGAGTATGCGTGCCGGCTGTAAGATTTTGAGTTATTTTAGAACTTGTCGAACCGTTTTTATAGTTCACCCATGTCCAGGTATTTGCCGACAACCCACCGTCACCAACCGTATAGCATGTATTGCCATCGACTTCGAGTGTATACGAATTATTCGTTGTATTAGGGACATTCATGTGTGTCCATAATGTGTACGTTCCCGTAACTGGAACGGTTAATTTTAATGTGGCACTACCATACGTAGGCGTTCCTCCACAAGCGGCAGAAGCTTGCCTTGGCATTAAAACAGCCGCAGCCATAGATATCATGAGTGCGGGAACTAACATAAGACGTGTAAGGTTTTTTATTCGTTTCATCTCTTTTTCGTTTCGCTTATGCTAAAATTATAATCCTCACAACATTAAAGAGTCAAGAGGTGGTTTACGCTTAAGCTTAATTACCTTAAAATAAACGTATGAATTTCTTCCGAATTTTCAGGCTTTTTAGCACCCCCTCTTTACTCAGCGCTATTTTCACTTTTTTCGTAGCGGTTATTTTGGTACTTTATCATATCTGGCCTTATCTCACCTACGACGAGAGAGTTTACGATTTTCTTTATGGTAGCTTCGGTGTTATTACCGCACTCGAACACTATCCGTCACTTGTTACCGATTTCATAAAGTCCATTGCCGAAAGCCCGATTATTTACACTCTTACGATTATCATTGCCGCTAGCGTTGCCGGCACTATCGCGTTTTTTATTCTGCGATCTCTCCGCCGCGTCATTCAAGCAGTGGCACATTCTACCGAACGCAAAGAAGAGGAGATACGTTTAGCAATGCAAACAATCGCTCTCGTGCTTTGGGCTAGCTATTGTTTTCTATTTGTGCAAGTGTTTTTACCAGCCGCGCTCTTATTAACGCGCATTGGGGCGGATATCGCCACGACATTTACGGGTATTGGGTTTATTTGCTGCGGCTTTATTATCATCTTGCTAATGGTGCATTTGCACATTATTTTTGCACGATATACTTTTATGAAACCAAGACTTTTTGGCAGTGCGCAATCTATCGATAATAGCGTCTTTTTTCGTTAGTCTCGCCGTAGCATAACAGTAAATGCTTCAGATGGGATATCTACTTTCCCAAATCGTTTCATACGTTTTTTACCTTTGGCTTGTTTTGCAAGCAGCTTCTTTTTACGCGATACGTCGCCACCATAGAGGTAGCCAGTTACATCTTTTCGGTAGGCACTAATATCAGCCCGAGCTATAAAACGTCCGCCAATAGCCGCCTGGAGGCTTACTTGGAAATTTTGACGAGGAATAACATCTTTTAATTTTTCGACGGTTTCGCGACCGATACGTTGAGCTTCGCTACGGTGACACATAATACTTAATGCATCGACAATTTCACCTGCTACGTAAAAATCGACACGTACAAGATCTTCAACAAAGTAACCGGCAAGCTCGTAATTAAAGCTGCCAAAGCCACTCGTAACAGACTTTAGTTGGTCGTAAAAATCAGTCAGAAGATTCGCCAGCGGCGCCTCAAACGAAACAAGAGCACGCTCATCTATGTAACTGAGATTTTTTTGCCGACCGCGTTTACCAACGATAAGTTGAATGACACTACCGATGTATTCTTGAGGGACGACAATCTCACCGTTTACCCATGGTTCGTGGATTTCGAGCACCTTCGAAACGTCCGGCAAATCGCTGGCCGATTTTATATCGAGCTCTTCCCCGTTCGTAAGCTTTACGTGATAATCGGTGGACGGGTTTGTAACGACAAGATCGAGATTGTATTCGCGCTCCAGACGCTCGCGGACAATATCCATGTGCAAAAGCCCTAAAAAGCCAATACGAACGCCATACCCAAGAACGGGCGAATTCTCAGGTTCAAACTGCAATGCCGAATCACTGAGCGCAAGTTTTTCAACCGCTTCCTTTAAATCGTTATAATCTTCGTTTGAAACAGGGAAAAATCCTGCATAGACAAACGGCTTCACGTTTTGGTAGCCGTCGAGCATTTCGGTTGCATGACTGCGACGTACCGTCACCGTGTCACCAACTTTAGCGTCACGTGTCGTTTTGAGGTTAGTGACGATATATCCAATTTCACCGGTACCAATTTCACCAGATGGATGCATTGTCGGCGAAAGCGAGCCAACTTCAAGAGCCAACCCGTGCGCACCGGTTGCCAGCATTTCGATGGTATCGCCTTTTTTGATAGCTCCATCAACACTGCGCGTGTACAAAATAACACCACGATAGTCATCGTAATAGCTATCAAAAATAAGCGAGCGAGTTGGCTTGTCGGTTTCACCCTGCGGAGGCGCAATACGAGCAACAACAGCATCAAGTACGTCGGGCACGCCATTACCCGTTTTGGCACTAATTTTCAAAATATCCGATTCATTGCATCCTAGCAAATTAATAATTTCAGCCGAAACACGTGGCACATCGGCTGCGGGTAAGTCTATTTTATTGAGTACCGGAATAATTGTTAAGTCAGCCGCTAGCGCCAAATACACGTTGGCAAGTGTTTGCGCTTGAATGCCCTGGCTCGCGTCAACAACTAAAACAGCTCCCTCGCAAGCGGCGAGACTACGCGAAACCTCATAGCTAAAATCGACATGGCCAGGCGTATCAATAAGATTAAGCTCGTATCCATTATGCGCCATGCGCACAGGTGCTAATTTAATTGTAATCCCTTTTTCGCGTTCAAGATCCATACTATCAAGCAGCTGCGACTTCATGTCGCGCTTCTGAACAGTATTTGTCATCTCCATCATTCGGTCGGCCAGCGTAGACTTTCCGTGGTCGATGTGGGCAATAATACAAAAGTTTCGTATTTTTTCTTGTGGCATTAGAGGTAGTATACCATTTTTTGCCTTTTTATGCGACAGCTAGCCGGTTCAAGTACGTCCAAAAAAGAGCGATCTGATTTTTTGAACAACCGGCTCAGCTTCACTAAGCCCAAACCGCCGGCTTAGCCATAGGTACGAACTAAGGCTAATAATGGAAATTGTAATGAACTTTGGCAATGTCGACATAATACCTTGATCGGTGTTTTGAAACTGCAAAAACTGAACACTCACGTATGCAATGACCGCCATAATAGCAGTCGCCGTTATCATGCGGCCGACAGCACTAACAAAAGCCGCATCAAACAGCCCCGGAATACGACGCGCCATAACAGCGAAGAGAATCACCACTTCTACCATTGCAACAATGGACTGCGCCCACGCTAAGCCGTATGCGCCCATACCAAGGCTCATAGTAAACCACACCGCCAGGCCGATGTTGAGGGCGATGGCAAAAAATGAAATGTAAAGCGGCGTCCTTGTGTCTTGCTGGGCATAGAAGCTACGCGCCGCAATATGATAAACAGAACGGAATAAAATTGCCACAACCAACGCACCCAATAGGCCCGCCATAAGTGCGTCTCCTCCAGATTGAATAAAGCTCACCAAATAGCCGCGACCAAAAAAAGCAACCGTGGCAACGGGGAGCGCAAGCCAAATAATAACGCGAAGCACCGCCTGAAGTTCTTTTTTAAATAAATCGGGACGACCCTGGCTAAGGCGTTCGGTCATTTTAGGAAATGCTGCCGTCGAGATTGCTACACCAATAAGCGTTACTGGCACCATATGAAGTGTCATAGCCTGCTGAAATGCACGTACCGTACCTGCCGCCATACGCGAAGCCAAATTCATTTCGACAATACTGTTGAGGTAATCGGCCCCTTGATCGAACGACCTCGCAGGAAGCAGAAAAAGCACCCGTCGAAAGCCTTTGTTTTTCCAGTAAATTTTAAAGCGGTAATCAAAACCAAGCCCCAACAAACCAATCGTACTTACTAATAACTGTAAAACAGACCCTAGCGCCACACCGAGTGCCACGCCCATAATGCCGCCATCAAAAAGTTGCCAGCCAAAAATATTAATGCCATCAGTAAACCATAAAAGACCAATAATAATACCAATGTTATAAACCGTCGGTGCGAGTGCATAAAATGCAAATCGTCCCACGGCCTGCTGCATGCTGGAAATAACAGTAGCAATTGCAAACAAGAACGGATTAACAGCAATAACACGCATCATACTAACAGCGAGACTGCGCCCCGACTCATCGAGACCCGGACCAACGACATATTTTACCAATGGCTCGGCAAAAATAATAATAAGGATACTAGCAACAAGGGTAAGCAGGGCCATAAAGTTAACCATGCTCGTAGAAAGTTCCCAAGCCGACTTTTTGTTGCCACTTGCAAGTCGCTGATTAAATACCGGGATAAATGTTACACTTAATGCACCTGATACCAAAATAAAAAACATGAAGTCGGGAATAGTAAATGCCACGGTATAAGCGTCTATTCCCACCGGATAAACTTTATAGTAGCTACCATTGAGCATATGATCGCGAACCAAGCCTAAAATGCTCGACAACAACATCGATCCAGCTAGCAGCGATGCTGCCAGCTGGACGGTCAGTTTTTGATTCGCTCTTGCGACGGCGCTTTTTACTCGACCCATTTGTGCCTCAATTAGTCGTGTAGTTCTGCTTCTTTAGGAAGCGTTGCGCTCTTGAGCAGTTTCTTCACATCATCCTCTTCGATGGTTTCATCAACAAGAAGTTGTTTGGCAAGTACGTCGAGGCTTTTACGGTTATGAGTCAGCACGGCTTCGGCGCGCTGAGCGGCCTCTTTAATAAGTTGCTCAACCTCAAGGTCAATCTCTTTGGCGGTGTCGTCGCTGTAAGGACGCTCATGGGTAATTTTGTCGAAAACCATTCCACCATTATCTTCGTGAAATACTTGGTCGCGAA
>Ga0206107_1000448_pt1 | contig 17437 bp, 17 predicted proteins | sample 2B0metagenome_FD_148652 | JGI IMG/M metagenome (GOLD analysis project Ga0206107, IMG submission 148652) | Enriched microbial communities from leaf-cutter ant dump, University of Wisconsin, Madison, United States - 2B0 | ecosystem: Environmental > Terrestrial > Nest > Insects nest > Nest dump...
AGCCTCCAGCCTGATGGCGGCCGAACTTGCCACTGAAAATCACGATTACCTGCAGCAAAAAACCGGGATTACGCCGGGCAAGACCGATCTGTATATGGCCCATTTCCTAGGGGCCGGCGGGGCTGCCAATTTCATCAGATCGATGCAAAAAAACCCCTGGGCACCGGCCGCGAGTTTCTTTCCCGAAGCGGCCCGATCCAACCGCGGCGTGTTTTATGCACAAGGGCGTCCATTATCGCTGCAGCAGGTCTATAATAATTTTCGCGCCAGGTTCCAGGACGACGGGTCGGCAATGCCGGTCATCGAAACCGCGAAATCCGAAACGTATACTTTTGTGCGCAACCGTGGCGGTATCAATCTGCCGGATGCCAATGACTGGTCGAAACCGGGCGCCCGCATCGTTACCCGTTTTTCCGGTCAGAACCGCATGGCAGGCGGAACCACATATTACCAACAGGCCAGTTATACGCCCCCGGTGCAGGTCACAGCCGCAGCCCGGACAATTCCATCCATCCCAAGCGGTTTTTTAAGTGCGCCGGTCGATGTCACCCTGATGGCCAGCCGCATGTACAAACATGACGATGAAAGCCGTTATAACGCCTGATTATCCAATCCTTAACCAGGATTAACCATTCGTTAAAATTTAGCGCGTATATATGGTCCTGACGCCACTACCGGCATAGGAGGATGTCATGAACCATCACCATCAACGTCATCGTATACATCATCTGTTTCATGATTGCGCGCATCATCACCACCGCACGGACCCGTTGCTGTGGCTGGCATTCGCGGCCGTGTCGGGCGTACGCAACGGCCCGGGCTTTTGATCAGCCCTTAAAGCCCTGTGCCACAAGATATATCTCGGATGATTCCGCGCGCGATGCCGGCGGCTTCACATGCTTTACCGTCTTAAAGCGCGGTTTGATCTGCGCCAGAAGATCGCCTTCGGCACCGCCCTGGAACACCTTGGTCACAAATGCCCCGCCGGGTGCCAGTACTTCGGATGCGAATTCCCATGCCATTTCCACCAGCGCCATCATGCGAAGGTGATCGGTCTGTTTATGACCTGTGGTGTTGGGCGACAGATCGGAGAGTACAAGTTCCGCCGGGCCGCCCATCATTTTTTTCAAAACATCGGGCGCGTCGTTGTCGGCAAAATCCATCTGGATGAAGTTGACGCCGGGAATCTGGTCCATGGGTAAAATATCGATTGCCGTCACTTCGGCCATTTCCATCTGCGAAAGCACCTGCGACCAACCGCCGGGAGCGGAGCCCAGATCAACCACACGCATACCTTTTTTAATTAATTTAAGCCGGTCGTTCATTTCCAGCAATTTAAAGGCCGCGCGAGAACGATACCCCTGGCGCTGCGCCTCGTGCACATAAGGATCATTGATATGACGGTTAAGCCAGCGCGTCGAAGATGTCGTGCGGTTCTTCGCGCTTTTTACTCTTTGCGTCTTTTCGCGACCAGTGGGTGTTTTTTTCATTTTTTAAACCACAGAGACACAGAGGCACAGAGATTAAACAGAGAAATTCAACTTCATTCTTCCCTGTGTCTTCGTGCCTCCGTGGTTCAAATTATTCCTTAAGCCTTTTCGACCTGGCTGAAATCCAGTTCGACCGGTGTCGGCCTGCCGAAGATCGATACGGACGCTTTCAGTTTGCCTTTTTCATCGTCGACTTCCTCGACCGTGCCGACCAGCGATGCAAATGCGCCATCGGTAATACGGACTTCTTCGCCGATATCGAAGGTAACGGTACGGCGCGGCGCGCCGCCTTCGGGGGTCGTCAGTTGCTGGATCAGGCGCTCGGCCTCACGCTCGGAAATCGCCTGCGGCTTGTTACCCGAACCCAGGAAACCCGTGACTTTGGGCGTGTTTTTAATCAGATGCCACAGGTCATCGGACAACTCGACCTTGGCCATGACGTAACCGGGATATACATTGCGTTCCGTGTTTACGCGCTTGCCGCGTTTGATTTCGGTCACTTCTTCCTTCGGGACCATGATGTCATGGATTGCCGTTTCAAGGCCCTGTTTCTTGGCCTTGTCACGAATGGCTTCAGCGACTTTTGCCTCGAAGCCGGAATAAACATGCAGTACGTACCAGCGTGGTTGTGCAGACATTTTGGGGGGTCCTTATCCTAATCCTAAAATCCATTGAATGACGGTTGAAATCACCTGATCGGCGATGAACAGAAATACGGCAGAAATAAAAACCATTACGAATACCATGACGGTCGATACCGTCGTTTCCTTGCGCGACGGCCAGGTCACGCGGGCCAGTTCCTGACGCACCTGGCGAATGAATTCAATCGGGTTGGCTTTGGCCATTATTGTCTTCCTTTGTTGTTTTCCGGACAGAGGTTCGCGGCGCCAGTGGCGTTTCGAACGGTCATTTTGTCGGGAATGACGGTTTTATAAGCCTAATCCATAAGGATTTCCAGCTTTTTTTAAAAGGGAACCCCAAATACCCCTTAAGCATTGGTTTATGGTCATTTTCAAGAGGAGCCTTAATTCATGTCAAAAGTCATTACAGCCACCTTCAAAACCCGTGAGTCTGCAGAAGTTGCTATTGCCCGCCTGGAGCGCCTGGGCATTCAGGAATCCCAGATTTCGGTCGTTATTTCCGAAAATACCCGCGAAGCGGCCTTTAATCTAGAACGCGACAACAAATCCGACAAAGGCATTGCCGTGGGCGGTGTCACTGGCGGTCTGGTCGGTGCCGTTGTGGCCGGCCTTTTATCCGCAGGTGCGGTTGCCATTCCGGCGGCCGGTCTGGTTATTTCCGGTTGGCTGGTTTCCGCCGCCGCGGGTGCCGGCGCAGGTGCTTTAACTGGCGGCTTCCTGGGCGGCCTGATCGGGACGGCGATCCCGGAATACGAAGCCAAAATGTACGAAGGTGCCCTGAAAGACGGCGCCATTCTGCTGGCTGTCAAAACCACGGATGCCGAACAAGCACAGATGGTGAAGGCCATTTTGGAAGAGGTCGACGCACACCACATTGCGGCGTGACCCGTATTATCCGCGGGTAAACCGACGATGGGGTCGCCGGCCCCTCAATCGATCCTTTCAATCCCGGGCAGCAATGCCCGGGATTTCGCTTTTTTGAATGCGCGGCTCTAGATACGCAGTGCCAGTTTTTCCGGCATGGTCAATGCATGCGTGTGCGCATGACACTGGTGATCGATGCCTGCCACGTGATCGTACCAGTGGCTCAAAAGGCCGCCGTGTTCGTCGACCTGAATGCCCTGCGCCCCCGGCTTCGTCAGGCAGAACAGGTCCTGATAATCCGCCGTCACGAATTTGGCGTTTTCCAGCAGGGCCGGATGAATCTGCCCACCCTGCCGGTAGGTCGCAAGCGCGCTCAAACCCGGGCAGCACGACATTTTATACGGGAACACCGCCTGCACCGCGCTGCCCACCATCCAGCGGCGGGGAACATAGGCATAGTCCGATCCGTCAGGAACAATATCCAGAAACAGCAGGGTCATTTTCGACGGATCCCTTTCATTTACCGAGGGCATGCGCCACATCAGCATTTCGGTATAGGCGCCGGGGGTTTCCCTGCTGGCCTGAATCAGGCGTTGGGGTCCCTTAATAGGGATCATCGCGTCTCGCTTGTGCGCGTCAGCAAAATCCGCGATGTGATGCGGCATCAACTGCCCGGTTTCCTGCAACTGCATCAGAGCACGGAAACTTTCAAAATTGCCCGGTGTCAGAGCGATGGGGGTAAAGAGTTTATAGCTATGCATATTCGTCATCCTTTTGGTTTTTAAAATTCCGGGTTCAGGGATCGTGCGCTGATTTTCGGCTTGTCCGCCAACGACAATGTTTTCAGTTTGGCCTCTGCCTCTTTGACGGTATTCGGCTTGTCACCGGCGACGCCCTTGAAATGCTTGCCGCACTGGCAATCGGGACCGTGCCCTCCAAGCTGTTTGATCAGCTTTTCCGTTTCACGCTGGAATGCCTTGTCACCAGTATCCACGACAGCGATGCCGGATTTTTCCATGGTTATTGCCGCCCTGTGATCGGAGGCGACATAGCCGCGGCCTTCCGAAACCGTAACCCGCCGCGCGACATCCTGCCCCAGGACGTTGGATACATCCTGCCGCGTTTTCACATCCACAGGCTCCACCACTTTTTTGAATTTTCCGCGGCAGCAATCGTCTGGTGTACCATCAGCCTTGTATTTAAGCTCCTGCGCTGGCACAGACAGATTTTTACCGTCACCTTTTATTACTGTTTCAGCAGCGGGGTCAGCTTTCTTTGCATCATTGGCAGATGGTGCCACGACGGCTGAAATAACAGGCGGCATGGAAGTCTCAGGCGCCCTGTCATCGCGCGCGGGAATGGATTCATTGCGCAATTCTGGGCGCAATTCTGGTGCCGGTTGCGTTTTCGGGCCGGGCTGCGGCTCGGTTTTGATTTCGTGTTTCAGGTCCAGCTGTCTGTTTTCCTGCGGTTGCGGGATGCCGGGTTTTTCCGCTGGTTGAGGCGTGTCTGGCGCCTGCTGCGGCACGGGTGCCGGCACTGGCACCTGCGGTGCCGCATCGATTGTGGCCATGGCCTGCTGTACGACGGGTTGCTGGATCGCCGTCTGTATCGGTGGCGCCAATGTTTCCGGCTGGACCAGCATGGGTGCCACCGTTGCCTTGTAATCGCTGACCACCCTGGGGCTGGATGACGCAGATGCAGTCGACATCACAACCGATGGCAGCATGACCGCCATCACCGGCACCATGGATGCTGTCCTCAGGTTGACGGCCACAAAACGTTGCGCCCGGATCAGACCCGTCTGCAAGGACTGGAATGACAGCCGCCTTGCCTGCGCGGCAAAGACCGGCCGTATCCCCTGGCGCAGATCGCGCAGCACGGATGCCAGTTCGCGCCGCTGCATTGGCGTCAGGCTTTTACGGTCACGCGCAAGGGCCCGGATATCCTGCACCAGTTTTTGCACAGCGGGCGATGCCACAGATTTTTGCGGTGCGTGATTGTCATTGCGCGCGGTTATCGCCATGCCCAGCGGTCGTGCGGGAGCAACCGCAATCGCGCGTACCAGTGGGCGCAGGGCGGTCAATGCCTGCGCCAGCACAGACGGCAAGCCGCGCAACGTTCCGGGATTGGCCGTCAGTTTCGCAAAATCGCGGCCCAGTATTTTTATCCGCGCCGCAATTTCGGGCGTCATCGGACCGCGCATGCCGGTTTTCAGACGGCCGATTTCGGCGGCGATATGCAGAGCCTTGAGCGCGGCTGGCGGGAAATCGCCTTTTTTCAGAGCATTTACAATATCGGCGATCTGTTCGGGCCTCATGCCTGTGGCCTCAAGCAATGCGGGCAGCGTGGACAGCATCGCCTCCAGCGCGTTCAGGTCCTGATCGCGGTCGGTGCCCAGATGCGCCACCAGAACGAATTTCTGCCCGCTGCGGAAATACGCGGCAAGGTCGGTGACATTCACCGATGTCATGACCGTGCCGTAAATGGTGGATCGTACGTCGGCAGATGAAAAATCAATGCCGCCGTCGCTGATGCCGTCATACACACTGACCTGCGACGGGTCGTAATGCTGCAGATCGGGTTTTTCATTCGTAACCACCAGATGCAGGTACATATTCACCGTGCCGGTCTTGCGCGCAAATTGCCCGATCCGCCGTTCCAGATCCGCCGCAAGTTCCGGCATGCCGGCCAGTTGCGCCTGCATATCGTCCAGAACATCCTGCGCGTGGCCGGTCAGTTCCAGGTCCATGGGGTCGCCCGCACGGGCCTGCGTAATCAGGATGCCTACTTCGCGGGCGAGGCTATAATCAGCTTTTTGTTCAGCAGGCTGGTTCATGACGGCCTCGCCACCGGTTGCGCAGGCGAAAAACAAATCCCGAGAATATAGGCCAATGGATCGACGCCCTTTTCACGCACCTGCTCCAGCACCTCCGGCTGCATTTCAGGGGCATTCAGCCCCTTGCCTGCCAGTGTGTTGAAATCCATGACCAGCGCGGAAAAGACAAATCCCATTGCCGCCGCCTTTTTCAGCTGGATGCCGAATTTTTCGCCGGTTTCGCAACAATCTTTTCCTGATAACCTGATGCCGTAAATCGCAGCCGGTATAGCCGCCAGATTGAGGCTTAGCATCATGAAACCGGATGCCATATGCGCGGCGGATGCCGATGCGCCTGCCCCGACCACCATCGCCGTTCCAAACAAACCCATGCAGCCGATATGCGGAAAGATCAGAAGCGGCAAGCCGGTCAATGCGAATGGTCCGCCACGCGATGCCGCCCATTCAAATGCCATCTGCAGACGCAGCCCAAGCGGCCTGCCAATATCTGTCAGAGTGGCCGGAAGAATTTCCGGGGCCGGCGGCAAATCAACCGGAGCCCGGTTTTGCACGGCGCCTTGCGCCTGCAATTCGTTGATATTCATGAATTGATACTCCTGATGACGACGAAATAAGAACGGTCGTATCAGGCAGCAGGCGGCGCCCGGGATGGATGAGGCCCAAAATCAATTCCATGGACCACAATGGTGGTGGGGAAAACCGGTTTTACGGATTCGTAAAGTCGCGCTGTCAGGACGACCGCCTGCACTTCCGGCGCAGCCGATACATTCAGTGAAAAGGCGCAGGGTATTTCGATTTTGTGAACAGGTTGTCCCTGATCGTCGGTCGTGACGGTTTTTTCCTCGAGGCCGGAACACAGGATGACGGTTGCATCGCCACGCGCGAAGGATGGCATGAATCCGGTCGGCAACAGACCAAGGCAGACAAAAACGGTCAATAAAAGATTGGCCGTTAAATGCCGCAGAAAACCATAAGTGCCAAAGACGGATAACACGACCCTGTTTTTCCATGTTTCGATATGCTTTTCAAGCATCATGCCTGTCAGTATACCAAAGCCGTCAATAGGCTAAGTTATTGATATCATTTGCTGCTGAAAATTTTAAAATGGCAGGGGCAGAAGGGTTCGAACCCTCGACCTACGGTTTCCGCCTAAAGGCTCTTAAATCCTGCGGATTCAATGGAGACCGTTTAACCCGCTAATTCACGTTTAGGACATTCTGTAACAAATTCTGTAGCAATTCTCTGTAACAAATCAAGTCTAATTAGAAACGCTGAGCTACCATAATCCATTACTGATATAGCGTCATTGCAGATCATCCTATCAACGGCTAGTATTTCGATATGTCTGCTCGAGATCGATTTTCCTGTAAGTTGCGCTGCCCTGAATGTGGCCGCGAGGGCAAAGCTGAAATGTCAGAAGCTGGTATGTTTGGATCTCTACGCGGAGACAACGCAATAAAGGTAGAATCTGTGTCAGAAGGCTTTCATACAGTTGATGCTCCTAGTAACTATGGAGATGACTTAGATTTCCAATGCGTTGATCATGCGGTATCAGCAATCGCTAAATAGCCATCTACACGTTAATAGCTACGACATTGAATATTTCCGCCAGCTACACGATAGCAATCCGTATATTCCATAGCTTCCGATTTTTGGGTATTAGGCTGTGTCATTAAAGACGTACCTAGGGCCATCATTTGTTGGGATTGTACCATATCTTTTTGTTGAGCTTGCATCTGTGCTTGCCGCACCCTGCCATCAATAGTGGTTACATACTGATTCCAGTCATTCTCAACCAATAACAGGAACTCTGACTGTTCTACCTGGCCGATTGCGTAAGCCCTATAGGATTGGACACGTTTAAGACGATACGCAGTCAGTAAATCGGGATACAAGGCCACTGGCACGATGGTTTTTTGAATGAGACTATCTGCGCACTTGTAGATCGACATAGCTTCTTTGCGTTTCACCTGATCTAAGGTCTTTGCCCCTGCGCATTGAGCGGATGTCAGATCGGCAAAATTAGCCCAAGCCGTAAACTCTGCCTGAGCCTTAGGACGCATTTGATTATTCACTTCTTGCAAGTTGGCTCCAGCACACCCCGCTAAAAGCAGGGATAATCCAATAAGTATGATACGCAAGATAACCTCCTAATGCAGTGTTTTCTTGGATTTTATAGGTAACTATAGTTACGTATCAAGTCAAGCTGTAAGCGGCAAAAATGCTTGTGATGAAGAGCTCTTTGCCCGAGAAAACTGTTGCCTTTGTTGTCGATGCCCTAACCAAGGCCCGAAAGGACCAAGGCATGTCTCATGACAAGCTCGCAAATGCCACAGGGTTAAGTCGTCCGGCTATTAGCCTTATCGAATCCGGAAAACGCCAGCCCACTTTATTGACGTGCATCAAAATCGCTACCGCACTCGGTCTTAGCCTTGGCGAACTCCTAATCAAGGCAGAAAAAAAGTAAAAGACTCAAATTTTCTGGCCTCATAGATTTTTTTCTTCGACCGGGGGGAGGAAAAATCTCCGAGAAGATAGGTCAGTAAACCACCCCCTATACTAAATTTTAGTTTTCTATTACGATTCTAATCGCGCTTGAGAGTATAAGGCGACGCCCAGCGCTTCATGTAGTTGCCCTGATAACCCAGCATTGATTGGCTATCAATGGACTGATGCGAAATAGCCAATTTACTACAGGAGCTTTTTTATGAGCGAAAATAATTCCGAATGGATGGATGATTATGATCCAGATCCAGAAGTTAAAAACTGCCTTCAATGCGACATCGAAATTCAAGATGAAAGCGGCGATACGTATCGAAATATTTTGGCGCGAGTTGCTGAAGGCTTGCGTGAAATCGCTACGCAAATCGAAACTGGCAAATTAGATGACGGTCATCATGTAGTAAGATGGGCAAACGGAGAGAAACTCGGAGAAGTCTATCTCGACTATTACGGTACAGGACCAAGGTAGAAACGCCTGGGTGCCACCTACTAGGCAATATGGGTCAGGTGGCACCTACTTTTACACACACATATGTTTTATCAAACTAAACATTCATTGCCTAACCATTTGTTCTATAAACATTATTTGGGATCTTGAGTTAAAATTACACTGCGAACTGGCAATTAACCTCGTTAATAGGTTGATTTCTAGGTTAAAAACCGTTTGTGATAATACTGTTCGAGGGGACTAATCAGTAATGATTACATTCACAAAGCAGACGGGTAAGAAAAATCTTATCTTATTTGTACACGGTTTTACAGGTAGCTTAGATACTTGGAAGCACCCTGATCATCCTTCATTCCCTGATTTACTTGCATCAGATACTATAATTTCTGCTGAATATGATATTGCGTGTTTCGAATATCACACAGTTTTATCAGCCATATTAAATCATGCAAAGAATACGTTTAAAGCAGTCGTAGCTGTGGTTCTACGACGCTCTAAAGGGCCATTGAAACAATTAATAGGCGTCGACGAAATAGCAGCACTTCTGCGAACCCAGTTGCGAAACACTCTTAGAGATTACAAAAACGTCTGCATTGTTGCTCACAGCATGGGCGGTCTTGTGACCAAGGCATTCTTGGTGCGCGATCTGGAAGAGAACCTTCAGTCAAAGGTCGGTCTGTTTATTTCTTTAGCTGTCCCGCACCAAGGAGCTACTCTCGCAACTTATGGTCAATTATTTAGTCCCAATATCCAAATCCAAAATCTGGCTCCACTGAATCAAATCATTACCGAAATAAACGATGCGTGGCTAAAAGCTCCTATAAGGCCTAATACCCGATATTTTTATGGGGCGCATGACATTATAGTTCCCAAAACTAGTGCAATCCCACCTGATAAGGAACACATCGATATCACTGCGTTAAATGAAGATCATCTCAGCATAGCTAAACCGCAAGGCGCTAGTTCAGATACATATATAGCTATTAGAAATGCAATAAATGATTATAAAGCGTCGATACCAAAGTCCCTAGAGCATCAATATCTAAAAGATAATAGCCAATACAATAATGAACTTTTTGTTCTGAAACTTATAATTGCTGATATTCAACAAGCCTCTGTGACTGATGCAAAAGAACTCTTCTTAAATGCTGAATATATGAGGAAAGTTTTGAGCTCTGATTTAGACAAAGCAAAAATCGAACACTTATATGAAAGAGTTAGAACTCTATACAAAGATAGTTACACAAGATTTTTGCACGACGGCTTCGCTAATTCGGGTTTGCTGTTGGTTGATGTACACGAAAAAATCGTAGCCCAGGATAAAGAACTTCTTCATTGTCTAGCCACGGAAGTGAATGTTGTTCATAAGAAAGGTATATTGCATCAGTTAGCCAATGCATCTAGTGGCGATATATGGTGGACAAGAGAAACGGGACTTGAGTATCTAGAAGAACAAATGAAGGGCAAAAAATGAAAACCCTTCCATTCGTCGAACCTGATAGAGAGTTTACACTTAACTATTCCGCTCTACTGATTATTGTTGATGGCTTATTCCAAACCAAGCGCGGGAAAAAATTCTCTCGCTTGAGAGGCTTCAATTATTTCTCTTTTTAGCCTTTCGTCCACATTTATTGGCGAGTGTTCTTGGTGAATTTGGAACACGCATAGAGCTAAGCCAGGTCGAATACTTCACAGTTAAGCCAGCCACTTTACACATGGATGCATTTATCCCCCCCAAACAAATTAAGAACTTACTCACCTACTTAGGCTCTAAGGGGTTAATCAATCTTACTTACTCTCCTAAAGAGGGCTTTCTTTTTGAAATCACAGACGAAGGAACAGCAGTCGTAGAAAAGCTAAATGACGGATATTACCAAACAATAAAAAGGTATCTTCCCTACTTTGCTCCGCTTCAGTCTGCTTCGATTGCTCAAATAAATGGTCATTTACAAAAAGTCACAAATGAGGCGCAGAAATGAGCTCAAACTCAACGCTTATGATCAAAAATCTAATCCTGAAGGGCAGACGAAAAGATTATATTGTTCCCTTTAGCCCTGGCGTAAATATCGTATATGGAGATGCCGACACCGGAAAATCAAGCATTCTCCGCATGATCTATTATGCCCTAGGCTCCAAACGTATCGAAGTTGATACGGAGATTTCGTCTTCAGTAGAGTATATAATTTTAGAGTTAGAAATTAATGGGCGCGTTTATTGTATTCGGCGCGATTTATTTGACCCCAATAGAATGATTGAGGTTTTTTCTAATGATTATTCCTCAATTAATGATTTTTTCCCTGTAAAATATGCTCCGTATCTAACTCATTCGTCTAAGATTACTAGCATATCTGAGTTTCTTTTAGAAACCTTGGGTTTTCCAGCTATCCAAATCAAACAGTCCCCTTCAAAGGAGGATTCAGCCTTTTCTAGACTAAGCTTCTTGGATCTATTCAAATATTGTTACCTGGACCAAGATGAAGTAGGAAGTCGTTCACTCCTAGATTCTAACAATTTCGTGGTGGCTACTAAGAATCGAGAGGTATTCAAATACATATTTAATATTTTGGATGAGCAAATTTCTCAACTCACTGCAGACATAGCTATCAAAACAAGAGAACAAAGCCAGATTGAAGAACGGTTAAGAATTATCGGGGAATTTTTAAATGAAACAAAATTTGATTCAATTCTAGAAATTGAGAGCGCGCTAGATTCCCTTACTAATGAGGAAGAAACCTTAAACAAGGCTATCGCAGAAATTAATGCGCAGATCACGAGTAGTAATGATTTATATAAAGGTTTCAAAGAAGCTCTAACCGGAATTTACTCTCAAATAACTAAACTTGAGAGCGAAAAGCAACAAGCACAAACCAATCTTGATCGCTTTGGCCGCTTAAAGAATGACTACATCAATGACATTGAGAAATTAAAAGCTATAAACGCAGGTAATGACCTTATAGGTGAGGATAAAGAGCATCATATTGCTTGTCCGCTGTGTGAAAGCTCTATATCCGTCCAGAGTATTAAAATTCGATTTGATGTTAGCCCTGAAGATAAAATTAACCATGAACTCAATGCTTTAAATCGGCGCGTAAGAGACTTAGAAGATCTAATAGCCTTTAATCTTAAAATTGCCTCTCATGCAGAAGAGAATTTGGAGTCTTTATATAAAGACCGTACTGAAGCCAGCCGCTTTTTAGACGAACAAACTTCTAATTCAGTAACACCATACCTATCTCAACGTGATGCTCTAATATCTCAACAGGCTGCACTTGCAGAAAGACGTGAAAAATTTCGCCACGAATACAAGGTGAGGAATCAACAAAACTCTTTACACATTCAAATTGGCCGCTTAGCCACAAGTATCGATCTTCTTAAGCAAAAACTAGCTGCTCTACAAAAGGACATGCCCTCGTTCGAGGATATTTTTAAAGACCTAACTACCGAATTGGATAACTACCTTAAAACAGTTAATATTAAAAATCGAACCGGGGTCGGGGTTAGCAAACGTTCGTATTTGCCTATAGTTCGCGAGAAGGAATATCCGAATGTAAATTCTGGTGGTCTACGAACAATCTTATCGATTGGTTATGTTTCTATTCTCCAGGCTTATGCTTGTGACCATAACATTAATATCCCAAATCTTTTAATGATTGATACGGTCGGCAAGTATTTAGGTAAGACAATGGGTGTTTACGAAGATGATACGGATACAACTAGTGATGAAGCAGAGGGAATATCAGACCCTCAAAAATATCAAAACATCTATGAATATTTAATACAGCTCTCGAGCCGCTTTGAAGAAGCCGGTAAACATTGCCAAATCATTTTAGTTGATAATGATGTCCCTGCAGAAATCTCTACTCAATATTCGGGCTTTGTTGTCGCACATTATAGTTCAGATGGTCTTCACGAACTTCCTATAGGCTTAATTGATGATTGGGATTCATTTTCTAACAAGAAATAGCAACCGGGGTTATCTATTTAAGTCGTTCATTTGATGTTATAATTAAAGGATGATCTTATTATCAGATAGAACACTGTCGCACTTCTTAAGCATGTCGATTGCCTGGGTTAGAGCACAAAGACAAAGACGAAAAAAAGGCCTCCCACACAGCTTCACTGTAGATCCTATCTATATTGGTCGTTGTCCTAGATATAGGCAGATCGATATTCAGGAATGGCTAAATGATTTAGAGCTAAAGAAGGCCTCCTAAATTGTTTAGGAAGTGTTTTCTGTGTTTAAAAGCTACTGTTTTCGCACAGGTAGTCCTTATTACCCTGTATCTTTCGATAGAATCCTGCTTTTAAGTTTGTCCGCGTATCAATGTTAATATTCAGGCACAAGACTTACTACGCGCACCATATATAACTGTTTGTACGCATCCCTATTGGGACGCCCACACTACTTTCATTCAACCAGTCTTTCCAAACAGTGACTAGGTGTAGATTGTGTAATTGTAGGTGTGATTGTTGTGGTGGATGTGTGCTCAAGTACCGTGATTCACAACTCAAGGAAATCGCAAGAGATAATCTATCGGTATATTCTTTCAGGAAAATGAAATGATTTATCCCCCCTCACAGCCTGCCTATGCGCGTATAGCTACATAGTTCTTGCAAACTGTGATGGGGTATTTCGTTGTTCTTTCTTTCGAGGTTGATAACGTCTTGTCTGAATCTCAAGTGGCAGGAGGCGGGGACCATTTTCCTCGTCCATCGATCCAGTTACCTAATTGTCCCGGTTACGATTAATTATCGAGCACATCTATAGCTTCCAAAGATCAACTACAGATGCCTAAGGTTGCCTCTCGGCAGAGCCCTAGTCCTTTTTCCTGTGGTTTGCTCTAGTACGGGCTGGTGGTCTATGGGATGGCCCTCTTAACCCACCGTCTTTATTTAAACAGGCACATACCCGCGTATTTGGAGAGCTATTGTCTACTCTTTAAGTATACCAGAGTATGCAAGGACTTGCAACCAAACTGGGGATTTGTTGTTTAAAATCAATGCATTGCATAAATAATGCTCTTTTTACTTAAACCAATACTGATTCTATGGTTTAAGCGTAATTCAAGGGGATGGGGCAGCCATGAGCAAGAAGAAGATCACTCTAAATGTAATGCTTTTAAAACCAGGGTTAGAGATAGAGGCCCCTGAAACTTTTATAGACGACTTTTCAGATGAAAGACAAATTCCCTTAGATAAAGGCGAACTAGACGCAATTCTTTATCTTCGAAAGGGTGCGATTAAAAGGCCTGATTGGGCAAAGACATTTCAAAGCAAAATTGGTGGGGCCGATCTCTCAGAAATAATTCCGGGTAATCAGAGTGCTGGAGCAACTTTATACCTAAAGGTAAGAAACCGAATTTTTGCTATTAATTGGGGACTGCTTGCGCGTTACAATACTATACGCACTTGTGTAGATCGAAAGTTCGGCATTTACACTGCTAATAAACTTTTTAATGAAGGTAATGGAGATACTACACTTAAATCTGCCCAAAGCCGAGTAAATGAAACCAATCCCGTTAATAAACAACGGCACTACGGAGCTAGCGTATCCAACAGCGAATTATTACTTTCTATGGAAGATAATGAGGCTTTACAGGAACTCACCGTTCTCAATTCCAAATCTGACGATTTTTATAGACTAATTGGTAAATATACCGCTCTAAACGTTCAGTTTATTTTTGAAAAGACAGAAACTCCATGTTTGCAGCATCTACCCGCAAAGCTTGCAAAACTTTTGGACATTTATCTTTCAGTAACACAAGACGATGTAAAAAAGCTATTTAAAGGCATATATCCCAAAGATGATGGCCTGGATCAGTTATTCCTTGAACTTGAGAACAAGATTGCCCAAGAGCCTGAAAGCTTTTTCCTTTTTGAACCAGAAATTGATTTCGATTTAAGTCAAGTTTCACAATTTAGAATAGAAACAGATACAAATGAGAACATTTCCGAAGAGCTTGTATGGCAAAATTATTTAGATTTAAAGCCAGCGCCAAACCAAGCCGATTTATTAAACGATTCCATTCATATCTTGGACGAAGAACAGCGAGCCATCAAAACATGGAGCGTTTTAGATTGCTTGTACGGTGAGATAGAAGTAGCTGGCATCAATTACATTATATCGCGAGGGGAGTGGTTTGAAGTCAACCATGATAAATATGCACGTGTTAACACCACTATCGATAATATATTAGACAATACCCTGGTCGTGCCGGATGCCGTTAAAAATCAAACACGCCAATCCATTGCTGCTTTTGTTCAGGCTAATCCAAATTCAAAGTTAGATAAGGAACGAATTTTTAATAGACATTTCTGTACTCATTTAGATGGTGAGCTTTTTGATGAAATTGCCAAACAGATAGTCTTATATGAGGACCAATTTGAAGTTTGTGATATTTTACTTCCATTAGAAAAAAAGTTTTTACACGTAAAAAACAATTACAGCGCATCTGCTTTAAGCCATCTTTTCAACCAGGGCTTTGTCTCCGCCTCGTCCTTCGCAAGATATACAGAAGACTACCTTTTAAAGATAAACGCACATATCCCTGACCCAGTACGCCACCTAACAAATAACGGGGCGGAACCTTGTGTACATTATTTACTTATCAACGATAAAAAGGAGAATAGGCTAACATTTTTCTCTAAAATGGCCTTGGAAGATCGAGTCTCTACTCTTAGTGCTATGGGATTCTCTGTTAAATTGTCGTGGGTAAGGGATGTATATTGAACTCCACATTTTTTAGCGCTGCAAATAACCTTTTAATCCCGATTGATGACCCGTACATATCATGTGCTGTGCGTTGGCCTAAATGCCCTACTAAGGCTTCCCTAACCTCTCTTGGCACATCTGTATTACGCATAGAATCAATGAACGTATGCCGAAAGCTATGAAAACTTGTCTTGGTTGTCTTAATGTCCAACCGCTTCAGCATGTAATTAAATCGCTTCGAAAAAATATTCGAATATGTACCATCACAAGACATGGACAGATCGGAGAATACCCTACGCTCACCTTTTTCTTTCTGCGTATTTACGTACTCTAAGAACCCCGCCTCTATTAATTTGGGATGGACAGGGGTTTTCCTGCGGCTTGAGACTGTCTTAAGTTGTTTATCCTCGCCTTCTTCATTGAAGTCAAAAATCCAAAACTCACCACAACACCGCACATCATCCACATATAACTGGGCTATTTCTTGAAGTCTGGCACCGGAATAAAGGGCAACAAGCGGAACCCAATATAAAGCATCACATATAATAAGATTGCCTGGAATATAACGGTCACGTGCTTTGGCAGATTTACAACCTGTATAGACTGGGGACGTAAAAATTGCTTTGAGCTGATCGGCTGTAAAACTACAACGCTTCACTTCCTGATTTTTAGGTTCTTTTAGAAAAATTCCATCAAAAGGGTTAGCTGCTAAGAAATAACCGTTGTTGATCGCCCAATTAAAAAACGCTCTCATAAAAGCCAAACCACCATTCACAGATCTGGTAGAAAGCCTTTGCGCTTCATTAATCAAATCTAGATTTATCTGCCGAAAGGTCTTGCCTGGAAAGTATTTGTGCATATTGGCGGGAATACGCATCAAAAGAGCTTTAAAATCCCTTGCCTCTGCTTTTCCCACTTGTGAGATTGATCTATCTCCATGAAGCTCTAGCCAAATAGCAAATACAGCCTTTTTCTTCTGCGTAGTTTTATCACGTTCACCTCGGCATTCGTTTAGGTATTGGTCGAACAAGGCCGAGATCCTTTCACCATCTTCTATGCTCTTTTCTGTGTAGGTGTCCGGCGCTACAGCGTTTTCTGCAACAAAGGGTATAGAAGGTACCGGGAATGATTTAAATCGTTCTAGGGCGATACACCTATCTAAATCCTGTTGGCTAATTACAAGCCCTGCCCTGACCTTCTGAAACAGTTCATTTACTGCTTGGGCCATCTTTAAGCTAATGATAGTGGCTTCAGAGCTATCTTTAGTACGCAAAGAACATATTAACTCTCTGCGTCCCATAGAAGGGACCAATGTCTTAGGTACGGCAATTCGGAAATAGTAATGGCCTTTACGATTTAAAAGGTATGGATAACGGCTCAATGTAGCACTCCTCTGTAGCAATTTCAGAAGAATGTCTTTGCGTGAGAGCCAAAATGGCTGATTTAAGAGAAATGGCAGGGGCAGAAGGGTTCGAACCCTCGACCTACGGTTTTGGAGACCGTCGCTCTACCAGCTGAGCTATACCCCTAATCCCTTATGGATGGCGCACTATAGCCAAAACTTTACTGGCCGGTCCACCAGATTTTATCGGCCGGGAAACCGGCGAAAACCCTGCGCCCTTCCGGTTTGGCCAGCAGGGTCTGCAGATGTTTGAAACCCACGGCCGGCTTGGAGGATGTGGTGGGGGCCAGGTCGAACAATTTACGCAGGAGCGCGGCTTCGCGTTCCAGAATTTTTGTGCTGGGGCCATAGACCAGTTCCAGTTCGATCTGCGGGTTGTGCCAATTGAATCCATCGAACGCATAGCCATGGCATGGCGCATCGATGCCCAGTTCGATCAGGACATCAGGATTGCCGCCGGGATGATAATTCAGACGCAGGCGCTGCGAGACCATGCAGATAACCGGTTTCATGATTTTTCGGCCCAGCAGCGTTTTCAG
>Ga0206107_1000451_pt1 | contig 17316 bp, 14 predicted proteins | sample 2B0metagenome_FD_148652 | JGI IMG/M metagenome (GOLD analysis project Ga0206107, IMG submission 148652) | Enriched microbial communities from leaf-cutter ant dump, University of Wisconsin, Madison, United States - 2B0 | ecosystem: Environmental > Terrestrial > Nest > Insects nest > Nest dump...
AGACGACGTTCCTCTTCCAGCGCCGCCGGGCCTTCTTCGGCTGCGCGCGTTGTAGGGAAAATACCTTCTTCCATCCCGACAATAAACACCACGGGAAATTCAAGACCCTTTGCAGCATGCATGGTCATAAGGGTTACTTTTTGAGCATCACTGCTACTGTCGGCGCTTGACATCAGTGCAACTTCCTCAAGAAAATCGGGCAGCGATGCAAACGTCTTAGCATCGGAAACAAGTGATCCAAGGTTGGCTTCGCGCTCTTCCGCCTGCGGTGTTCCGTCGAGAATATAATCGCGGTAGCCGGTACGGTTTATAAGCGTTTCAATAAGATCGGCCGGTGGCGTTTCGGCTTGAATTTGTGCTTGTAGGAGACGGAGAGTTTCGCCGAGCGCCTCAAGGCTGCCACGAGCGCGAGCAGTGACGGTTGATGTCTGCGCAACATTACAAAGTGCACTAATAATATCAAAACCGCTGCCAGCTTGCCAGTCGAGAAATTTCTCAAGGCTTGTCGCGCCCACGCCGCGTGTCGGCACGTTAACAATACGCGAAAAACTCATTCGGTCGTTCGGCTGATACAAAAGCCGTAAATAGGCAATAATGTCTTTAATTTCTTTGCGATCGTAAAAACGAACACCCCCGATAATTTGATATGGCACGCGCTGCTGTAACAGTGCGCGTTCAAGCGTGTAGCTTTGGGCGTTAGCGCGGTACAAAATGGCAAAATCACCGTAATTTCGGGCGCCCATTGTTACCTGAGTGCCAATGCGGCTCGCCACCAGATATGCTTCCTCCGATTCGTCATACACCTCGTGCACCTTTACCGGCGAACCCGCAGGTTCGGCCGTCCACAGTTTTTTGTCAGTACGCTGAACATTTTTAGAGATAACATTATGCGCCGCCTCAAGAATAGCGCCGGTACTACGATAATTTTGCTCAAGTTTTATAACTTTTGCGCCTGGGAAATCACGTTCGAAATTGAGAATATTCTTAAAATCGGCACCACGCCAGCTATAAATGGATTGCCAGTCATCCCCCACCACGCAAATGTTACGCGCCTCATTAACGAGCGATTTTACAATGGCATACTGCGCTGCGTTCGTATCTTGGTACTCGTCAATGAGAATATGTTTAAAACGACGCCGCCATTCTTCGCGGACATCACTATGCTCGCGAAGCAATCGTACCGTTTCAAGGAGAAGGTCGTCAAAATCGAGCGCACCAGCCTCTTTTCGAAGTACTTCATATAAGGCGTAGACTTTTGCAACCTCCTTTTGAAACGGGTAATTTGCCGACGCCTCAAAGTCGTCCGGCGTTTGCAGCTCGTTTTTCGCGTTCGAGATAATGCCACTCACGATACGTGGTTTCATTTGTTTGTCGGCAATGTGTAGCTGTTTCATTGCCTGTTTAATAAGCCCTTGGCGGTCATCTTCATCGTAAATGACATAGTTAGGGGCAATGCCGATTTTTGAGCCTTCGAGCCGCAAAAAACGCACGCAGATACCATGAAATGTCCCCATCCAGGGCATAAAACCCCGCGACGCCCCGTCTTGCTGCAGGAGTGTTCCCAGACGCTCCCGCATTTCTTTAGCGGCCTTGTTGGTAAATGTGACGGCTAAAATTTCGTTAGGCCAAACCCCCTCACTACTTATGAGATGGGCAATGCGATGGGTGAGTGTTTTGGTTTTTCCGCTTCCTGCTCCCGCTAAAATTAACAGAGGTCCGGTCGTTGTTTCTACCGCTTCTTTTTGAGCGGGATTGAGGTCTTTTAGAATGTCCATTAGTTTTATTATAACAGTCGGTGGGGGTTTACTGACGCGATAACGGCAACTTCTAGAAAATTTTTAACATGTAAATTGCCGCGCCACCGGCAGCGCCAATAAGCAAGATGAGCACTATCCATACGACAAGCAGCCAGCCCGACTTCTTTTTAGCCGGGTGCTCAATTGGCTTGTGGTAAGTATTCGTATCGAAAACTGCACCGTTTGTTTGGTCGCCGGTACTGGGAGATTCGGTATATTGCTGCGGAATAGAGGCCGCTCCCGCCGCAGCAGACGACGCCACCACGGAGTTCGAAGATGGCGGCTGCGAAGATAATACCGGCGGTACTACTGTAGCGGCGGGTTCATCTTGATGACTCGTCGACTCTACAGCAAGCACATCGCTATTGAGTTCATCAGGGAGATCCGGCTTCGCGTCTGGCAACGAAGGCGGTAGCTGGGCAGTTTCATCGACCGTTGGCTGTGTTTCAGGCTCAACATCTTGAGTTGCAACTGCATCTTTCTCTGGCTGCGCACCACCAAGAGGGCGCTTCTCTACCTTTGTACCACTAATAAACGGCGACGTAAGCGGTTCTGGACTGCTCGTATCTTCATTTACCGGCGACGCAGTAAAGGCTGGCGTATCAATAGGATCAGGCCAAGAAGACGACTCGTCCAGAGTTTCATTTTCAGAATCGACCGAGGCAATATTGGCCTTCGGTGCAATAACCGGCTCAATGTCGGGCGCAGCGGCAGGAGTGTCATCCTGTTGCTTCACCGGTGCCGAAGGGGTATCTTGAGAAACCGGACTAAGCTGCGCCGCTTCCCTTGAAATCCTCGGTGTCGTTGAAGATGTTTTCATATCCGACGAGGGGTGGACGACGTCCATAAAACGACCACCACGCCGAGCTGCGGGCATACTTGGCGCGGGACGCGGCGTGACGAGAGGGGTTGGTGACTCAGTGCTCATATTAGATACCTCTACAGGAGGTGGTGACTGGGTGGCGTCGGCATTGGCCGTATCTGGCAGTTCGACAGTGCGCGTTGGCGGATCGACAGCGGGTGATGTCGTATCCTTCGGTACATTACTCATTAGCGAGTTCACTGCTTTGTCAAGTTCGTCAAAATCAAGCTCTTTCATATCCCACCCCTACTTTTTCGTCTCAACCGAATTGCTGTTATGCGCTTTTTTTACAATATCACTAAATGCGTGTGCGTCCAAACTTGCGCCACCAATAAGCAGTCCATCGACACCTTCGGTTGCCAAATAGTCTGCCGCGCTATCGGCGGTAACGCTACCACCATAAAGAATTTGCACATTTTTTGCCGCAGCTGACCCGTATAGATGTTTAATTTGCGCTCTAATAAGTTCGGCTACCTTTTTTACGTCACGCGGAAGTGCGTTGTCGCCGGTACCAATAGCCCATACGGGTTCGTAGGCAATGGTGACGTGCTCCATTTCCTCACTAGTAACGTTTGCTAAACCGCTAACGAGCTGATCGTGGATGATATCGCGCGTTTCGCCACGACTGCGATCTTGCGCTGTTTCGCCTACACACAGCACTGGCTTAATATGGTTGCGAATAGTCGCTTGCACTTTGTAGCGAATATCTCGCTCGGATTCGTGAAAAACATGACGTCGCTCGGAGTGGCCAATAATAGCATAATCGGCCACGCCTCGAAGTTGCGTTGCCGAAACTTCACCGGTAAACGCGCCGTGATCACGCCAATAAAGGTTTTGCACCGCCATCTTAAATTGGCGTCGATTAATTTGCAAACTAAGCGACTGAATGGCGAGAAGCGTAGGCGCAAGGACAACCTCAACGTCGCGGTGAGTAGGTACGAGACTTGCCAGTTTATGTAAATATAAACTGGCCTCATGCGTGTTAAGGTTCATTTTCCAGTTACCGATAATGAGTTTTTTATTGGCCATAATAGTTATGCTTATTCTTTCGTTTAGTGTACCCTACTTTGCGCTAAGCGTCTAGAAGACTTTCGACACCTGGTAATTTCTTGCCAGCCATCAGCTCGAGACTCGCGCCACCCCCTGTTGATACATGAGTAAAGCTCTCTCCATTATTTGCATCCCACTTTAAAACAAAGTCTGCCGTATCACCTCCGCCGATAATAGAAGTTATTCCCGGCTGAGTAGCCAAAGCAAGCGCCAACCGTGCAGAGCCGTGCGCAAACTCAGGAAACTCGGCTCGGCCAAGTGTTCCGTTCCAAATAACCGTGCGCGCCAGCGACACTTCCTTCACCATGGCTTCAATGCTATTTTTGCCAATGTCAAGAATGTAATCGTCGTTCGCAACAGATTCAAGAGAAATATCGCGCCGAGGCTCGGCGGTATCGAGGTTTTTTCCTACGGCAACATCTTGCGGCAAAATAAGAAAATCATCACCATTTTGTATATTTTTTGTCTTACGGATGGTGTCGTAAATATGAGAGATAACATTAGCTTGGTCGGTTTCGTACTTGCTTTTGCCCACTTCGATACCCTTGTTTGCCAAAAATGTATTAGCCATGGCACCAGCCACAATAATTTTGTCGGCTTTTTTAACAAGCGCCTCAATAACACCGATCTTATCGCTCACCTTTGCGCCACCCATTACTGCAACTAGTGGACGCTCGGGGCTATCCATAGCATGAGTAATAACTGTGTATTCGCGCTCTAAAAGCAACCCCGCCACGCTTGGCAAGAAGTGGGTAATCGCCTCCGTACTGGCATGCGCTCGGTGAACAACACCAAAGCCATCTTGCACAAAATAGCGAGCGGTCGAACTTTCGGCAAGCTGGCGTGCGAAACCAGCATCATTCGCTTCTTCACGAGGGTCGAAACGAAGATTTTCAAGCACCGTAATACTCTTTTTTGGTGCAGTTTTAACAGCCATTTTCACTTTATCGCCCACTGTTTGATTAACAAATCGAACATCGGCTTTAAGAAGGTGCGCCAAACGCTGAGCGATAGGCTCTAAGCTAAGCGATGCATCGCGCCCCACTGGACGACCAAGGTGGCTAATAATAACCACCTTACAGCCTTCGGAAAGGAGTTTTTTAAGCGTTGGCAGGCTCGAACGAATACGAAAATCGTCAGAAATCGACCCATCGGCCGCAATTGGCACGTTATAATCGGCGCGCAGCAACACTGTTGTTCCCGCCAAGGGAACATCGTTAATAGTACGCTTAAAAAATCCACCCTTTTTCATATTTTTATTCTAGCATACGAACACGAATTGTGTCAGTAGCGCCAATAAGCCCCGGTTGACGTCCACTTACAATGGCAACGGTAATGGTATCGATATCGCCGAAATAGCCGGCGGTCTTTAATTCTTTCGCAAGCTCAAGTCCGGCACGTTCGCCATCGGGTCGCACAAAACTTTTGGTCGCATATTTCAGCGTTAGCTGTTGAGCGGTACGAGGCAAGCTTGTTACGCTAATGATAGGAAGATTTGGTCGATGGGCTGCAATATTCGCCGCCGTGGCCCCCGACTTTGTCTCGGCCACAATAGCATCCACCTTTAGCTGCTGGGCAAGTTGTACGGCAGCAGAGCTAATAGCGTCAAGCGTGTGATTATCCATGGTAATAATACCCTCGAGCGGACGAACGGTTGCATGCTCCTGCGTGTAAAGAATGGTGCGCTTCATGGCGGCAATCGTCTCAATTGGATAGCTACCATTGGCGGTTTCGTCGCTTAGCATGACAACATCTGCGCCCTGAATAACAGCATTGGCGACGTCATTTACTTCGGCACGAGTAGGCTCGGGGGCGTCTACCATGCTCGCCATCATCTGGGTTGCAACGATGCTAATTTTGCCATATTTACGACACAGCGCAATAATTCGACGCTGTACGATTGGCACAACCTCGGCACCGGCCTCAACCGCAAGGTCACCGCGCGCAACCATAACGGCGTCGCTGGCTTTCACAATTTCTTCAAGCACATCGTCTTTAATAGCCGCTTTCGTTTCTACCTTGGCAACGATTTTTGCATCCGATCCGCCAGCGGTAAGAATGGTACGAAGTCGACGAATGTCATCGGCCGACTGAATAAAGCTAATGGCTACGTAATCAATATCTTGCGTCAATCCGTACTCGATATCGGCAAGGTCTTTTTTGGTGAGAATATCGCCGCCAAAATTAGTATCTGGCAGGTTGAGGCCTTTGCGACTCATTAAAATACCGTCGTTTTCAACCCGTACCTTAATTGCAGTATCCGAGGTGATATCGGTAACAACGGTGCGTACTTTACCATCAAATATATAGAGAGGTTCGCCCTGCTTCATTTTTTTGGCGAGGTTATACTGAACGGGCAGTGTCGCGCTACCATCATGCTCTTCGACAGAGAAGTCAAGCGTTAGTTCATCGCCCTTTTTCACTTCAAAATGATTGTCTTTTAGGTTGCCTAGGCGAATTTTTGGCCCTTGTAAATCTTGCAAAATAGCAACGGGTTTATTTAGTTTTTTACTAACGTCGCGAATCCATGGAATTTGCTCGTTACGCTCGTCGTACGTTCCATGGCTAAAGTTTAAACGGATGCCGTTGACACCGCTTGCAAGCATAGCCTCGATGGCCTCATAGCTATGCGTTGCCGGCCCGATAGTGGCCAGAATTTTGGTTCTTTTGAATATTGCGCTCATATACGTACTATACGCCTAGACAATAAGTTAGTAAATACGTCAATTGTTATTTTAGCTGGGCACGCATTTACAGACCCCCAAGCGCGCTGCTTACAATAGCCGGTACGATAAAAAATATACCTATACAGCCAAATGCTCCCCAAATAATAGGCGAACTCAATGAATCGGCATCCTGATCAATCTTTAAGAAAGTTATGAACGCTACAATAAACTGTAAAATCAGTGTAGCTATTGGCACTATGCCGAAAAGCTGCCATAAGGGTGCATCATATGCGGATAAAATAATCGCCTTTGTGCCAGTTATAATTGCAAAATATCCCAGCACAACGATTACGCTAGACGTAAGTGGCCGAATATTCGTAGAAGCCGTCAGCTTTATGACGACAAAGTAGAGCAATAGGCCCGCGATAAGCGTGTAGTCAATCATAATAGCGCCTAACGCTCCTGAACGAGTAGAGCATCGTAGCTGTTTTTAACATGGTATATATATTATATCGTAAAAACCATCTCTTGTTACGCCGTCACGAAACGAATTATGGACAATTGCTACACGATGTAGCTATCAACGTCCTAAACTGCAATGGTATAATGATACTTATGCAACAAAAACTCGAAACCACCCTTGCCGACCTCGTCGCTATCCCCAGTACCTCCGATAATACCGAGGAATGCGAAAAAGCCATCGATTACGCCTACCAGCGGCTCCTTCCGCTTGGGCTTCATATCGAGCGGGATACATACAACACTAAAAGCCCCTGGCTGCTTGCAACAACACAAGGCACGAAAACGCCCGATATTCTACTTGCAGCCCATCTTGACGTCGTACCTGGTCAAATTGAGCAATATACTTTAAAAAAACAAGATGGCAAGCTGGTCGGTCGCGGCGTGTATGACATGAAGCTCGCGGCCGCCTGTTATCTTGAACTTTTCGAAACGCACATCGAAAAACTGCGCACCAAAAACATCGGTATCCTTCTTACCACCGATGAAGAAACGGGCGGTAACTGCATGCCGAGTATTCTTGAAAAAGGGTTGCGCCCCGGTATTGTCTTTATTCCCGACGGAGGTGACGACTGGCATATTGAAGAAATGGCGAAGGGATTTTATGGCATTGAACTTACCGCCGAAGGTCGCTGGGCGCATGGTTCGCGACCATGGGAGGGCGATAATGCATTAGAACGCCTTATAAATGCAATAGGCGAAATTCGTCACTATTACCCTTCGGACGATCCGATGGGGAGTACCCTGGTTGTTTCGTCACTTCATAGTGGGCAAGCGGTCAACCAAGTACCAAACCACGCCGAGGGAAAGCTTGATTTTCGGTCTTTTAGTATCGAGGAGTGTAATACGTTCATGACACGTCTTACGCGGGCAGCCGAACTGCACGGCGTCGAGATTCGTATTATTCACTCTGGCTCCCCTGTTGCATTCGACAAGCACCATCCCGCCGCCCAATCGTTTCTTCGTGCGCTTGAGCAAACGACGAAAAAACCTGCAGCATACAAGCCGTCGTTTGGCGGTTCGGATGCACGCTATTTTGCAGCGCTCTCTATTCCGAGTATTATTTGCGAACCAACCGGAGGAGGTCGCCACGCCGACGACGAATGGCTTCTACAAGACGACCTTAGTCGATATTACGGCCTTATAGAACACTGGCTGCTTCAAAATTCGTAGCAATATTGACAGCATCGCCTCGCCCCCTTACACTTAAACGTGTTAACTAGTTGGGTGGAAAGCAATGGACAGTAACGATGCGCGTAAAATAAACAGTTATATCGTTCTGCTAGGGGTAGGTGTGGCTGCAATTATTGCAGTACTCGTCATTCTTTGGTGGGACGTCGTTCATAAGCCGTATCTGCAAGATGATTTTTCGTACAACGCAGGTACTGTCTCTACCGAAACAATCTACGAAAACGACGGGAAAACCGTCGATGCTACCCGCTATCTTATAAACAATCTCGAGCTTCGTTTTGCAAACAACGATTCGACACACTTAAAGACATCATACAACTCAACTTCAACCAACAACACCCCTTTTTTCGATAAAGAGCGGCTGCTTCGCGTTGACTCCTCCAGAGGTCGTTATATTATTGATGGAAAAACCGGACCCCATGTTTTAGGCCCTCGAGGCATTCGTCAAGGTATTTCATTTAGCTATATGCACCCCAAATACCCCGCCGTCGCCGAGATGAACTATGTTAGCACGCAGACGATTGATGGTATTCTCACCTACAAATACCAATCGACATACCCCACTACGCGACTTCCCGCCAAGGAACCTAACGCCCACCTAAACAAGCATGAAAAGCTCGCCTACGACCCATCGATTCAACTATGGATTGAACCAAAAAGTGGCTGGCTTATAAAGTACGAGGATAATTCGGCAATCTATCGATATGACACAAAAACCGGAGAACGTGGCGCGCTCTATGCAAGCATTGCCGAAAGAACTTCGGGAATCAGCGTGTCGCAAAATGCCGCCTACGCGCTTAGCTTGCAGAGAAGAATGACGTTTGCAAGTCAAGCCGCTCCTAGTTTGCTGTTTGCTATTTTCCTTTCCATCGGGCTTGTAGTTGTTATTGGCAACATGCGACGAAAAGTCATTCCTGTATACGGATCAATACTTCTGGCTGCGGTGACGTCATTTGCAGCACTTGCTGGGTGGTTTATTGCAGCAACACCACTCATTGCTCCATTTGGCGATGCGGGCATGAACCCTCTTACTGCAATTTGCTTCCTGCTTGTCGCGCTTGCTATCGCAGCACTGCGGAGCGACAAACGCGCCTACGTTGCCCTACTGGGTGGCGTAGTAGGAATATTTTCACTTTTGCAAATATTTGGCGAGCTTCAGGCACTGCCGTTTTCTATAGATCTTCTCTTCTTTGGCCGTTCGATACTCGCCCTATCCGAGACCGTCCCAAGTCGCATGTCGCTTTATGTTGCGTTTACGCTTCTCGTCCTTAGCGTCTGCCTTATAAAAGCAGGGTTTAGTTCAACAAAAAGCGAGGTGCATTTTGCAAAATTTATGGCTGGCGTTGTTATTACGCTTGGCATATTTGGATTACTGCTACGCACCATGCAAATTGATCAACTCTTTACGGTACCGTTTGTAGAGTCGGTTTCGTTTGTTACCTCGCTTATGTTTATTGTTCTTGGTTTTGCCCTTCTGCAACAATTCCGCATGATTCATGGCAAGAAAAGTGACATTCGCTCTATTATAAAATCGCTTCGCTATCCTGCAATGGCAACAGTACCCCTTGTAGTTATCGGAACATTTGCACAAATTCAGCAAACAGCTATTACAACAAAAATTGAGACAAGCTTCAACGAATCTACTAATAATTTCGAGACAGCACTTGATAATAAAATTGGCCTCATTGCGAGTAGCCTGCAGGGTACGGCGGCGTTTATTGGATCGTCCGACACCGCCACCGAACAAGAGTTTCAGCAGTATACACAGTCAATTCTTACAACCTTTAAAGCAAAGGGCGATTCTTCGCTCCGAACTATAGGCTACGCCGAACGAATAAATAACACCGACGCGCTTGTCCGTTTCGTGCAGCCAAATAACATTCCAATTTATAAACAAGGCTATAACCTGGCAAAGGACGAGCCATATAAAGTCGTCCTCTCTCAAGCGGCAACAACAAAGAGTACTTTTATGACGTCACCCCTTTCGCTGGGAGATAATCAATCTGCGACAGCTCTCGTAACGGCAGTCACCGACAAGCAATCTCGTATTATAGGATATGTTTTTGGTGTTATCGACATAAACGAGCTTGCCTCTCGCGCCACCGTTTCGCTTGGTGGCGATATTGAGTTTGAAATTTACGATGACATTCAAGTGGACGCATCACCACAGCTATACGACAGTAGTCGTGAGCCTCACGCACTTCAGCCAAGGATTGCCTCAAAAAATACTGTTTTTCTTAATCATCACCCCTGGACTATCATTTATGCCGCCGAACCGTCATTTCAACTAAGTCCGCAAGAAGAGTACTCGCCAACCGTTGTTTTGCTCGGAGGGACACTCAGCTATTTCGGTGTCATTACCATCCTTTACTTTTTAATAGATTTAGAGCGGCGAGCCCGACTTGCAAAAAAGATTAAGCGTCTCCGGCGAAAAAAATAAAAATGGGGTGTAATATAAAGACAAGGACACCCAAGTGAATTTCGTTGATCTCATCTTTATACTATCGTTTGGCGTCTGTGCTTTTTTGCTACGGACACGCGGCAGCATACGCCAATTTTTAGGTGTTATTGGCATTTTTACGGGCGCTTTCATTGCCGCATACGTCTATGGCCTGCTAGCATTTCTTACCGGGGATTCAGTGCTTCGCGTCATTATTCTTGCGGCTGTCATGATAGGAACCATTTTCCTCACCTATGATCTTGGGCTTTTTCTCGGCAGTATCATTCAAAAAAAGACTGTACTAAGAGCCTTTAAGGGCACGCTGGCAGATAAAGGGCTGGCGGCACTCTTTAGCGGCCTTATTGGCACTAGTGTTTTATGGTTAATAGTTATTTTTTTCCAGCCGGTATTCCCACCATCGTTGCAAAATACGGTAAAAACATCTGCCATTCTTAATATGGCGTCATCAAGCATTCCGTTACCAAAAGATATTCGCGCCATCGGAAAGCTCGTCAAACCATTTCAAGCTCCTGACGTTTTTGTTGGCGAAGAACCCGATTTATCTGGCAGTAGCGGCGTCACAACACCCATTGCGCGTGAGTATGAGAAACTCGATGCTTCAATTAAAAAAGCAGCCTCCTCGATTGCCAAAATAACGAGCTGGGGATGCGGTGCGGTCGCAAATGGTAGCGGCTTTTTAGTTGAGCCAACACTTATTGCCACCAACGCACACGTTGTTGCTGGTACTGAAAAATTAACTGTTGAAATAAACAGTAAAACACTTGTCGCAGGCGTCGCCTATTTCAATCCTAAACTCGATTTTGCCGTTATTCGCACTAACACACCTCTTACTGCACCACCTCTAAAGCTCTACGACAAGGCACTCTCTCCCGGCACAATTGCCGCCGTCCTCGGATTTCCCGGTGGAGGAAAGTTTCAGGCAGGAGATGTTACCGTACTGGACAAATTGAAGGCGCGCGGTAAAGATATCTACAATCAGCACGATGTGTTGCGACAAGTGTACGCCGTACGTGGCGACGTCGTTCCCGGTAACTCCGGAGGGCCAATCATTACAACAGAAGGAAAGGTGGCGGGCGTCATTTTCGGACACTCCACCACCTCTCACAAGACTGGCTATGCTATTACATCAGATCAGCTAAGTTCGGGCATAAAAACTGCACACGACCAAGAGGGCGCCACCGCCTCCGGATCGTGTGCAGAATAATTTTTTAGAAATTCTTTAAGATACTCGTAAGAAGACCTGTATCGAGAAGACTTTTAACTGAGATATTAAGCGCACCGACGCTAAACTGACAATTACGAATGAGCAGCAAATTTTGACATTTGACATCTATGCCAAGCAAACGTGCACGGTTAATGACATCGTCTAGCGAATCACCAACGTTTAAATCGGCGTACAGCGTTAATAAGTCGTTAGATGTCGCACCTCCATCGTCGCCGCCACCGCCAGGATTGTTTGGCGTATCGTTGTCGCCACCGTTATTATTTGTCGTGTTGTTTGTTGTATTGTTGGTTGTACTAGAGTGATTTGTAGAACTTCGCGATGATCGAGACGTATCCGACGATGTCGTGCCGCCCCCCGAGCCAGAACCACCCGTGTTTACAGTGCCACTCGAGAACGATCCGCCACTTTTACTACCCTCACCCCCCGACTCTTTACTGCTTTTGCCAGATGAGCCTTTCGCGTCATCTTTTTTAGCCGAATCGAGATTGGCCGATAGCGACGTTAAGTCGGTGTCCTTTTTCAGCCCGGCCGTCCAGTCGGTAACGTAGCCAATAAATAAAAGAAGTAGCAAAATAATAATGAGCGCGGCAATAATTGCCCATTTCATCCAATGCTCTTTTTTCTTGAGACGCTCAATAAGGCGTTTTTGCCTTAATGCTTTTGCGTCGGTTGGTTTGGTAGCGACCTTTTTCTTGGCCATGGTGGATGCTCCTCGTAGATTTTAAAGTTTCCACTCGCAGTTTACCGCTTATGTTTCATTGCGTCAATAACAACGTTGTTTTTTATATTGAAACATTAGCAATATGCCGTATAATCAAAATTATGGTTCATATGTCACGATCACGACGCATTATATTTTGGGCAATCATTATCTTTTTACTGGGTCTAGCGGTGATCGTACTTTACGCCACACGGCAATCAAACCCTATTTTCGTTTCACTCGATTCGGATACATCGAGTGCTCCAGATAACGGCTCCGCAGCAATTGAAAACAGCAGCGTCAATTCGGCATCTATTTTAAACCAAAGCATTACCTCCGAAGATATTGCCAATAACAGCATCAGTCTCAAACAGCTCTCCGAGGCACTCTCGCACAGCATCGTCACAACCGAGAACAATACCAAAAGTAACACTAACAGCATAAATATCATTAATTCCACTACTATTCCTGGCATTACCTTGCAAACGAATGTCCTCACCCAAGATGTCACCAACCTTACGGATAGCCTTACCTCTATTCTCAGCCAGCTTCACTCTATTACTAATCGCACTTTCGACACAACCGATCTCGCCATTCATAGCGTCTCAACTAATCTCTTAGCACTTCAAAGCGTCACGGGTGATATTATCAAAAACGGAACAATTACTGTTGATAATTTAAGCCAATCACTCCTTGCCACTTTGCAGGGAGGTATTGGTACCATTACATCGGGGTCTATTTTAGACGGGACAATCCAGGCTATCGATCTGGCAGATAACAGCATTGCAAACTCGAAAATTATTAATGGTGCAATCACCGCGCTCAAAATGAGTACGGGTGCCGTTACGTCCGAAAAAATTGCCGATGGTGCGGTTAACACCCTTCATCTCGCCACTGACGCTATTACATCGGGAAAAATTTTGGACGGTGCGGTAGACACGCTGGATATCGCCGCAAATTCTATTACTTCAAACCTTATACAGGATGGCATAATAAGTACCGCCGACATTGCGAACGGCGCCGTCACCATTGCCCAAATTGCTACGGGGGCTATCTCGAGCGATAAAATTGTCGATGGAGCAATTAGTGGTCTTGATATTGCCAGCGGCACTATTACATCCCTTCTTATTGCCGACGGAACAATTGATACCGGTGACATTGCAGGCGGTGCTATTACTTCAGGGCTCATTGCAAACGGAACAATTGACACGAACGATATTTCGGATGGCGCCATAACAGGCCCCCTACTTGCAAATGGTATTGTAACGGCAGGAAAAATTGCCGACGGAGCAATTGGAACGGCGAAAATTGCAACCGGTTCTATAACAAGTAGCCTGCTAGGTAATGGAGCCGTCACTCCCCAAAACTTGTCATCGGCAGCAAACACAAAAACCGTTAGTGCGCAGCTTGGCACGATTGCCTCGGTACTAAGCGACTTTGAGCGCCCTGTATTTGTTGCGCCGAGCAATGGTATTATTACAAAAGTTACCATTACCGACAGTGCCGGCATTAGCCTCGGCCTCAATAAAGGCACCATGATGATTAAACGAAAAACCGCCCCGACAGCAACCGTAGCATCGACATCGCTTAGCGCGATTAGCTTGGGCGCCTTTAACCCCGTAAGCCCCGATCTTGAGTCTGGCACAACATTCTCAACCGGAGACGTTTATAGTTTTGCATACGACGCCGGGCTTTCTGCCGTCACCTTTACCGGTCTTCTTGTCACCATCGAATACATACCCACCGAATAGTTTATTTCTTCGGCAAGTCGGCTATATTATTAAAGCTAAGAATATCGACAATTTTCTCGGTTGATGGGCGAAAGACGATAATGCGGCGATTGGCCGAATAAATAATAAGTTTATCACCATCATGCACTTTCTTTGCTAGCTGTTTATTTGTCAACTTGGTTTTACTCGCCACCGTTACGACAATTGGCGTCTCGTCGGTAGGTAACTGTACGTTTTGAGAGATACGCTCGACAAGTTGCTGATCGGCCTGAGTTTTACCTTGGACAGCCGAATACTGCAGGTAAAAAAAGAGCGACGCGCTGACGGCAACAATCGTCACGAAAAGAAGAGTGACGTTAAGCTTATGAGTAACGACGTACTGCGTTATTTTGTTTTTAGTAGAGATAGTTTCGTCGCTCATGGTTACCTTTGTTTTCTACTCGTAAATGTCGAGAACCGGCCGGTGTAAGTGCATTTCGCTCACTGTATATGTCTGATTGTTCGCGTTGTAGGCATACTTCACTCGAAATACCGACCTAAAATAATCGCCCTCGTTACGTGTTTTGTAATCTATGTGCGCCTCATGTTCTTCGTGACGGATTAATGGGCCGTCATACAGAAGAAAGTCGCGTTCTTCATGCGCCCGTAAAAAGGTATCGAGTTCGCGTTTTACGCCAAAAATAATAATTTTGTCGAGTAGTATCTCATCGTGCCATTCGTTTTTAATGTGACCATACACCGTAAGTCGTTGTCCGTCGACGTGCGGTTTGAGATGTGCTACTTCAACAAACGGAAACGTCTCTTGTCTTCCCTTTAAAATGCCGTTTTTCGCGACACCCGGCTGCGGCTGAGGCTCGTGCGGTGCCTCATTATTAATGCTACTGTCGTCGTCCTGAAACACAGGCTGACCCTCTACCATTCGTCGCATAAAATCGTAAAATCCCATACTCTCACTATACCGTAAAACAAAGCGATACACCACGAATATGGACAATTCTTGATAATCATGCTATAATTAAAAGATACCCCCTTGCGTGGAGACAACAGAGAGGGACGATGTGGATCACGTTGCACTGGCTATTAGCGTAGCCAAGCACTGCTACAGGCTTGCTCTTCCAGAGCTGGACGTTCCAACAGGTGTTCAGCGGATACAGGAGGAGACCGTCAATGGCACTTCGAGCGTTGTCATCGCGCTCTCAAGTACGCCGGGCCGCAACGTTCGTATGCGGTGCGTAGCCGACACACGCTATGGGTGGCAGCGTGGCAAGTGCCATGTTACCGTAAAAGGTACCACCCGCAGCTACCTGTTTCGCGTAAATGACGGAAGTGTCTCCGTTGTTGCGAGCGAAGTGGGTGCCAAGCGAAAAATGCTCGTCTTCACCCTCGACCTGCTTATTCAGCAGCTCGGTCAAACAAAAGACGGCATCGCCCACCAACTTCGCACGATGGGTTACGCGGGCACAATCAAAGGGCTTGAGCACTGCATCCGGGAGCTATCCGCCCTAACCGATGTCTCGATTGAGATGACCGATGACATGCCCTTCCTTTCCGGCACGGTGAACGATATGGAGCCACTACGACTGCGCCTCACGGGTGCAGCGGCGACATTCGTCCAGTGCCATCAGCCTCGCTAGGCCGCGTAGAACCTCGCAGCCAGCGGGGTTCTATTTTTTCTCAGCCTCTTCATTAAATCTGTCCAGTGCACGATCGAACAAAAACAAACTAACATCATCTTTTGTCTTACCGGCATCGTGAAACGGCGTGCTTATGACACGAATAAGCAAGAGCACGTACGCCATAATAAATGTCACTACCGCTGTAAGTACCATACCGCCAACAAATGGTTCTATTTCTGTAAAAAGGAGCAGCGTCGCCCCCAAAACCACAATCGACCAGGCAAGAATTGTTGCCGACGGCATAAAACTAATGCGTTGAATGTAGTTTACCCGCGAAAGATGACGCGATAAGCCGGCGGTTTGTTGCTTTATTTTAACAATAAAGTTTGCTGGCACGCCTGCATTTTCAAGTTCAATGCTTAAATTATTAAGCGCTGTCAATTCGCGTCGCGCTCGATGACTACGACTGTTTCGAAGATCACCCGCCAATGCAGCGGTTGTTTTCTTTAGCTGGTTAAAATATTTTTGTTTGTCGAATTTTGGATAATTTTGATGGATTGCCGAAATGTCATCGTGAATATTTTCAACCGTCGACGCAATCTCGGCCGGAATGCGCTCAGCCTCCTTATAGTCGGCAATTGTCGCAGAAAGGATAAAACCGATTACGAAAATAATACCCGATATGGCGCTGCTATGCAGTGAACCGAGAACAATAACCTCCAAACCAAACCGGTGCAAAAGGTATTTCGCTAAAATAAGAAGTAAGGTAACTATCGAAGCCGTAATAAATATTTTGTAGTGTGCCAGTTTCATATATTGAGTATACCAAATACTGAAAATTGACGAAATTGTACAAAAAGTTTATAATACAACTGTTTGGAACCCCAAACGCTCACACCTACGAAAGGCGCACCATGAAGTCTGCCCAGCTGGTTTTGCCGGCAACGGACAATCTTCCCCGCCTAGACAAGCTTGCGCTGAATGCGGTAACGCTTCTGCGAGACCGCAACTGGAACGTTCCCGGCGTCTCCGTCGAGATCCTCACCCACCGCGAACCGGACGGCAATCTGCGCCGATCCGTGTCGTCGGTAGAGGCTGGTGATGTTCGCATTGAACTTGCGGCATCTGGCATCACCAAGGTACACTACGCCAAGCGGCAGCTGAACATCGACGGTTGCAGCGCCCAGCTCTTCGTCTACGAGGGCGATAACTGGATGCGCGATCAGCGTGACTTCCGCAAAAACCCAACGCTACTGGAGACGGTCACCGAGTATGGCGACGTGTGCTTCTGCACGACAGCGTCTCGGCGCACACCGAACACCGATGGAGCTCATCACCACGACGAGTCATTCGGTTCGGTTTTTCTGTCGAAAGACGGCCAGAGGCGACGCGTACAGGGCGAGTTCAAGAAAATCGCCGGCTACATTCGGCGCCAGATTCTTGACACCATTACGAGCGTCAAGGCAGCAGGCGTCATCGAAGATGTCTTCGACCGAAAGC
>Ga0206107_1000457_pt1 | contig 17050 bp, 16 predicted proteins | sample 2B0metagenome_FD_148652 | JGI IMG/M metagenome (GOLD analysis project Ga0206107, IMG submission 148652) | Enriched microbial communities from leaf-cutter ant dump, University of Wisconsin, Madison, United States - 2B0 | ecosystem: Environmental > Terrestrial > Nest > Insects nest > Nest dump...
ATGTGCGCGATACACCCACCAATATGACATCGGCCTCGTCAATCGTGGCCAGCGCCTGACCGTCATCATGATGGAGTGCGAAATCGACAGCGTCGATCCGTTCAAAATATGCTGCGTTTAATTCGTGCTGCTTGCCGGGCTGGGATGTTCCCTTCTGCCCTAAGAAATTAGACAGGCCACGCATGACGGGATCGAGCACGGGAACGCAGGGCACCTGGAGTTTCAGGCAGGCATCGCGCAACTGGCGGCGCAGATTTTTTTCGACGAGGGTGAACAGGACGGGGCCGGGCGCCTCGCTGATGCCTTCGACCACCTGTTCCATTTGTTCAGGCGTACGGATGAAATTCCAGTATTTTTCCATCGGCTGTACGCCTTCAAATTGTGCCAGGCAGGCGCGCGCCACACCGTTCAGCGTACCGCCCGTGGAATCGGAAATCAGATGCAGGTTAAAACGGCCTTCCATGGCCCATGATGATAGGGGAGGTATTATGCTTTCTCAAGCAGGCCGGGAAAAAGACGTTTGGCCAGAGCCGAATCGCGCATGGAAATGCCGGCCACGCGGGTGGTGCCGATTTCTTCCATGATCTGCAGAAAATGCGCCTGGTTGATCGGATCGACCATATCGGCCTGCGCGGGGTCGCCCGCGATAATGCCGGCATAATGCCCCAGATAGGAGTCACCATCCAGTGGGTCGACCGACAGGCAGCGCAGCGCGCCTTCGGATAATTTGCCGCGCCCATCCCAGGCCAGGGCCGGAAGCCCCATGTCCATTTCGGCCAAAATCTGTGCATCCGATACATGCAGGCGTTCAGGACGCCCCAGCCACGCCATAAAGGCCGCGCCCAGCGCCGCATCGTCATCGGTTCCCTCCGGCAGATTTTCGACCGCACGGGCATATTCCAAAGCCACGTCACCCAGTGCGTCGCCCAGCGTGTGTCGCCACAGGATTTCACCTTCATGGATATCCAGAAGTTCATATCCCATACGCACGGCCATGGCCGCGGTATCGGCACGGACCATGCGGCCGATCAGCGGCCAGGTATCAGGACGATGCATGGAGCGCGCATGGCTTTCAGCCCGGGCGGCCCAGGCTGCGCGCACGGCGCAGAGGGCAGCAAAGGCCAGGTTATTGCGGAAATACTGCGAACGCAGGATAGACGATGAGGCAAGCCCACGTGTGTTCAGTCGGATCGTGTGCGATGCCATATCGATCTGATAGGCAATGTCATCCAGATCGGCACCCAGCATCTGCCAGCCATCAAGGTCATCCGCCAGGGCCGCAAAAGTCGGGGATTCACGCAAGATCTGCAAATACGGGAACGCCGCCAAAAGATCGGGGCGGGCATTGGTACAGTCGAACGTGACAGGCGTTTTAAAAGGCATTGTCAGATCTCATATAGGTCAAAAAATCCAACGGGCAGCTCTTATACACCAGTTCCGCCTGTAAGGCGAATCATCTGTGGATAAGTCGGAACAAATTTAGATTATCGGTTCGAGAGCGTCAGGAAATGATCGAGGTAATAAATTGTCGCACGGCCAGATTCTGCAGCATCTGCAACACCCTTCCGTTTGCGCGCGGTTTTCACCAGGGCTTTGGCCGGGAAAGACACGACGGACGTCCGGTCTTCTGCCGTATGGCTGGCAGCCGGTGCTGCGGGAACACCCGGCAGCGGTGTGGCTTCAACCGGCATGATACCTTCTTCCGAAGCGCGGAAGGAACGTTCAAACTTGATGAACCACAGGAAGTTGGCGTTGGAGCGATCGCGGACTTCGGTAAACAGCGGGTCAGCCAGAATAATTTCGACCAGGCCGGTCAGATAGTTTTTACCCAGTGGCTGATCGCCCGTACGCGCGATGACATCGGCCGTTACCACCTTGGACACATGCGGGTGATCGAACACCAGGCCATGCTGGTCGGCCAGCATCGACTGGATCAGCCGGCGATCGACATCCTTGCAGCGGCCGGAAAAGAACCATTTTTCAAATACGGCATTGGCGGCAGCGCCATTGTTCAGGGCGCGGAAATCGGCAATCGCCTCACGCGCAAAAGACAGTGCAAGGTCGTAGGCGGAGCCGGTCAACAGGCGTGCCCAGGCATCGGACTTGCCGGCCAGTTTGAATTCCCAGGCGGTACGCAGCACGGTCCCGGTCAGGTCGGCCTGCTGGATACGGTTCAGCAATACGGCCTCTTCCGGCGCAAAATGCAGCGGGTGAATGGCGGCACCGTTTTGATGCAGCCACGCCTGACGCAGGGCGCGGGCCGTTGCCAGTGCAGCGAAATCAATCGGCAGACGCGGATTGACGCGCAGCGTTTTCGATTCACGGTCATAAGACGCCGTGTCGATTTCGTAAGATGTAACGATATGCAGACCGGTCTTGACCGTATCGGCATACATCTGCAGCGCAAAGCGCGAAGACGACAGGAAATCCACGATTTCCTCGGCCGACACTTCGGCGTGATCGTGGCTTAGCTGATTCACTGCCAGGTCGAATGCCGCCAGCACCGGTGCTTTGGAATAATTGTCGATATGGGAGCTTGCACCCTCCAGGCGTTCCATGCGGCGGCGCAGATGTTCGTAACCTTCGGGAATCATTTTGGACAGGTCTTCGGCGATGAACATCTCCTCGCCCATATCCAGCGGATCCAGGAAATCGGATTCATCGGCATCGACATAATCGATATAGAACAGCGGCTGATCGCCCAGGATATTACACAAAGCGGATGCCTTGTTATCACCCATATGGCAGGCCATACGCGTACCTAATTTGCCGCAGTATTGAAATTCGCCTGTCTGATTTTCGAACTGATCCATAATGAAGAAGCCAAAGGTTAGTGTTCCAAGCCTCATCATTGTCGCAGGATCAGGTTAACGACTCCCCAACGAAACCCTAATGGAATCTGAATTGATTATTGAAAATCAACAGGTTGCGTTAACCAATCCGTACCGCCCCGCCCCCTTGGGCCGGGATATGTTATTATCTCATTGAAAATATTTGATTATTCAGAATCCGGTAAACGGATCTGTCACCGTCAGGTCCTCGGCGACCACCTCGCGGCTGACGAGGGAAAGCTTACCGTCATATGTAACCTCGAGCCCGCAATCCAACAGGGCATCCCGAAACAGTAAACAGGCGTGGAAGGAAAAGGCCGCCGGTGTGGATTCTACCAGTGTCAGCGGCGTGATTGCCTTGGCCAGGGATTTACGCGCCTGCGGCGTCGGCTCCTCCCGCCAGGGCAAATCATCGACGGATTCCACCAGCAAAAACCGGTCGGCGCCGCTGCGTATATATTCCAGCCAGAACCGGACATAGTCAGACGTGGTGTGGCGATCAAGACGCAGTGCCCTGGACCGGCAAAAGTTTTCAATGAAACCGGCATCGTATTGCAACGGAACACATTCCGATCCGTCATCCAGACAGACGCATTTTTTTTCCGGCATGGCGGTTGCATCCGATACTTCCGCCAGCGACCAGCCAGGCAGGAAGGACATGGGACGTATATAAACTGCCGTTTTATCAGCATCAAAGGTGCTGCCCGTCCAGGCCGTATTTATCCGGTCGATAAATTTACGCGCCTTTGCGCCTTCCAATTTCTGAAACGCGCTGTGGGGGGCGGAGGGTACGGATGTGGTTATATGAGACAAGGAACGATTCGCTTTCGACAATGATTTTTATGCTTTATGGAGAGTCGCCACTGTTGATGAATCTGGGTACAACAAGGCAGACAACCCTCCTGATGTAATTCGGGATGATTTTACCCCCACTTCATGCGGATCGCCAAGAACACTGTTCTTAAATGCGGAACGTCTATCGGACATGATTGTGAAGGAATCGGAATCTGCGGATTACGACTCATGGCGGAAAAGGCTGCGACTCCGAGTCAGGGGGGCATGGGGACGACTCTGTGGGCTGAATCTTATCCCCGGTCTTCACAGGGTATAACAACAACAACTACCTGATTCTTTTAAAAAGATTATTTATTGATTAGTGGACCGGTTTGATGACTAATCCGGTCCATGGACAAACCGATCATCATTGATGCGTGGCAGGGTAAAAAAACGGATGTGACGCCAATCTGGCTGATGCGCCAGGCCGGGCGGTATCTGCCCGAATACCGTGAAATCCGGGCGCAGGCCGGATCGTTTCTGGATTTGTGCCACAACCCCGATCTGGCGATGGAAGTCACGTTGCAGCCCTTGCGCCGGTTCGATCTGGACGCCGCGATTATTTTTTCCGACATTCTGGTGATCCCGCAGGCGATGGGACAAAACCTGTCATTCGCGGAGGGCGAAGGGCCAAAACTGGCGAAGGTCGATTTCAAGACACTGAAATCCGATGACGATCTGTTCGAACTGAATCTGCAGGGTATTTACACTGTCATCGAGCACACCCGCGCACATCTGCCCATAGACAAAGCGTTGATTGGATTTGCTGGCGGGCCTTTTACGCTGGCTTGTTACATGATCGACGGTGGTGCGGTGGATGGTTTCCCCAAAACCCATGCGATGATGCAGGATGATGCCAGCGGTTTTGCCGCGTTGATGGAAAAACTGACATATGGGGTGATCCGTCATTTGAAAGCACAGATTGCGGCCGGATGCGATGCGGTTCAGGTATTTGAATCCCATGCCGGGCAGTTAGCGGGTGTGGATTTTGCGACGCATATCGTCCGCCCGATGCGTGCCATAGCACAGGCTATTGGCGGCGAGGTTCCGGTGATCGGTTTCGCGCGCGGCGCGGCGCAGGACGATCTGCTGCGTTACGCCGTCGATACCGGCATTGACGTCGCAGGCATCGACCAGCATACGGATATTGCATGGGCGGCCGATAATATTCCGCCGCGTGTGGTATTGCAGGGTAATCTGGACCCGGTGCTGCTGCGCGAGGGAAACGAGGCGATGGACCGCGCCATACGGCGCATTCTGGATGTTACGAAGACGCGCGCCTTTGTCTTTAACCTGGGGCATGGCGTGATCAAGGATACCGATCCCGCTCACGTTGCGCGGCTGGTCGAAACCGTGCATGAATGGCGGCCATGAGCATTCACGCCGCCATCACGCCGAAGGAAATCGCCGTCGTCCTGTTCAATCTGGGCGGGCCGGACTCATGTGAAACGATCAAGCCGTTTCTGTTCAATTTTTTCATGGACCGGAACATCATTCCGGCCCCTGCCCCGATCCGCTGGATGATTGCGAAATATATTTCGATCACGCGCAGCAAAGGTGCCGCCGGTACATCTTATGCCGCGCTGGGAAATAAATCACCTCTGCTGGAAAATACCAGGGCGCAGGCCTCTGCCCTGCAAACCATGTTGAACACCGATCCGTCGATGAAATTCCGGGTGCATGTATGCATGCGGTACTGGCACCCGATGGCCGATGAAATCGTGGAACGCGTGCATCACGACAATCCCGATCAGATCATTCTTCTGCCGCTCTATCCGCAGTTTTCGACCACCACATCGTGGTCGTCATTAGAACAGTGGGACATCGCCGCGAAGAAGACGCAGATGGATGCGAAAACATCCATGATCTGCTGCTATCCGACCCTGCCGCAATTCGTGGCGGCGTCGGCGGCGCTGGTGCGGGAACAATATCTGGCGATGCAGACGGCAGGGTATACGCCGCGCGTACTGTTTTCCGCCCATGGATTGCCGGAGGACATCATCCATAAAGGCGATCCGTATCAATGGCAGTGCGAAAAATCGGCCTCCGCCATTGCGGGCGCCACAGGCATCGAAAATCTGGACTGGCAGATTTGTTACCAGTCGCGTGTAGGCCCCAAAAAATGGATCGGCCCGTCCACGGACGAAGCCATTCGTCAGGCAGCCAGAGATGGCGTGCCTGTTTTAATTTATCCGCACGCCTTCGTGTCGGAGCATGTGGAAACGCTGGTCGAGATCGAGGAAGAATACCGCCATCTGGCATCCGGACTGGGCATCCCGGCCTTTGGCCGCGTGCCGACCGTGTCGGTGCAGCAGGCCTTTATTCAAGGCCTGGCGGCCATGGTGACATCGCGCCTGAACGTGCCGGGCATCGCCCCCGATTGCGGCGGCCGCATCTGCCCCAGCGGCTTTACCCGTTGCTGCATGGGCCAGAACATTGCATTGGAAGGATCGCGCCCTTGCGCGGTCCTGTCGCCGCAGGTAACACTGGGGGCATGATGCAGGAAATTTTGTACGAATATTACCGTTGGATTCTGGCTGGGCATGTGATCGCGATGGTCGCGTGGATGGCGGGGATGTTTTATCTGCCGCGGCTGTTTGTTTATCACGCGGGGGCCACGGCGGGGTCGGAGCTGTCCGAAACGCTGAAAATCATGGAACGGCGTCTGTTGAGGATCATTATCAACCCGGCCATGGGGCTGACATGGGTTTTTGGCCTGATTATGCTGTATGCCAACCCTGTTTTACTATCGGAGGGGTGGCTACACGTCAAATTAACGGCGGTTTTGATCCTTTCGGCCCTTCATGGGCTGTTTTCGCGGCATAGAAAGCAATTTTTAGCCGATAAGAACGTGCATCCGGCCAGATATTACCGGATTTTGAATGAAATCCCGACGGTTTTGCTGATCCTGATCGTTGTCATGGTCATTGTCCGGCCGTTCTGATCTTTTAAATATCTGAATTTACCATTGACACGGACCCCCTTATAGGCGTATAGGGGAAATGTCTTACAGTTTTTTCACGAAATTCCAGCAATACCAATTTTTCGTGGACGCAAGGGTTCGCCAGCGTTATCAGGCGTATTTCAACTTCTTAAGTGCATGAGTTTTTATCGCGCCTTGATTCGAAAGCGGCGCATGATCCTAAAAAACCTCACTTCCTTTCCGGATTTACCTTTTGACACCCACCCCAACGCATAAGAACACCCCATGGACCTGCAGGAACTAAAAACCCGCTCGCCGGCCGAGCTTTTGGCATTTGCCGAAGAACTGGATATTGAAAACTGCGCCTCGATGCGCAAGCAGGACATGATGTTCGCCATCCTGAAACAATTGGCCGAACAGGGTGTACCGATTGCAGGAGCGGGTGTTCTGGAAGTGCTGCAGGATGGTTTCGGGTTCCTGCGTTCCCCTGAGGAAAACTATCTGCCCGGCCCCGACGATATTTATATCAGCCCCAGCCAGGTCAAACGTTTCGGCCTGCGCACCGGCGATACGATCGAGGGTGAAATCCGCGCGCCCAAGGATAATGAACGTTATTTCGCGCTGGTGAAGGTCAATGCGATCAACCACGAAAGTCCGGAAAAGCTGCGTCACCGCATTAATTTCGACAACCTGACGCCGCTGTATCCCGATCGCAAGATCAAGCTGGAACTGCCGGATCCGACCAAAAAGAATTACACCCAGCGTATTATCGAGCTGGTTTCGCCGCTCGGTTTCGGCCAGCGTGCCCTGATCGTGGCGCCGCCGCGTACCGGTAAAACCGTGATGCTGCAGAATATTGCGCATTCGATTGCTGAAAATCACCCCGAAAGTTATCTGATCGTTCTGCTGATCGACGAACGCCCCGAGGAAGTGACCGATATGGCGCGTTCCGTGAAGGGCGAGGTTGTGTCGTCGACCTTCGACGAACCTGCATCGCGCCACGTGCAAGTGGCCGAAATGGTCATGGAAAAGGCCAAGCGCCTGGTCGAGCACAAACGCGATGTGATCATTCTGCTGGATTCCATTACGCGTCTGGCCCGCGCCTACAACACGGTTGTTCCATCATCGGGCAAGGTCCTCACCGGTGGTGTGGATGCCAATGCCCTGCAACGCCCGAAACGGTTCTTTGGTGCTGCGCGTAACATCGAACAGGGCGGGAGCCTTACGATCATCGCCACGGCCCTGATCGAAACCGGTTCGCGCATGGACGAGGTTATTTTCGAAGAATTCAAAGGTACCGGTAACGCGGAGATCGTTCTGGAACGCAAAATCGCCGACAAGCGTGTGTTCCCGGCCATCGATATCCAGAAGTCCGGCACGCGGAAAGAGGAGCTTCTGGTTCCGCGCGACCAGCTGCAGAAAATGTGGATCCTGCGCCGTATCCTGAACCCGATGGGCACGATCGATGCCGTCGAATTCCTGATCGACAAGCTGAAGGACACCAAGACCAACGATGATTTCTTCCAGGCCATGAACGGCTAAGAATAAGGAAAGCCGGGCAACCGGCTTTTTTAATACCTTAAATTTGTATCCTTCACATAATCTGTGCTAAGCCGGAGGGTATGGCACAGCAACTGCAAACAAGTTACCAGCAGGCCCGCCGCGATTTTACCCGCGCGGCCCTTAAGTATGGGTATGCGCTTACGCCGCATGTGCTGGAGGGGCTGACCGGCCCGGATGGCGAGGAACTGGCCTGCGACGTCGCGATCAAACCGCAGGAAGGCGCGCGTCATGCCGTGGTTACCACATCCGGCCTGCACGGGATCGAAGGATATGCGGGATCCGCCCTGCAGACCCATTGGATGAAAACCGTACATGCCAGGGGTCCTGTCGATATGATTCACATCCATGCGCTTAATCCGTGGGGATTTGCATGGCATCACCGCAGCGATCAGGACAATGTCGATAGCAACCGCAATTTCCGGGGCGACCTGCCCGCGCTGGGCGCCAATCCGGATTACGCGCATTACGCCGATCTGATTTTGCCCGAATACCCCACCCTTGCGAATAAGCTGCAAATCATCTGGCTGGTCGCATCAAAAGGGCTGCGGACGATGCAGAACATCGTGCAAAAAGGCCAGTATACGCATCACGACGGCCTGTTTTACGGCGGTGCCGCGCCAAGCTGGAGCCGTTCGATCTGGGAAAAAATCCAGCAGGACGATTTGAACCAGTATGACGGGATTGTTCATATCGATCTGCATACCGGTCTTGGCAAAAAGGGCGCGATGAAAATCCTGCATGGCGGGGCCGGCCACGACGCCGAATTCGCGACCATGAAAACATTATGGCCGCAGGAAAATCTGGAAGCGCTGGGCGACGACAGACAGGACAATATTTCCGCATCCGTCACCGGCGACATCATCGATAGCTGGCGGCCGTACCGCCAAGGCCGGAACGTCGTGGCCGCAGCGTTTGAAACGGGATCGGCCGTGCGTGGTCCGTTACAGGTGTTCTTCGCCTTGCAGGCGGATCATGCGGCGATGGCTCGCGGCGAGAAAGATCCCGTTGCCCTGCAATGGATACGCGAAGGCATGATCGATGCCTTTATTCCGCGTGATGCAGCATTCGAAGCCGCATTGTTCGAGAATAACACCCGTGCCTTCAAGGCTGCGGTGCGTAACAGCCTTACGGTGTTGCCGCAATTAAAGGTTCAGCAGCCCGCCTAAGGACACGAACGCCCCCAGCATCGCAATCAACCCAATCCACAACCACAGGCCCGGCACACCCGGTTTGGGCAACGGCAATTTGCTGCCCGAAACGACGCCCAGACCCTCGAGGACGCCGCGCATGGCTTTGCGCGCGGTGGCACGGATAGAGAATGTACCGGCAGCGCCAAGGGCTGCGAGCAGCAATAGATCAATGCCATAGATTGTGAAGCCGGGAAGTGTATTCAGGTTCTGTGCAACAGTGATACGGCCGTCATACAGGAAATAGCCGCCAAGAATAAGTGCTGCGATTGCCAGTGCGCCACCCATGGCCATCATGCGCGGCCACAGGGACAGGCGTGAAAGTGCCGTGTTGGCATCACGCAGGATCTGGGCCTCCATCCCCTGCGACAAACCAAGCGGATAATTTTCGTGCAGGAATTTGGCCATTTTGCGCGGGCCGGCACGGACCAGGCCGCGCAGGACATCGCCAAGGGCACGGTATCTTGCTGCAGATAAAATCAGCTGGCTGGCCCCTGCCCCGCCACGCGCCGCATCGTGCAACAGATCGACACCGGGTTTAAGCAGCGCATCCATAAAATCAGGCACATCGATCAGGCGCGATTTATAACCGGCGAGTTTTGGTTTCAGCGTTGCCTTGCCAAACGATATCTCCAGTTCGGCATAAGGCATCTGCGCACGGTAGAGGAACCATAAATTCGCGCCGCCCTCGATATCGGCAAAGCGTGCCAGCGCCTCGGCATCACGACCAACCAGTAACTGCACATGCGCATGATGATCGGATGCGAGACGCGCGCCGCCGACACGATCCATCAGCGTGACCAGCCCTGGCGGCAATCCGGTTTTACGCAGACGGAAAACAGTCTGCGCGGTTAAGCTGACATTCCAGTACTGCGTGGTCCAGCCCTGCCCCTGACAGGACTCGCACACTTTACGCCCCTGTCCCTGGCATTCGGGACAGGTGATCATGCGCTGGCCCTGGCACACGGGGCATTGCGACAGGCCGCGGCCCTGGCACACGTGACACATCTGCGGGCCCTGCGGCGTCAGAATTTGGCCGCGGCCGGTGCAGGTCAGGCACGGGATACCGCCCTGCCCGTGACAGCGGTAACACTGAATGCGCATCTGACCGTTGCAGTTGTGACATGGCTTACCACCGGCGCCACGGCAGGTGGGACAGGCCTCGTGCGCGATGAATGTGCGCGTGACCTGTGGCAGGTCGATGTTCTGGCCTTGCAGGCCAAAGCCCTGATCGTCACGGGACGACAGGGTTTCGTAGACAAGGCCCAATACACCGCGATCACCCGACACGCGCTCGACAAAAGTGCTGACGGCCTGATCGATCTGGCCGGCAGCAATGATATCGCCATCGGCAAAGCGCCCTGCCCTGCGGCCTTCCTTGACTGACGGTACAAGACGCACGGATGTGGTGCCGTAAAAATCGTAAACCTGGCCCGCAATTGATTTCAATGCGACCGCGGATGGTTTCAGGCCGTTGCCCTGTACCTGTTTGCGGATACGCGCGAGGGCGACCTCGGCCAGTGCGGGATCGATTGGCAGGGATTGCGGCTCGTATGCGTCATCATCCTGCCGGTTATATGGATCGTACGGATTGTTCACGCGCGGCCCTTAAGGTGTTTGGCAAAGAAAGCGTCGGTGCGCTGGTTGGCCAGCGTTGCCGCTGCTTCATCATAATGCTCGCCGTTGATGCGCGCGAAAGCGTGATCCACACCGGGATAAACAAAGGCAAAAATCACGCTGAAATTTTCAAAATGAGAAAGCGCTTTTTGCCGCGCTGCCGCCGGGAAAAACTGATCCAGTTCGGCCATATGCAGCAGCGTTGGATTTCGAATGCCCGAAGCCTCATTGGCAAATTGGTCAAGCTGGATGCCGTAATAGCCAACGGATGCGTCAACCGGCGAACGCGCGGCCATCAGGTAAGCGAGCTTGCCGCCCATGCAGTAACCGACGCATCCCACCTTGCCCGTGCAATCATCCATATCGCGAATGACCGACAATGTGCTTTTTAGATCACCAATGCCTTTGTCATTGTCGAAGCCGTTCAGCAGATCCATGGCCCTGGCCCATTCGGCCTCGGATTTGTCGGTGATGTCGATACCCGGTTCCTGACGCCAGAACAGGTCGGGACATACCGCGATGTAACCCTGCGCTGCAAACGCATCGCATTTGGCGCGCATATCGGCATTTACGCCGAAAATTTCCTGAATGACCAGGATCGCGGGTGCGGGCAAGGTTTTTGGCTTGGCGACATAAGCGGCAAAGCTGCCTGAGCCGTCGGCGGCGGCGATGGTGATGGTACTGCCCATTTATCCTTTAAATCCTTTCGAGGATTTTTTTATATCCTTTGTGCGGTTCCTGCTGCAGGAACCGTGCAACACGGCCGACCGTCGTTGTCGATGCGCCTGTCAGCGCAGCGATGTCACGGTATGACATATCACCTTGATCGAGCAGACGCGCAATCAACCACCGCTCGCCAAAATCCTTCATTTCGCCCGGTGTGCACAAATCAGTCAGGAAACGTTTGACCTCGTCTTCCGTTTTTAAGGAGATAATGGCTTTGCACAAAGCTGCAAAGCGTTGTTCGGGTGTTTCATTTTTACTGGCCATGGGGGCCTATTATTGCCGCCCGGCCCCTGAAGTCAAATTGGTTTGATGACGGCCCATAAAGTCGTTAGAAGAAAGCCAACCAAGGAGAAATCATGAAATTCACCGTGAATGTCGATTGCACGCCTGAGGAAGCGCGCGCGTTTTTAGGCCTGCCGGATTTCGGGCCCATGCAGGATGCCGTGATCGGGCAAATGCAGGACCAGATGCAGAAAAACCTGAATGCGATGGATCCGGAATCTATGATGAAATTATGGATGCCCGGCGCAGCCAACGGCATGCAGGCTTTCGCCGATCTGCAGAAAAACATCTGGGAACAGATGACGGGCGGGCTTGATGCCCCTGCCCCCAAAGCCACGAAACGCAAGGCTTAAGGGCAAGTGGGCAATCCCGAAGATACGATTTACGCATTGGCATCCGCTCATGGTGTGGGCGGGGTTGCGGTTGTGCGCGTATCCGGTCCGCTGGCTTTTGCATCCTTAACGGCGCTTACCGACCCTATGCCCCTGCCCGAAGCGCGGCAGGCCAATGTCCGTAAGCTGAAAGACCCGAAAAATGATACCCAGATCGATGAGGCCGTCGTTCTGCGTTTTGTGGGACCGCATTCATTTACCGGTGAAGACGTCGTGGAATATCACGTGCATGGCGGCCGTGCGATTGTATCGGCATTGCTGGACGTTCTGGGAAGGCAGGACGGGCATCGCCTGGCAGGCCCTGGTGAATTTACCCGCCGTGGCTTTGAAAACGGGCGGATGGACCTGACGGCGGCGGAGGCTGTGGCCGATCTGATTGCCGCGGAAACGGAAATCCAGCGGGCGCAGGCCTTGCAGCAGATGGGCGGGGCGCTGGCCCGGCTTTATGATGGCTGGGCGGCGCGGTTGGCCAAGGCGCTGGCGTATCTGGAGGCCGATCTGGATTTTCCGGACGAAGATTTGCCGGAAGGGGTCGGGGCGGAAGTGTTGCCGGTTTTACGGCAGATCGCTTTTGAAATCGGTCAGCATCTGAATGATGGCCGCCGCGGCGAGATTCTGCGGGAAGGGGTCAAAATTGCTGTCGTCGGTGCCCCTAATGCAGGAAAATCAAGCCTTATCAATGCCTTGGCACAGCGCGACGTGGCTATCGTGTCCGATATGCCGGGGACCACGCGGGATATTATCGAGGTGCATTTAAACCTTGGTGGATACCCTGTAATTCTGGCGGATACAGCCGGTTTACGACCTGACCAGATTGGTCAGGAGGGGCATGACAAGATCGAGCAGGAAGGTATTCGCCGGGCTTTGGCCTACGCCAAGGATGCCGATATCGTGCTGGTACTGTTTGACGGGGCGGTGCTGCCATCCCTCGATCCCCATACACTGAAGCTGCTGAATGACCGGACGCTGGCCTGGGCCAGTAAGGGCGATATAGCTAAAACCCTGCCAAAAATCCGGGGCGAAACCCTGTCGGTCTTTTCATCATCGACCGGGCAGGGGATGGACGCGCTGATTAAGGCACTTACTCGCCGTGTGGCTGATGTCATGGGTACGGCAGACCGGCCGTATCTTACGCGTAAACGTCACCGCGCGGCTTTGCAGGATGCGCTGGATGCGCTGGAACGTTCGGAAAACGCGGCATTGCCGGAATTGATGGCCGAGGATGCGCGGCTTGCATTGCGGGCGATCGGCCGCATCACGGGCAGGGTGGATGTCGAGGATCTGCTCGACATCATTTTCCGTGATTTCTGCATCGGTAAGTAGTATATCTTCCGGCCTCATGAACACTGAATTTGATGTCATTGTTGTTGGCGGCGGCCACGCCGGAACGGAAGCGGCTGCTGCTGCTGCCCGTATGGGCGCGCGCGCGGCTCTGGTGACGCATAAGCTTTCGACTATTGGTGTCATGTCCTGCAACCCGGCCATTGGCGGTCTGGGGAAGGGGCATCTGGTCCGTGAAATCGATGCGCTGGACGGTGTGATGGGCCGCGCGGCCGACCGCAGTGGTATCCAGTTCCGCATGCTCAATGCGTCCAAAGGCCATGCGGTGCGCGGGCCCAGAACCCAGGCCGACCGCAAATTATACCGCGCCGCCGTTCAGGATATTATCAAGGAATATCAAACCCTTACCTGTATTGAGGGTGAGGCGCATGATGTCATATTAGATTCCGACAAGACCATCGCTGGTCTGACATTGGCAGACGGGCGTACCCTGAAATGCCGTACGCTGGTGCTCACCACCGGGACCTTCCTGCGCGGCATCATTCACCGTGGCGAAACGATGCACGAAGCCGGCCGGATTGGGGAAGCGCCGTCAGTGGGTTTGGCCCTGACGCTTGAAAAACTGGGTATGCCGCTGGGCCGCCTGAAAACCGGAACGCCCTGCCGGATTGATGGACGAACCATTGATTGGGATGCTCTGGAACTGCAGGCGGCGGATGAGGTACCGACACCGTTTTCGTTCATGAACACGAAAATTACGGTGCCACAGATCGCCTGCGGGATTACCTACACATCCGAAGCCACACACGAAATCATTCGTGCCAACCTGTCGCGCGCACCGATGTATTCGGGCCAGATTAAATCGTCCGGTCCACGCTATTGCCCCTCCATTGAAGATAAGGTCGTGCGGTTTGCCGACAAATCGCGGCACCAGATTTTCCTCGAGCCGGAGGGCCTGGATGACCCCACCGTATACCCCAACGGTATCTCAACATCCCTGCCAGAAGACGTGCAGGCGGCCATGCTGCAGACCATCCCTGGTCTGGAAAAAGCTCAAGTATTTCAATGGGGTTATGCCGTTGAATATGATTATTGCGACCCAAGGGACCTTAAAAACACCCTGGAATCCAAACGCCTGCCGGGCCTGTTTTTGGCAGGGCAAATCAATGGGACGACGGGGTACGAGGAAGCGGCTGCACAGGGCATTATGGCGGGCACCAATGCGGCCCTTCAGTCCAGCAGCGTTTCACGTGAAACTTCAAGAAGCTTTGTTCTGGATCGCGCTCAGGCCTATATCGGTGTCCTGATCGACGATCTTATTACGCGCGGCGCGCCGGAACCGTACCGGATGTTTACGTCCCGTGCCGAATATCGTCTGACATTGCGCGCCGATAATGCCGATCAGCGTCTGACTCAGTCGGGGATTGATATCGGTCTGGTGGGTTCTGCCCGTAAGGATGTCTGGGACGCTAAAGCCGCGGATTTACAGGCTGCGCGAGATATCTGCACTCAGCTGACGGCGACGCCAAACAAGCTGGAAGAACAGGGCATGAAGGTCACCATGGACGGCCAGCGCCGCAATGTTTTCGAGATCCTGCGCTATCCGGATGTTACCTGGGACAAGCTATCGGCAATGTGGCCGGAGATGCAGTCCATCGCCGCCCCGATTGCCGAGCAAATCCAGATCGATGCGCTTTATGCCGGGTACATCGAACGGCAGGAGGCCGATATCAATGCCTTCCGCAAGGATGAAGGCCTGGTCCTGCCGGACACGCTGAATTACGATTCCATCGGGTCGCTTTCGACGGAAATCAAAAACCGTCTTAAAGCAGTGCGGCCAGCCACACTGGGCGCCGCCGCCCGTATTCCTGGTGTGACGCCGGCTGCTATCGTGGCCCTTTTGCGCCATGTGAAAAAGAAACCGGTTGAGGTTGCGGCCGATGCGGATGCAGCCTGAAATTCTGATCCGGCGCGCTGTTTTTGACGAGCTTCCGGCCATTCGGGATGCCCACGAAGATGCCATTCAGTCACTGGGAACGCGGTTTTACAACGAAGAAATTATGCAGAAATGGGGCCGCAACCGGCCTATCGAGCCGTATATCGAATCCTTCCAGAATGGCGACGTCTATTTTATCGCGATAGCAGAGCAGGGCGGTCAGGTCCTGGGTTATTCCTGCTATTCCTTCAAGGATGAAAAACACTGGCTACAAAGATTGTTTATCCGTGGCGGCCAGCAAAGCCAAGGCCTGGGAACCAGGCTTTTCCGCGAGGTTGAAGCCATTGTGCGCCAGGCGCAGGCAAAAGAATTATTTGTGACGGGTACATTGTCTGGCCAGAGATTTTACGACGCCATGGGATTTATATTGATTGAAAATACCAAGAGCCCGGTCGGTCGGCGGGACGATCTTTTCATGGACTGCGTTGTCATGAAAAAGGCCCTATGACTGACATCATCCAGACCAGACTGCGCATCTATCACGACCTGCTTCTCAAATGGCAGAAGTCGGTCAACCTGGTTTCGCCGGGAACAATCCCCGATGCCTGGGAACGGCATTTCGAGGATAGCCTGCAGGTCATCCAGTATATTCCGGCGGATGCAAAAACACTGATCGATATTGGATCCGGGGCAGGGTTTCCTGGCTTGGTGATTGCCATCGCGCGGCCGGATCTGAAAGTCCATCTGATTGATTCAGATAGTAAAAAAGCGACATTCCTATCGGTCGTTTCACGTGAAACCAACCAGACCAACCTTACCGTCCATACGGGAAGAATTGAGCAGGTTTTACCGACGTTAAACGGCGACGTGGTTACCGCCCGGGCCCTGGCATCTTTGCCCGAACTTCTGGTCCTCACACAGTCGCACTGGAGCCGTGGCGGGAACGAATCGATGATCTTTTTAAAAGGGGCCGATTCGCAGAAAGAGGTCGATCTGGCGCGCCAATCGTACAATTTCGATGTCCAGGCGCATGTTAGCCAAACATCTGAAAATGCACGAATTTTGTGCATAAGTGGCGTGTCGGAAAAGCAGTCTGCTTGACCGCTCAAGTATTTCTTTCCTACCCTTTGTTTACTCCAAAACAGAAGTACCAGCGAAGGGTGTCCATCCATGGCCTCACGTATAAGCACACGGATCCTGGCCATCGCCAACCAAAAGGGCGGCGTCGGTAAAACCACCACCGCGGTGAATCTTGCCACGTCCCTGGCCGCTGTCGGCAAAACGGTTTTGCTGATCGATCTTGATCCGCAGGGTAATGCCTCCACAGGTCTGGGCATCAGCCGTCAGAACCGGGTGGTGTCGACTTACGATCTGCTGTTCGGTGGCTGCACGGCCAATCAGGCGGCAGTTGCCACGCGCGTGCCGCGCCTGTCGATTGTCCCGGCGTCTGTTCACTTGGCCGGCGCGGATATCGAGCT
>Ga0206107_1000460_pt1 | contig 16950 bp, 9 predicted proteins | sample 2B0metagenome_FD_148652 | JGI IMG/M metagenome (GOLD analysis project Ga0206107, IMG submission 148652) | Enriched microbial communities from leaf-cutter ant dump, University of Wisconsin, Madison, United States - 2B0 | ecosystem: Environmental > Terrestrial > Nest > Insects nest > Nest dump...
TGTCCACCGAGACCATCGAGGCGTCTCGCATCGATGGCGCTGGCCCCACACGCCAGTTCCGGTCCATCACCATGCCGTTGCTGCTGATCTCCACGGCTCCGCTCGCCATCGCCTCCTTCGCGTTCAACTTCAACAACTTCACGATCATCTGGATGCTCACCAACGGTGGGCCACCCATGCCGGACAGCAATACCGGCCTTGGCTATACCGACCTGCTCATCTCCGCGATCTATCGCATCTCCGGAGTGCAGGGCGGCACCGCGGACTACGGCCTGGCGTCGGCGCTGTCGATCCTGGTGTTCATCATCGTTGGCATCATCTCGGCGATCGCCTTCCGTCAAACCAAGAAGCTTGAGGAGTTCTAGCCATGACCGCTGTGACTCACGAGGCAAAGACCTCCAAGCGCGTTCCCACCAAGCGCTCGCGCTGGCTCATTGAGGTGGCCTGGAAGTACGTGGTGGCCGTGGTGGTGGTGTTCATCGCGGCGTTCCCGCTGGTCTATGTGCTGTCAGCGTCGCTCGCCAAGCGGGGATCGCTGTCCGGCACCTCGCGGCTGTTCTCTGACGTGAGCTTCGTCAACTACCAGGCGCTGGGGGAGACCAAGTACTGGACGTGGGTGGTGAACACCCTGGAGGTGGGCTTTGCCACGGCCATCGGCGCCACACTCATGGGTGCCGCTGCCGCCTATGCCTTCAGCCGCTTCCGCTTCAAGGGACGGCGCACCTCGCTCACGAGCCTGCTCATCATCCAGATGTTCCCGCAGACGGTGGCGTTCATCGCGGTGTTCTTGCTGCTCATCTCGCTGGGCAACGTCATCCCCGCGTTGGGATTGAACTCGAAGATCGCGCTCATCTGTGTCTATCTGGGCGGCGCACTTGGTGCCAACACCTTCCTCATGTACGGCTTCTTCAACTCCATTCCGGCGGAGATCGACGAGGCGGCCAAGATCGATGGCGCCACGCACGCGCAGACGTTCTGGCGGCTCATCATGCCGCTCGTGACGCCGATCCTCGCGGTGGTGGCCCTGCTGGGATTCATCACCGCCTTCGGCGACTTCATCCTGTCCAAGATTGTGCTGACGCGAGAAGAGAACTGGACGCTCGCGGTAGGCATGTACGGCTGGGTCTCGGATCAGCTGGTGGCCCGTTGGGGCCTGTTCGCCGCCGGTGCGGTGATCGCCTCCATCCCCATCCTCATCCTGTTCCTCGCGCTGCAGCGATACATCGTTGGCGGACTGTCCGCCGGTTCGGTCAAGGGGTAGCGCGGTCATGATCTCGGCATCGCTGTGGCGTGGACTCGCCGCCACCCTGGGAGCGGTCACAGTAGTCACGAGCCTCGCGGCTTGCGGCGGTGACGACGGCCCCGTCGAGGCCGGCATCGTGGTCAAGAAGGTGGAGAACCTGCCTGCGGACTTTGCCGAGGGCGTTGACGTGTCGTCGGTGCTGTCGCTCGAGGAATCGGGAGTGGTCTTCAAGGACGCCCGCGGCAACGAGGCCGATCTCTTTCACATCCTCAAGGACTCCGGCGTCACCCATGTGCGCATTCGCGTGTGGAACGATCCCTTTGACTCGGACGGCAGGGGATACGGCGGCGGCAACGTGTCGCCGGATCGCGCCGTGGCCATCGGCAAGCGCGCCACCAAGGCCGGACTCAAGGTGCTTGTGGACTTCCACTACTCAGACTTTTGGGCGGACCCGGCAAAGCAGCAGGCACCCAAGGCATGGGAGGGCATGTCTGCGCCCGAACGGGCCGACGCTGCCGGCACCTTCACGCGCGAGGTTCTGCAGGCCATGAAGGACGCTGGGGTGGACGTTGCCATGGTGCAGACGGGCAACGAGACCAACAACGGCGTAGCAGGAGTGACGGCGTGGGACGGCATGTGCGCGATCTTCAACGCGGGAGCGGCCGCCACGCGAGAGGTCTTCCCCAAGGCGCTCGTTGCCGTGCATTTCACCAACCCGGAGCAAGAGGGCTCCTATGAGCGCATCGCCAAGATCCTCGACAACTTTGACGTGGACTACGACGTGTTCGCAAGCTCGTACTACCCGTTCTGGCATGGCACCACCGACAACCTCACGGCCGTGCTCAAGGACATTGCCAACATCTATGGCAAGAAGGTCATGGTGGCGGAGACCAGCTGGGTGCGCACGCTCGAGGACGCGGACGGCTTCCCCAACGTGGTGACCTCGCCCGACGAGGCCACCCAATTCCCCATCTCCGTGCAGGGCCAGGCCGACGCTGTGCGCGCCGTGGTGCAGGCCGTTGCCGACGTTGGTGAGGCGGGCATCGGGGTCTTCTATTGGGAGCCGGCGTGGCTGCCCGTTGGCCCTCCGGACAGCCTTGCCGCGAACCAAGACCTGTGGGAGCGGTTCGGCTCGGGATGGGCCACGAGCTTTGCTGGCTCCTACGACCCCGCCGATGCCGGCGTGAACTATGGCGGCAGCGGCTGGGACAACCAGTCCTTCTTTGCGCCGGACGGCACGGCCTTGGAGTCGCTGCGCATCTTCGAGTACGTGCGGCGCGGCGCCACGGCCCCGCTTGCCATCTCCCAGGTGGATGCCCCATATCTGCAGGTGCAGGTGGGTGGCAGCGTGGAGCTGCCCGCAACGGTGACGGTGCACTACAACGACGGCACCAGCATGGAGGTCGCGGTCGCGTGGTCGGAGATTGCGGTCGACACCAGCACCGAGGGCACCAAGGAGGTGAGCGGGGTCCTGGCCGGCACCAACGGAAACGGCACCGATCCAGTGACGGCGACCATCAGCGTGGGGCCCATCAATCTGTTGCCCAACCCGGGGTTTGAGGACGCGGACCTCTCCATGTGGACGTTTGACTCGGACGCCGCGACCTTCCGTGTGGTCGATGACAACGTACCCGCGGCGATGGACTCGCGCGTGCTCAACTTCTGGAGCGACAAGGACTTCACCTTCTCCGTGGCACAAACGCTGACGGGGCTCGAGCCTGGCAGCTACACGGTGCGCGTGTCCATCCACGGCGAAGACAAGGACCCGGCGGGTGCCCGGGTGGCGCTCGCGGCGTCGAGTTCCGGCGGCGAATGGACGGCGCCGCTAGAGCTCAACGGCTGGCAGGCGTGGTACCAGGGGGTCATTGAAGGGGTCTCAGTAGGGTCCGACGGCGTGCTCACCGTGCGCGTCGACGGCACCGCCGGGGCGCAGGACTGGGGATTCATCGACGGCTTCATCGTGGAGCCCGAGCAGTAACTCACATATGAAGGGAGTGAAGCAATGAGGCTTCACCATCCACTGGGAGCGGTCACAGCGGCGGCCGCTGCCATTGCCACCGCGGCCACGGTCTTGGTGGGCGCGCCAGCGTTCGCCGAAGACGACGGCCCGGTTCAGGCGGGCATTGCGGTAGCCAAGATCAACGACCTGCCGGCCGATTTCATCAACGGCGTGGACGTCTCGTCCATCCTGTCCGAGGAGGAAAGCGGCGTGGTATTCCGCGACTTCGCGGGGCAGCCGGCAGACCCGTTCGAGGTGCTCGCGCAGGCGGGCATCAACTACGTGCGCGTGCGCGTGTGGAACGACCCGTTCAACTCCACAACTCACGAGGGGTACGGAGCGGGCAACACCAACGCCGAGCGCGCCACCGAGATTGCCGAGCGCGCCACGGAGGCGGGCATGAGGGTGCTCGTGGACTTCCACTACTCCGACTTCTGGGCCGACCCCGGCAAGCAGAAGGCGCCCAAGGCGTGGGCAGGCATGACGGTTGCGCAGAAGGCGACCGCCGCTCACGACTTCACCGAAGCGACGCTGCAGGGCATGGAGGATGCCGGCGTGGACGTGGGCATGGTGCAGATCGGCAACGAGACCAACGGCATGGTCGCGGGTGTCAGCGGCATCCCCACCATGGCGCAGATCTTCTCTGCGGGATCGGCGGCGGTGCGCAGCGTCTATCCCGACGCCCTGGTTGCGCTGCACTTCACCAACCCGGAGACCGCTGGCAGGTATGCGGACTATGCCGCCCAGCTGGACGCCGCGGGAGTGGACTACGACGTCTTTGCGTCGTCGTATTACCCCTACTGGCATGGCACGCTTGCCAACCTCACCTCGGTGCTATCGCAGGTGGCCACCACCTACGGCAAGAAGGTCATGGTGGCGGAGACCTCGTGGGCGTACACACTCGCGGACGGTGACGGCACGGCCAATTCGGTCTCCTCCGTGGGATCCCCGGCCGCGTACCCCGTCTCCGTGCAGGGCCAGGCCACGGAGATTCGGGACGTCATGGCCGCGGTTAACGACGTGCCCGGGGGAGCCGGCCTCGGTGTCTTCTACTGGGAGCCCGCGTGGATCCCTGTTCCCGGCGCAACGCTCGCCGAGCGCAGGGCGCTGTGGGCGGAGTATGGCTCCGGCTGGGCCACCACGGCTGCGGCCGAGTACGACTCCGGCGCCCCCACCGTCAACGCCGAGGGCTCCGGCTGGGACAACCAGGCGCTCTTTGACTACAACGGCAATCCGCTCGAGTCCCTGCGCGCCTTTGCCTACGCGCGCACCGGTGCCGTTGCTCCGCTCGAGGTGACGGGAGTGGAGAATCCATCCGTCACGTTCACGCAAGGCGACACCCTCGCCTTGCCGTCCACGGTCACGGTGACCTTCAACGATTCCTCCACCGCTCAAGAGGCGGTGACATGGGACAACGTCCTTGGCTGGATCACGTCGCCCGGCACCTACGCCGTGCACGGCGTCACGTCCGGTGGTCACGCCACCACGGCAACGGTGGTCGTCAACGCCGTGAACTACCTGGTAGACGGCGACTTTGAGCAAGGCAACTTCGCCGGCTGGTCGCAAGACGGCACCACCACGTGGCCCAGCACCTACTGGGTGCAGGCCCCGGGCGGGAACGCCTACGGGGACTGGGCGGTCAACGTCTACAACGCCACCGCGTTCGCGTTCACGTTCCACCAGCAGGTGACGGGGCTCGAGCCCGGAACCTATGTATTCCGCGGCCTCGCGCAGGGCGCCGACGTCACCACGCAGGCCTACGCCACAACCTCGGAAGGCACCGTCAACGCGTCGGTTGCGCTGAGCGGCTACCTCGCGTGGAAGCGCCCCTCCGTCACGGTCACCGTTCCGGCCGACGGCACGGTCACCGTGGGCATCAACGGCACCGGTCTTGCCGGTGGCTGGGGCTGGCTCGACAACTTTGAGCTCGTCAAGGCGCCGTCCGGCGCCGACACCGCGGGCCTTCACGACCTCGTGGACCAGATGGACGGGCTCACCCGTTCCGTGTACTCCGACGATTCGCTCGCGGCGCTCGATGCCGCGGTGCGGGTGGCGCGCATTGTGCTCGCAGCGTCGGAGCCCACGGCTCAGCAGGTGGCCGACGCCATGGCAGGCATCACGTCCGCGTTTGACGCTCTCGTGGTGGTGGGAGACGTCCCAGACCCAACCGTTGGCGCCGTGGTCATCTCGGCAGTGGAGGGTGACGCCATTGCGCTGCCCGCCGAGGTCACGGTGACGGGCTTTGATGGCCGCCACCACCAAGAGGCGGTCACGTGGGATGCCGTCACCTCGTGGATTGACGGCCCCGGCACCTACACGGTGCACGGCACCACCGAGTCTGGGCTGGCGGCACTCGCCACCATCACGGTCTCGCAGCGCACGCTCGTGAACGGCGACTTCGAGTCGGGAGACCTCACGGGATGGAGCACCACGGCAAGCACGTGGCCATCCACGTTCTGGTACTCGAACGACGCGAGTTCCGTGCATGGCACCACGGCGGTCAACATCTATGGCTCCAACGCCTACGACTTTGACCTGTCGCAGTCGATCACGGGCCTGCCTGCCGGCTCCTACACGCTGAGCGCTCAGGCGCACGGCGGTTCCGATGCCGGAACGCCCGCGTTCGCGATGGACCTCACGGCCGTCACGAGCCTTGGCGCCACCTCCACACCCGTCACGGTGTCCGGCTGGGGCAACTGGGCCACGTTCTCGGTAGCCTTCACCGTCCCGGCCGACGGTGCACTCACCGTGTCGCTTGGCGGCACCGGAGGTGCCACGGACTGGGCATTCTTTGACGACTTCACCCTCGTCAGGGAGGCGGCCGCGGTGGACACCTCGGCGCTCGAGGCGGCGGTTGCGGCGGCCAACGGCATCGACCGTTCGCTGTACGAGGCGCCGTCGCTCGTGGCGGTGGATCACGCCATCGCGGTGGCGGCCATCGTGCTTGCGGCCACCTCCCCGTCCCAGGCCACCGTGGACAATGCCGCTGCACTTATTGCTGCGGCCATCGCCGGGCTCGACCCCGTCGATGTCCCGTTCACCACGGCGCCCGTGCCCACCATCACGGGAACCGCGAGCGTTGGCCACGTGCTCACGGCGAGCGCGGGCACCTGGGTGCCAACGCCGTCGGGCATTGCCTACCAGTGGCTGCGCAATGGCGAGGCCATCAGCGGTGCCACGGGCGCCACCTACACGGTGACGGCCGCCGACGTTCTCGCGGCACTGAAGGTCACTGTCACGGCCACCAAGGCGGACGTCATCACGCAGTCGCAGACGTCCACGGCCGTAACGGTGCCGCTGCAGCAGTTCGCGAAGACACCGGTGCCTACCATCACGGGAGGCACTACGGCGGGCTCCACGCTCACCGCAAAGCCCGGCACGTGGTCGCCGGCGGCCACTGCCTACATGTACCAGTGGCAGCGCAACGGCACCAACATTGCCGGAGCCAATGCGGCAACGTACAAGCTCACCACGGCAGACCGCGCCAAGACCATCACGGTCGAGGTGACCGGGCTGAGGACCGGCTTCGCCTCGGTGACCAAGGAGTCCGCCGGCACGTACATTCCCGGTGTCTTTGCGGCCCCCACTCCCAAGATCACCGGAACCCCCATCCCGGGCAAGAAGCTGACGGTGACGGTGGGCACATGGTCTCCCAAGGCCACCAAGTACACCTACCAGTGGTATCGGGACGGCAAGGCGATCAAGGGCCAGAAGGGCAAGACCTACACGGTCAGGGGATCCGACGTGAAGCACACGATCTCCGTGAAGGTGACCGGTTCCAAGGCGGGCTACACCACTAAGACGGTGAGCTCGGCCAAGGTCACGGTGGTCAAGCGCTTTGCGCGCACGGGCTACGCGTCCATCACCGGCACCTCCAAGGTGGGCCACGTGCTCACGGGGCATCGCGGTCTATGGAGCCCCGCTCCCAGCTCGTTCGCCTTCCAGTGGTACCGCAACGGCGTGGCGATCAAGGGCGCCACACACGTCACCTACAAGCTCACGTCGGCGGACAGGGGCAAGAAGGTGACGCTCAAGGTCACGGTGAAGAGGGCGGGATACCTCACCACGAGCCACACCTCGCCAGCTCGCGTGGTCAAGTAGGCAGGTGCGGTGGGCGGCCCGGGAGGCAACTCCCGGGCCGCCCATGGCGCACAAGCGACACATGTTCTCAATCAGAAGGATCCGGCGGTGATCCCGGCTTTCGTCAGACACGCTGTGGGATCGAACCCTGCCGGAGCGGTGCCGTTCTCTGCGGCGTCGAATCCCGCCCAGATTGCGTCTCGCACCTCGTCGGGGGTGGGATCGGCGACGGTCAGAAATCCCGATTCCGCAAGGCAGGGGATGAGTATCGGCTGCGCATCCACGAACCGTTGTTCTGATGCCTCCTGCGATGCCGGTTGTGTCTGATACAACTCTGCGACGAACGCAGAGTTTTCTTGTTCGCAGGCGGTGGCAGCCGGGGGCGGTCCGGATTCATCCCCAGCGACGCGGTAGTCAATGAATGGGAAGCCCAAGCTTTCATCAGTGCCTCCGCTGCGGTAGTCCACGCCGCGCGCTCTAAAGCAGTCGAAGGTCGCGTCTATCGATGTCTTGTAAGGTTCAAATTCGAGCACTCCGGATTCTCTTGCATCGCGAAGAATCGCCAACTGCGCTTCGTTCGCGCCGCCGGATTCTGCTCGCGCGAGCACTGCCTTGACTTCGACGTCAAAGCGAGCAGGCGACGTGGGTTCGGGAGTGGCACCGCCCGCACAGCCGGCCAGGACGAGGGAAGCGGTGGCGAGCACGAAGTACCGCAGTCTGCCGCCATCGCGAACGCTACGTGCGGGGGCGATGGCGGCACTGGACACTCGACTTGTACGCCAATCCGCTGGTAGAGGTGACAACAGTTGACCAACCGGCCCGGCCGCTTGCTTCAACCGTGAATTTCCGTACGCGCCCGGTCGTTGCGACCAGTGTGACTCCGAGTGCGAGTCCTCCGCTTGCGATGGTGCGCTTGCCCTTCGCGAAGCTCCCTGCCATGCTGGCCTCCCGCGTCCGACTGCGGTTGGTTAACACCGATGCGGCCACGCTAGCATTCGAGTGTGGCTCAGCGGGGGGTATATCGCTAGCTGCCGCTAGGCATCGAGATGTACAGCCGAATCGTCATGGGACGCAGTGTTTGGGTGTCACCGGGCCTCACCGGGCGGGGATCAATATCATCCATTGTCTCCAGGGCGGAGTCCCACACCAGTTCCCATGGCGCGCCGTCGTCGGAGGGAATGGTGACCGACGCCTCGGCGCGGGAGCCGTTGATGACCACCAGAGCGTCGGCCTCGTTGGCGTCGCTCAACGACCGCATGAACTGCACTACCCGCGTCTTGGGGTCCTCCCACCAGTCCTCGTCCTCGTGCTCGCCGTTGGCCTGGAACCACGCGGAATCGGCGCGATACAGCTGGTCGCGCGGGTCGTCGTCCACGCCGTCGTAGAAGCGGAAGGGGCGCAGCACCCGGTGCGCGCGCCGCAAGGCGATGAGCCGTGCCACCGCGTCCCGCAGCTGTTCTTGCCACGGTTCCAAGCCCCAGTCCACCCAGGCGATCTCGTTGTCTTGGCAATACGCGTTGTTGTTGCCTCGCTGCGTGCGGCCCATCTCGTCACCCGCCAACAGCATGGGTGTGCCGGCACTGAGCAGCAGGGTGCCCAGCAGGTTGCGCAGTGACCTGCGTCGCGCGCGGTTCACCGCGGCATCGTCCGTCTCTCCCTCGACGCCGTGGTTGAAGGAGCGGTTGTTGTCGGAGCCGTCGCGGTTGTCTTCGCCGTTGGCCTCGTTGTGCTTATGCGTGTAGGTGACGAGGTCACGTGCGGTGAAGCCGTCGTGTGCGGTGATGAAGTTCACGGACGCGACCGTTCCGCGCATGCCGTAGGGGTCGGTATGGCCAAAGAGGTCGCTGGATCCCGCGATGCGCGTGGCGAGTTCGGGGGCGGTGGGGTGGTGCCTATCGCCCACCTTTCCCGATCCCCATTCGAGCCAAAACGAGCGCACATAGTCACGGAAGCGGTCGTTCCACTCGGCCATCGGCTGCGGGAAGCCGCCCACCTGCCAGCCGCCGAGCCCCACGTCCCACGGCTCGGCGATGAGCTTCACGGCGCCAAGCACGGGATCCGTGGTGAGTGCCGTGAGGAAGGGGTGGTTGGTGGAGAAGCCCTGTCCGGTGCGGCCAAGGGTCACCGCCAAATCAAAGCGGAATCCGTCCACTCCCATCGTGGTGGCCCAATACCGCAGCGAGTCCAGCGCCATCTTGACCACTGCTGGCTGGGCAAAGTCCAGGGTGTTGCCCGTGCCCGTGGTGTCGTCGTAGTGACCGGGATTGTTGGGGTTGGAGCGGTAGTACGCGCGGTTGTCGAGTCCCTTCCAGCTCAGCACCCGGTCCGTTGCAGAGCCCTCGGCCGTGTGGTTGTAGACCACGTCGAGGATGACTTCCAACCCTGCCTGGTGCAGCAGGTCCACCATGCCCCGGAACTCGTCCTGAACGGCCTGGGCGCCCTTGGCCCTAGCGTCGGCCGTGGCGAAGGCCGGGTGAGGCGCAAAGAACCCCAGCGTGAGATACCCCCAGTAATTCGTGAGCCCAGCGTGTTCCAGGTGCGGCTCGGTGGCGAAGGCGTGGATGGGGAGCAGCTCAACGGCGGTGACGCCCAGCCGCTTGAGGTGCTCGATGCTCGCCGGGTGGGCAAGGCCCGCGTACGTGCCCCGCAGGTTCTCGGGAACGCCGGGCATGGTCATCGTGAGGCCCTTGACGTGCGCCTCGTAGATCACCGTGTCCGTCCATGCTGTGCGCGGCTTGGGCGCTGGGAGGGGCTCGGTGGGTTCCAGGGTCACCACCGAGCGGGGCATGAACGGCGCCGAGTCCGTGCCGTCTCGAGTGGACAGCAGGGCCGACGCTCCGGCGTCGGTCATCTTGGCAAGGGTGCCTTCCAGCCCACGCCCGTACGGATCCAGCAGCAGCTTGTTGACGTTGTAGCGAAGGCCCTGCTTGGGATTCCACGGGCCCGACGCTCGGAAGCCATAGCGTTGGCCCTTGGCGATATCGGGGACGAAGGCATGCCACACGCCGTTCGCAGGGCCGTTCAGGAGGTGGCGGGTCTCCGCCCCAGAGTCGCCGAACAGACACAGGTAGACGGCCGTGGCGTGCGCTGCCCACACGGCAACGACCGCGCCGCCGTCCACGAGGTGCACACCGAGCCGGTGGGGGGTAGGGGACGGTGCGAGCTCGCTGTTAGGCATACGGCCATTGTGCCGGAGGGACGCGTTGGCCGAATTGCGAGGCGCCGGCGCGGTGGGCGCTGAAGGGCATCCCGCGCGGCCAGTGAGCCGGTAAACTTGCCGCACGAGGCGCTTGGTACCTCGCTCGCATGTGCCCGCCCGGGTGTGTGCAGCCGCCTCGAGCGACTCGCCCGCACAACGACGTCCCGGCCCGCGAGGAGCAACATGTCAGTTCTGCTGCTGATATTTGCCGCACTGGCCCTCGTCACGCCCTTGCTCGTTGCGCGGTGGGGGCCCCGCACGTTCCTGGTCATTGCCATCGCACCGGCGGCGACTGCCGTGTGGACCGCCCTGCAGGCTCGCACGGTGTTTGCGGGCGGCGTCGTCACCGAGTCTCACTCATGGATTCCCGAGCTCGGCATCAACGTCTCCTTCCGGATGGACACTCTCGCGTGGGTCATGGCGATGATCGTGAGTGTGGTTGGCGCGCTCGTGCTGGCGTATTGCGCCTGGTATTTTGGCCCGCTGTCTGAGGGGCTTGGGCGGTTTGCGGCCTTCTTACTGGCCTTCGCGGGAGTCATGTTCGGCCTCGTCACCGCGGACGACATCATCCTGATGTTCATCTTCTGGGAGGCAACGTCCGTCCTGTCCTATCTGCTGATTGGACACTTCACGCGAAGGCGTGAGAGCCGAGGCGCGGCACTGCAGGCGCTCATGGTCACCACGTTCGGTGGTCTCGCCATGCTGGTGGGCGTCGTCATTCTCATTGCTCAGACCGGCACCACCTCGATGGCGCGCATGATCGCCAACCCACCAGAGCTTCACGAGCCGCTCATCATCGTTGCGGTGCTCTTGGTGCTCGCTGGCGCGATCAGCAAGTCCGCGCTCGTGCCGTTCCACTTCTGGCTGCCGGCCGCCATGGCCGCGCCCACACCCGTCAGCGCGTACCTGCACGCGGCAGCGATGGTCAAGGCCGGCATCTACCTGATGGCGCGCTTTGGGCCCGGCTTTGCTGCCACTCCCGGGTGGCGCGGCACGCTCGTTGTGCTGGGTGTCGCCACGATGATCATTGGCGGCTGGCGCGCGCTGCGTCAGACGGACCTCAAGCTCCTGCTCGCCTACGGAACGGTGAGCCAGCTGGGACTGCTCACCCTCTGCTTCGCCTTCGACTCACCCAACATGGCGCTTGCGGGCCTTGCGATGCTCGTGGCGCACGCGGCGTTCAAGGCCACGCTGTTCCTTGTCGTTGGCATCATCGACCACGACTCTGGCACCAGGGACATTCGTGAGCTGTCCGGCCTTGGTCGCTCGCGCCCGGGCCTTGCCGCCGTGGCCATTCTCGCGGCCGCCTCGATGGCCGGCATCCCGCCATTCCTTGGATTCGTCGCTAAAGAGGCCGTGCTGACGTCGCTCATCGAGTTGACCGCGCACGACCAGCTGTGGTCGTGGATCGCCCTGACTGGTGTGATCGTTGGCTCGGTGTTCACCTTCGCGTACAGCGCTCGCTTTGTGCGCGGCGGCTTTGGAACGCGGCCCGACGCTGCAGACACAAAGACCCACGTCTCACCTTGGGCGATGCTCGTTGGCCCCGCGCTTCTTGCCGGCGTTGGCCTGGTGGCAGGGCTGGTGCCGAGCGTGTTGGAGCCGGCCTTCCTCCCGTTCGCAGACAGCTTCCCTGGCGAGGTGACAGACCACCTGGCTCTGTGGCACGGATTCGTGCCCGCGCTGTGGATCACGGCGGGCGTCATTGCCGCCGGTGTTCTGCTCTATTGGCAGCGCGCTGCCGTGGTTCGATTGCAGGCCTCGGTGCCCAAATTGCCAGACGCGGCCCGTGGCTACTACGCGTTCTTGCGGTCTGTTGACAGCGTCGGGCTGTACACCACGGGATTGCTGCAGCGCCGTGGCCTGCCCGGATATCTGACGATGATCCTCGTGGTCTTTGTCGGGTCCATCGCCATGGCTGGCGTGGCCGATGGCAACCTCACGGCGTCGTTCGTTGTGTGGGACTACCCCATGCAAGCGGTGATCGCGACCCTCATGATCATCGCTGCCGTGGCCTCGGCCCGAGTGGGGCAGCGCTTCACGGCCGTGCTGCTGGTGGGCATGGTCGGCTACGGCATGGTGGCGCTGTTCGGGCTGCACGGCGCCCCAGACCTGGCCCTCACCCAGGCGCTCGTGGAGACTGTCACGCTCGTGGTGTTCGTGTTGGTCTTGCGGCGACTTCCGCACCGGATCGCCGCACGCAACAAGCCCAATAAGCGTGGCCCGCGTGCGGCTATCGGCATCCTCGTGGGGCTCACGATGGCCACTGTGGCCGTGGTGGCGCTCGGCTCCCGCACGGAGCAGCCCATCTCTGATCAGATGCCGCACATGGCCTACGAGCAAGGCCACGGCCGCAATGTGGTGAACGTGCTGCTCGTGGACATGCGCGCATGGGACACGATGGGCGAGATCTCCGTGCTGGTGGCGGTGGCAACCGGCATCGCGAGCCTGCTGTTTGTGACGGGCAGGGAAGGCACCGCACCGCGCCTCGCCCGGCATGGAGGGTCGGCGATGCGAAAGCGCGGGCGCAGGTCGCTCGCCGCGGCCCAGGTGACAGAGCCCGCCGTCACCAAGCCCATTACCGAGATCGGTTCGGCCTCGTTCGAGATGCCGGGTGACGAGCCCATGGACTTCTCCGCCGGAGCCAACCGCGCTCCAACACGCCGTACGTGGCTGCTGGCTGGGCGCACGCTGTCCGCCGCAAATCGATCCATCCTGCTCGAGGTGCTGGTGCGGTTCCTCTTTCATCCCGCGATGCTGGTCTCCATCTATCTGCTGTTGGCGGGGCACAATGCGCCGGGTGGAGGCTTTGCCGGCGGACTGCTTGCGGGGCTCGCGCTGGTTGCCCGGTACCTGGCCGGGGGCCGCTACGAGTTGGGAGAGGCCGCGCCGCTCGACGCGGGAAGGCTCCTCGGTGGTGGCATTCTGCTCGCCGCTGGTACGGCAGCTGTGCCGCTGATCTTTGGGCAGCAGGTGCTGCAGTCAACGTGGTTTGACTACACGCTGGGCCCCCTGAGCATCAACGTTGGCACCTCCACACTGTTCGACATCGGCGTGTACCTGGTGGTGTTCGGCGTGGTGCTCGACATCCTGCGCAGCCTTGGCGCACAGGTTGATCGGCATCAGGACGAGCTTCTCGCGGCCCAGCGAAGGAGCGGCTCATGAACACATCGCTGACGCTCGTGGTGGTGATGGCCGTGCTGTATGCGGCGGGTGTCTACGTGCTGCTTGAGCGCAGCCTGACGCGAGTCATCATCGGGCTGCTCCTCATTGGCAACGCCACCAACGTGCTGATTCTCATCATGAGCGGGCGCGCGGGCAAGGCTCCCATTGTGGAAGACGGGGTGGATCCCGCGACCTTCTCGGATCCGCTTCCGCAGGCGCTGATTCTCACCGCGATCGTCATCAACTTTGGCGTCACCGCATTCTTGCTCGCGCTCCTGTACCGCTCGTGGTGGCTGGCGCGGCTCGGTGATCAGGGCGACACCCTGGTGCGCGAGCATGAAGAAGACAGGGCACTCGCGGGCGAGATGTTCGGCAGCGCGTCCGCTGAGGGGGATGCGATCGTGGAGGCTGTTGGCGCGAGTGACGAAACGTCGCCCGCTCCTGAGGGCCCTGCGCAAGGCGGTGAGGCATGACCCGAGTGCTTCCCCCGCTGGTGGTGCTGCTGCCGCTGCTCGGTGCCGCGCTCGCGCTCGCGATGGGTCGGTTCAAGAGGTGGCAGGTGGTCATCAGCACCACGACGCTGGTGTTGATGACCGTTGTGGCTGGCGCTTTGCTGGTGTACGTGGACCGCAACGGCGCGGCGATCGTGGAGGTGGGCGCGTGGCGAGCACCGTGGGGCATCACGCTGATGGTGGATCGGCTGAGCGCCATCATGCTGCTGGTTTCCTGTGTGGTGCTGCTCGGTGTGCTCGTGTACGCCGTGGGGCAGGGGATTGCCGATGGCAACCGCGAGACCCCACTGACGATTTTCCACCCCACCTACCTCATGCTGGCGGCTGGGATCGCCGTGGCGTTCACCACGGGTGACCTGTTCAACCTCTTTGTGGGGTTCGAGATACTGCTTGCGGCGAGCTACGTGCTGCTCACGCTCGGCGGCACGGGTTCGCGCATTCGCGCGGGTGTGACGTACATCGTGGTGAGCCTCGTGTCCTCGACGTTCTTCCTCGCGGCCATCGCCATGGTGTACGGCGCCACCGGCACGGTGAACATGGCGCAGGTGGCGCAGCGCATCGGGGACTTGCCGCCCACGACTGCGCTCATGCTCCATGTGATGCTGCTGCTTGGCTTTGCGGTCAAGGCGGCGCTGTTCCCCATGTCCTTCTGGCTGCCAGACTCGTACCCCACGGCGCCAGCTCCCGTGACCGCCGTCTTCGCCGGCTTGCTGACCAAAGTCGGCGTGTACGCGATCATCCGCACGGAGACCTTTCTGTTCCCCGACGACGGGCCTGGCGGCGACCTGCGCGTGCCACTCATGTGGGTGGCGCTGCTCACCATGGTCGTTGGCATCCTTGGCGCGTCCGTGCAGGCGGACATCAAGAGGCTGTTGTCGTTCACCCTCGTCAGCCACATCGGCTACATGATCTTTGGCATCGCCCTCAGCTCTCAGCTGGGCCTCAACGCCACCGTGTACTACGTCATTCACCACATCACGGTGCAGACCACACTGTTCCTCGCCGTGGGGCTTGTGGAGCGTGTTGGCGATTCCACGTCCATCTCCAAGCTCTCTGGCCTGCTCAAGGCGGCTCCGGTGGTTGCGGTGCTGTTCTTCATCCCGGCGCTCAACCTTGGCGGCATTCCGCCGTTCTCCGGCTTCTTGGGCAAGACGGGACTGCTCGTGGCGGGCGCCAAAGAGGGTGGCTGGCTCGTGTGGGTGGTCATCGCCGGAGCGGTGCTCACCTCGCTCCTGACGCTCTACACGCTCATGCGCGTGTGGAACATGGTGTTCTGGCGCTCTCGCAAAGAGGTGGAGGAGGGGTACGAGTCCTACCTCATCAATACCCTTGTGGAGAGCCCCGACGTTGACGAGGACACGCGTACCCGGTCAACGACGCCTCGGCTCATGCTGGCAGCCACCACCGCGATGGTTGCGGTGACGGTGGGGCTCACGATATTCGCGGGCCCGATCTTCAAGCTGGGCGACCGCACCGCACACGAGATTGCGGATCGCGATGCTCGCATCACGACGGTTCTCCCGGAGGAGGCGACAGATGGCTAGCCGCTCCCGCCGGCGCCGGGCTCGCGCCGCCGCTTTGAGACAGCAGATCCCCTTCCTGGTGTCACTGGTGCTGCTGTGGGTGTTCTTGTGGGGCGATGATTTCAGCTGGACCAACCTCACGGTTGGCGTGCTTGTGGCGGTAGCGATTCCCGCCATCTTCTACATGCCACCCATCGAGCTGTCAGGGCGGGTCAATCCGCTGTGGCTTGCGTACTTCGTTGTGCGCTTGCTGTTCGACATCGCGCGGTCTTCGCTCATCGTCGCTGCGCAAGCCTTTGGGCTGGGGTACTCGCCTCACGAGGCGATCATCGAGGTGAAGATGCGCACTCGCAGCGACCTGGTGCTGACCGCTACCGCGGAGGCGTCGACACTGGTACCGGGCACGCTCGTGCTCGATGTTGACCGGGAGAAGCACGCGCTGTTCGTGCACGTGTTCTCGGTGCGCGGCGAGCGAGACATTGAGAAGGCCCGCGCTCACACGCTCGCAACTGAGGCGCGGATCATTCGCGCCGTGGGATCCCCAGCAGAGATGCGAGCGCTCAGGCAAGAAGCGCAGTCTCAGAGGGGCGGTACGCGATGACCGCGCTGTTACTCACTGCCGGGATCATGTTCGGTGTTGCCGGCCTCGCGGCCCTCATCCGCGTGGTGATTGGGCCCACCAACCTTGACCGCGTCGTGGCCGCAGATGTCTTCACGGCCACGCTGGTGTGCTGGATGGGCGTGTGGATGATCGCCAACAAGGACACCACGCTGTTGCCTGTGCTCATTGCCTTGGCGATGTTCGCGATCGTGGGCACGGTGAGCGTGGCGCGGCTGCTCGCGCGCAAGGAGGAGGACTGATGTTGCAGTGGACTCCAGGAGCGAGCCCCATTCTGGATGTGCTCGCAGTGATCCTCGTCATGCTCGCGGCAGTCATGTCTCTCGCCGCGGCTGTTGGCCTGCTGCGATTCCCGGACACCCTGCAGCGCCTCCACGCAGGTGCCAAGCCTCAGGTGCTTGGCGTGATTGTGATCTGCGTGGCGATCGTGTTGCGCTCGCCCAGCTGGCCGGTTGTTGCCCTGACGTCGCTCGTGGTGGTGTTCCAGATGCTCACGCAGCCCATCGCCGCTCACATGGCGGGCAGGGCCGCGTACCGCACCGACGGCCTTCACGGCGAGCTGATCATCCTTGACGAGATGGCCGACGACGTCAGCGCGGCCGATGGCCCC
>Ga0206107_1000461_pt1 | contig 16897 bp, 21 predicted proteins | sample 2B0metagenome_FD_148652 | JGI IMG/M metagenome (GOLD analysis project Ga0206107, IMG submission 148652) | Enriched microbial communities from leaf-cutter ant dump, University of Wisconsin, Madison, United States - 2B0 | ecosystem: Environmental > Terrestrial > Nest > Insects nest > Nest dump...
GCAGCGCCTGGTGGGACCCGGCCTTTGGCCACGGTGGCGATGGCAGCGTGATTGCCGTTGTCTTTGGCGATTCAGAGGGGGCGTACTGGCTGCATCATCTGGCATATCTGAAAATCGACGATCGCAGCGATATCGATGAAGCCACGCAGCAGGCCAGACTTGCGGCTCATTTGTGCCGGCGTTTTTATTTACCAAGCCTGACCCTGGAAATTAACGGCATAGGCCGTTTTTTGCCGGCCATTGTACGGCGTGAATTACAGGGCGGGGCATCGGTCGTGGAAATCAGCAGCCACAGGCCCAAGGATATCAGGATTATCGAGGCCTTCGACGCTGTCCTGGCCGCCCGTGCGCTGCATGTGCATCGCAGTGTGGCCAAAACACCGTTTATGCAGGAAATGCGCGACTGGAAACCGGGATCGGCCAAACGTGACGACGGTTTGGATGCCGTTGCCGGCGCCCTGTCGCAACAGCCGGTGCGGATCGCCCGGTCCGGCGGCGCACGACGTTACGGCCAATGGCAGCGCGGCGGCAAAATCCATAAAGCAAAAACAGAATTCAACATACTGGAGTGAAATAAAATGCAGGATTTTTTAAGCAATAATCTTATGTGGTGGATTTCGGTCATAGAAATTCCGGCGCTGGCAGGGCTTTTGATCCTGTTCCTGCGCCTGCGCGACCTTGTAACGGAAGGAAAGCTCGATGCCTTGCGCAGCTTTGCGGATATCAGTGATGTGCGCGAACTGGAAAAACGCCTGGTGTCGCATTTACTGCGTATTGAAGCCAAGCTGGATGTGACATCGCTGAAAACAGAAGGGTTACTGCAGGCCTATGGGGCTTACGATGAATAGGGGTAACGCGCAGTTCCAGGAGGATATGGCTGTTGATGTTCTGGCCCGCACCATGTGGGGCGAGGCGCGCGGACAACCCAAAGGGGGCATGGAAGCCGTAGCCAGTGTGGTTTTAAACCGGGTGGCCGTGGCGCGTGAGCGCGGTGGATTCTGGTGGGGCAACGACATTATTTCCGTCTGCCAGAAACCGTTTCAATTTTCATGCTGGAATGCAAATGATCCAAATCGTGCAAAGCTTATGGCAGTGGATGCGCGCAACATGCATTTTGCCACCTGCCTGCGTATTGCGCGCCGTGCGGTGAACGGCGTACTGGCCGATCATACAGGCTTTGCCACGCATTATCATGCAAAGTCTATTATGCCGAAATGGGCTGTTGGAAAAACACCGGGCGCGGTGATTGGCGATCACATTTTTTATTCGATGCCGGAGGGGTAAAATGGTTGCAACAGCTTTGATACAAGGCCTGCCCCTGATCGTGGAGACTTTAGGCGGCGCCTTGTCACGCATTAACAATCCCATCGCCCAGGCCGCATCAAAGGCGCTTGAGGAAACCAGTGACGCCCTGTTGGCAGGGCACATATCGCCCGAAGCGCAGGCTGAAGCCAACCGCCATCTCGAACGCATGGCTGAATTGCAGCAAAGGGAACAGGAAACAGCGCTGGTGCAGGTTAATGAATCCCTGCGCGTCGAAGTGGCATCCACCGACCCTTATGTGCGGCGTATGCGTCCCACCTTTGGATATCTGGTTGCCATTACATGGACCGCACAAATGCTGGCGGTGGCTTACGTCATTGTTTTTGAAACGCAGGATGCTTCCATCGTTGTGGATTCCGTAGAATCTCTATCGACAATCTGGAGCGTCGCGCTGTCTGTTCTCGGTTTATATGTTTATACCCGCAGCGGCGAGAAAAAAGCCGAACGCAGATCGGCCGGAACACCAATGGTACAAAAAGCCGTAACGCCAGTGCCTGTGCGCAAGCCGTTTAACGATTAACGGTTCATCAGGCGCCCACGGCGCAGGCTGTGCAGAACATAAATACCAGATGCGATCACGATCGCGCCGCCGATCAGCGTATTCAGATCGGGTTCGTGATGAAAAACGATCAACCCGATCAATACACCCCACAGCATCTGTGTATATTGCAGGGGCGCCACCTGCGAGACGGCATGCGATCGCGCGAAAACCAGGCTGATGCACATCGTGGCAATCGATGTGACAATACCGTACATCACCATGAGCGCGAAATCGGGGAGGGTCGGCACGATGAATTTACCGGGCAGCATGAACGCTGTTACGACAGTGATCGCCGTATGGAACCACAGGGCGAAATTGGTGACCGGCTCGTCCTTGCCGATCTGCCGGGCAATCAGCGCGCCGCTGGCGCCAAAAAACGGAATCAGCATGGCGATCAGATAGGCGAAGTTCAGATTGGCGAATGCGGGACCGACAATGATCAGTACACCGATGAAACCCAGGATGATGGCGCCCCATTCCTTGCCTGGAATTTTTTCCTTAAAAATAAGCACGGATAGTATGGCCACCCAGATGGGGTTCTGAAAGACGATTCCATAAAAATCGGCCAAAGGCAGATGCTTTAAAACATACAATACAATCAGTGTGTTCACGACCATGATGGCCGCGCGCAGCACATGCAGCTTCGGCTTTTCCGTGGCAAAGGCATGTTTCAGGCCGCGCATCCAAACAGCCATGGTGCCCATAATGGTGGCGCCGACAGCATTAACGGTAAAAATAATTTGTGCCTCGGAATACGTATCCAGCAGCCATTTGGCCGATGCATCGCCTATGGTGAACAAAAGATAGGCCACCAGGGCGATAACGACGGCGGCGACAGGAGATAAGATAGCTGGTTTGGTCATGGCATTCGGGCGGAAAAAATGGCAGAATCGATTGCCTATCAATACGCGATTTGTATGGCCAAACGAAGGCGGAAAATGAAAAGTCTGTACCGGTTTTTCCATTCGGATGCCAGCGGCGGGGTTGTCCTGATGCTGGCGGCGGTTCTTGCTATGGTCGTGGCCAACTCGCCGCTTTATCCGGCCTATCAGGCGGCACTGAAGCCATCGCTGTTCTGGATTAACGACCTGTTGATGGCTTTTTTCTTTCTTTTGGCGGGTCTTGAGATCAAACGCGAACTTAAGACAGGCGCCTTGTCCAGTCCATCCAGGGCGTTCCTGCCCGTGGCGGCGGCTGCCGGCGGCATGCTGGTCCCGGCCCTTATTTTCCTGGCGGTCAATCTGGATACGCCACGGTTTTATCACGGCTGGGCCATTCCGACTGCGACCGATATTGCCTTTGCTCTTGGCGCTTTGGCTCTGGTGTCCTCCCGTGTGCCGGTGGCCCTGAAAATCCTTCTGACCGCGATTGCGGTCATTGACGATCTTGGCGCCATTCTGGTGATTGCGGTCTTTTACACCGATCACCTGAATGTCATGGCACTGGGGCTGACAGCTTTGTTTAGTGCGGCGCTTTATGGTCTCAACCGGTTTAATGTCCGGTCCTATATGCCGTATTTTATGATCGGCACGGGTTTATGGACTGCCATGCTGTGGTCCGGCCTGCATCCGACCCTTGCGGGCGTTATTCTGGCCTTTGCCATTCCAACGCCGGATCTGAAGCGGCTACAGAATGTTATTCACCCTTATGTTGTTTTTGGAGTTTTACCCGTTTTCGGTTTTGCCAATGCCGGCGTATCGCTGGCCGGATTCGATTTTGGCGATCTGTTCCACCCGGTCACTTTGGGCATCGCACTGGGGTTGTTCATCGGCAAGCAGATTGGCATCTTTGGCACCATCTATGTTCTTGTAAAAATGCGCATTTGTGCCTTAAGCGACGGCCTGACCTGGCCGCAGGTTTATGGCATGAGCCTGCTTTGCGGCGTCGGTTTCACCATGGCCTTGTTTGTGGGTGGTCTGGCGTTTACCGGCGATACCATGGCGGCCTATGTCCGGGTGGGCGTTTTGGCGGGATCGCTGCTGTCAGCCGTCCTCGGCTGCACCGTATTATATAAAGTGTCGCATCCGCCGGCCCCGAAATGACCTTGCCTTAACCTTCGAATAACCAAACACTGTTAGGGTTCGGGTTTGAATGTTCTTTAGGAAGGTCTTCCATGTCGAATAAAACCCCCATCACGGTCGCGCATGGCGATGGCATCGGTCCGGAAATTATGGACGCGACTCTGCGTATTCTGGATGCCGCCGGCGCCAGACTGGAAATCCATACGATCGAGGTTGGACAAAAACTGTTCGAACGCGGGGTTATGACCGGCATCGAACAACATTCGATTGACCTGATCCGCCATACCGGCGTCTTGCTGAAAGCGCCGATCTTCACGCCGTCGGGCGGCGGTTACAAATCGCTGAATGTCACGATCCGCAAACTGATGTCGCTCTATGCCAATGTGCGCCCGTGCCAGTCGTATCATCCGTATATCGAGGCGCTGCATAAAAACATGGATCTGGTTGTAGTTCGTGAGAATGAAGAAGACCTGTATGCCGGTATCGAACATCGCCAGACACAGGAAGTCGCACAGGCCCTGAAACTGATTTCGCGCCCGGGCTGCGAGCGCATTATCCGCTACGCCTTCGAATATGCGCGCGCCAACGGCCGCAAAAAAGTGACGGCGATGGTCAAGGACAACATCATGAAAATGGTGGACGGCCTGTTTTACGAAGTCTTCGTCGATATTGCTAAGGATTATCCCGATATTCAGAACGACCGTTACATCATCGATATCGGCGCCGCGCGCATCGCCGCGCGCCCGCAGGATTTCGACGTAATCGTCACCGAAAATTTGTACGGCGATATCATTTCCGACATTGCGGCTGAAGTGACCGGTTCGGTCGGCCTTGGCATCTCCGCCAATATCGGGGAAGAATGCGCGATGTTCGAGGCGATGCATGGTACGGCCCCTGATATTGCCGGACGCGGGATTGCCAATCCGTCGGGTCTGCTGCTGGGGTCTATCATGATGCTGACCCATATCGGCCAGGGCAAAGTGGCCGAGACAGTGCACAATGCCTGGTTCAAAACCATCGAAGACGGGATTCACACCGGCGATATTTACCGCGACGGGACATCAAAACAAAAGGTCGGCACGGACGAATTCAGCAAGGCTGTGATTACGCGCCTGGGTAAAAAACCAACCGAGATGAAACCAGTGTCGTATCCGGATTCAAAAGGGGCCCTAAAAATCCCGGCCCTTAAATCCTATCCGGCCATGAAAAAAGACTGGATTGGTTTTGATGTGTTCGTCGAATCCAAAGACAAACCCGACGCACTGGCGGATAAAATCAACAAGCTTCTGGCCAAGGGCACGGCGATGCAGGTCCTGACCAACCGCGGCGTAAAGGTCTGGCCGAACGGTTCGCCCGGCACGTTCTGCACCGATCATTTCGGCGCGCGCATCAAGGTTGAGAAAGCGGATACGAAAGCTTTGACTGAATTGCTGACCGCCTTCGACAAAGGCGGCCTGTCGGTGGTGAAGGTTGAAAACCTGTATTCTTTGGACGGCAAAGACGGCTTTACGGCTGCAGCGGGATGATAAGGTTGTCAAAAACGGCTAGAAAAAGCCGCCTTTTATTCCAATTTATTCATATATGAATGGTTTTTATAAAATTATATTCATAAAAGAATAGAAAAATTGACTTTTTATTCGTATGTGAATATTCTTTAAGAATGGACGATAAAACCAAAACGCTGATCAAGCTTTTATCCTACAGGCGAATGCTTGCCGGGCTGACGACAGCTGAAATTGCGCGACGTACGGGCATTTCCCAGCCGACCGTCTATCGCATCCTGAGCGGCCAGTCACAGCATGTGCAACTGGATCATATCATCAAGATCGGGCGCCTGTTGGGATGTTCGCTGCAATGGGATGCGGTTTTGAGTGAAGAAGACCTGATCACTGCACAGGCCGACCGCAAAGCGGAAAAAGCCGTTCGAATGCTTCAGGGGACATCCGGACTGGAGGGGCAGGGTCTGTCTCCAAAAGAACTCGATCGCATCAGGAAAAAAACGAAGCGAAAAATTTTAAGCGGTTCGGACAGAAAGATCTGGCGTGAATGACAAACCGTCCCAATTGGACAGAGCCGGACGGCGCAAGCCCTCTGGATGATATTTCCGGTATTAAAATCACGCCGCTGCCGTCCACGCGCGACGAACTGGATGTATTCGAGGCAGAAAATATTCAAAAGGCGATCATTCGATATTTTATCGATGGCGGATGGCGGCGTTTTTCATTCGACATGCAGGATCTTCAAAAACTGCACCGTGAAATGTTCGGCGATGTGTGGGAATGGGCGGGCGCATGCCGTCGCCGTAATCTGAACATCGGCGTTGAATGGCAGGCCATTCCCGAAAGACTGGCGATCCTGTCGAAGGATATGCTGTTCTGGAAGGATAGCAAAATGCCGCCTGCCGAACAGGCGGCGCGGCTGCATCACGGGATGGTTTTCGTGCATCCGTTTCTCAATGGCAATGGCCGCTGGTCCCGGATGGTCACAAATATCTGGCTCTTGCAAAACAATCAGCCCGTAATTGAATGGCCCGCTGGCGTGGGCAAAACCAGCCCGATCCGGGGGGATTATCTGGCTGCCCTGAAACTGGCGGACAGCCTTGATTTTTCCGCGTTAATGGATCTTCATGCGCGGTATCAGGGTTAAGGCCTGGCCTTTGCGCTTTTCAATGTGTTGACGAGCAGGCAGGCAATGGTCATGGGGCCGACGCCGCCGGGGACCGGGGTGATGTAACCGGCAATTTCTTTGGCGGCGTCGAAATCGACATCGCCTTTTAATTTGCCATTATCCTGGCGGTTGATGCCGACATCGATGACGATGGCGCCGGGTTTGATCCAGTCTGCCTTGACCATTTCGGTACGGCCAACGGCAGCAACCAGAATATCGGTGTTGCGGCATACTTCGGCCAAATTCCTGGTTTTGGAATGCGCGGTGGTGACGGTGCAGTTTTCGGCAAGCAGCAATTGCGCCATCGGTTTGCCGAACAGTAGCGAGCGGCCTATGACGACCGCATTCAGTCCGGTGAGATCCTGTTTCACTGATTTAATCAGCAACAGCGATCCCTGCGGCGTACAGGGGACAAGCCCGTCAAGACCGGCGACCAGTTTGCCGACATTGGCGATCGTCAGGCCATCGACGTCTTTTTCCGGCGCAATACGCTGAATCAGCGGATCGGCATCCAGATGCGCGGGCAGGGGAAGCTGCAGCAAAATACCGTCAACATCATTGTCTTCATTCAGCGCATCGATCAGCAGGGCGATTTCGGAGGCCGCCGCCGTTTCCGGTAGGCGGTGTTCGATGGAATTGAGGCCTGCATCTGTCGTCGCCCTGATCTTGTTTTTAACATAGACCTCGGAGGCGGGGTTGTTGCCGACCAGAATCACGGCCAGGCCCGGCTTACGGCTCATGCCGGATGCATCCGCTGCCACTTTGGCACGGAGGCCTGCCGCAATTGCTTTGCCGTCTATGATCTGCGCCGTCATCTCATCAGTATCCCGGATGGCCGAAGAAAATCTGTACGATCAGCTGTTTGAGCAGCATGATCGCGAAAATGACAATAATCGGGGTAATATCGATCCCGCCAATGGGTGGGATGTAACGGCGAATGGGGGCCATCACCGGTTCGGTCAGTTTGTTCAGAAGCTCGACCAGACGGGCGGCCTGAGGGTTGGACAGGTTCAGGACGCCAAAAGCGACCAGCCAGCTGATAACCGCCTGAGCAATAACGATAAAAACGTATAATTGCAGCAGCCAGACAAGAACGATGCCAATCAATTCCATGAAGAAACCCCTTTAAAAATAAACCGAATTTTAGGAAAATTGCATGCATACTTATAAGGGTAAAAGAGGGGTTTGGAAAGCATGCTCGGATTGGAATTGGCCCTGGCGGGCCATTTATTGTGGCATGCCAGCGCCGACGGCAATGCAGGCAAGCCTTCCTGCCCGGTCCAGAAAAGCGCCCAGGTTGATGTGCGTTGGCGCTCGGAGCCCATAAAATACGATTTTAGCCGCAATACCGATAATTTGAATCACCGGGAAGTCGATACGGTCAATCCATACGGCACCCATGTCTCGACCGATGTCGGCGGTCTGATGACCGGCAATATCAAATACGAATCCAATATTCAGGTATCGTCCATCCGTTACCCGGTGGGTGATATTACCTGTCTGTGGATCGACAAGGTCATTATTGATGTCGTGATCGATCCTACGATCCTGATCGCAGCGGAACACCCGCAAGGCACATGCCAGCACGATGCCATCATGGAACATGAGTTCAAACACATTATGGCCGACCGCAACGTTGTAAAGGACCATGTGCAGGGATTGCGTACTGCCGCATCTGCCGCCGTCCAGAAAGTCGGTATGGTGGGACCGAAGCCTTCCATCATGGGCGATCACTTCAAGCAGAAAATGACCGAATATATTCAGGACGCGCTTAAAAAGCGGATGGATGAATTATACGCCGACCGCAAGAACCGGCAGATCGCCATCGACAATAAAAAAGAATATGACCGCGTCGACGCCGTCTGCAAAGGCAGGTCAGATAAATAAATAAAGTGCAATGGATATGGCGGCCAGTATAAAGGCAGCCGCCAGTGTTTTTTTATCCTGCAGTTTTGGCGCCAATATCCATGACAGGCACAATCCGCACAATATCGCGCATAGGATCAGGGTCAGCATCAGCGTCGAATCCTTCTTCGTCTTCCATGCTGGGACACAAGAAACATCAGGCCGCCAACGATCATGGCAATGACAGGCATCAACCAGAGCACGATCGTGCGGGCGGTTAAGGGCGGTTTTAAAAAAATAAAATCGCCGTAACGATTCTTCAGCGCCCGGCGGATTTCATCATCCGTTCTGCCGTCCCGGATCTGCTGCCGCACAAAAACACGCAGATCGTGGGCCATGTCGGCGCGGGATTCCTCGATCGATTCATTCTGGCAGACGACGCAGCGCAATTCCCGGCTTAAGGAAACGGCGCGCGCTTCCAGCGCGGGGTCGGCCAGTTTCTCGTCCGGATTCGTGACCGCCCAGGCCGGTGTCATGAGAATGAGCAGGCAGAACAGAATACGGATCATGGCAACACCGCGAATTGCAGGATGTCCGGCACGGATGCAAAAGGTCCCTGAAGGCGTCTGCGCACGATGCCCTTTTCATCGACAAGAAAACTTTCCGGCACACCTGTAATGCCAAGGTCGATCGCCTTTTTGCCGTCATCGTCATAAATAACATTTACATAGGGATTTCCGCCGCGTTGCAGGTAAGCGGCGATATTCGTCTGTTTGTCCTTATAGGCAACGCCGACAATTTTTATGCCTCTGGATTTCGCAATCAGCAGATAGGGATGCTCGACCTTGCACGGCGCGCACCAGCTGGCGAAAAAATTAACGATGGCGGGACCTTTTACAGCCATGCCGATATCGGGCAAAGGCCGGCCGATCAGCGGTGAATCCACACTGCCCGTGACGCGTGGGTTTTCGATGCGATACAGCAGCATGCCAGCCAAAACAATAAAGACGGCAAGAGGAATAATTCTCCAGAATGACAGGCGTGTCTTTGGTGCGGTCATCGTGCCTCCCTGAAGCTGCGGGCCAGCATCAGGATGCCGGCCAGAACGATCAGTGCAAACCCCGCCCATAACGCGGCGATAAACGGGTGAATTGTGGTCCGGACGACCCAGCTTTGCGGTCCGGATTTCTGGTCCTGTGTTCCCAGCGCGACATATAGATCATTCAGGGGTCTGAGGCGGATTGCCGCCTCTGTCGTATCGACTTCGGAGTCCGGATACCAGCGGCGCTGCGGATGCAGCGTATCATAGGGGCCGGCGGAATTGATTAAGGCGATCGAACTTTCGGCGGCGGTGTAATTGGGGCCTTCCACCTGGCGTACACCATCGAAACGCAGTGTATAACGGCCGATCTCGAATATATCGCCTGGTTTGACCACGCGGATGTCCTCGATTTTCCACAGCGATGCGCCGACCATGCCGATCACGGCAAGGCCCAGGCCAAAATGCCCGAGCACCAGCGCCGTCTGTTTTAACGACATTTTCGCGCGGATTTGTAGCGCGCTTGCCGCCATCAGCCAGATTGCCGCTGCCAATCCGGCGATACCGGCAGTATGTCTGGTGAAAACCAGGACCATGACCGCCAGCAATGTAATGCCTGCAATGCGCAGCAATTGTATTTTAAAGGTCCACCTTCCAGCGCGTTTCCAGGGCAGGAATGGGCCGACACCCATGAACACCAGCATGGGCAACGCCACGGGAATGACCGTCGCATTGAAGTAAGGCGCGCCCACCGATAACTGCGCCAGACCGAAGATGTCTATGATCAGGGGGTAAAGCGTACCCGTCAGAACAGTGGCAGTGATAGTGATCAACAGCAGGTTGTTGGCGATCAGCGAGGACTCGCGGCTGACTGGCGTGAACAGGCGCAACGTTTTGAGGGCAGGCGCGCGCCATGCATACAGCCCAAAGGCAGTGCCGCCGTAAATTGTCAGGAGCGCCAGAATAAAAACACCGCGCGCCGGATCGACAGCGAAGGCATGCACGGATGTCAGTACGCCCGACCGAACCAGAAATGTTCCCAGCAGCGACATGCAGAAGGTGATGACGGCCAGCAGAATGGTCCAGCGTTTCAGCGCGCCGCGCGTCTCAAGCACCAGGAGGGAATGGAGCAGGGCCGTACCGGTCAGCCATGGCAGCAGCGATGCGTTTTCCACCGGGTCCCAGTACCAGAATCCACCCCAGCCGAGTTCGTAATATGCCCAGTGGGACCCGAGCGCGATCCCGGCGGACAGGGTGAGCCATGCCAATGCGACAAATGGCTTTACCACCCGCGCCCATGCTGCATCGACATTGCCGGTGACCAGCGCCGCCGCCGCCAACGAAAATACCGACGAAAAACCGACATAGCCCAGATATAAAGTCGGCGGATGCAGCGCAAGACCCGGGTCCTGTAACACCGGATTAAGCGATTGTCCGTTATCAGGGACGATCGCGCTGCGCAGGAACGGGTTGGATGTGAATAATGCAAAGGCGATAAATCCAACCGAGAGAAAACCCTGCATTCCAAGCGCCCGGCGGCGCAGCAGATGGTCGCCGATCTGCGGGGCCGTGGCGATGATGCCGCCGAATACACACAGCATCAGAATCCATAGCAACATCGATCCTTCATGATTACCCCACACGCCGGCGATTTTATACAGTAACGGTTTGTCAGTATGGGAATTCAGAAACACGTTGATGACGCTGAAATCGGATGTCACATGCGCATACATCAAACCCAGGAACGAAGCACCGACCAGGCCAAACAGCGCCAGCGCGGCACGGTTGGTAACGACATCACCTGCGGGATCGTTGTTCAGACCGAAGAACATCTGCACACAGGCTGCGATCAGGGCCAGGACAAGCGCGTAATGGGCAAGTTCAACAATCATGGATTCTGCCGGCGGTCCATCGCCTTTTGCACGTCGGGCGGCATATATTTCTCATCATGCTTGGCCAGAATCTGCGTTGCATTGAAAATGCCTGCCGTTGCGTCATAGGTGCCGGTTGCGACAATGCCCTGACCCTCGCGGAACAGGTCGGGCAGGATACCGCGATAGGCGACATTCACCTCACCGGCAAAATCGGTGACGGTGAAGTAATGCATTTCACCGTGCTGACTATAGGTGCCTTGCCTGACCATGCCCCCCAGGCGGAATGGCTGGTGCGGGACATTGCCGTTAAGAATGTCGCTGGGTGTCTGGAAATAGGTGATTTTTCCCGACAGGCCGTACAGGGCGAACCCTGCGGCCAGCGACAGGCCCAGGACGATCACAATGATCGAAATCAGGCGGTTACGCGCACGGGGGCTCATCGAGGGCTCATTGCCTGTCCAGTGTCTTTTCACGCCTGCGCAGGCGTTCATAACGCCACAGCGCATGGGCCAGCAATGCGCCATATCCAAGGATGCCAAGGCCGTACGACCCCCAGACATTCATCGCATAGCCGCCCATTTTTGCGTAAGTATCGAAATCCATGTTCAGCGTATTCCTCCATTACGCAGTTTGCGCGCCAGTATCTCGCTGCGCATGCGCACGATGATCACAATCGCGGCATACAGCGTAAGCCCGATGGCCATCACGATCAGCGGACGGATCATCTGCGGTGCAATTGCCGGATTCATCAGGCGCTTGAAACTGGTGATCGAGCTTGGCTGGTGCAGCGTATTCCACCATTGGACCGAGTATTTGATGACCGGCAGGTTCACAAGGCCGATCACGGCCAGCCACGCGCCGGCAAGGCCGCCCTGTTCAGGCCGGTCGAACGCATCCATCAGCGCCATGATGCCGACATACAGGAACATCAGAACCAGAACGGATGTCAGGCGTGCATCCCACACCCACCAGGCACCCCACATCGGTTTGCCCCACAACATGCCGGTGACAAGGCACAGCGCGGTCGCCATGGCGCCCACGGGCAGGGCTGCGCGCATAAACAATTCCGCCAGCGTGTGTTTAAAGATGATAAAGATCATTGCGGCGATACCGATGGCAGCATAACTGGCCATCGCAACCCAGGCGCTTGGCACGTGCAGATACATGATGCGCACGGTTTCCGATTGCTGGTAATCCGGCGGCGACAACAGTAAAGCGTCCAGAAGCCCCAGCGACAGCAGAATGGTCGCAAGAATGCTCAAGACCGGCAAAATGGTTTTGGCCAGTTTTTCGAAACGCGCGGGATTGGCGAATTTGGTCAGCATTACGATCTCACCTTCATACGGACAATCCACGCGGATGCAAAGGGGGCAAGCGTTGCAAAAGCGGCAGAACAGGCCAGTAAAAACGAGAACCCCGTATGCGATGCAATCCCCATGCCCTGTATGGTTAAGGCGCCGGCGCCGAAAATCAGGCCGGGAAAGGCCAGGGGCAGAACAATCACCGCATAAAGGGCGAAACTGCGTCGTGCCTGCAGGACCAGCGCCGCCGCAATCAGGCCGATGGATGAAAAATACAGCGATCCGGCGGCAAGACCTGCGAACACATAAACCGGATCGTACATGTGCCGCGCATCCATGACATACAGGATACCAGGTGCGATGACCGCCAGCGGCAGACCGGTCGAAACCCAGTGGCTGGCGCCTTTAAGCGCCATCAATAAAGGCAACGGGCGGGGCGACAGGACTATGTCGTCCAGAAGACCTTCGTGTGCATCGCGGTTCAGAAGGTCGGGCAGTCCCAGCAGGGACGCCAGTAAAACCAGCACCCAGATCAGGCCGGGCAATACCTGTATCAACAGATTTGAATCCGAACCAATCGCCAGCACCGATGTGGTCAAGGCCAGGATGAAAAACATTGCCGATTGCGCGATCAATCCATCGCCCAGCCCCGCGCGCCGGGCCCAGCAGGCCAAAAGGTAAATCGTGCCGCTCATTTCGCACCCATCTGGATGCGCGCGGCATCTTTAGGCCATAAATCCGGCTGGTGCGTAGCGATGACCGCGGCGCCGCCCGCCGCGCGATGCGCGGCAAGAAGATCGAGGAGAATACTCAGGCCGTGCGCGTCCAGCCCGTCGCTGGGTTCATCCAGCAGCCACAGCGCGCGCGTATATAATGTCAGGCAGGATAATTTGACGCGCTGCCGCCAGCCGGTAGACAGGCGGTTCAGCGGCGTATCCATCCGGTCCTGAAGACCGAATGTATTGTAATCCGCGTGAAATGGTTCGTCCTGCAACGTGGTCTGCATCTTCAGATAATCGCGCACGGTCTGCGGACTGCCGGGTAATTCCTGTGCCGATATCCAGTGAAAGGGCGCGTTGGATTCGATCCGTGCATCGGCATCCAGCAAACCGGCAAGCGCGCGCAGGACGGATGTCTTGCCCGACCCGTTGGGCCCGACCAGCAATTTCACTTCGCCAGGACTGACCGTCAGCGACAGATCAGTGGTAATGACGTGATCGCCGCGCATGAACGCCGCAGAGTTGGTTTTTAATAAAGAGGTCATTTTTTCCAATGGGTTATACGGAAAAATCGCTTGACGGGCAAAGAATGAAAATACTTACATAATAAAAATGTTTTATAAAAAATAAGAACAGGGAAAAATGTCAACCAAGCTTTTGAATTACAATCCCTTTGGGGAGGAAGTCCATATGGGGCTTCATGACCGGTTTCGCGAACAATGGCTGGCCGCTTCCCGCGAGAAAGACAGCGACAAACGCCGCATCATCAAGGCGGACTGCCACCGTATTCTGGCTGCCATGCGGCATGTCCGCATGAAACAATACCGCACGACATACGATGTCGGCCGCAGGGCCCTGAGGATTATCATGTTCCGTGCCTACCGTCTGGGGGTGGAGGATATGATCCGGCCTTTGCCGGAGCCGGAGGTTTTCCGGACCCTTGAGCATGTGCGGGTGTTTTTTCAGGAAAAAAGCCGCGATGTGCGCTGGGCAGGAGAAAACAGTAAGGTCGTCCGTGCGCTTGTCCGGGAAAACGACCTGCGCCCGCGCCCGCGTGAAAGCGGCTATATCATGACGCTGAATAACATCCCGGGAATGCTAGAATTCGTACCTTTTAAGTCCTGATTCGAGCCTTAACGCTTCTTTATCTTTTTCCGGTGCATGGTATCCTTTCTTCGGAGGGGCGTTCGCCCGTCTGATTTTCGCTGTTTTCAAAGGATTTTTATTATGGCCCGCACCGGTCTCGATACGCTTCAAACCCGCCGCACACTGAGCATCAATGGCAAGGAATTCGATTATTTCTCGCTGCCTGCCGCCGCCGAAAGATTGGGCGATATCAGCCGCCTGCCGTTCTCGCTTAAGGTGCTGCTGGAAAACATGCTCCGTTTTGAAGACGGGCGTTCGGTATCCGTTGCGGATGTCGAGGCGTTCAAGGACTGGCAGAAAACATTGGGCAAGGCCGAACATGAAATTGCCTATCGCCCCGCCCGTGTTCTGATGCAGGATTTTACCGGCGTACCTGCCGTGGTCGATCTGGCCGCAATGCGCGAGGCCGTGGTGGCGCTGGGCAGCAAGGCCGAGAAGATCAACCCGCTGGTTCCCGTCGATCTGGTCATCGACCACTCGGTGATGGTGGATGAATTCGGAAACAAAACCGCGTTCCAGAAAAACGTGGACCTGGAATTCGAACGTAATGCCGAACGGTATAAATTCCTGAAATGGGGGCAAAAGGCCTTTCGCAATTTCCGTGTGGTGCCGCCCGGTACGGGCATCTGCCACCAGGTGAACCTGGAATATCTGGCGCAGACCATCTGGGCCGACGCGGATGAAAGCAACCCGGGCCGCACCGTGGCGTATCCCGATACGCTGGTCGGTACGGATTCGCATACCACCATGGTGAACGGGCTTGCCGTTCTGGGCTGGGGCGTGGGCGGGATCGAGGCCGAGGCCGCGATGCTTGGCCAGCCGGTTTCCATGCTGATCCCCGAAGTCATCGGTTTTAAATTGACCGGCAAGCCGCGCGAAGGCACGACGGCGACCGATCTGGTCCTGACCGTCACGCAGATGCTGCGTAAAAAAGGCGTCGTGAATAAATTCGTCGAATTTTACGGCGACGGCCTTGATCATATGTCGCTGGCCGACCGTGCGACGATTGCCAACATGGCGCCGGAATACGGCGCGACCTGCGGCTTCTTCCCGATCGATGAAGAAACCTGCCGCTATCTGGAATTTACCGGCCGCGATCCTGAACGTATTGCGCTGGTACGCGAATATGCCAAGGCTCAGGGCATGTGGCGCATGGCCGGGGCCGACGACCCGATCTTCACCGACACGCTGGAACTGGACATGGGCACCATCGAACCGTCGCTGGCCGGCCCGAAACGCCCGCAGGACCGTGTGCTGTTGTCGGAAGCAGCGGGTGAATTCAAAAAGCATCTGGAAACACTGAAAGGCAAAGTGCCTGAAGTTGCTGTTGCCGGAACCGGTTTTTCGATGAAGGACGGTCATGTGGCGATTGCCGCGATCACGTCCTGCACCAACACATCGAACCCCAGCGTCATGCTGGCGGCCGGTCTTGTGGCCAAAAAGGCCAACGCGCTTGGCATGAAGGTCAAGCCATGGGTTAAAACATCGCTGGCGCCGGGATCGCAGGTGGTTACCGATTATCTGGCCAAGGCCGGTGTGCAGTCCGATCTGGATGCGCTGGGCTTCAACCTTGTGGGGTATGGCTGCACGACCTGTATCGGTAACTCCGGTCCGTTGCCGGAACCGATTGCGAACGCTGTCACCGAAGGCGACCTCAACGTTGTGTCCGTCCTGTCGGGCAACCGCAACTTCGAAGGCCGCGTGAACCCGCATGTAAAATCCAACTATCTGGCATCGCCGCCATTATGCGTTGTTTATGCGCTGGCAGGCTCCATGTTGATCGATGTCACCAAAGACGCAATCGGCCAGGACCGCAACGGCAAGGATGTGTTTCTCAAGGACATCTGGCCCACGAACAAGGAAGTGCAAGATGCAGTCAATACGGCGGTTACGTCGGATATGTTCAAATCCCGTTATTCCGCCGTGTTTCTGGGAACCAAGGAATGGCAGGCCATTTCCGGCGCGGACGGCCAGACCTATCACTGGGATGCGGTTTCGACGTATGTCGCCAACCCGCCGTATTTCGTGGGTATGCCGAAATCGGTATCGGGCAATGTATCCGATGTCATGGGCGCGCGCGTGATGGCGGTGTTTGGGGATTCAATTACCACCGACCACATTTCGCCCGCCGGCTCGATCAAGAAAGACGGCCCTGCCGGCCAATATCTGATCGGTCACGGTGTCCAGCCCATCGATTTCAACAGCTACGGTGCGCGCCGCGGCCACCACGAAGTGATGATGCGCGGCACATTCGCCAATATCCGCATCAAAAATGAACTGGTGCCGGGGACTGAGGGCGGTATCACCAAATACGCGCCGACCGGCGAAGTGATGCCGATTTACGATGCCGCCATGAAATACAAAAAAGACGGCACACCGCTGATTGTCGTGGCCGGCAAGGAATACGGCACGGGGTCGTCT
>Ga0206107_1000463_pt1 | contig 16882 bp, 11 predicted proteins | sample 2B0metagenome_FD_148652 | JGI IMG/M metagenome (GOLD analysis project Ga0206107, IMG submission 148652) | Enriched microbial communities from leaf-cutter ant dump, University of Wisconsin, Madison, United States - 2B0 | ecosystem: Environmental > Terrestrial > Nest > Insects nest > Nest dump...
TGCCTATAATGCCTTTGTAAAAGGACCGGATGCATCATCCGCATCCGGTGTTGCCGGCGGGTTGATTGGCGGGTCGTTTGCGGGCCTGACCGATCAGAATGGCGCAGTGGTGGACGATGCACGGTTTGCCGGGAAGGCGCAGCTGGTATTTTTCGGCTTCACGCACTGCCCGTCCATTTGTCCCACGGAACTGCAAAAAATGACCCTGCTGCTCAAGGATCTGGATATGGATCAAAAGGCCAAAATCGCGCCGATTTTTGTCAGCGTCGATCCGGAACGCGATACGCCCCCGGTGCTTAAGGATTATCTACGCATGTTCGATCCGTCCATCACGGGCCTGACCGGCACGCCGGACCAGATTGCCAAAATAAAGGCCGACTGGAAAGTCTATTCCGCCAAAGTCCCGCAGGAGGGCTCGGATGATTATACCGTCGACCATTCCGCCTATACCTATTTCCGTGGGCCTGATGGGGCCCTGATCGCCCTGTTTTCCGGGCAGGACGGGCCGGATGTCATGGCCCGGGCCGTTGAGAATTACCTGGATTAACCGTCATCCTTCACCCTCCTGCCAAGGCGGGCCCCTCCCTCTCCCTTTGGTAGAGGGCTTAGATTCAAACGGTCCCGGTCCCTGTAAACAAGTTTTGCCAAAAACCGGTTTTTTTAGGTATAATGATTAGAAATATAAGAAAACTAAGGTGTGACGGGGCTTTTTAAAAGCATGACCATTCTCCGCCGGGTCCGGCAATCCATCTTTATTGGCGTTTTCGCGCTTGGTTTTGGCGGGGGTCCTGTTTCCGCGCAGATGATCCCGGATCTGGGGGGGTTCCCGGTTTCTGACACCATTCTTAGTCAAAATTTATATAACTCGCTTCTTGGGTCGTTCGCTGGCGGTGTTGGCGTTCCTGTCCAGATTGGCACGACCAAAGAAAATGTCCCCATCTATTCGCCAACTTTCGGCAGTTTGCCAGCCTATAACAGCCTAACCGGCTATTTTGAAAAGGTCTGGTGGCCACGTTTTGTGGCCTCAATTCAGCTGCAAACCAAGCAGCTTTCCGAAACCATGGCTTTGGGTATGGCCTCTAATATGCGTGGCGGCACTGCGGGAGATTTTAATGCTTACCGCCTTGCCAATGGTGTCGAAGCTGCGCGTCTGGCGAATGACTATGCCGGCCGCGAGGTTGCGCTATGCGACAACATGTCGATGGGTCAGTCGGATACGGCCATGGACATCATTGCCCGCGCCATGACGGTACAATCCGATCAAATGGCTGTCATGAAAGCGGCTGGTGATCCAGCCGCCCCTGGACCAGTTTCTGCAAATGGCCCCACGCAATACGCACTGGAAATGGTCAAGGAAACCAATGCGCAGGGCACCTGCTTTAAAAACGGCAATGCCGGCGGTAATGATAAATGGTGTACGAATGGTAAATCCAATCTTGCACCGCCTATGGGCTATCATGTGATGGCAACTACTATTCTGGGGCAAACAGCCTTCGTCGGTGATAAGGATAAGCCTAACAATCTCCAGTATGCAGCGATGTTCCTGAATCGCCTGTTCCCTTCGGTATTTTCGCCAGTACGCAAAGATTTGCTGAATCCATTATCGGCCGAGGCTGCGGAGGTTTTGCTGCAGCAGGATGCCTATAATGCAGGTTTGAGTGTATTCCAGTATCCTTATCGCAAGCTCGTTTCTGAGAATATGCCGCAGTCAGGTTCAGTCTCTCGTAAATATCTGGAAGAGGCCCTGAAGCGTGGTGGGGTTACGGACACAAAACTGATCGAGGAATATCTTGGCAAAGGCGGGACAACCAAAGCAGGCGCTGACCGTGTCCAATTCCTGGATTTTTATCGCGATCCCAGAACCAAATCTGAAAAACTGACGAGCAGCTACTCAAATATGGCAGCCACGATTGCCATTACCAATATGCAGGCTGTCACTCTCCTGTATGAAATCCGGGAGGAGATGAAGACCAATAACGCCTTATTGGGCGCCCTGGGCAGCATGCTGACCCGCGATCAGTATAAAGATCTCCAGGCGACGACCCGGAACATCTCGGCCAAGTAAAAATCCCTGCTTTTTAGCCTGAAAATGCCATATCTGGCATGGTCTTTGCACTTGTGGATTCTTGTATAACAAGAGTCTGATTTTAAAGGGTTTTTAGACCATGGCCGTGAATCCGCTCAATATCGCCCTGTCGGGTCTGCGCGTGGCGCAGGCGCAAATCAGCGTGACCTCCAACAACATCGCCAACGTCTCAACCGATGGCTATACGCGTAAGACGTTACAACAATACACGACGGTTCTGGACGGCGTTGGCAGTGGCGTGCAGTTGGGGCAGGTCGAGCGCCGGATCGATGAAATCCTTCTGCGTGATTATCGCTCGCAGGTCAGTAAAACGACGGCCCTGTCCACCCGCCAGTCGTATCTGGACCAGATTCAGGATCTGCATGGCGCGCCGGATGCGGAAGTTTCCATCTCGGCCAATATCAACAAACTTTTCGACGCATTTTCGCAATTGTCCAATACACCGGAAAATTCTTTTGCCCTGCGCAATGTGTATGACAAGGCAAGCCAGCTGGCCAAACAATTCAACGCGTTTTCCGACCGCATCACCGAAATGCGCAACAACACGCAATCGGAAATGCGCCAAAGCGTCGACCAGATCAACGCGCTGACCAAACAGATCTCGGAGCTGAACTCGGCCATCGCGCGTAATTTCTCACTGGGCAAGACATCGCCGGATCTTGAGGACCAGCGTGATGTTGCTGTCCGCGAGCTTTCAAAGGAAATTGACGTCAGTTATTACGTCGATCAGGCGGGCGCATTGGTGGTCATGACCAAGAACGGCCAGCTTCTGGCAGATCAGGAACAGACCCTTATGTATTTCAGTTCCACCCCTGTGGGGCCCGGCAACTATTATCCGGTTTCCGCATCTGCGATACGCCTCGGCAATTCGCTTACCGGCACGGATATCACCTCGGATGCGCAATTGGGCGGACGTCTGGGTGCGCTGGTGGATCTGCGCGACAACACGCTGCCGGTCTATCAGGCCCAGATCGACGAGACGGCACACAAAATGGCAATGCGTTTCGATTCACAGGGCTTGCGCCTGTTCAGCAGTGCCGACGGCACGATCCCGGCGAATACGCCAACGGCCTATACCGGTTTTGCCGCGGGCATTCAGGTCAACCCGGCCATTACGGCAGACCAGACATTGATTCGTAAGGGTACCGCCACCGGCTCTACCGTACAGGACGGGTCGAACGAAATCCTGCGCAAGGTTATTCAATTTGCTTTTGGCACCACGCAATACGAACAATTGGCCGGCACGGCCAATATTTCAGCGGCCCTGCCGACATTGTTTACAACCCTGGGTATTGCCGCGCAGGCAACATTGCGCGGTGAGGCTGATATTCAGGCGCTGGGATCGCTTGATTCCAGCCCGTACATCAATCCGCCAACCAACGCCACATTCACCATCCAGGTGGGTGTCGGCGCTCCTGCGACCATTACGATCGCTGGCGGTCACACGGCTTCGGATCTTGTGAGCTCCATTAATACGGCGTTCCCTGGCATGGCATCGCTTGGCCCGGGCGGCCAGCTGGTTTTAACAGCGACCGATTCCATCACTATTGATTCGGCCGGCGCAAATCCGATTGGTTCACTGGGGCTTCAGGAACTGGGCCTGACGGCGGGAACGACACCTGCTGAAAACCCTTCTTTCGAAATTGGCGTCGGCAATGATGAACGTACGAAAATCGAAATTTTGCCGACGGATACGGGCGCCAGCCTGGTTAGCAAGCTCAATCTCAATGTACCGGGTATTACCGCCAGCATTGTCATGCCTGCGGGTACATTGCTCATCGTACCAACCAACGGCGGCGATATCACTGCGCTGGATGGGCTTGGCACACCTTTGGCCGAACTGGGCGTCACGGAAACCAACATCGCTCATGCCGCTTTTAATGTCACAAACCTGGGGCCTGCCGGCGCATTGAACGGCCGTATCCAGAACGGCACGACAATCATCGACTACGCCACGCAAATGGTCGGTATCCAATCGCAGGATTCACAAAATATCGACCTATCGTTCAAAACCGAGGAAAATTATCGCGCCACGCTCGAGCGTGAATATATGGATACGACGGGGGTCAATCTCGACGAGGAAATGTCGAACCTGATCGCAATCCAGACGGCCTATACGGCATCCGCGCGCGCAATGTCGACTGTCCAGTCATTGTTGCAGGAACTAATGGATACATTCCGCTAAGAAGGTAGGTAACGAACATGCCCAATAGTATTTCAACCTTAGGCCAGCAATTAAGCCTGGTGAACCGCGTCAAAAGCATGCAGATGCAAATGTCGCAGTATCAGCAGCAGATATCAACCGGTGTGAAATATCAAAATTTCAAGGAGTACGGCGCCGATGCGATGCGTATTCAGCGATATCGTGCCGACCTCGTGGATCTGAAGGGATTCATGTATAATATCGATATTGCCTCGATCAATATCGAGCAGATGGACGCGGCCATCCAGGAAACCATCGAACAGGCAGGCAATGTTTTAAGCGCGATCAACACGCAATTGTCCCAAGGCAGCGATTACGATCTGGACAGTATCAAGAATGCTGCAAAAACGGCATTGCAACTGGTGCAGGCCAACATGAATTCCAAAATCGGCGACCGGTATCTTTTTGCCGGTACCGATGTCAGCAACCAGCCTTACACCGGTGCGGCAATTGCGACCACCAACCTGCAGGCGCGCATCAGCGACTGGCTGGACGGTACGACCACGACGGAAAATCTTATGCCTGGTATCAAGGGCATGACGGACAGCCAGCTTGGCTATTCAGGCACGTTATCATCGGCAAAGCGTGTTTATGCAAACGCGGATGTTGGATTCGAGGTTGATTATACGGTTTTTGCCAATGACGAAGGATTTAAGAAAGTCGTGGCAGGCCTGAATGCCCTTGCGAACATGGAAGAGCCTGTGGACGGCGTCGATGCGCCGACCAAGGCCCAGTTTCATGAAGTGATCGATGCGCTTTATAAGTATGTTCAGGAAGGCGTGGAAGGTCTGCGCAGCGCGGCTTCCCAGATCTCTTCTGCATCGGGAACGCTCGGCACGGTCAAAAAGAACCATGAAAACGACCAGCAGTCTGCTTTGAAGCTGCTGGAAAAAACGGAAGGTACCGATGTGACCGAGGCGGCAATTCGTTTTCAGGCCCTGCAGAATCAGCTGGACGCATCCTATCGCGTGACCGCGATCATGAGTCAGCTCACCCTGTCGAACTACGTAAACTTCGGTTGATTTAAAACAGGCCGGACGGGCCAAGTGCAGGCGCATCGGAACTGGAATCGCTGGCCATTGCCGGCGGTTCGTTTACCGGCGGTGTAGCAGATGCCTGGGGAACGTTGGTGATATCGATTTCAGTGTTGCCAGGCGCGGCCCCCTGGGCGTCCAGGGCCGAAATAACAGGCGGCATGTCGGATTCCTCGCTGACCGGTGTAACAGAACTGGGCCTTGCCGCCACGGCAGGCGCGGGACCTGTCGCTGTCGTTGCCGATGTGTCCGAATCCTGCGGTGCCGGCCGCAATGCGATCCGGTCGCCGTCTATGATCACGGTGATGCCGTGCGTATCGATACCGGACACCAGCGTGCCGTCTGCAAGGCGCGTTCCCTTACGCACCGTTGCACGATAACCCGGCATACGCTGGCCGGTGATAATACCCGTGCAATTGCCGGCAACGCAGGTAACATCATTCCACTGGTATCGGGTTGCACGTTCCAGCGCGGCTGCCCGGGCTTTGGCTTCGGCCAGACGGCGTTCCTGTTCTTCTTTCATCTTGCGGGCCCGTTCGCGCGCCTGCGGATCGTCGGAGGATACAGACGGCATACCGGACGCTCTTGACTGCAATTCGCTGTAATGCGCCTTACGCTGGCTGACCAAGGGTTGGTATAAATCCGGATAATGCCGTATGCATGGGGCATTAGGCGGCAATTGCTTGCATAAACCAACGGACGGAGCGGGCTCTTCGAACGGGAGGCCCATTGCCTTGAAAGAATCGCTGATTTTCAGGATTTCTGCCTGACGCTCCGCCATTTTTTCCAGCAGACTGATCTGGTAATTCAGCAGCATGGCATCCGCCAGATAAGGATTATCGATGATGTTAAAGGATTCATCGAAATCAACCGTAAGATCGGCAGTATCGGTTATATTTTGTCCCCGCGCATCCAGAACCTGCAATCGGGGCCCGTCCTGGGCGGTCGCATCGTGCAAGACGGGCAGGATTGCGGCCATGCAGGTAAGGCTGGCAAAAAAGGCAAAGCGGATGAGCGGGCGCATCATGATTCTCCAACGAATATTGTAAACCCGCGCAGGCAAAGCTTCAATGCAGATTTGGGCCGAAAAGCAGACGTTCAGGCATGGATCAGGGTGCAGCCTGGCATCCGTCTTCACAGGTCTTGAACTCGTCTATATTCAGTTTTTTGACCTGGACGATTGGCACAGTGATAGTTCTTTTTGTTGTTGAGTCGGTGTTTTCGCCATACCGGAATTCACCGACCTTCTTGATGAACGTTATGCCTGCCTTGCCATCGACGACGGTGACATCGGTATTTTTCAGGGTGCCGACGTTCAGCGTCTGGCCGGCTGAAGTGGACATAGAATCAGCATTGATGGTTGTTGCGGAAACCGTGGCGCTTTCGGCTGCCAAACCATGGGCCGTAAGAACGCCACCAGACATTGCCAGACTTTTTGTCGTGATTTTTGTCATTTTTCCTGACGTTGCGGTCACCCCCTGGTTGAATATACCGTCACCATCAACAGTGATGGCGTCGTTGTTACTCTTGTCACCGTCAGCAATAAACAGGCCTTTTGCCCCCAGTTTATCGCGCAGTTTGCCAGCGGTGTCATCAGAATCCATGGCATTGCGTACTTCCATGGCCCCGACCCTGGATGAGTCTGCGACCAGCGCGCTTCCGTTTACAGTGACGCGCCGGTCAGCGCCGGTGATGGATGCGGCACCTTTCACAATAACACTGCCCTGAACACACAGGACCTTGTCCTGGCATTCCGAACCCAGATTGTCCGCATCTGCCGCGGACAGGTCTGTGCCGCCAATCTCTACGTCATCCGCGCCGATAATATCGTTGCCACCCATGTTCAGCGGGCCATACATTGTATTGAGGGCATAGGTCGACGTATCGGGATCGGGGGTGCGGTACAGGTAATCCGACGTAATATCCGCCCGGTTCAGATAATCGTAATAGGCCAGGTATGTGCCCTGTGTGGTGGCATTCGAAATTGATGTCAAAAGCCCGCCATACCAGGCGGTCGCCTGTAAACGTGAGGTATTGTTCAGCCGCTGCCGCCAGTTGCGGTATGCGCCAAACATATAGGCATTGGCGACGGAGCCGTAACCTGCCTGGAAATTGCCGGCTGTAATATGCCCGATATAACCCCCGTTCATCCCCCCCTCATTAGCAGCTTTTTGGGCGATATTGGTATCGACGGGCCGGCTTGTCACAACGAAAATTTCCAGGGCCCGCTCGTCATCCTCATTGGCGGGATTATCGGCAATGCGCAGAAGGACGCGTACGTCACTGCGTAACGGCGATGTCGCCTTGAAATTGGCATCAAGTTTTCTGGATGGTTGCACGTTCAATGTTTTAAGCGTCCCGTTATTATACGTGATGGCCTGAACGGCCAGCATATCGGTGACGGCCATTTCATAACCGCCACCGGTGCCCTCGTTATCAAGGGTCGCTTCGTAGAAGGCATGAAAAACCGTTGGTTCCGACAGCATGGTTTTCACGGCGGTCATCACACTCATCATATACCGGTTCATGGTCCGCGCATGTTCGCGTTCCGAATAGGTTTGCATCAGCGATACAATGCCCATCATGATAGATCCAAACAGGACCATGGACAGCATCAGTTCGAGCAGCGTGAAACCCCTGCGCGATACGCCCTTTATGATAAAAGCCCGCTTCATAGGTAGCACTTCGGCGGCGTTTTATAGCCGTTCCCCTGACGTATATACTCACATGTCCCCAGATGTTTTTTGTCAGTATCGCGCGTATGTGTGCATTTATAACCTGGCGTAGCTGCAGGCAAAGCACTGCAGTTCACATTGACGTTTTCACCCGCCGAATTTTTCCAGACGGAGGAACCCGTCGGCTCGCAATAAGTATAGGACCCGGACTTATTACAAACGATCGTGCGGTAATTCGAACCGTTGTGATAGTCTTTATAACTTGCGCCTGCGCCGCTACCGTAATTGTCAATGTTCAGCGTGTCGGTCACAATCATGTTTTTGGCGACCAGATTGTCTGTTTCAATATTTAAAACTTCCATGTCTTTGGTCTTGAATGTATGGCCGCTGCCAGGCTCGACTGTCACTGCGATCATGGCGCCTTGGACATCAACAACATTTTTGTCGGAATCCACTTTTTGGCCATCCAGATTCAATGTAGACGCCTGCAGGGTCTTGATCTTAGCACGGGCACCCCCCAACAGGTCCGTTTCCGGTGTGACGGCCATTTCATTCACCGTCATATTGTTGCCTTTAACCGTTCCAAAGGTCGACGTACCGTTCGCTACGGTTTTTGACATGTCTTTGTCATCGTCATTATCGGCGATTTTGGCCTCATTGGTAATCAGGCTGCCGTCGGCTTTAAGTTTATTTGTGATGACCATGCTGGCATCACCGTTTTTGCTGATGACCTGTAATTCACCGCCCAGAAGATCGTTTGATGTCATTGTGCTTGGGCCGCAATTGCCGCCTGTCAATGTACGGTTCCAGTCACCATTCTTATCACCAGGGCGGCTCCAGTCATCATCCTTAGCATCAGTGACTTCACATCCTGAAAACCCTGGTTTTACTTTCATATTGACGCGTACGGCGCCCTGCTGGTCATTCTTCTCGCTTTCGATATACAATGCCTGATCGACGGTCAGGGCCTGGGATGTCTCGCTGGCGGAGCCCTGTGCGATGCCGCGGAAAGCCGCGCTACCGTTCACAATGACCTTGTCCGCCGTCATGGTTCCGACATCGCGGATCGGGTTTTTATTCATGCGCAGGTCGGCCGCCATGCGGTTGAGCTGCGGTTGTCCTGCAACACTGACGCGGTAAAGATAATCGGGATTGGCTTCGATTTTTTCGCCGCTTACAATGTTGAATGCTGCGATATAGCCACCCGACCCATTGGGTGTGGCTGCATAACCCGGCAGCGGCGTAAGAGATGGATCCACCGACCATCCTTTAAAAAAACTGGAAATTTTGTTGGGCAAATTGTTATCGGGTGTCACGATCTGGCTGTAAAGCCCCATCTGCGGACCGCCGGCGCGAACGGCATCCAGCATACGGTCGTTGGGAATCCTGATCGTTCCGCTGGACGGATTGGTGGAAACGACCAGGACATCGATCACGTAATAGGGCACGATGTTTCGCGACCGTTTGTAAACGACCATGTCCTGTTTTAAGGCGTTCCTGGCGGTATAACCGCTGGGTAGGAAATTCGTATCCTTGATATCGGATACGTTGATTTTGACGAATTGGTTAAGCGATGTTTTTTTCAGCGTTTCGAAATTGGTGAAAACATAATCGCTGGCGGCCTGCTGCAGACGCAGGACATCAACCGCCAGTTGCCGGTTAACTGCGCGTTTGAGCCACTGATCCGATATGGTAAAAACACCCACCACGATCATCGCGATCAGGCTGATGGCCATCAGCATTTCCAGAAGGCTAAAGCCTTTATGGGTCTTTCTGATCATCATGACGGTGGCAGCGAGACAGAGGGTGGGTGATAGCCGCGTTTCGGGCAGGCATTCACGACATCGGACGAACCCGGCGCGCAGCGCGCAGCGCCGGTGCCGTCCTTGTTGATGACTTCGATCTGGTTCATTTTGTCGCCGTTATAGTCTGTGGTCGTACCGGCGATGATATTGGTTTGATAAGAAGGCGCGCCGGATGGTTTGTCGATCGTTGTCAGTGTGTCGGTAACAACCACCTTGTCCGCTGTCTTAAGAGTCCCGATCGATGCATGATAGGTGGAACCGGGTACCAGCGTATTGTTTTGAATCCGGGTTTTCCACCCGCCGACATCGAGCGTGCCGATCTGCGCCGCCCCGCTAACCTCGAGTTTTTTGCCCTCGCGGACGGCAACGCCGGTAGAGGGCGTGGATAGTTTGCTTGCCTCAAGTGTTTTCGTGATCAGCTCGCCACCTGTACCAACTGTCAGTATTCCTTCCAGTGTAACATTTGAGGATGCGTTCAGGCTGGCCGTATTGGTACCGGCGTCATTCAGCGCCTCAAATTCTTTTGTTGTCAGGCTTGTTGCAATCAGATTCTTGGCCTCGGTAGAGTTGGCGGTCACATCGGCCTTGCCATTGGTCTTCTGTGAATACACATAAACGTTACGTTCGACGACGACCGTGCCGTTGGGTACGTCAAAACGCCGGGATGGTGCTGCACCGGAGGCATAACTGCGGTCGTAGATGCGCAGGTCGCTGCCAAGCTCGACATCACCGGCGATCTGCAGGGCTTCGTCCCGGTTATCCGCACCTGCCAGGCCTGCGCTTGCCTCCTCTAGAAGGCCGTCCATGCGCGTATCGGCGAGGTTTGCCAGTTGGGTTGTGTTCTGTGGTGCCGCAATCACGCGCTGCAACGCCATGTTAGCCACACCCAGAACGTTGAAACGCTTATCCCTCGAAGCTGTTGTGCCGCTTACCCCATCCGGTTCGACATCGCATACACCGCTGTCTGTATCGTATTTTGGATTGCCGGCAGAATCGGTTGTTGTGATTTCAAGATGAGCTGCTGTAGCACAGTTGCCGGTACCGACCGGAGTGCCCATTTGCAGGTCGGTCAGCATGGTGGCAAAACCTGGATTTTCAGGTTGCGGGTAACGCATGACGGCACGCAAATCCGGCTGGATGGTTTTCCACGCGGGCACCATGATGGCACCGGCCTGCAATGTGTATGTACCGGGTCCCGATATCACGTCCATCAGCGCATCGAATTCGGCATTTGTCAGGCATCCGGTATCCCATAAACCCGAGGCATTATTTGGGCTTGTATCTCTGCTGCATGGTGCGGATTTATTCGTGGCTCCTTCAAAACGCGGTGCCGTGATGCTTAGACCCTGTTTGCGCGCCACTTCGACTGCGACCTGCATCAAAAGCGGCGTACTTTTGCTGCTCTTGTCGATATAGATGAAAGCGGTTGGAACGGTATCCGGCTGAACCGTGCCCATCTTCCAGTTGGTCAGGACAACATAGATTTTCTGGCCAAGGGCCGTTGTGCCGTTACTGCGGCCGAAATTTTGCGGCAGGAACCCCGCATCTTTCAGAAGTTGCAGCGGGATCGTCTGTGCACTGACCAGCACGTTGCTAAGCTCGTTATTGACCGTTAGTGCGGGCAGGGGATTGCCGGTGTAACCAACGACCAGGCTACGCAGATTCGTATTTTTGGCCATCAGATTGCGGGTGAACAGGCGCGCAGCCTTGGCAATCTGCAGCATCTCGGCGCCGGTCACCCGCGCCTCGTTCTGACGGATTTCATAGCTGTTGAAGGTGGCAATGGCAGCCAGGGCACCGGCGAATACGGTGACGAAGATCAGCGCAAGCATAAGGGAAAAACCCCGCTGGGCCCGCCTTTTAAAGGCGTAACCCAGGCGGGTTGAGCGTGTCAGTATCTCAAGCCCCTGCAGTGTCATGACAAATTTATGATAAATTATCGGGATTAATATTCTGTAAATGGCGAGGACCTGCCGCGATTCGTGGGCAGGCCCGGAAATTATACCATTTTCTGCCTATGCGCGCATGAAAAAAGGCCCCTTTTGACAGGGGCCTTTGATCAAAAAATTAACCGGGAATTAACGGAATTCCCAGGTCATCGTGTTCGCATTCGTGGACGAGCAACGGCCGGTCGCCGTCAAATTGGCAACCGTAGCGTTATTAGTCAATACTGCTGCAGAGTTAACGGTCAGGCCTACGAAATCGGAGGCTGTATCCGTACTGAATTGCGGGCCCATTTTAACACAGGCTGCGGTCGGAACGCTTTTAAATGTGATTTTGAAGGTCGAGAAAGGCGAAGCGCCTACGACAATGTTCGTATCGCCATTGAAGGCGTTACGAATAATACCCGTGCCCTGGACAGGCATGTCAGCCGGGAGCATTTTCATGTTGCTCATCGTGGCAACCATATCGGCACCTGCGGTGGAGCCATACGTAGACTCACCCTGATAAGCCGTCTGCACCTGTTGTTTCAGGGTTTGCAGCTGGCGCGAACCCTGGGTAGCCGAGTTACCCTCGGTCACAAGGCGGTAAGCGCTAAGACCGGCCAGAATAAGAACGGCGCCAACGCCAACGACCAGCAGTAATTCCAGCAGCGAGAAACCGCGTACCGTATGTTTCATATTGTTCATAAATAATCTCCCGTAACGAATGAAGGGCGCGGATGAAGACAACCCCCATGCCATACCCGTTAAAATCCATTCTATTCTGATATGTTTTAACAAGGTGTCAATGCAGCAAATGCGTCATGACTGCCATCCCATGACAAAACAAAACTATTTTTAAGCCAGGAAATAACTAAAAATCAGTAACTTAGCTTATCCCTGCTGCGCCTGGATCTGCTGGAACACGGAATAGAACGATGTAATCAGCATCCCGATCACGACGGTGATCATGATCAGAATGGCAAAGTTCACGATTTTCATCGCAATATTGATCCGTTCCACCAGCCCGTCGACCCAGGTCCGCGTGATGCGGATAAGGTTCTGGTCGAATCCGCGCAATCGCGCATAAATCTGCAGATCGCCGATTATTTCAGCATCCGGAAATTCGAATCCGGCATTGTATAATGCGTCGCCCAGGTTCTCGCCCGATCCTATATAACGCTGAATGCCTTTGATGCGCTCTTTGAGATAAGGGTCCGATTGCTTGGAAATACGGTTCAGCGACCCTTCGTCGATTTTGACCCCGGCGCTCATCAGAGAAGCAATGGATAAGAGAAAGGCCGATCCCTGCCACATTTTATAAATACTCCAGGGCACCCACCGGTCAAAATAAATACGCACGGGACCAAGCCAGCGAGGCAGGGACCAGATAATGATGGCAATGATGATAGCGACCGCCGCTGCAATGATCAGGCCCTGATCGCGAATGAACTGGCAGATCATGGCGACCGTGTGCGATACGCCTACCCATTGATCGACGGGAATGATCTGCTCGAAGGTCGGAATCACCTTGTATGCCGACAGGGTCAGTGCCGCAATCAGCATCGCCAGAAGCACGGCGGGATAGGCACCGGCTGCAATCACGGCTTTTTTCACCTTGCCCGCGTTTTCAATCGATTCGGTGGCATTCTGCAGCGCGCGCACCAGCTTCCCCGAATTGGCGCCAACCTCCAGCAGAATGGCTTCGGAACTGGGCACATAAGGCGCAAGGCACTGGCCGAAGTTTTTACCCTCGGCCACATCGTTACGCCATTTAGCGTACAGAACGGGTAGCGAAGACCGTTTTTTACGGGCCGCGATTTTCTGAATTTGCGCCAGTGCCACGTCCAGCGAGACGCCGTTTTCCAGCAACTGGGTCAGTTTGATGTAGAAGCGCTGGCGCTGGTTTCCGTTAAATTCAAATTTAACGGAAAGTTCGAACATCGGGTCTTTTTTCTTTTTGGCCATCGATGTCACCTACCGGCTGACATCGCCGCCTGCGCCACCGCGCTTGGGCAGCAGGATGGGGCCGCAAATGCGCTCGGCATCGGTCGGGTCGATTTCGCCGGCGCGCAGACGATCGACCATATGTTCCATCATGTTGCGGCCATTCAGGTGCGTCAGCCAGTATTGTTCGGCATCCTGCTTGCGGTCTTTTTTCACCATATCCATGAAATTGTGGTCGGGAATGATAATCTCGGCCACCACAGTCCGGCTGGCATAACCGGTACCGCCACATTTCGGGCAACCCTGCGGGTTCGTCTTGCGTAAACGCTCAAGTGGAATCTGCGCCGCTTCCAGACGTGAAATCAGATTGTAATTAAGCTCCGTATCCGGAATTGGCAAACAGCAGGAACGGCAAAGCTTGCGCGCCAGGCGCTGCGAAATCATACCTGTCATCAGGCTTGGGTCGCATAGCTTGTATTCCTCGACATGCAAGTCGCGCAGACGGAAAGGAATCGTGATTGCATCGTTGGAGTGCAGCGATGTCCACACCTGGTGGCCGGTCATGGCCGCCTCGAAGGCAAGACCCGCCGACGCTTCGTCACGAACTTCACCAATCATGATACGGTCCGGGTTTGAGCGCAGCGCGGCAGCGATCGCCTTGGTAAACTGTGCGGCACGCTCTTCCTGTGTGCTGGCATTGGTCACCGGCATCTGCACGGCGCCGCGAATTGGATATTCCGGCGGATCCTCAACCGTAAAGAAGGCGAGATTGTAATTATATTCTTTTAAAATGGCGATGATGTTCCGCTGCAGCGTGGTTGATTTGCCGTGGCCCGTAGGACCGGCCACCACGTTGATACCAAAAGGCTTGGAACGCAGGAATTCAAAATCTTCCAGCTGCTCGGGCGTAAAACCAAGTGCTGAAACATCACCTGCCGTTTTATCATCCGTATTATACAGGATACGGACAATCATGCAGCGGCCGTCGTAAACGGTCGGATTGAATTGCAGACGAAGTGAAATCACACCGTCTGGCAGTTGCAAATCCTTGCGGTTGGAAACACGTGCGCCCTGATATTCGTAAGGCTGGTAGTTAACGTCTGCGGCATCGGCCATGGTAAAAGCTGCAGCACAAAAACTATGGCCGTATTCCGGCGGCCATTCGGCAATATGTTCCATTGAGCCTGCAACGCGGGCGCGCACAAGACAGCTTTGTTCATAAACGACGACGTGAATATCCGACACGCGGCGCTTGGCCATTTCACCGACCAGATCCAGCACCTCGCGGCGCATACGGATCTCGTCCTGTTTGGTGCGGAAATCGAAACCGCCTGCGACCTGATCATAGCATAACTGAACACGGTTGATGTCCACGGCCTCGATCACGGGCTCCGGATAGCCTGAAATCTGGATTTCGGTGATCAGCGACAGGATATGCGGGCTTGAGCGATGTGATTTGGAGACGATCAGTTTGCCGTCCGAATAATAAGCGGCGATCTGGCGCAAAGCTTCGCCACGATCCAGAGGACCGTCTTCCGCCGTCAGCGGAATGGCGGGGTCCCAGGCTTCAACCTCGCGGTTTTTCTTTTTTTGCAGCAGGTCGATGATGCTCATTACGTCCTATAAGATCTGGCAAAACTGGTAAATAAACACTTAACTTTTGGTCCATTCAAGGGACTTGCTGCCTTTTCCGCTGTCAATGCTGACGCCGCCGGGTGTCACACTGGTAACGACAGAAGAATCGGGCAGTCTGGTTCCTTTTTTTACTTTAAATTCGTCGCCGTCCGGGCTTAGCAGACGTGCCTCCATATCAACGGAGGACCCATAGATTTCGCGGATCGTCCAGTTCCTGGAGGGGGCTGGTGTCGCTGTGGCAGCCGGCGTTGTCGCAACCGCTGCGCCTGACGCCGTCGGTAAAGGCTCGACGCTGGCGCCGGCCAGCGCATCCGCCGGCAATGGCGGCATGCCAGCAGCCAAAGCGCCGGCGCCTGGGGTACCAAGGCCAAGCGCGCGATCCGTGTCCTGGACGCTGCGCATCGCGCTGTCGTTCAGGCGCTCGAGCAGCTGGGCGCGTTGTACGCAAAGCGTAAAGCGGTCGATGTCCAGCTGTACCTTGGACAAGTCGTCGGGCGCATTGGCCGATGCCCCGCGCAGATTCGGGCATGGGTCGTTGGGCATGCCGGTGGATGTGTCCGCCTGACCAGACGATGCGTCACTTTGGGCCGTTGCGACAGATGCCGTCGATGCAAGCGCGCTTGCCGGCATTTGTAATTCAGATGCCGATGGCATGTCCTGTGCCTGCGCCTGCGGCATAAGCATCAGGGGCACCAACCCTAAAAAAATGAACAATGCGTGTTTCATGGCATCACCTATTTTTGCGTACGAAGAAGCATTTTTGCTTTCATGTTTGCTTCAATCAGATTCTTTTCAGGCGCAAGGATGACCTTGGCGTCGTATTTCCAGTCACCGCGCTGAATATCGCCGTTGACCTCCTGTAAAATCATCCCGGGAATATCAAAATATTTAATCAGCATATTGGGTGGCGTTCTTGTCGTCAGACGCACTTCCACATAAGGCAGATCGTTATATGTCAGAGGCCTGATATTAGGGGTATTCTGTTGCAGAACATTATTCTTGCTGGCCTCAACCATGGCATCAATACCGTCTAACAATTGCTGGCTGGCCGGTGGAATGACGTCTTTTGTCTGTAATTCGCCCAGCGCATTAAACCGTGTTCCCAGAACCATCATAACACGATTCTTGTCCATAAGGGGCCGGCTTTGCGACTGGCTGCCGTATTTGGGCAACGGGCGCTGTACCACCAGGGCGGTCCCCGATGGGAAATTCACCTGCGTTCCCTGTGGCAGGTCTTCCAGATAAGGCGCCACCATTTCGACTGAGCCGCTGCCGCGTTGCCATGTGCCTTCGACAAATGTGTCACGGCAGCGCAGCTGCGACAGGCTCCAGCCGGGCAGGGGGCGCGAAATCATCGACATGCTGGTAAGGCATATATTGATCAGGCGGTCGGCCGACAGCAGCGGAATGATCGACAGATTGTCGGCTTCTTTTTCGGCGATCAGCACCGGCTCTTCCGGCGGCGCTTGCAGAACATCGGATACGGACAGATTTGGAATGGGCAACTGCGCGCGCGAAGGGATCAGCTGCGGCAGGAATTGTTGTCCCATGAACGCCAGAATTACCAGGATCAGC
>Ga0206107_1000467_pt1 | contig 16792 bp, 13 predicted proteins | sample 2B0metagenome_FD_148652 | JGI IMG/M metagenome (GOLD analysis project Ga0206107, IMG submission 148652) | Enriched microbial communities from leaf-cutter ant dump, University of Wisconsin, Madison, United States - 2B0 | ecosystem: Environmental > Terrestrial > Nest > Insects nest > Nest dump...
ATAGAGAAAAAGGAAATTTTGATGATGATTTTTTATCTTTCTTGGCAACTGGCTATTTAGTTAATCAAAATCTTAATATGGATACTACTAAATTTTCAGATGATATAGGAATTTCATATATACCCAATCAGGGTTATTACAAAGGTAATGACTTGATAAATCCCATTCATACTTTTAAAGATACATCAATTGAATTAGTGCAGTATAATGATAAGATAATTGATAACATATTATTTAATCTAATAAACCACAAAGATTACATAGTTTCAAAAGAGCTTACGTTTACCAATTCTGAGATAATTGAAGAGTCAATGAGGCTTATTAAGAAACATTGCATAGATTTTTTTGAACAATTAAATCAATGCTGTAAAAAAATAGTTCTATTTAACGCTTCGTCATCTTCAACAAATTCTTTTGCTTCGATTAATCATCACGGAATGATTTTCTTAAATGTGAACAAAGAATTTCATAGCAAGGTGTTCTTTGTTGATGATATCTCCCATCAAGCAGGGCACGTAATACTTGATACTATCTTTTTATCTGGGGAACAATTTTTTCTCCTGGATAAAAATTATCTTATTTCAAATCTAAATAAGTATAAAGATGATCATAGAGATGTTTATATTTTGATACATGCTTTATATACATATTACTGTATTACAAGTAATTTAGATAATATAATAGAGTCCGGTGTTTTAAACTCAACTCAAAACTTAGAGGCAAAATCAAGAATCGGATTTTATATCATGAAGTTTTCTTTAGACTTGGGGATTCTTAATGAGTTGGATAGAGAATTTGGTTATGAGAATCTATTTTCCATTCCAATGTTAAACATTATTAAATCAATTTTTCAGAAATATACTTATATTTATGATAAGTGGTATTTAACCGTAGAAAATTATAATTATACAAATCAGTCTTATGATTTTGATTTTATTCTCTTTAACGAACTCAACTCTTAAGATATTATGCAGAACTATATACTGAAATTTTTCTCTGTTTTTTTACTTCTTTACAATACTTCTTGCAACAGCCAAGAACCTGCCCTTAAAACCAATCAAGATGAAATCATTGCAGAATTTGTTGATGGCTGCGCAAAGAAATTTAACTATAAATTTCAAATGGATGAGTGGCAAAACTGTTTAGATAAAGGATTAGAAAAAGACAGTACCATTGCCTATTTATGGCAACAAAAGGCAATGCCGTATTTTAAAGCAAGAAAATATGGCGTAGGAATGGATTTTTTAGATAAAGCAGTGAGATATGATGAAGAGCGGTGGCTGCCATATAGGGCATTCATTAAATGTATTTTCGTTAAAGATTATAGTGGTGCAATTCGTGATTTTGAGTCTTGTATTGAAAAGTACGGAAATCATCACGAAATGGATCATCTTTATTCATTTTATATCGGAATTTCATATTTGCAATTGAATGAATTCATAAAAGCCGAAAATCATTTAAAAGTGGGCATAATTCAACAAGAAGAAGTCAATAATGAAGCGCACTTCTTGGATTATTTTTATTACGGTATAAGTTTATATGAACAAAAGAAATGGGAAGAAGCCATAATTTCGTTTGACAAATCTTTGCACCAATACAGCAATTTTTCCGATGCAAAATTCTATAAATCAGTTTGCTTGTATAGAATAGGCGACAATGATACAGCTCAAATCATTTATAATCAAGGCAAAGAAGATGCCCTGAACGGTTATACGATTAATGAAGACAATTCAATTTACGAAGTTTATCCATATAAGGTCAGATGGTAAATAAAAGATACTTTCCTTTTTATAGACAATTAGACTATAGAGACTGTGGTCCCACTTGCTTAAGAATGGTGGCAAAGTACCATGGGAAAAATTTTTCAAGAGAATATTTACGGGATCGTGCTGGTATAACTAGGACAGGGGTCACTATGGCTGGTATTTCAGATGCAGCCGAAAGTATAAATATGAGAACTTTGGGGATGCGGATGTCTTTAGAAAGTTTAATTACTGAGGCACCGACTCCGTGCATTGTTCCTTGGAGACAAAAACATTTTGTTGTAGTTGTGAAAACAACGAAGAATAAAATTGTAGTAGCAGACCCGGCTACTGGGATATTAGAATATTCTCCGGATGAATTTTTAAACGCATGGACTAATGCTTCTGATAAAATGGGTTTTGCTCTATTATTAGAGCCTAACACTGATTTTTATCTTCAAAAAGAAGATAAAGGTAACAATAAAGGATTCTCATTTCTTTTCCCATATTTAATCCCCTATAAAAGAATTATTTACCAATTATTAATTGGATTATTTATTGGAGCGATTATACAAATAGGGCTACCATTTCTGATGCAATCCGTTGTAGATATAGGAGTTGGTAATCAAGATATCCCTTTTATAAACATTATCCTTGTTGCACAGCTTGTTTTGTTTTTATCACAGACATTAGTTAGTGTTTTTAGGGAATGGCTGCTTTTGCATATTACAAGTCGTTTTAATATAAAAATGACATCTGATTTTTTATACAAAATATTAAAATTACCCATTAACTACTTTGAAACCCGAAATACGGGAGAACATTTACAACGCATAAACGACCATAATAGAATACAAAATTTCGTTTCTTCTTCAACGTTTAATATGATCTATTCAATTATCATATTTATAGTATTTTGTTTTGTTTTGGCGTACTATAATGTACTTATTTTCTTTGTGTTTATAATAGGCGCAATTTTATATGTTGCATGGGCTCTTTTCTTTATGAAAAAAAGAGCGGAATTAGATTTTAAACGTTTTGATGAATTATCACATAGCCAAACATCTTTAATACAAATAATAAGTGGGGTTAAGGATGTGAAGGTTAATAATTCTCAACGAAAAAATAGATGGAAATGGGAACAAGTACAAATAAGTTTATTCAAAACATCAATAAGTAGTTTAAAACTTGCACAATACCAAAATATTGGCTCTACGTTTATAAACGAATTAAAAAACATCATCATAACATTTCTGTCAGCAACTGCTGTTGTAAATGGAGAGCTTTCTTTAGGGGCAATGTTGTCCATTCAGTATATAGTTGGACAATTAAACCTTCCTTTATCTAATTTTCTTAGTTTCATTCAGGTTTCACAGGATGCTAAACTTAGTATTGAAAGACTATGGCAAGTGTACTCCAAAAAAGATGAAGATGATATGGAATATAGGAAGATATTTATTTTACCTGAGGACAAAACAATCAAAATAATTAATTTATCATTTAGATATGGTAGTAAATCATCTCCTTTGGTACTTAACAATTTAAACTTTGATATACCTGAAGGAAAGACTACTGCTATTGTAGGCGCATCAGGAAGTGGGAAAACCACACTGATGAAACTTTTATTAAAGTTCTATGCTCCAACAAATGGAGAAATATATATTGGTAATACAGATTTATCAGCTATAAACAATAATTATTGGAGGTTGAATTGTGGGGCGGTACTTCAGGAAAATTTTATATTTAATGATACTATTGCGGGAAATATGGCTGAATCAGAACAAAATGAAATAATAGATATTGAGAGATTAAAAAATTCTACAAAAATTTCTAATTCCTATGAATTCATAAATAGTCTACCTAATAAATACAATACAGAATTAGGCACCTCTGGCATAAGGTTAAGCGGTGGTCAGGAACAACGATTAATGATTGCTCGTGCTGTTTATAAGAATCCCGACTTTGTTTTTTTTGATGAAGCAACAAGCTCTCTAGATGCAAATAATGAAAAAACAATTATGGAAAACCTAAATAGTTTTTTATCAAGTAGAACAAGTATTATTATAGCTCATCGTTTAAGTACAGTAAAAAATGCAGATAATATAATAGTACTGGAAAATGGACAACTAGCAGAGCAAGGTACTCATAAGTATCTGACTTCTATAAAGGGTAAATATTACGAATTAGTCAAGAATCAATTAGAATTAGGATCTTAGGCAATGGAAATAGATAACGAAGAAATTAATATTTATAGTGAAGGCGTTCAGGACATTCTTTCTGAGCCTCCAAGATCAATTTTTCAATGGGGAAATACACTAATGCTTTTTTTTATTATTCTGTTTATAGCAATATCTTTTTTCGTTAAATATCCTGACTTTATTTCTTCACAAGTTGTCATTACCACCCAGAATCCGCCTGAAAAAATAGAAGCGAGAACCAATGGCAAACTGGAAAATGTATTGGTTCAAAATCAGCAAAATGTAAAATCAGGAGAGATTTTGGCGTATCTGGAGACCAGTGCAGATTATAAAGACATTTTGACACTGAAAAGCATTTTGGATACATTCAAGCCGCAGACCGGCAGATTTGTATTCCCAGCCGATGAAACCCGAAATCTTTCATTAGGAGAGTTGGAAACCAATTACATACAATTCGAAAAAGCATATACGGACTATACATTACAAAAACAATTACAACCCTATTCAGTAGAGAAACTGGCAGGCAAGCAGACTATCTCCGAAATAGAAGCAAGGCTTAAAAGTTTGGAAACACAAAAGCAAATAGAAAAATCAAAATTGGAAGTTGAAAACAGTAATTACGAACGAAATCAAAGATTGTTTGAGCAAGGTGTAATTTCTGCAAGTGAATTAGAAACCAAAAGATTACAATACTTACAGGCACAACAAAATTATCAAAACATAGATTTATCTATTTCTCAATTATATGAAAGTATGGCAAATGCACAAAAAGGTATACAAGGGGCAGGCATTAACCAAAAGCAAGATGAAACTACTTTCTATATAGATGTGCTTCAAACGTATGACCAGTTAAAAAGAGCTTTACGGGACTGGGAGCAGATATATCTTTTGAAATCATCTATCAACGGAAAAGTGAGTTTCCAGCAGTATTGGGGAAACAATCAATTTGTCAAATCGGGTGAAGTTATTTTTACGGTTCTACCCGATGATAAGAATAATTTACTTGGGAAATTGGTGGTTCCTGCCCAAAATTCCGGGAAAATCAAACCACGGCAGAAAGTATTGATAAAATTAGATAATTATCTTTTTCAGCAATTCGGGATTGTAGAAGGAAAAGTGCGCAATATTTCTCTTTCGCCCGATGCTGAAGGAAATTATTATGTAGAGGTCGAATTGCCTAAAGGCCTCACAACATCATACGACAAAGACCTGGTTTTTGATAAAGAAATGCGCGGTTCGGCGGAAATTATTACCGAAGATTTAAGGCTGATCGAAAGAGTTTTCTACCAGTTCAGGGAATTGTTTCAGTTCCAATAAGTATTTTTAATTCAAATTTCATAAATGTATTGTAGAATGGGAGTATTAACGTATTTTTGCAAACTTAAATTAATCGATGAAGAACATCCGTAATTTTTGTATCATTGCCCATATTGACCACGGGAAAAGCACGCTTGCAGACAGGCTTTTACAGATAACCAATACAGTGTCTGAACGCGAACTGCAAAATCAGGTTTTGGACGATATGGATCTGGAGCGGGAAAAAGGGATTACCATTAAATCCCATGCTATTCAGATGGAATATGAGAAAGACGGAGAAACTTATATCCTCAACCTGATCGATACCCCCGGCCACGTGGATTTTTCCTACGAAGTTTCCCGTTCCATTGCGGCTTGCGAAGGTGCATTGCTGATTGTAGATGCCGCGCAAAGCATTCAGGCACAAACGATTTCAAACTTATACCTTGCATTGGAGAACGATTTGGAAATTATTCCGGTTTTGAATAAGATCGACTTGCCAAGCGCCAATCCCGAAGAAGTTACAGACGATATTGTAGATTTATTGGGCTGTGCGCCGGAAGAAGTTTTACGTGTAAGCGGAAAAACCGGGGAAGGTGTGGAAAATTTGCTGAATACGATCATAGAAAAAGTTCCCGCACCGAAAGGTGATCCTGACGCGCCTTTACAGGCCCTGATCTTTGATTCGGTTTATAATCCTTTTCGCGGGATTGAAGCCTTTTACAAAGTGGTGAACGGCGAAATCAGGAAAGGCCAGGAAGTGAAATTCATGGCGACCGGAAAAAAATACGGAGCCGATGAAGTCGGGACTCTGAAATTAAAACAAGTCGAAAAGAAAGTCATCAAAACAGGTGATGTAGGTTATATAATTTCCGGGATCAAAGACGCGGTAGAAGTAAAAGTAGGCGACACGATTACTTCTGTTGAAAATCCGGCTGACAAAGCGATTGAAGGTTTTGAAGAAGTCAAACCGATGGTTTTCGCGGGAATTTATCCGGTCGATACGGAAGATTACGAGGAGTTAAGATTCTCCATTGAAAAATTGAGGCTGAATGATGCTTCTCTGACTTTTGAGCCGGAATCTTCTGCGGCTCTGGGATTCGGTTTCCGTTGCGGATTTTTGGGAATGCTGCATCTGGAAATCATCCAGGAACGATTGGAGCGTGAATTCGATATGAACGTGATCACAACTGTTCCCAACGTTTCTTATCACGCCTTTACGGAAAAGCATCCCGATAAAATGATCCTGGTCAACAATCCTTCGGAATTGCCCGACCCATCCGGTTTGAACCGTGTAGAGGAACCTTACATCCGTGCATCCATCATTACGAAATCCGATTTTGTCGGGCAGGTAATGACGTTATGTATCGAAAAACGCGGAATTCTGAAAAATCAAAATTATCTGACACAACACCGTGTGGAATTGATTTTTGAATTACCGCTGGCAGAAGTGGTCTTTGATTTTTATGACCGTTTGAAATCCATTTCCAAAGGTTATGCATCTTTTGATTATTCACCGCTGGATATGCGTGCTTCGAAACTGGTTAAGGTTGATATTTTAATTAACGGGGAGCCGGTTGACGCGCTTTCGGCTTTGATCCATGTGGACAATGCTTATGGAATCGGGAAGAAAATGTGTGAAAAGCTGAAAGAACTGATTCCGCGGCAACAGTTCGACATTCCGATCCAGGCGGCGATCGGTGCAAAAATCATTGCCCGGGAAACCATCAAAGCGCTTCGCAAAGACGTAACCGCAAAATGTTATGGCGGGGATATTTCACGGAAGCGAAAACTCCTCGAAAAACAAAAAGCAGGTAAAAAGAAAATGCGCCAGATCGGCCGTGTAGAAGTGCCGCAATCCGCATTCTTAGCGGTTCTGAAATTGAATGATTAGAATTTATCATTAAGAAATGAAGGAAAGTAAGAATTCTTTAATGATCTTAATTCCTTAATGGTTCAAAAAGAAAAACCATTAAGAAGTTAAGAAAAATTAAGAGTAGAGTAATCCCAAAAATCTTAATACGTTTAATTAAAATTAACTTTCATTAAAAGAATTCCATCCCTGCGCGCTCAACGGAATTGCGGAATCGCTCCCTTTCAGCATCAGGTAGTTTTCCGCATTTTGTTCGGTTGTATGCCCGATGACAGTTAAATTGGGATTGCCTTTGATTTTTGGAAGATCGTTTTGGGAAATTGTAAACAATAATTCATAATCCTCACCACCGTTCAAAGCACAGGTTACCGGATTGATGCCGAATTCTTCCGCCGTTTTAATTACCATCGGATCCATCGGGATTTTTTCTTCATAAACCTTGAATCCGTATCCGCTTTGTTTGGAAAGATGAATGATTTCTGAAGAAAGCCCGTCCGAGACATCGATCATCGAAGTTGGTTTTACGTTTAGTTGTTTCAATAATTCTACAATGTTTTTTCCGGCTTCGGGTTTTAATTGTCTTCCGACCAAATAATCATATTCCGCCAAATCGGGCTGCACATTCGGGTTGACTTTGAATACTTCATTTTCACGTTCCAGAACCTGCAATCCCAGATAAGCCGCGCCCAAATCACCGCTCACCACCAAAAGGTCATTTTCATGCGCTCCGTCACGGTACGTGATTTCTTCTTTTTTAGCCGAACCGATTGCCGTAACGCTGATGATCAATCCGCTTGTGGAAGAAGTTGTATCGCCACCGATCAAGTCAACTTTATAATTTTTACAGGCGATTTTAATTCCTTCGTATAATTCATCCAGAGCTTCCACCGGGAAACGGCTGGAAACCGCGATGGAAACCAGAATCTGGGTTGGCGTTGCGTTCATTGCGTAAATATCGCTCAGGTTGACGATCACCGATTTATAACCCAAATGTTTCAGCGGAACATAAGCCAGGTTGAAATGAACGCCTTCCACCAGCATATCAGTCGAAACAACGGTTTCTAATTCGCCAAAACTTAAAACAGCCGCATCGTCACCGATCCCCTTTTGGGTCGTATTTTTTTGAATTTCAAATGATTCGGTTAAATGTTTAATTAACCCGAATTCGCCTAAATTCTCCAATGGTGTCAAATTCATTTGTTTATTGTCAAGCATGATTAAAAGATTTTGGGTCAATATTTTCAGGATGTACCGGCAGGGATTTCAAATCGGAAAGCGAAAGTTTCCGCACTTTTGAAGCATCTGTATTTTCTGTGATTTTTTCCTGCATTTCAATCGGTGGCGGTGTTTTCTTACGTATGTCCATGGAAAACCAAACACCAAAAACCCGCGAATAAGCCAGATGTGCCCCGGTTTTTTTGTCGTATAAATTATGTTCGAATTCAAAGATTTCACCGTTTTCGGAATTCCCGCTGACTGTTACGGAAATCATTATTTCCTGGCCTTCGTGCGCTTCACGGAAAAAAGAAAATTCTTCGCGTAAAGCAGCGGGCCCGATTTTATATTTCGCCAAATCCGAAAGTTTGATCCCGCAATGACGCAGAAATGAGATCCGGGCAAAACTGGTGAAATTCATATAGGAAGCATTGGCCAGGTGCTTATTGGCATCCAGATCTGACCACCGGACAACGGTTTCGACAAAAAAAGGCTTCATCTGAAAATGTTTGGGCAAAGATACTAATCAATTCATCCAAATAAAAAAGGGTTCGTTTGAACAAACCCTTTCTATATTTTTTTGTTGGTACGATTAATAGTAGGTAAATGTTTCCGTGTAACCTGTCTGACCGCTTTCCTCGTTGAAAGTATGAACGGCTTGTGTCGGATAATCATTTTCGTTGTAAGTATATACGATGGTTTCAATGGTTCCGTCCACTGCATCTTCAATTTTTACAGGATTGTGTGGCGCAGTTCCCATAGCGATTGATTGAGGCGTCGTATATGGAGAGAATTTATCATCCATTGTTACAGTACTGGATAAGTCGCCGTTTACATATTCTTTATAACTGCAGTTTGCATCGGTAAATTCATAAGTCGATATTGATTCAATCGGATCCGGGAAACCGGGCATAACGACTGTCGTATGGTTTTCGTCAACTCCGCAAGGCAGTGAAAATGTGATTTCAGAAGTTGATGAGATGGTTTGCTCTCCTGCCACCATTTCCATCGTCATATTGATGGTGTTTCCGTTTAATTGTGAATCAATCGTAGTGGTGGAAAACACTGAACCTGCCATATAAGATTGTGAAACCGTATGGATATTTGTATCGCCGGAATAAGTCTGAACAGTATGGGAATAAGTTTCCATGTCCAGGATATTTGCATAAGCATAACCTTCTGTTAATCTGCCTTCTGCGTCGTACATATAAGTAGCCAACCCTTCCGAGCTGTCAGGATAAGCGGTGTGAACTTCTTTTAAAAGAGTTCCGTTTCCGCTCCCACCTTCATGGTAACTGTCGTCTTCCCAAGGATCGCAGGAGTTCAAAGCAAAACAGCCGAACAAGATAGATAATCCTAAAATAAATGTTTTTTTCATGTGGATTTGATAATTTCGGGTAAAATTAAGGTTTTTTAAAAAATAACAAAACTTTAACCCAATGATTAACAGTCTAACGCATTAAGTCCGCAATTATTTCACTTTCAAATCCTTTTTGCAATAAGTAATTCCGGATTTTGGCTTTCTTTTTAAAGCTTTCGCATTCGTTTTTCAAACTGCTTTTTTTCTTTTCGAATAAATTCTGAAGTGTTTTCAGGTAATCTTCTTCGTTGATTTCACGGAGCGCTGATTCAATCATTTTCGCAGGGATTTTCCGTTTTTTTAATTCCATCCGGATTTTAATTCTTCCCCAGTTTTTCTGGTTGAATTTTCCTCTTGCGAAACTTTTGGCAAAACGCTCCTCATTCAGGAAATTATGCTGAATCAAATAAATCAGGATTTCGTCTTTTGCTTCCGGGATCAGGTTAAATTCCACCATTTTGTTTTCCACTTCCCAATGGCAACGATCCTGATAAGCGCAGTATTTCGCAAGTTTATCACGTATTTCGCTGATAGTGAATCTTTTGGGATTGGTGTTATTTTGATCCTTTTTTATAGCCAATTTTGGTCCGGTCTTTTTGTTCGGTAACTTGATTTTCTTTTTCAATCAGATAATTAATCGCCTGGTAAATGTCTTTAAAATTCTTGTCATATTTGGATTCCATCTCTTTTATTTTTTGTGATAAATCTTTGTAATTCAATAAGCATTGACGAATAACGACAAAAGCCCTCATTATAGAAATATTCATTTGAACGGCTTTCTTAGTTTTTAAAACACTTGATAACATTGCAACTCCTTGTTCTGTAAATGCAAACGGATAGGCTCCGCCAAAATAACTTTTTGATGGTATCACATTTTGTGATACCATCTGATTAATTTCTTCTTCAGTAAGTTCAAACATAAAATCAAACGGAAATCTATCAATATTTCTTCTGACGGATTGCTTCAAAACTCGTGTTTCAGTTTCATAAAGTTCGGCAAGGTCAAAGTCCAACATAATGCTTTGTCCGCGGACTTCATAAATTTTGTTTTGGATGGTGGTTAGTTGCATAGGGTAAAATTTGGTTATGTCATCACAATTTGTGATGACTGTTTGAGGTTTAAATTTAATAAATTATTTGAATGCGGTCGCAAATTTCGACCGCATCTATTCCCTGTAATAAACCCTTTTCACTCTCGCCGAAATCGAAGTCAGTACTTCATACGGGATCGTTCCCATTTGTTCCGCGACTTCAGAAATAGTCGGATTTTCTCCAAAAATGATGACTTCATCGCCTTCTTTGCAAGGAAAATCGGTTACGTCGAGCATCAGCATATCCATACAAACCGTTCCTACAACCGGGACTAAATTTCCATGAATGTTTACTTTCCCAATACCATAACCCAATGAACGCCGGATTCCGTCGGCATATCCGACCGGAAGCGTGGCAATCTTCGTTTTTCTTTCGGCTCTGAACCGCCGCCCGTAACTCACGGTCTCACCCGTTTCTATTTCCGAAATCCTTGAAATAACCGTCTTGAAAGTCACTACGTTTTTAAGTTGTTTTTGCGTTTCTTTATCATTGGAAATTCCGTACATCCCGATTCCCAATCTTACAGCATCGTATTGATGTTCAGGAAAATGAATGATTCCCGGAGAATTCAGCGCGTGTTTGATAGGTTTGATTTTTAATTCGGATGAAATCTTTGCATAAACTTTATCAAAAATCTTCAGTTGTTCCCGTGCAAATGCTTTTTCTTCCGGGACATCGGCAGTCGCCAGGTGCGTGAAAACCGATTTTACAATGATTGATTTTTCCGATTTTAATTTTTGGATTAAATGATCTATTTGCTCCTGACGGAAGCCCAGGCGGTTCATTCCCGAATCGACTTTGATGTGAATCGGATACGGTTCCGTAATCGATTTTTCCTTTAAAGTCTGAATAAACAAATCCAAAACCCGCGCACTGTAAATTTCGGGTTCCAGTTTGAAATCAATGATGGACGAATAACTACTTTGTTCGGGATTCATTACCATAATTGGCAAGGTAATTCCCGCTTTTCGCAGTTCCACGCCTTCGTCGGCATAAGCCACACCTAAATAATCAATTTGCTGATGTTCAAGTGTCTGCGCTATTTCAAAACTTCCGGTTCCATAAGAATTGGCTTTGATCATCGCCATCATTTTGGTTCCCGGATTCAGTTTGCTCTTGAAATATTTTACATTGTCCGTCAATGCTTTCAGGTTGATTTCCAATACTGTATCATGTGATTTTTTTTCCAGAAAAGCCGAAATTTTTTCGAGCTGGAACGGCCGCGCGCCTTTCAGTAAAATCGCTTCGTTGTTTACGTTTTTGACGCTTAATTCTTTTAAAAATTCATCGGTATTTTCAAAAGTCCTGGCTTCGGTTCTGAACAAATTTTTGTATTTCGGAATGAATTCACCGATCAAAACCAAATCATCAACCTGATAGGAATTCACCAAATCGGAAACTTTTTTGTACAATGCGTCTTTGTCCAGGTTGCTTTGCAAAACATCGGTCAGCACCAGGCTTTTTCGCGGAAAAGGTTGTTGTGCCAGCACATTGAGCGCGACTTTCACCGAATGCAGATCAGAATTAAAAGCATCATTGATCAAAATACTGTCGCGAATCGCTTCCTTGATTTCCAGGCGCATTTCGATAGGCAGCAGGTTTTGAGCCTGCGGTAAATATTTTTCCAAATCCAGGCCTAAAGCGGCAATCGTTGTCAAAACTGTCAGGATGTTTTCCACCGAAGCTTCGTCGTGAAAAGGAATTTGAAATTTAAATTCATCTGAATTAAATCTGATTTGAATTTCCTTTCCGGATGAAATTTCATTTACTGAAATTATTTGGATTGTATTTTCAGCGTTATGACCGAATGTGAAATATTCTTTATCGGGATAAACTTTCTGAATTACATTTTTAACTAATTCATTATCAGAATTATAAATTAATTTTTTGGAATTCCTGAATAACTTTAATTTCTCACGGACGATTTCTTCTTTCGAATCGAAATTTTCCAAGTGCGCCGAACCGAGATGGGTTAAAGCTCCAATTTCGGGTTGAATGATTTCTTCCAGTTTTTCCATTTCGCCGGGTTGGGAAATGCCGGCTTCAAAAATTCCGAGATTGTTTTCTTCATTCAATTGTAAAACCGAAAGCGGAACGCCAATCTGTGAATTATAACTTTTCGGGCTTCGGACTACGGAAAAATCCTTCCATAACAACTGGTTCAACCATTCCTTTACGATGGTTTTTCCATTGCTTCCGGTAATCCCGATGACAGGTAAACGGAACTGATTTCGATGAAACTTTGCCCATTCCTGTAAGGCTTTTAAAGGTGAGTTTACTTTCAAAAAAACCGCATCATCAAAAGATTTTTCTGTTTCTGAAACCACAAAAACCCGTACTCCTTTTTTGTAGGCATCTGATAAATATTTATTATCGCCAAAAGCAAAAAATACGGCGTGATTCGGTTGATAAACCGTTCTGGAATCAAAATAGATTTCTTCAATCATTTCGGTTGGGTTCCCGGTGATTTCTGCCGAAATGATTTCTGCCAGTTCTTTTATGTTGTAAGATTTCAAATTGCTTTGTTTTTATTTTAACCACATAGTTTCATAGCTTCTCAATATGCATAAGTTTAAATAGCCTGCCTTTGGCAGTATAATTTTTAAATATATTTCATTAGTCAGTTCACGCACCTAATAACTATTGTGACTATCCTCCTGTCGGCGGACAGGTGGAGTTTAATTATATTTTAATTTTTAACGTCTGCCTGGCTCATTCAAGTTGATTAAAAAATTCATTTATAAAAGTTCTTTGCCCTTCGTAAAAAATATTTGAGCTATTGAAATTGATTAGAATTCCTTTTGGCGCCTTTAATAATTTCATATAAGTTAACAATTGTGCTTCAAATACATTTGTGAAATCATTTGTTGCTTTTAATTCAACTACCAAACAATTCTCAACAAATAAATCACATCTTAAATCAATTTCCAAATGGTTATTTTTATAAGTAACAGGGATTTTCATTTCCGATGAGAAATTTATATTTCTCTCATCCAATTCCATCTTCATACATTGTAAATAAACCTTTTCTAATAATCCTCTCCCCATTAATTTTTGAACTTCAATTGCGGAACCAATTATTTCATAAGTCAATTCGTCTAAATATTTTTTTGTAATCATAGAATTAATGTTGGTTAGTTTTCAATAAAAAAATATTGAAACCCTAAAGATAGATATGAATTTGAAAACAGCGAATTTTTTCGATGTGTTTCCTTACGAAAAACTATTCTGACTATTCTATTGCGACTGATAAGGTGCGGTTTTTATTTTTAACCACATAGTGTCATAGTTTTTAAGTTATCGTAGTAATTAGAGTTTGTCGAATAGCATAGAAACTATTTGATAATGGTGAAGTGCAAGCTTCACACTATTGTTTCATTATGTCCACTTACACAGAAGAAAACTATGTTACTATGTGGTTAATTAAGAAAAAATCAGTCTTCCGCTTTCTGCATTTCTTCCCAAAAAGCGGTCCGGCTCAGCGGTTCATATTCGTCTTTTTCACCTAATTCCACAAGTTTGTCGCTTTTGATCTTCCGATGTGAATAATGCGCCAGATTGCCTGTTTTCACACAAATCGCATGAACTTTGGTCACGTATTCGGCGGTGGCCATCAAATCGGGCATTGGCCCGAACGGACGGCCTTTGAAATCCATATCAAGCCCGGCAATGATGACGCGTTTTCCCGAATTGGCCAGCTGGTTAGCAACATCAACAATTCCATCGTCAAAGAATTGGGCTTCGTCAATTCCAACTACATCACATTCGTTTGCCAAAATCAGAATATTGTAAGCCGATTCCACCGGAGTGGCGTTGATGGAATTCTGGTTATGCGAAACCACTTCTTCTTCGTCATATCTCGTATCAACAGATGGTTTGAAGATTTCCACTTTTTGTCTGGCAAATTCTGCGCGGTTAATCCTGCGGATCAGTTCTTCGGTTTTGCCCGAAAACATGGAACCGCAGATGACCTCGATCCATCCGCTCTGCTTCGTATGATTTATGGTGTTTTCTAAAAACATGGAAGAACAAAGTTAGGCGTTTTTGAAAAGAAAACCACATTTGTTGCTTTCATCTATTTGGTAAACTAAGAGCATGTATAAAAACGGTTTTGAGAGGAGTTTTAGGTTGCTAAAATCTTCTTCAAAATCATTTTGGTAATGAGGTAAGTAGGCTTCACACCGGTTAATCCCAAACCGCCGGAAGCCAGTGTGCTTCCCGTTTCCAACGGATTATCGGAAGCATAATAAGCGTACATCACTTTTACATCGGGTGAAATATGGTGCCGGATTTTGGACGCAATCTGGATGGCTTTCTGGTAATGCCCACCTTCCATTTCCAGCCCGATGGCTTTCCAGGATGAATTTTTAAAGTATTCCAAAACGTCTTTATTCTGAAGCGAAGTTCCCAGAACGGTGATCATCGGGCCGTCAAAAACACCCAGGCGGCTTCCTTTGAAATCTTCCGGTTTCAGCTCATTTTCAAATACATAATTGTCTGCCGGGCCTTCTACAATATGAGCGCTCGGAATCATAATATCGCCTTTTTTCCCGCAAAGGATCCCCGCTTTTCCCATGATGGAAACCGATTTTACGTTCATCATGGTGGAAGTATTTTTGGTTTTATAAGGTTTGAGCAATTCGTCCATCACTTCAAAAGCCTGTTCGCCAAACGCATAATCCATTACGATTAAAACATCGTTAGATTTTTTACCGAATTCCGAAAAAGCGGTATTTTTAAAATTAACTTTCTTTAAATCAATGATCTGAACGTCAATGTTCGTTCCTGCCGTATCGGGAATAAAAATCAGTCCGTTTTCGTGCGAATAATCCCGGACTTTGTCCCGCAGTGATTTGTTCTTGCCGGCGCTGAGCATTTTGTAAATTTCCAGTTCTTTTTCAGTCCGGGCATCTTTTTCCAATCCTTCAAAAGCATACAGCATATTGGAAACGCTGTGCATATTGGCGCTGATGATGTGCAGCGGCCGGTGTAGAAGGTTGTTTTCCTCCAGCGTATGCTTGATGTGATTGGCCCATTTTTCTCCCACAATGTGATGGCCGATCCGTTCACGCAAAATGGGTGAAAAAGTAATTTCCCTTCTTTTGAAACCAGTAAAGTCCTGTTGTGAAGTCTGCCCCATCCAGTAAATAACTTTAAAGAATTTTTCTTTGTCGTGTTCCTGGCTGAAGAATTTGTAGGCAATCTGGGTCTCATTGAAAGTCCTGCCCAAAATGGTGGAAAGGTGCATCAGCGCAATATCGCGTTCCTTTGAAGTCAGCTTTTTGTCTTCCAGTACAATTTCTTCGATTTTCTGCCAGACACGGCTTATTTTCTGGGTTTGCTTGTTGAATGCTTTCGCCCTGATTTTGTCCGATTCGTTGTAGAGAAAAGTCAGGTGGGTAAGCGTATCATAGATTTCGGAGCGGCCGCGTGTTACTTCAATGTTCATCTGGTCTTCATCCACACGATAGCAAATCCTTCTTCTTTTGGGCGGAATGATCGGTTTGAATTTGGTGAAATCAACACCTTCGTTGGAAGTAAAATGAACGTAAGGCGTTTCGGTAATTCCGTCGGGAAGTCGGTCCAGCACATAGATCAATCCGTCCAGTTCTACTTTTTCGGCATCGGCCATGGAACCGTAAATTTCAGGATTTAACTGTAAAAGCAGTTCCTGGATCATTTTCCCCGATTGCCCGGTCGGGCGGTAAGTTCCGCGATGGAACATGTGGCGCATAATGATGTATAGTCTTTCTATGGCAGTAGTGGACTGCCTTGCTCTTGTTACGTTCTGAATCATCTGTTTTTTAGTTTTAAATATGAGTTTTGGTTGGGTTTCGCAGAGAAACAGTTGCTTAAAACCATCTTCTTTTTTCTTCCTTTTGTTTGTATTCTTTGTCGATTAACATTAGTTCATCATACCATTCCTGCCCGAATTTCCGGATGAGCGCGTCTTTCAGAAAATGGGCAACATTAACTTTCAGCTCTTTTCCCAGCGTGCAGGCATCTGAGCAAATGT
>Ga0206107_1000468_pt1 | contig 16781 bp, 12 predicted proteins | sample 2B0metagenome_FD_148652 | JGI IMG/M metagenome (GOLD analysis project Ga0206107, IMG submission 148652) | Enriched microbial communities from leaf-cutter ant dump, University of Wisconsin, Madison, United States - 2B0 | ecosystem: Environmental > Terrestrial > Nest > Insects nest > Nest dump...
TCCGCTCGGAAGGCCGATGCCTACTGGGTGTTGGTACCTACGGTGGGTTGGCCGAGAGGCGAGGCAGCGGCCTGCAAAGCCGTATACACGGGTTCGAATCCCGTACCCACCTCGCAGAGTTTGTGCAGAGGGCGATTGGCGCAGGGGTAGCGCGCTTCCTTCACACGGAAGAGGTCACTGGTTCGATCCCAGTATCGCCCACCATCATCAGCCCTGGTAGACACCCTCAGCGGTAGTCGCCGGGGCTCCTCTCATTTCTGCGGTTACGCATGCGCTGCGCCACGGTTGCGCAGTGGTGCGCAGCACCAGCGCCGACGTCCGTCATACAGCGTCTTGCATCAAAGCAGCTCAGTATGTGGCGCGGTCCTTCGGACGCATTCGACTGGGATGCCGCCGTTGCGGGGACCGACAAGATGAACCGCGGCCAGTTCACTGAGATGAACCGTGGGCCGCGGCGCTGGGATTCACGATCAGCTCGTTCGTCCCTAACCCCGCTGACGCACTTGTGGGGGCGCAGTTGAAGGACTCGACCGGCCCGAACAAGCCGCTGCTCGGCTCTGACCCTGCGAACCCCACTAAGCGCACGTTGCAGGGCGTGACACTACCCACTTCCCCTGGTGTAACGGGCGGCACCATCTGGGGATTGCCGAAGGCGCGCCCGATTGTCGTGCGCCGGACGCAGGTCGACCTGCAGGTCGACCTGCCGGCGTTCTTCACGCCCGATCGAACTGTGGTGCGCGCGCGACGATGCGATTGGGTTTCGCGTTCCCGCACGCTGCGGCGGTACAGACGGTGGCTCCGAGCGCAAATCGGCCCACACGCGCCGCCTAGGCTCCTCTCTAGTCTGGGCGGGGCGTTCGGGTTGTGGGACAGTTCTGCCATGTGGAACGACCTCGCGGCCTGGATCCAAGGCTCTTGGCAAATCACGGCAGTGATCGCGCTACTAGTCGCGGGTGCGGTGCTCACGGCACTCGGTCTATTCGGAGCGGTTCGATCGCTCACTCAGCAGACGCGCAGACATCACGACAGGGCGACCAAGTTCGCAATTGCGCACGCCGACCACGTTTCGCGCGTGTCGGACGCCAACTCGCAGCTGATGCGATCGATCAACCACGCGGGCGAGGCCGGCGACTTCGAGTTCGGACACTCGATACCCGACGAACGTACGGACATCGCCTATGCGATAGCGGGCTATCATGACGCAGTATTCGAGTCGGAACAGGAACTGTCGGACGACGTGGCTGCAATCTGGAACCGACCCGAATCTGATGCGCACCCGTCGCAAGCGGCAGTCTTCATGCATGAAGACGTGCTTGCCTACATGGCGCGCTCAAACTCGTCGAATCTCTGGCTGGTCGGCACAGGCATCTTCATCACAACCGTTGCGTCGATCTGGTCGCTCTTCATCTAGCGAAAACAGCCCCGTCGTCACTGCGAAATGCGAGAATGCGGCGCATGAACCTGAGTGATCTCCCTCCTGAAGCATGGGTTGCCATTGCTTCGATTGCAGCTGCTGCATTGACAGCTGCAGTCGGCATCTTCGCGCCGCTGTTCGCGGCGAGGTTGCAGCGTGAGCACGCGGAGCGGCAGCGTGCTTCGGATGAAAAAGCCGCGTTCATCGATCGAGCGTTGACCTACCACGGCGAAATGCGTAGCGCCTACGCGAGTGTGCTCGTCGCGAGCGCGGAGTTCAGGAGCACGCTCGAATCGTCGGTGCGCGTGTTGCAGGATGGATGCACAGACAAGCAGGCGCTGGCCGCGCGCGACCGGGTCACAGCCGCGCTTGCAGGGCTCACTGCGGCTTGCGCAACTTCGACGCTCATACGTGACGACTCGCTGACAAGTCGATTGCTCTCGCGCCCGAGTGCGAGCGACACTCTCCGAAAACTGCGCGAGTCAGCCGTGCTCGCCGGCGATCGGGCGTTGGTTTACGAGGAGCGGGACGAGGAAGAGCGGCTCGCGGTGATAGCCAACTACGCGAAGGACGAAGAGCGGGCCGCTGCGGACTTGGCGCGTGTGTTGAGCGCACACCTGTCGAACCTGCCTGGAACCGATGCCGAATAGGTGCTGCGAAGCATCCTTTCTGCGTGAGCACCTTCACCGAGCGGCATAGCGATCTCGACGGCACGCCCGTCCCGCTCGCGTCATGGGCTTACCGGTGGGACTCGCTGCAACCAGCGATCAACGCGGGCATCGACCCGTCGATCTTCATGCCGCCTGCCAAGTCCGAGGCTTGGTGCAAGCACCCCGTCGAGACGCTTCCCGCGTGATCTCGTTGTGCACTTCGTTGTGCAGATTGCATGGGACCTGATCGCACTGCCTGGTACAGGCGCACCAAGGGTGCCGGTACTTCACGCACAAAACGTGTCGCCCGGCACCCCTTGGGACCGCTTGGTACGGCTTCCAGGTCTTTCACACGGAAGAGGTCACTGGTTCGATCCCAGTATCGCCCACCACATATGCGGGCCCATCGTGGCAAGCGCACGCTCGGGGAACATGGTGTTCCTGCCCCACATGTCCCCGGGGAGGCCGCATAGGACGAGGCGAGTACGCCGCCTCACCCGTCTGCCATGATGGGTAGGGGCGACTAGTACTTATGGCAGACACGGCACACGATCGCACGCACCGGTTGGGGCATCGCTCCGACGCTCCGGTGCCCACCTCCACCTATCGACTTCAGCTCTCGGCCCAGTTCACACTGGCCGACGCTGCTGACCACCTGGACTATTTCGCGGACCTCGGCGTCTCTCACCTCTACCTCAGTCCCCTGCTGACGGCAGCGCCCGGTTCCACCCACTTCTACGACGTCGTTGACCACTCGCGCATCGATCCCGCGCTTGGCGGCGAAGACGCATTGCGTGACCTGTCGTGGCGCGCAGGCGAGCTGGGGCTGGGACTCATCGCGGACATCGTGCCCAATCACATGGCCGTGCCCACCCCCGCGTTTCACAATCGCGCACTGTGGTCGCTGTTGAGCGAGGGCGAGGACTCGCCGTACGCCCACTGGTTCGACGTGGACCGCACGCATGGAGACCCCGTGCTGATGCCGGTACTCGGCGAGCGCATCGGCACCGTGCTGGCCGCAGGCGACCTCACAGTGGATCGCCTTGTGGTGCCCGGTCACGAGGATGCCGGCGAGGTTCCCGTGCTGCGGTACTTCGACCACGTGTTCCCCGTGCGCGAAGGGACCGAGCATCTGCCCATTGCGAGCCTCGTGGAGGAGCAGCACTATCGGCTCGCCTACTGGCGCGTGGCGAACGAAGAGCTCAACTACCGACGCTTCTTTGACGTGGGCTCGCTTGTTGCCATTCGCGTAGAAGACCCGGGCGTCTTTGACGCCACCCATGCGCTGATTGCCTCCCTCGTTCGCGATGGCACGCTCCAAGGCCTGCGCGTGGACCATCCAGATGGGCTTGCCGATCCCGCTGGGTACCTCGCGAGACTTTCAGAGGCCACCAACGGCGCGTGGATCGTCGTGGAGAAGATTCTCGAGGACGAGGAGCGGCTCTCGACCTCATGGAAGACCGCGGGCACCACGGGCTACGATGCCTCATGGCGCATAGGTGCCGCGCTGCGCGACCCGAGCGGGGCGTCGGGCCTTGCCGCAACCATGCACCGCGTCACTGGCGACGCCATGGGAGAACTGCCCGCCCTCATCGATGACGCCAAGCGCGAGATCGTGGAACAGGTGCTGCCCGCAGAGATGCGCCGACTCGCAACGCTGGCTCACGAAATCTGCACCACCGACGTGCGGCTGCGCGACCACAAATGGAGTGCGCTGTACGACTGCCTCACGGCGCTCATCGTGGCGTTCGATCGCTACCGCGCCTATGTGGTGCTCGGCGAGGATCCGCGGCCCAGCTCTCTTGAGGCGATTGCCCATGCCGCAGACAGGGCCAGAGAGCGGCTGGATCCCGAACGCCACGAGACGCTCGATGTAGTGGTGGATCTTCTGCGCGGCGCGGAGGTGGGCAGTGCCGGCCGGCGCTTGGATGCCGACCGCAGCGAACTCATCACGCGCTTCCAGCAGGCGTGTGGGGCGGTCATGGCCAAGGGCGTGGAAGACACCGCGTATTACCGCTGGACGCACCTGCTTGCCCTGTGCGAGGTGGGCTCCCCCGCCGGCCGCTTCAACCTGCCACCGGCGGCACTGCATGCGTGGGCCGAGGAGCGCCAAGTCACGTATCCCCACGCCATGACGTGCCTGACCACCCATGACACCAAGCGCTCGGAGGACGTGCGCGCACGGCTCGGCGTGCTGAGCGATGTCGCCGCCGAATGGGACGAGTTCGTGGCGCAACTCCAAGCGCACACCGAACGCCTACGCCCCAGCGAGCTCGACGGCCGCACCGAGAACCTGTGGTGGCAAACCCTTGTGGGCACGTCGGACGCGGACGGCCTCATGGAGTGGGACCGCCTTGAGCACTACCTCATCAAGGCGATGCGGGAGGCCAAGACGTTCACCACGTGGACCGCCATCGATACACATTTTGAGGAGCAGGTGCTGACATTTGCACGCGCCACGCATGCCGACGACGGCGTGCGCGAACGGGTGCTGTCCTGGCACGCGTCTCACGCCGACGCCGAGCGGGCGGCAGTGCTGTCCCAGAAGCTGCTCGCGCTCACGCTGCCCGGGGTGCCCGACACGTACCAGGGCTCCGAATCCGTGATCAACCTGCTCGTGGATCCCGACAACCGCCGCCCCGTGGACTTTGCACAGCTCGCCACGCGGTTACGCCGACTCAACGGCCACGCCAAGGCGCACACCCTCGCCGACCAAAAGCTGCTCATCACGTCCCGCGCACTCGGGGTGCGCCGTCACCATCACACGGCCTTCGTGGGGCCGGGCGCCGGCTACCGCCCGCTCGCCTCAACGTCGGGCCACGCCATCACCTTCTCGCGCACGGCCGACGCTGCGGACAGGGCCATCACGATCGTTACCAGAGCACCGGGCGAGCTTGAGCGGCTTGGCGGCTGGCGAGACCACACGGTGCAGCTTCCGGACGGCGACTGGCGAGATGCATTCACGGGAGCGGAGTGGGACACGGGCGCGGTACGCCTGGACGAACTGTTGCGTGCGCTGCCGGTGGCGCTCTTGGTGAGGTCATGAGGGCCGAGGTCTGGGCCCCGGCCGCCACTGAGGTGGCGTGCCGCACACTCGGGACGGATATCGCGCTGGAGCGCGATCCCCGCGGCTGGTGGCGCGGGCCACTCCTTGCCGATGGGCAGGACTATGCGTTCCTCGTGGACGGCAACGGCCCGTTCCCCGATCCGCGCTCGCCACGCCAGCCCACGGGGGTGCATGGCCCGTCGCGCGCCTTCGACACAGGTGCGTTCGCGTGGACGGATGGCGACTGGGCGGGCCGCGACGTGCTGGGAGCGGTGTTCTATGAACTCCACGTGGGCACCTTCACGCCCGCCGGGACGCTCGATGCCGCTGCGGCAGAACTGTCCCGCTTGGCGTCCATCGGCATCGAGGTCGTGGAACTCATGCCCTTGGCTCCCATGCCGGGCACACGGGGTTGGGGCTACGACGGCGTGTCGCTCTTCGCGGTGTTCGAGCAGTACGGCGGTCCGGCCGCACTTCAGCGCTTCGTGAACGCCGCTCACCGTGAGGGGCTCGCCGTGGCGCTGGATGTGGTGTACAACCACCTGGGACCGGACGGCAACTATTTGGCGCAGTTTGGTCCGTACTTTACGAGTGCCCACACCACCCCGTGGGGCGATGCCATCAACCTCGACCAACCCGGAAGCGATGAGGTGCGCCGCTATCTCATCGACAACGCGTTGCGTTGGTACCGCGAGTTCCACCTGGACGCCTTGCGGCTCGACGCCGTGCACGCGCTCGTTGACACCTCCGCGCACCCCTTCTTGGCCCAGCTGACCGAGGAGACTACGGCCACGGAGCAGTCCAGGCCGTTCACGCTCATCGCCGAGTCCGACCTCAACGACGTCACCATGATTACTCCCACCAGTGAAGGCGGGCTTGGCCTCGACGCACAGTGGGACGACGACGTCCACCACGCCCTCCACGCCTACCTCACGGGGGAAAGCACGGGGCTGTATGAGGATTTTGGAACGGTCGAGGTGCTCGACACCGCCATGCGGCAGGTGTTTGTGCACACCGGTGGGTGGTCCTCGTTCCGTGGTCAAGCGTGGGGGCGGCCCGTGCCAGCCGGCACCGATCGCCGCCGCTTTGTTGTCTACGCCGCCAACCACGATCAGATAGGCAACCGCGCGCTCGGCGACCGCATGAGCACCTACGTCAGCGCGGGAACGCAGGCCGCCGCGCTTGCCCTGGTGCTGCTGTCCCCCTTCACTCCCCTCATCTTCCAAGGCGACGAATATGGCGAGACGCGGCCGTTTGCGTTCTTCTGCGACCACGCCCAGCCGCTAGGCGCGGCGGTCACGGCCGGCCGGCGAGCCGAGTTCGCGCGCCACGGCTGGCCGGCCGATGCCCCCATCCCCGATCCCCAAGACGAGGCGACCTTCCGGGCCTGCGTCCTGGAAGCGTCGGGCGGCAGCGATGCCATCCGCACGTGGTTCGCCACGCTCATCGATGCGCGCCGACTGACCCTGACCGAGGGTGCCTGGGACGAAAATCCGGTGCGCATCACCGAACGCGCTCCGCGGCAGGTGACGATGACGGGCCCCGTGCGCATCCACGCCAACCTCAGCCCCGAACCGGTAGCGTACGAAGGGCGGCCGCTGGCCGCATTCGGCACGGCCGCCGTCGACGGTTCCGGCTTTGTTTTGGAACCTGACTCCGTGGCCCTGGTGCGCGCCATGCGCGGGTGAGGTTGGTTGGGTCATGGCCAAGAAGTGGGATGTGCTGCCGTCAACGAGCCTGCGCGTAGACGCGGGGTTTAGCCTCGCGGACTGTGACACGAGCGCCACGCCGGGCTTTTCCGGGGACGAGCGCGACGCGCGCAAGATCATGAAGAAGCACGCAGACGCGCTCTCCGACCTCCAAGAGCGCCTCTTTGCCGATGGCCGCTCCGGTGGATCCACATCGGTGCTGCTGGTGCTTCAAGGGATGGACACCGCGGGCAAGGGAGGCATTGTTCGCCACGTCGTGGGCATGGTGGATCCGCAAGGCGTGCAGCACCGCGCATTCGGCAAGCCCACGGAGGAGGAGCTGGCGCATCACTACCTGTGGCGCATTCGCAACGCGCTTCCCGCTCCCGGCAAGATTGGCGTCTTTGACCGATCGCACTATGAAGACGTGCTGGTGGTGCGCGTACACCACCTGGTCCCTGGGGACCCATGGCACGAGCGCTACGCAGAAATCAACGCCTTTGAGGCCGACGTTGCGGCGGCCGGAACCCGCATCGTCAAGTGCGCGCTGCTCATCTCACCGGACGAGCAGCGGCGGCGCCTCGCTGAGCGGCTAGAGCGCCCCGACAAGTACTGGAAATTCAATCCCAGTGACATTGACGAGCGCGCGCATTGGCACGACTACCAGGACGCCTACCAGCACATGTTCGACGCCACGAGCACCGACGTGGCCCCATGGCACGCGATCCCTGCGGACAACAAGTGGTTTGCGCGGCTGGCCATCGGGTCCCTGCTGTTTGAGGCGCTCACCGATCTTGACCTTGGCTGGCCACCCGCCGACTTTGACGTGGCGGAGCAGCAGCAACGCCTCAAGGACCTCACGCTCTAGCGCGCGGCAGCCGCCGCGTCAGTCCGTGCCGGTCGTCATGGAGTGCAGTCGCGACAGCGCTCGCAAGTACTTCTTGCGATACCCGCCGGCCAGCATGTCTGGAGTGAACACGTCCTCCCATGGCGCGCCGGACGCGACGATGCGCACGTCAAGGTCATACATGCGATCCACGAGCATCACGAACCGCAATGCGGTGTTTTGGTCGGCGAGCGGCTCCACCCGGCGCAACCCCAGCGTGCCGATCCCGTCCACGTAGGCCGCGTACTTGCTGGGATGCACGTGGGCCAGATCCGCCACCAGGTCGCTCCACGACTCCACCACCCCTCCGGCCAGGGTGCCTACCGAGGCGACCTCAGCGTCGGACGCCGGAGGCGCCTGCGCCACGGACTCGCGGTGGCGATAGTCCGGGCCGTCGATGGTGCACACCGCAAAGCGCGCGGCGAGCGACTGGATTTCCCTACGGAAGTCCTCGGCGGCGAACCGCCCCTCCCCCAAGGCGCCCGGCGGGGTGTTGGACGTGGCGGCAATCGCCACCCCAGCGTCGGTCAGTTCCCGCATAAGGCGCGCCATGAGCAGCGTGTCGCCAGGATCGTCGAGCTCAAACTCGTCGATGCAGACCAGGCGAAACGCCGTAAGTGCATCCCGCGCGGCCGCAAATCCAAGCGCGCCAACAAGGCTCGTGTACTCAAGGAACGTGCCGAACGACGCGGACCGCCCCACCGCGTGTGCCATCGCGGTAAGCAGGTGGGTCTTGCCCACTCCAAAGCCGCCGTCGAGGTACAGCCCGCCTCCCGTGCTCGGCCGTCGCCTGCCCGACGCTGCCTGGGCAAAGTCTCGTGCCGCACCTAAGGCTGTGGATTGGGAGGGGAAGTCGGCATGGGGCACATACGATGCGAACGTGGCGTGAGCAAAGTGCGGAGGCGGCGTGAGACTGGCGACGAGCTGCGCGGGCTGGACTGCCGGCCGGCGGCCTACGAGGCGTGTCTGCACGATCGCCTAGCCTAGTTGGGCAACACCAGGGAGCAGAGCATGGAACCAGGCAGCCTCGTCACCGAGGACGGCCTCGTGCTGCCTCCTGACCCCGCCGAGACCGCACTGCGACCGCTCTACGAAGTGGACGACGGCTACGGAATGCGGCTATCGATGATCCAGGCTGCGGACCGCATGGCGGTGGGGCTGGACGGCACCTCGCGCACCCTCAACGGGCCAGAAGATCTGCGCATCCTTCGTGTGACCAGGTCGTGGGCGGACATTGTGATCGTGGGAGCACAGACGGCACGCTCCGAGGGATACGGGCCCATTCGCCTGGGGCCGGAACTCATCTCGGCACGTGTCGCCTCCGGCCTTAACCCGCTGCCTGACCTTGCGATCGTCACACGCAATGGGAAGCTGCCGCCCGGCTTGGACCCAGAGCGCACGTGGATATTCACCACGGAATGGGGGCGCGCGGTGACCATTGAAGGGCCGCTCCGGGAGCGCGTCATCACCCGTGGCGCCACGACGTTTGACGTCCCTGCGATGATCGCCTTTCTGCGGGTCGCCGGCTACCGGCGACTGCTATGCGAAGGCGGTGCCGCGCTGGCACGCATGGCACTGGCGCAGGAAGCGGTGACGGACTTTTGCCTCACCACGTCGCCGCGTCCCTCGAGCCGCGGCCCCAAGGTGCCGCCGGTGCCCGCGCGGATGGTCAAACGACACACCCTCACGGGCAACGGCTACACGATGGAACGTTGGGAGTTGTAGTCGCCAGCCGCTAGGCCCGGCGACGACGTGCCACACCGATCACAAAGGCTCCGGCCACAACCGCGCCCATCGCGACGTAGCCGAGCACGATGTCTTCGAAGCCTGTGCCCGATAGCTCGCCGTCGGCCGCTTCGCCACTGCCGTTGCCGGGGTCTTCCCCATCTTCTGAGCCGACGCCGTCCGTAGCGCTGGTTGTGGGCGTCGGGTCCGCGGTGGGGTCCACGGTTGGGTCGACCGTGGGGTCAACTGTCGGGTCCACCGTGGGGTCCACCGTGGGGTCAACCGTGGGGTCAACCGTGGGGTCAACTGTCGGGTCCACCGTGGGGTCAACGGTCGGGTCCACGCTCGGGGACGCCGACGTGCTCGGCTCGGGAGTGGCGGACTCGCTCGGCTCAATCGTGCACGGAATGGAGCCCTTGAACATGAACGCGTGGAACTCACCGGTGCCCGCAGGAGCGGTGAGATTGCTCGCGATCACCTGGCCGTCGAGCGGGCCAAAATACGCCGTGAGGTCCGCGTTGGGGGCGTAGATCGAGCCATCGATACGCGTGGACGTGCCCGCCTTATCGGTAAGCGTCACCGGTCCCGTGATCGTGGACAGGTCCCACATCACGAAGTTCGCGTATTGCCCGGCAGCGCCGAACACCGAGCCCTTCACGGTGGTGGTCCCGGCGGGCACCCGCACGATCACCGGCGACGAGGCGCTGGGGCGCACCGGGCCGTCGTAGGTGATCTCGGAGGCGTAATTGCCGCCAAAGAAGAGGTCGTCGTACTCCACGATGTTGATCGTTCCCGGCATCAGGGTCAGCTTGGCCTTGCCGCCATCCTCGGTGACGGCAACACGATGCGTGGCGTCAGCGTCAAGCTCCGCGAGGCACTGGTCAACCGTGGCAAAGGCCGTGCCGGTCTCCACATACTCCGCCACTGAGTCTTTGAGCGCCGTGAACTTGGCCACGCCGTCGGTAGCCCATACGTGGTTCTTGCCCTCAACCACCGGCCCATTGGACTCGGATCCCGCGATGGAGGTGTCGCGGTACTGGACGTAGCCGCCGCGTTCGGTGAAGGACAGCACCGGGTTCACGATCTTCGCGTAGCCCTTGTCCACCCCAACGGGCGCGCCCGCGCCCGACACGTCGACGATGCCGGAGGCGGGCGAGAAGCCAGCAATCAGGAGCCGGGTCGCGTCGCCATCGACCACGGGCGGAAAGTAATCCGCGGTACCGACCACATAGTGGACGATCGGGTAGCGCGAACCCGGCACCGCCGCCTGAAGCGTGCCACCCACCGCGAGCGCACCCTCGATCTCGGTGTTGTGCAGTTCGGCATCGTTCTTGACGTAGACGGAGAAGCCGCCGGCGGAGTCGAACGGGTTCACCTGCTCAACATCTGCGGTTGCCGGCGTTGACGCCATCGAGACAGCAACGATGGAACCGAGCACCGCGAAGGCGGCCACTGCGGCGGAAGCGACGGGGCGCACGGAAGCGCGCTGTGCGGTCATGAGAAGTCCTCAGCATCGTGAACGCGGCGTTCGCACCCCATCCGCCGCCATGGCAGACACGCTCAGCGTTCACTACCAAGGGTACCAGGAGCACCAGCGAGCGGTGCCCGCCGCGCACACCGCAGAGCGCTACGCCTCGATCTCGCTGCGGTCTCCCGCCCACACCGTGTGGAACGTGCCCTCACGGTCCACGCGCTTGTAGGTGTGAGCACCGAAGAAGTCCCGTTGGCCCTGAATCAACGCGGCTGGGAGACGGTCCGCGCGCAGCGAGTCGTAGTACGACAGCGACGAGCCGAACGCCGGCACAGGCACCCCACCGAGCGCCGCCTGCGACACCACCCGGCGCCACGCGGCAACGCCCTTGCCGACCTCCTGCGCAAAGTAGGGGTCCACAAGCAGCGACGCGAGGCTGCCGTTGCGCTCATAGGCCTCGGTGATGCGATTGAGGAAGCGGGCCCGAATGATGCAGCCACCACGCCAGATGCGTGCCATGGCGCCGCGGTCGATGTTCCAGCCGTATTCGTCGGAGGCGGCCTGAATCTGGTCAAAGCCCTGAGCGTATGCCACCACCTTGGAGGCGTACAGAGCCAAGCGGACGTCTTCGATGAACGCGTCCTTGTCCGCGATCTGCCACTCCTGGGTGTCTCCCGCGAGCACTCCCCTGGCCGCGGCGCGCTGCGCCACCTGCGACGAGATGGCGCGCGCGAACGTCGCTTCGGCAATGCCGGTCACAGGGACGCCAAGGTCGAGAGCATTCTGCACGGTCCAGCGGCCCGTGCCCTTTTGCCCGGCCTGGTCAACGATGACGTCGACGAGCGCCTTACCGGTAGCCGGGTCCGTGTGGGCCAACACCTCGGCCGTGATCTCGATGAGGAAGGACTCAAGGTCGCCTTTGTTCCAGTCCGCAAAGATCTCACCGATCTGCGCCGGCGACAGGCCCAGGCCCGAACGCAACAGGTCGTATGCCTCCGCAATGAGCTGCATGTCGGCGTACTCGATGCCGTTGTGCACCATCTTGACGAAGTGACCCGCGCCGTCGGGGCCAACGTGCGTGCAGCACGGCACGCCGTCCACCTTGGCCGAGATCTTCTCGAGGATGGGACCGAGCGTCACATAGGACTCCGCGGGCCCGCCGGGCATGATCGACGGCCCGAGCAGCGCGCCCTCCTCGCCGCCAGAAACACCGGAACCGACAAAGTGGATGCCCTGCTCGCGCAATGCCGCCTCGCGGCGCCGCGTGTCTGGGTAGTGCGCGTTACCCGCATCGACGATGATGTCGCCCTGTTCCAGGAGCGGCACGAGCGAATCGATCACCGCATCGGTGGGTCCGCCTGCCTGCACCATGATGACAATCGTGCGCGGCTTGGCGAGGGCGGCAACAAAGTCCTCGAGGGTCTCGCAACCGATGAACTCGCCCTCCTCGCCGTGGTCGGCAATGAGCGAGTGCATCTTTTCCGCGGAGCGATTGTGAACGGCAACGGTGAAGCCGTTGCGAGCAAAGTTGCGGGCGAGGTTGCGGCCCATCACCGCGAGTCCAGTGACACCAATCTGAGCGTGCGACATGTCCATCCTTGTGCAGGGTTCGGGGATACCTGCCAAGCCTAGGGGAGGTGAGGCCGCGTGGCGTACCCCGCCACGGCGTCGGGCCCGCATAGGCTCACCTCATGGCGCTAGAGGCAAGCGACGCGCCCCCGGCCTTCCGGGAGGCGCTGCAGTCGCTTGCGCACGCGCGTACCAGGCGCGATGTGACCCTCGTGGAAACCCCGGCGCCGCAGCGCATCGCGCCGTTCGCGCTTGCCATCAACGGCGAGGTGGGCGATGCCTCCGGGCGCTTTGTGGTGCTGCACGATCCCGAGGGGCAACCGGCGTGGGACGGTACCTTCCGCGTGGTCGCGCTCGTCAAGGCGAGCGTTGAGCCCGAGGTGGGCGCCGACGACATGTGGGCGGACGTCGCGTGGTCGTGGCTTTCCGACGCGCTCGACGGCGTGGCACACCACAGCCTGGGAGGCACCGTGACAAAGAACGTGTCACGCTCGTTCGGAGCGCTCGCCGAGCGCGCGGACGAGGTGATGGTGGAGATGCGCGTCTCCTGGACACCCGAGGACACCGATATGGAGCCGCACATCGTCGCATGGACGGAGCTCATGGCCTTCAGCGCAGGGATACCCCCAGCGCCCGAAGGTGTTGCCGTGCTGCATGGGCGGCGCGCGTGAGTGAATCCCCTCAGCGAGAGCTCACCGCACTGTCCGTCCCCGCTGGGGGCGTGCCCCCCGTCATCGATACGGCCGACGCTTTGGCCGCCGTGTGCGAGGCGTTCGCCGCAGGCACCGGTCCCGTTGCCGCAGACGCCGAGCGGGCGTCTGGGTTTCGGTACGGGCAGGCCACCTACCTGGCGCAGTTCAAGCGAGAGGGCGCGGGAATTGCCCTCATCGACACGGCGGCGCTGACGGATCTGCGCCCGCTGGGTGAGGCCATCGGCGATGCCGAATGGGTGTTTCATGCGGCATCCCAGGACCTGCCGGGGATGCACGAGCTGGGGCTCGCACCCTCCACGATCTTCGACACGGAACTCGCCGCGCGGCTCCTTGGCTGGCCCAAAGTGGGGCTTGCGGCCGTTGTGGAGCAAGAGCTGGGGCTGGTGCTGGCCAAAGAGCATTCCGCCCAAGACTGGTCAACACGGCCGTTGCCCGAGTCGTGGCTCGCCTACGCGGCGCTCGACGTTGAGGTTCTGCTTGAGCTCCGCGACGCCATTCAGGCCCACCTCGAGGCGGCAGGTAAGGCCGAATGGGCGCGTCAGGAGTTCGAGGCGGTTCGCCTCACTCCCCCACCCGAGCCCCGGGTGGATCCGTGGCGGCGCACCGGCGGCACGCACACGCTCAAGGACGCCAGGTCCCTTGCCATCGTGAAGTCGCTGTGGGAGGCACGCGACGCCGAGGCGCGTACACGCGACATGTCCCCTGGGCGTGTGCTGCGCGACGCCGCCATCACCGCCGCTGCACAGGCCAAGCCCGCATCTCTCGATGCGCTGCTCGCGATACCCGAGTGGCAGTCTCGCGGCACCAAGCGACGCGCCGGGTTTTGGTATCCGGCCATTGCTCAGGCCATGGGGCTCCCAGAGGCGGAGCTGCCACCCCGGCGTGGCCCCTCCGGCGATGGACCGCCGCAGCCGCGCATGTGGAAGGACAAGCGTCCAGAGGCTGCGGACCGCCTCACGGCGGCGCGCGAGGGCATCGCCGTGCTTGTCGAGACACTCGCGGTGCCTGCGGAGAATCTGCTGCAGCCCGACGCCTTGCGCCGCGCGTGCTGGGAGTACTCCGGCGGCGGTGAGGAGTGGGTTCGCTCGTTCCTTGCGCAGCGCGGTGCCCGCCCCTGGCAGATCGACTTGTGCGCACCGGTGTTGGCCGCCGCCTTTGAGGAGCCAAAGCAGGCTTAGTCGCATGGCTATCACGGCGTTTGCCAGGTGCTACGCTTCGAAGCGACCAATCTTCTGCGAACTGAGCTGAGGGAATTCGCACGTGAATCGCATCGTTCGACGCTGCGCTGTAATGGCAGGAATTGCTGGCTTGGTGATCATGACCTCGGGGTGTTCCCATTCCGAGCCTGAGCCCACCGCAACAGCGCATCACGAGTCGCCAGCACCATCCACGCCGGAAGCGGTGGAATCGCACACGCCGACGCCTGCCCCCGTCACCATCGACTTCGCCGATCCCAACGAGTGGGCTGCCGTAGGCACCGTGCTGGCCAGGAGCGTCTCTTCGCAAGGCATCGGGGCCTTCCCTGGTGAAGGAACGCGCATCTACGTTCCAGGTGTTGGCGAGTTGGCCGTCAATGCGGCCGACATCTTCCCCGGAGCGACGATCGTTGACGAAAAGTACGCGTCTACCGGGGATGACGCAGTGAGAATCGTCGTGGCTGCAATCGAGGAGATGCCGGGCTCTGGCCTCACGCCCGCGCATCACCACGCGCGCATGGCGTCCTACTCACTCGAGACGGGCACGTGGACCGAACTGTCCATTCCCTCGTGGGACAGCGACAGGCTGGAGATCACCATGATCGGCGGATCACCCCAGGGAGTTGTGCTTGTGCAGCTGTGGGACGACGAGGCCAGCGAGTCCCTGCCTGCGTACGGCATCGATGCCCACACGGGAGCGATAGTGTGGCAACAGGACGGGTGGTTGTCCTCGCCCACGTTTGGGTCGGTTGCGATTGGCGAAAGCCGCACCTCCAATTGCGAAATTGTTAAGGGTATAGACATCGCTTCCGGAAAGACCCTGTGGTCATTCGATACGCGAAAGATCAAGACCGACTCTGGTCAAAAGTGTGCGTCCACGAGTATTGGCGATGGATCGGTGTGGGGAACATGGCTCGAGGGCCTGTCGGAGTTTGACGCTATTCATCACGTTAGCTTCGAATATGGCCCAGAGCGGTGGTACGACGCTCACACCGGCGAGCGTCTCAGCGACGAGACCGACGACGCCAGGGCGTATGACCCCATCGGTCGCCTTGCGTTCATCGATCGCGATGGACTCGCCAACGACGATGACGACAACGTGCGCGTTGTTGACGTGGTGACCGGCAAGGCCGTGTGGAAGCTCGATGACGAGACGAGGCACAAGCTCAACTTCCGAGTCGATGCCCTCTACAACAAAAAGCTGTACGCCCACACCGAGAACGGGACCGTGATCGTTGATCTCGCAACGGGAGACGACTCGCAGACGTGGTCGCGGTACCCACGTGCCGAGGTCGGCACGTGGATCTGGTGGAGCGACGGCACGCTCGAGGTGAGCGGCAGCTAGCCCAAGCGCACGCAACGGCGGCGCGGGCTACGACCTCAGCGCCGCCGTTGCGGCGTCGGCGATGGCTGCGGCATCGAGCCCCACCTCGGCGATGATCTGTGCGCGCGATGCGTGCTCGAGGAAGCGTCGGGGCACGCCAAAGTGGCGGAATTCCGCCTCCACTCCGGCATCGCGCGCCGAAGCGGCCCACTCGTCGCCAATTCCGGCATCCGCGAGCCCGTCCTCCACGGTAATGACGAGACGCGCAGCGCCGATGAGTTCCACAAGGCCATCGGGAACCGGGTGCACCCACGTGGCGGTGGCGGCCAACGTGTCAAAGCCCTCGGCCGCCAGCTTGCCTGCCACCTCGGTTGCCGTGGACGCCATGGGCCCCAACCCCAGCACCACGGCGTCATGCCCGGAGCCATGCTCGGCGAGAATGTCGAAGCCACCCACCTGCCGCAGCGCGGGCACGGGGGCCCCCACGGCGCCTTTGGGGTAGCGAACCACGGTTGGTGCGTCGTCAACGCCGATGGCCTCGTGGAAGGCCGCACGCAGCGTCGGCTCGTCTCGCGGAGCCGCAAGCCGCAGGCCCGGTACGTGCCGCAGCAGCGCCATGTCCCACATGCCGTTGTGACTCGCGCCATCGTCGCCCGTGATGCCTGCCCTGTCCAGCATGAACGTCACACCCGCACGGTGCAGCGCCACGTCCATGAGCACCTGGTCAAAGGCGCGATTGAGGAACGTGGCGTACACGGCGACCACGGGGTGAAGCCCCGCGAATGCCAGGCCCGCGGCCGAGGTCACCGCGTGCTGCTCGGCGATGCCGACGTCAATGACTCGCTCAGGGTATTCGCGTGCGAAGGGACCAAAGCCCACGGGCTCGAGCATCGCGGCCGTGATGGCCACGAGGTCGTCACGCTCGGCACCCGCCGCGAGCATCTCGTCGGCAAAGACGCTTGTCCAGCCAAAGCGAGACGGCTCGATGGGCAGCCCCGTCTCGGGGTGGATCTTGCCCACCGCGTGAAAGCGATCGGCGTCGTCTTGCTCAGCCGGCGTGTAGCCGCGGCCCTTCTCGGTGAGCACGTGAACGATGACG
>Ga0206107_1000469_pt1 | contig 16760 bp, 20 predicted proteins | sample 2B0metagenome_FD_148652 | JGI IMG/M metagenome (GOLD analysis project Ga0206107, IMG submission 148652) | Enriched microbial communities from leaf-cutter ant dump, University of Wisconsin, Madison, United States - 2B0 | ecosystem: Environmental > Terrestrial > Nest > Insects nest > Nest dump...
AACGCTGGATGCTCAACATAGCTTAATTGGCATTCGCCTACCCTCCGCACCCGTCAATTCTCAGGGACAAACAATTGTTCCAGATAGGCTGTACGATAACATTCAATCAGGCTACGCCCTTTGGACGTCCTGGAGTGAACTCGCGAATGGAACCGTCCGATTAAATTCGTTAATTGAACAAGCAAACTTACGTGACCGAAGATTGATTAATAACTTGCGCGCTAGACGTTTGAGAAACGGATACCTCTAAAGCGTTGGGTATAGTTCTTTTTCAATGCCTGTTCCCGACTCATCATCCCAGATGAGCTTAATGTGCGCCCTACTAGGCGACCCCATATGAACGAAAGCAATAAGTTCAACGCATCCATGCGTTTCCAAAACCGGGACAGGGAATTTTCTATCGGCTTCGTTTTGTTGCAGAAGGCTATCGCCGTTGTCTAAAAGCTCTAAACGGACGTTTTTTGCGACAGCCTTACCACGATTAAAAATCTTCAGACGATGGTTCTTTCCGATTTTGACAAAATTAGCAGATAGCTCTGCTTTCTTTTGCTCTGCTATCTCACCCGTTTCTTTTTCAATAAGAATTTGGCTTAGCTTTGCGTTTGTTTCTTCAAATACAGACTGCCGTTTATTAAAACGGTGGTTCTGATAAAGGGACCATGCCGAGAAAACCAAGGCCATAAGGGCAATAATATCGCTAACACTAAACTGGGCTGTCATTTCACTTTGATGAATTTTGAGTTTTTGAATTGCTTTTTAAACTGGGCAGTTATGTCCGCCACAATATCGGATTTCATCTGGCCAATTTCGGCTTGAATAACTTCGTCATTTTCTTGAATAAGTTCATCCTTAGAAAAAACTCGGCTACACCCGTTACAGCGGATAGGGCTGTTTTCCATTTCGTCGTCGCGTTCAAACTGCGTTCCGCCACAGGTGGAGCACAAGAGAGAGACAGACCGATTATGCTTTTCAAAGCTCATAATTCCTCCCGTTAAAATGATAATGGGCAAGAAACCACCGACACTGCGCCGGTGGTCTCCCTGTCTTAAACAGAAACAGATTACCGTTTCTTGTCAGGAGCCTGAGTCAATGCAGACGCAGACAATTTCTTAATCTGCGTGTTGGTCAAGCTACCCGGATTTTTCAGTCCTTGGGACGCGATACTTGCGACCTTGGAGGACGTTTTTTCATTCCTGGCCATTTTTATAACCTTGAATTGTTACCGGAGGACGCCTTGACACAAACGGGCGACGCAATTAGGTTCCACCTTGCCCAGTTTCCCAATAGCCCCGCTCATCGACGGTGGCTTCCTCAACTCACCCCGCCTCAGTATTGAACTGCATATATCAGCTTGCCTATAAGCCAAGCAGAGTCGTGTCTGATTGTAAAATACTTTGTTCCTGTTGCGTTCCTGAGTATTAAAAGGGCGCTTTTCCCATAGAAATCCGTCATTTACAGCTTCAAAATGGTACTTTAACTTCGCCTAATGGATACTCAACAGGTCATCACAACAGCCAGCCAACACATGCGGAGCATGGGTGGGCATGTTTTCGACCTACTGACGGTTACTAAGCCTGTTTCCATCGAGGCAGCCCTCAATCTAACAAAAGTTATCTCTAAACTATCTCCGCTTTTGGGGAATATGATCGAATTCAACACGGTCGAATATCTTAACGACCAAGAAGTTTTTCAGCCCTTTGGGAAGTGGCTGAGACAAGATCCAGGCTTTCCCGACACTGTTTTCCAAGGCGTGACTCCCACGCCGGGTTTTGAGATTAAAGCATGGTTTCCTTTGGCTACCGAAATCACTGCGCGTTTCCGAGATAGCCAAAATCATTTCCAGCATGATCAAACTTACGTTGCGATGTTGGCTTGGCTGCCGGAGATGCTGATTTACGGTAAGCCTAAAATTTTGGATGTATGTGTTGCATCCGGCCTTTCTATCGCCAAAGCACGAGATGAACACTACCATAATCCGCCAGATTATCTCGTTATTGAACCGGGCGATACCAGCAGCCGAACACGTAATCTTCAGCAAACAAATACTGCGGGTTATAAATTTCAAGGTAGCACAGCAGAATTAGCTGAGGCTCAGAAAATTGTTGATAGCTGGGGCTCTGAAGGCAGTTTATATAAACCGACTCCTGAATACCAAGCTTTGCTGCGAGACTTGATGGGGCGGTATTCTTATAGATTAGATACCAATTTCGCTAAAATGGACCGCATTGTTCATCCGGAAATCGAACGGTTTAAGTCTACTGTCTACAATACCCAGTATCTTGGGATGACTGTCCGTGAATGGCTACGTTTGTTTGCTAGTGACAATGAAGCAGTATTGAAAAAAGCTTTCGCCGAGCAGCTTAGGATCAAAGAAGAGGATGCTGACGAACTGCTTCTTTAATTCGTTCCAAACCAAAATGATAGTAGGTTTGGTCTATCTCCGCTGAAAATGCTCTACGACCTATACTATGTGCTGCAATGCTTGCTGAAAATAGGCCGCCGAAGGGTTCCCAAACCACATCGTTCTCTTCGCTTGAAGCTCCAATAATTTTTTGCATCAAATCCAGCGGCTTTTGATTTAAATGAACGGCTTGTCCGCCTGGGATAACGATGCGTTCGCCCCCTCTCAAAGCTGGTCGATCCCAAACATTTGTATGACCATACGGACAATAAAACTTGGACCGCATTTTATCCCACTCATATCTTGAAGCAGGTTTTTTCCCATCTATTGAAAAATAAGGCTTACCCGCAGGGTTACCGTACTCGTTCGCATAGATTTGTAGTTTTTCAAACATTTCAGAAGGGGGATAATACCAAAGATGACCGGAATCTAGATACTTACGGACTGCTGCGTCTTTAACTCCGCATGCTTCATTTGCTTTACGCATTGGCAAGCCGGTGCGCTTCCATTCGGAAATCAGCCATTCTTGCAGCGTACGTCCTTGGATCTTAGCTTCAAAAACATACTGAACGCAGATTTCCGTTACGACAGGAAAACGTCGAATTTTCGCTGTGTTCACATTACCGGCGACATGCCCTTTGCCTTTGTTCCAAATATTTGCGTTGACGTATTTCCAACCATACTTCTCTAAAATTGGATGGACCGCTGCCCATCCTATCTCGCTATTCCAAAACCAAAGAGTTGTTTGCGCGGTAGAATGTTTTGACCAACTAGCAACATGAGGTTCATACCAAGCAGGTATGCCCAAATGATCAGAAGTGTCACCTTCAAAACCTAATACTCCATACGCTCCATCACTAACTATGCAAGTTGGCGTCTCCCATTTTGAGTAACAATCAAGACTGTTTCCAAAAGAGACATCCAGACCGTGACTTGCCCAATGGTTCTCATCAGGCGTTTCATTTCTGATAATAGCCTTGCCTCGTCCTACCGTGCTCGTGCGTCCCTGCTTTGGAAGTGCGAGTGGTTCATTTTCGGCAATGTTGAGAGAAGTTTTCATAGGAACAGCTTAAACATGGCCGCGAACAAAACAAGAATATTTTCACAAGAGGTAGATATATCCCCTTAAAATTCTTTGTTTTTTGGGTCCGATAATTGGGTGTTATGGCGGGTAAAGCGGCTCAATAAATTACTTGCACTCGACTACCGTGGTCCATTCTACCCATGTACCTGGAGGGGTGCGGTTTAATTTTCTTTCATGGTAATTGAGATACTTTATTCCTCGAGGGCAATAATCCAACGCTTGCTTCTCAATATAAGGCTTTGGTGCTCCTTCAAAAGGCTCAGATACCAACGTCAAGCCCGTAATGGAATAGCGGGTGGGCTGCCCTGACTCCGAAATAAGCTGTGGCGCAAACCAAGCATTGCGTGGCGCACATGCGGTAAACAATGCAGAAGCACAAAATAAGATAGTGATTAGTCTTATGTTCATTTTTTGCCTCATTGGCCTGCGACCGCTTCAGTGTTAGTCCAGTATTCTGTTGCATCACCCTCACGTCTAATCTTGATAAGCATGAAGCCAGATTTCGTCAGAAACACCGTTTCTCCATCTTGGAACATTGTGCAAATGCCCGATGCTATTCCGGCACCTAGAACTTTCTTAAAGGCGGTTACGTCATTTTGAGAAACCATTTCAATAGTCTTTTTGAAGTAGTCTTTATCGATGCAGCCATACTGATGTTCACCACTGATGCGAAGGTCGTTGGCATTTGCTACAGTTGCAAAGGTCATAGATGCACAAACTGCAATTAAAATTAGGTTTTTCATTTTCGGCTCCTTGTCGTTGAAACGAAACGGCTACCAAGGTTTTTCCTTGGCAGCCGGGGAGTTTCAACCGTCCGAAAACGGCGCAGCGTATTCGCGCATGCGCTATTGTATTCCGCCGCCTCCCCGACCAAAGGTCGAGAAAGCAACGTCATTGGTAACGGCCTGACGTTGTCGTAGGCCGTTTCGGAGAGGTTGAAAGCCCCATAACTCAATACAGAGTTACAAGAATACGTTAGCCGGTAAGCTGTGGATATTCAATGGATTAGAACAAAGCGGCGGCATTATCCGTGAAAAGGTTGCCGTCGCGGATATAACGAGACAGCATCATTTCGGAACGATGCCCGGTCTGCTGGCGGATTTTCCAGCTTGAGACGCCATGCTGGGCCGCGCTGGTTGCCAATCCCGCCCGTAAGCTATGGCCGCTGTACCGTTCGGCATTTAGCCCCGCCTTTGCGGCATAATCCTTAACGATGTCCGCCACCGCTTTATCGGACAGAGCTTCGCTGGATATGACTCCACCTTTTGTGACGGACCTGAATACGGGGCCTTCCTGTATGCCGGACGCTTCGAGCCACGATCCAAATGACGCCACCGGACAAATTCGTCCCCGGCCTTTCGGTATACCGATTTTTCGACCTTGGCCGGTCTGGTCAGTTTTGGAGCGCAACAGTGTCAGCACGATACCCTGGCTAGTAAACTCCATATCTTTGAACTTAATTGAAACTAGTTCACTCCGCCGTAACGCTCCGCAAAAACCAATAAGCAAAAGCGCGGCATCCCGCTTACCCTTCGCAGTATCGGTACAATGACTCAACATGATTGTAAGGTCGTCTTTTAACGCCTGAGGTTTTCCGTGAACACAACGGATGCCCCTTAGAGTCAGTTTGACCAAATCGGATTTTGTAGGATTTGTGTAGTTCAGCATAGTGTGCGCCTTGGCAATCGACACCAAACGCCGCTGAAGAGTGGCAATGGACAGGGCTTCAGCATGGGCTGTGAGATACGCTGCAATGACCTCAGGGCTAGAAGGAACAGCTCCACCCCATGCCCGGTAATGGTCCATGTCGGCTCGATACGCTTTGCGTGTATTTAATGCCAGCGCATTCTCGATGTATCTAGAGCTTTCGACTAAGGTGGTGTCTGCGCTGATTGGTTGTAGCATTATGCCGGACTCCAACCTGCGGCGATGTCGTCTTGGTATCGCTGTAGTTGCTTGATACGGATTTCTTCAAACTGTGGCCAATGCCGTTCCATCAGTTCGAGCAAACCTAGATACTGGGGCGCGTCCAAACCTGTGCTTTCAATATCGGCAAGTTCGCCCTCCTGTTTGAAGCCGTCCAACGCTGGCGAAGTCAGTTCTCTGTCTACTTTCCCGCCTTCGAGATAGAACGCGGCGAGACCGACCTGCTGACTGGAGAAGCATTTGATGGCAGGAACGGCCTTTTGAAGCTGGCTTATGCTGGTACGGCCCGTGCGCGTGAACCAGTCCACGCTACAAATCGGAACTCCCTTTACATCGGGGACAGGCAGCAGGGAATTAATCTTGACCGATACCGGATGCTTTTGAACTTCAGCCCATAGTAACGGCATAAATAAAGCCAATGGCCAACTTGTTTTCATCATTACGCCCTCACAGGAGGTCAGGAGGTCGGCGGGTACGCCCAAGCTTCTAACAATGCCGATGGCATCGCCTAGGGAGCCGTCACGGCGGAGCATGTAGTCCGATGGGTATCGTTTAGTTCCCGCCAGCAACCACAAGGCCAAGAGCCTTTCAATGAGATGAGCGTCGCGTCCCAAAGCTATGTCAGTCAGTGCGCTGGCAGATTTAGAAGCCAGTTGCACCCTCAGCCTTTCATATCCTGCACCACGTTCAGCAGCGATATAAACGTGGTCGGCCATGCGGCATTTGGGGGCAGCACAGAGAGAACGCACCAGAGCCAAACCCACTTGCAAATCACCGACCCGATTTCTCCACCGACCTTGAGCTGTAGCTACTAAGGTATCAGCTACAGCATTTGGTTCGGCGGGGCCGACATCTTCGATTGCGGTGATATGCAAACGCCTCCAAAAACGTACCTTATCCTGTTGCCAGAGTGTTACCGCCGCTCGCAATGCTGTCTTCTTGTCTCCGCGCCGAATAGCCTTCTGCATTACTGATGAAGAAAGCCATGGGTCACAGGGCAAGAGGTCTGGAATGTGATTTACAATCCTGCCTTCAATCCCGACTAATAATTCACGCAATTCGCTCTCCTCAATTTAGATATTAATCGTGAGAGCGTGACTTCTGGTCAGTCGAGGTCAAATGGATTTACAAAGAAAATGTATTTCGAACCGCAGACAGGTGAAAAAACAAGTACTTTAGTCTGATGGACAAACCTAAGTGTTTCTGCCGAGTTCATCGACGGTTTATTCAAGTTTGTTTGAACCTGCCTATGAACAGTTTTTTACCATTTTTACTATTATATGAATTTAGAAATTAGCCACTTAAAACCTTCTTTGTAAGAGGCGTTGGTTTCTCAGGAATTCGGTCGAACAAAACTTCGTGGAGCATATCAGCCCATACATCAAGAAACTCATCATCGGATAGATGCCACCACGGCACCAAGCTATCCGAGACAGCCTTCTTAAGCTTTCCCTGCACTTTCAGAGGCTGTTTTTGTAAAGCTTTCGTCAGTCCGCAAAAACGGCATGAGTCTTGAAAAGCTGCCCAATAGCCCTTATCGACAGGAGGCTGAGATGTATGAAGCGAATAAATCTGCACCCGTTTAAACGGGTCTTCAATTTTCCAAAAATCCTTAAAGAGAAGTCCGTTGGGGCGCATATGCAATTCAACCCGTAATGAGTCCCCTTCAGCAGACTGACCGTACAAATGTTTGTGTTTGTTATAAGCGATTAGTTGATTACCGCTACGGTTACCCAACATGATGGTATCCAAGCTGCCTTTTGTGCCGATAAAGTTCCCGCCTTTGGCTGAATGGTTAAACTTAAAGATATAATCTTCTGGCTTGCGATTACAGATCGTCCGGTACACGTCGTATCGAGAAATCCTTCCGTGTCCTAGAAAATCGAAAAACTCCACTCCGCAACACTCCATGAAGAGGTCATTCAAATAATCGACCTGCGCTTCCGCTGCAAACGGGTGCTGGTTGTGGACAGGAAAGAATAATGCGGTGGGATTAAATTCAAGCCGAATTTGTGGCTTCGTCGCTTGCTTGCTGGAAGCCTGTATCAGCAGACTTGGATTATTCTTTTCAAATACTCCGTCAATGTCAGGACAAATAGCCTGAACTTTCAAGGGATAGCGGTGAGAGCCACCGCTTCTCTTGAAATTCGGGTCATGTTTTTGTGTGTAGCTTAGCAATGTGCTGTAAAAACATCCGTGGATGTCTGCATCTGGCATGTCCACCAGCACGGTCAACTTATCTAGAGTCAGCGGTGTTACGTTGGGGTTATCTAGAAAAGAGACCTTGTTTACAGACTTCTTCATTATTCTTCCCTAACCATCTGATTGTTCCCACCTAACACTGCGTTAATGCCTAATTATAGTTTCATCAAAACCGCTAGTTAGACCGGAGTGTTTTTCTTCAGTTGATTGCGAAGCTTCTCTAGTGAGCGTTTTGAAGTGGCACTTACCCACTCATCCAAACTTTCAACGGCGTAAGTGAACCTTTTGTAGCTCGACCTCTCAAATTTCGGTCCTTCACCGCTTCTCCGCCAACGTTGGAGTGTTTTGGTTGATACCGTTAAAGCGTTCGCCAGTTGCCAAGGCGTTACGAAGCAAATGCCTTTCTGTTGCAATGATTTAAACGCTAGCTTTTCTGTCATGACACGCTGCAAGTGCGCGATGATGTAGGCATCTTTCGATGAAATCTTCATCCCGCCTCCATCAGGTCAGTTTTTTGTGAGTGCGATTTTCAATCCATGAGGAGATGTCACTTTCCCGCCAGCCAATGGAACGGCCGCCAAGGGCCACTGCTTTGGGAAAAGTACTCATCTTCATCCATGCATACAGGGTCGAGCGTGAAACGCCCGTGCGAGCCATTACGTCTTTCAGACGCAGAATACGTTCATTGGGGTTTTTAATATCCACCGTTATCTCCATTCGTTGTTTTAGTAACGAGGAGACTCTATGCGGTCCGATTTAGTATGAATAAGGATACCGACTGGAATGTATCCCGATTATTGTCCCAATTTATTCTTGATAACGGCAATCAATTCGGGCCTGTACGGCTCTAAATCTATAATATTGCTGTTTTTGGGACGACCAGCCACACCTTTACCCTGCAAGATTTTGATTAGATACGATGAAGACATAGCTAAAAAATAAGGTAAGCCATTTTCCTTTGTAATCGCTTTGGGCAAAGTCTGAAGAAACCTGACAAGCTCGCCCTTAGTCACATTAGGAACGATTTTTTTGACCTCATTCGCAGCAGTTAGGTAATTAGCTTTAGATACGCCTGTTTGAATAGAGCAATCCACTTCGCCTTTATCAGCAGTGTCATACAAAGCCCACATACGCAAAGAAAAGGGTTTTTCATTTTCCCACAGATATCTGAAGACGGTTCCTGGAGTAAATAAGGGCCCTTGCTCATTTGACTGGCCAGAGACCAACCTACCTGCGTGGCATTCACTGCTAAGCCATGCATATGTTTCACTAACGGGGTTTGTGCCCTGTGGGTTAATACTTCCGCCTAATGACATTGCATGAACGTAGTAAGCAGCTTCATGGATTGTCCAAGCTCCCTGTTTGACTGCACTCCACAGAAACGGTTTAAAGTCTGACGGCACGAGGGCAGGCAGATTTGGGGCTTCCCTTGTACCTTTTACGCGTTTTGCTTTCATGCTTGAGCCTGCGGATATTGTTTGTCCATATAGTCAGCCCATTCCTGCATCATCTTCCGGCGTTCGTCCAGAAACTGAGCGCGGTCATAGGCACGGTCAACCTTACTGCGGTGAGAATGAGCAAGCTGTCTATCAATCACCTCATGTCGGTACTTAAGTTTTTCTTTGATGGTGGACATAGCCAGAGCCCTAAACCCATGGCCTGTCATACGCCCTTTGTAGCCCAGCCGCTTCGTAATTGCGAACAAGAGGGTATTCTCGCTCATATGCTCTTTAGGACGCACCTGATTAGGGAAGACCCAATCTGTATTAAGATGTCCGGTTTCTTCCTTTTGCTCCTGGAGGAGCTTTATAACCTGGTTGGACAATGGAACGATATGAGCTTTACCCATCTTCATGCGTTCGGCGGGGATCTCCCATTGAGCGTTCTTAAAGTCAAACTCGGACCATCTTGCTTTAATCAGTTCGCTAGTCCTTACAAAGGTCAGCATCAGTAGTTTGATGCCCCTACGTGTCCGCTCCATAAGCCTAGGCTTGTTGATTTCTAAGTCCTTCAGGAACTCTGGCATCTCTTTAATATCCAAAGCTGGATAGTGCTTCTCTTTGCGGGCCTTTAAAGCTCCTTTCAAATCTGCCGCGATATCCCGCTTACATTTACCTGTTGCGATCCCATAACGAAAAATCTGGCCACAAATCTCCTTGGCCCTCGAAGTTACCTCCAAGGCCCCCCGTTTTTCGATTTTCCTGAGAACCTGCAGTAACTCTGGTGCCTCGATGTCTGCGATTGGCCGATTACCGATGTACGGGAAAATGTCTACGTTCAAACGACGCATGACGTTTAGCGCGTGATGCTCGCTCCATCTTTCGATTTGTTTTTCATGCCAATCAAGGGCGACCACTTTAAAAGTGCTCTGAGCGTTCTTAATAGCCTCGCGCTGGTTATCCTGCTTCTTGGCCATTGGGTCGATGTCTTTAAGAAGCAGTTTCTTAGCTTCGTCCCTACCTTCACGCGCTACGACAAGAGAGATGAGAGGGTACGGCCCCAGAGTCAGCGTCTTTTCTTTACCCAGATAACGATACTTGAAACGCCAGTGCTTATTCCCGTTTGGTTTAACTAGCAGAAACAAACTGCCACTATCAGCCAGTTTGTATTGCTTCTCTTTAGGTTTGGCGTTTTTGCACTTCAAATCTGACAACATTGTACCCCCACCCTGGGATTGTACCCCCATGGTGTACCCCCAAATGTTCTGGCTGTGTTTGAATATGGCAAGATGATAACAGATAGAAAACTTCCTTGAAAGCCTTGATTTACCTAACTTTCTTACGCATTCTCGGAAGTTGTCGGAAGGTATCGGAAGTGATGGCTGGAGCGGGTGAAGGGAATCGAACCCTCATAGCCAGCTTGGAAGGCTGGAGCTTTACCACTAAGCTACACCCGCACAGAGACAAGGTTTATCAGGAACTTAGACGTCATTCAACGATTATAGCGCGCCCTATATTAAATACATTTAAGAAGGGGGGCTACCTTGTCCCGTGCACCCTCTAACCAGTCCTGCAAACTGTAAAAGCGTTTCTCTCTACTCGATTTGCTTCTGGTAAGGGAGTTAGATGCAAATAGATTTGCAGCAGAGCTTTTAATGCCTTCTGAGCTTTTGAAAAAAGACATCCGTGAAGCTTCTATAGATCGCGAAGATGGCCCCACGGAACTTGCCGATTTGTATGAAGTAAGCCCTCATGCCATGTCTCTAAAGCTTATGAAAGTGCTGAGCAGTAAAGATTAGGCCGCCAAGCCCTCACTTGAAAACTGTGTCTCTTTACTGAACCTTCTCTTAGAACTCTTCCAGGAGATGGTGATGCAAAATTATCTGTTAAGGAATTTAAGTGAGCTCGCACAGAAACGTGCGGTGCTTAAGGGTTTCTGAGAAGAGAATGGTGCCGTTGATAGGATTTGAACCTACGACCCTCGCATTACGAATGCGATGCTCTACCCCTGAGCTACAACGGCGCTAAAAGACAACAGGTGCGATGCTTAACGCACCGCAACGTGACTTTTCAGGACCCCTTTCTTAGTGTTTTTCGTGCATAAACGCAACCTCAATTCAATTGACATAACCATAAAATGCAAATACATTCCATCCCTGTAAGGCGCACAAACGGGCAGTTTTTTAGGACCATGTTTTCTGCAAAAGATGAAACTATCGGCTGGGAAGACGGCGCTGCAATTGAATTGCCGCTGGTGCCGGATGAAAACATTATTGATGTTCTTCCGGGGCGCGTGAGCGGAAGGCCCGGGCAGCCGGATCCAAACGAAATTGATCCCTTCGATGAAGCTACGCTTTACGAAGGTTATGCGCCGGGGAAAGTACAGTCGGTTTTCAATGCAGCCGTCTATACATTGAAAGCCATGACGACCGCGCCAAGACTGCCCTACGGCTATGATCCGCGGCACATGCTTCGAGCGCGGCTGTAATCTAAAGATTGCTTTTATGAAGATGTTCCCCTAAATCATGCGGCGGGAAGCCGGCGGCAGGCGCATGCATCGCCAATCCGGTCAGGTCCGAAAGGAAGCAGCCGTAACGAATTCATCGGGTTGCTGTCCGGTTTCCTATTTCTTTAAGGCGCGGGGTTTGTTGGTCCGGCCTGTCCCGGGACAAATTTAACCATGTACAGGCCTTGTCCCGTTATGCTGACAATTGGATTCTTCTTCTGTGATGTGCGGATCTTCAAAGCATCGAAGACATTAACCAGTTCACGATAACTTGTGGTTACGGTAGATACACCGACTTCCTTTTTCAGATCGGGCCATAACGCCAGTCGTATGTCTTCCCGCGTCTGAATTTTGTCCTGACCGTTCAGATGGCGCAGTAAGAGTATCGCCTGGCTGTCGAGGTAATAATCGGTGCCTTTTACGCGATTACGCTTGGCCCGGCGTGAAGGATCCGTTTCGATTTCGAACCAGCCGAAGTTTTCAGCGTTACCCACCGGCGTAAAATCAGATGTTTTGCTTTTCGGCGCGATTGCATTGAAATCCATTATCAACTGAGGGAAAGGGCCGAACATCTCCATCTCTGTATCCGCTTCAGGATTGAAGCGATTCTGAAGCGGCAGGCCGGATATGTTTTTTGCGTCGGTTTCCTGCAACAATGTATCCATGGTCACAGCCGGCACGTTCTTTTTACGGAGAAAAACGCCGCCGAATTTATTGACCGTCAGGGGCGCGGGTTGCGAGGGATTTTCAGAATTTGCAATTTTGACCGCCAGAATAGTGCGCAGCTCGGTCAAGGCTTTGCTCACATAACTTATGGACGATGCCTTGTCGCCAAAGGCGTAACGCCCGATAAACATTCTGGTCTGGGGATAATATTGTTTTAAAAGATAACGCATCAACGTTATGGCCTGAGTTGAAATGGGCCGGTTTTCTTGCGTCACCCGTGTTTTTGCGCTTAGGCGACTATGATCCGTTTCAATGGCGAACCATCCGAAATCTTCTGTGACATCGGCATGGAACGGCTTTTCCACTGGTTGCTTTACCGGCTGCCTTGGCGTGTTGTGATGATCGAGAACCTCGGCCCACGAACGCGGGGCCGGAACTGCAGCAGGTTTGGCAGGCCGGGGCTGTTCAATGGCCGGTACGGGCATGCCTAACTGGCCTACGTGATAACCGCGGTTGCGGACATCGATGGTGTGGTGAACAGTCTTTTGTCTTGGTAACGGCCGGCCGACACCAGAGGTGAATACAACGCCGGATTTTTTATCCGCATGTGCCTCATGGCCTGTCATCTTACGTTTAGCGATAATTTGCATTGCGGCAAATCTGCGCATATCCACGCCCAGCGTATCGATCACCAGCCCCATTTTCTTTTGCACGTTCGTCAGTTTCGCATTCACCAGTGTCAATGCATAAGGCACGAATAGATCCGCCGGTAAAATTTTCTGCGCTTTGCGCATGGTATCCAGCTTTTCGGGATCGCTGATGCCCTGGATCAGCCAAAGACGGATATCTGAATCTGTAATCTGCATGGGGCCCTCTGTTATATCCTGGATTTCTATAATCTCAAGATGACATAATGTCAAAAATCGATCAGGAAAAGCCCTGAAGACCGGTTGCGACGGACGCAGGGAATCTTTAGACATAAGGGTATGACTTCAGCCGAATCGCAAACACCATACCGGGTGCTCGCCCGGAAGTATCGCCCGCGCAATTTTGATGAATTGATCGGGCAGGATGCGTTGGTACGTACACTTAAAAATGCCATTGAATCCGGGCGTATTGCGCATGCCTTCATGCTCACAGGGGTGCGCGGCGTTGGCAAAACCACAACCGCCCGTATTATCGCGCGCGCCCTGAATTATACCGGCCCTGACGGCAAATCCGGCCCGACAACCGGCCCCACGGACGACTGTGAAATCTGCCGCGCAATCGCGGAAGACCGCCATCCGGACGTTATGGAGATGGATGCGGCATCGCGCACCGGCGTCGATGACATTCGCGAAATTCTGGATGGTGTCCGTTACGCGCCCGTGTCCGCACGTTACAAGGTTTACATCATCGACGAAGTGCACATGCTGTCCAAGGCGGCGTTCAATGCCCTGCTGAAAACCCTTGAAGAACCGCCATCACACGTGAAATTCATTTTTGCGACGACCGAGATTCGCAAAGTGCCGGTGACGGTGCTGTCGCGCTGCCAGCGCTTTGATTTGCGCCGTGTTGATGCCGATATGCTGGCCACATATTTCACCAGTATTTGCGAAAAAGAAAACGTGACGTGCGAGGCCTCAGCCGTTGAATCCATTGCCCGCGCGGCGGATGGGTCGGTGAGGGATGGTCTTAGCCTTCTGGATCAGGCGATTGCGTTGGGGTCCGGGCAGGTACTGGCAGACGACGTTGCGCGTATGCTGGGTCTGTCCGACCGGTCGCTGACGCTGTCCCTGTTCGCGGCCGCTATGTCCGGCCATGTGGCGGAGGCCCTGGCCCTGCTGGAACGCCAGCATCAGGGCGGTGCGGACCCGATTGTCTGTCTGCAGGATTTGATGGAGGTTGCGCATGATATCACCCTGCTCAAGGCACTGGAGGCGCGGGCGGAGGCATTGAAACATACTGGTCTGCCGCATGCCGAAGGCGACCGCGCGCTGGGCCTGGCCCGCGACCTGCCGATGCCGGCATTACAGCGTGCATGGGCGTTGCTGCTGAAGGGGCTGCGCGAGGCCCAGACTGCACCCGATGCCAGGCAGGCCGCTGAAATGGCCATTATGCGCCTGATTTATGCTGCCGATTTACCGGACCCGGCCCGTCTGATCCGCGATCTGCAGGATGGCGCCATTCCCGTACGTGCCGGTGGCGGCTCAGCCGAACGTCCCATATCGGGAAGCGTACACGCCCCGCATATGACAACAGAAGCCCCGGCGCCGGTCGTGCTGAAGGCCGTGGCCGGCGGCGGGGTTGTCGTGCAGGCCCAGGCGCAGCCGGAGCCACGTCCGGATGTTGTCCCGCCGCCGCAGGATTTCGAGGCCATGATTGCCCTGTGCGAGGATAAGGGCGAAATCTTGCTGGCAAGCCAGCTGATCAATTACGCACATCCGGTGAAATTCGATGTCGGACATTTTGAATTCCGTCCGGCGGCGGATGCGCCGGCCAACATGGTACAAAAATTATCGAAGTCGCTGCAGGAATGGACTGGCAGCCGCTGGATGGTTACGGTCAGCCAGGCCGAAGGCCAGCCGACACTGGCTATGCAGCGTAATGCCGCAAAAGCCGCGCTGCGGGTCGAAGTGTTGGCGAGTGAGCCTGTGCGCGCGATCGTGGATATCTTCGAAGGTGCCGAGCTGCATCGCATTATCGAAGACAAATAATACTTAAATTCAAAAAAGGACGATGGATATGAACTTCATGAAAATCATGCAGCAGGCCAAGGACATGCAAAAGAAAATGGCCGAACTGCAGGAACGCGCCGGATCGTTTCTGGTAACCGGCGTGGCCGGCAACGGCCTGGTCGAAGTCGTCATGACCTGCAAGGGCGTGGTTCAAAGCGTAACGATAAAGCCTGAGGCAATCGACCCAAGCGACCAGACGATGGTCGAGGATCTGGTGAAAACTGCCGTGAACAATGCCCGCGTGCGTGCCGATGACACACTGGCCGAAGAAACGCGCAAAATGATGAAAGACATGGGACTGCCTGAAAACATGCAGCTTCCGGGCGGATTCTGATGCGCATACTGACCTGGAATATCAATTCCGTACGCCTGCGTCAGGGTCTTGTCCTGGACGCGATCACGACGCTTAAGCCCGATATTGTCGCCCTTCAGGAAACCAAGTCCCCAGACGAATTATTTCCCTTTAAGGCTTTTGCCGAGGCAGGATTCGAGCATGCTCATATCCATGGCATGAAGGGATATAATGGCGTGGCGATTTTAGCCCGTGAAAAATTCCATGCGGTCGATAAATGGGATCGTGCCGGTAAATCCGACTGCCGGCATATGGGTGTCGAAGTACAGCATAAAAAATTCAAAAAACCGCTGCAAATTCATAACCTGTACGTCCCAGCAGGCGGCGATATACCTGATGTAGAAGCCAACGAAAAATTTGCGCATAAGTTGCGTTTTGTGGACGAAATGAGCGATTTTTTTGCCGGAAAGTATGCGCGTACAGACCCAATGATTGTACTGGGCGATTTTAACATCGCGCCGCTGGAACATGATGTGTGGTCGCATAAACAATTGCTGGATGTCGTCTCCCACACCCCGATCGAGGTTGAGAAACTTAAGGGCATGCAGGATTCCCTCGGCTGGATCGACAGCGCGCGGCATTTCATTCCGGCGGACCAGAAATCCTATACATGGTGGTCATACCGCAACAAGGACTGGAAGGCATCGAACCGCGGCCGCCGCCTGGACCATATCTGGGTAACGGACCCGCTGAAGGCGCATCTGAAATCCTACGAAACCCTGCCCGCCGCGCGCGACTGGATCCAAACCAGCGACCACGTTCCCGTTGTTCTCGAACTCGACCTTTAAACGCAGGGACTGGCCGGGGTGGACCTCCAAGCGATCGCGGGAGCTGCGGAGCAAAGGCATATAAAATACTGTACGTGTGGATAACCGCCCTATATCGTTGAGGCTATGGAAGCTTTGAAAAATCAACGCGCGCGCATTGACGCGCTGGACGACCGGATCGTCGATCTGCTGGTCGAGCGCTTTGCCATTGTGCGGGAAGTTGGCGAAATAAAAAAAGCACAGGGAATCGTCGTGGTGCAGAGCCATCGTGTCGAAGAGGTCAAAGACCGTGTCGCCGCGCGGGCCGAGGCTGCAGGTCTTGAAGGAAGCCTGCTTAAAGCCATTTATACGCTGCTGATCGATCACGCGCATGTGATTGAAAATAAGATCAAGGGATAAACAACTATGAACGGATTTGCCAAAACCGCGATTTTGATGGCGGCTTTGACGGCTTTATTTATGGGGATCGGGGCATTGATTGGCGGGACGCAGGGGATGCTGATTGCCTTTTTCATTGCGCTGGCCATGAATGCTTTTACCTACTGGAATGCGGATAAAATGGTCCTGCATCTATACCGCGCGGTGCCAGCAGATGAAACCAATGCGCCGGGCCTGGTTGCGCTGGTGGCGCAAATGGCTGGTAATGCCGGTTTGCCGATGCCCAGGGTGTACGTGATCAATCAGGATCAGCCCAATGCTT
>Ga0206107_1000472_pt1 | contig 16729 bp, 16 predicted proteins | sample 2B0metagenome_FD_148652 | JGI IMG/M metagenome (GOLD analysis project Ga0206107, IMG submission 148652) | Enriched microbial communities from leaf-cutter ant dump, University of Wisconsin, Madison, United States - 2B0 | ecosystem: Environmental > Terrestrial > Nest > Insects nest > Nest dump...
GCCCGCGCCGGCAATGCGGACACCCACCAGCTGCAGCAGGTGGCGCGCCGAGTGCTTGGGCGCTTTGTGGGCAACAAGCTGCGCCGGCGTCCCATGATCATTCCGGTGGTTGTCGAGGCGTAGCGCCCGTCATGCCGCGCGCAGTCGCGCATCTGCCCCGACTGATCCGGTTGCACCCCCAGTGGGCTGGACGTAACGGCGCCATCGGCAACGGGTCAAGGAGGACTTATGATGAAGGTGCAGGGGAAGATCGCGAGTTCGCTCGTGATAGGAGGCCTGGCGATCGGGAGTCTCGCGATTGCACAACCCGCCAAGAGCCAGGCCCGCAGGTACGCGTACATCAGTCCCACAATCACGCACACGACCGTGGGATTGTGGGGCTCGTCAAGCGCCGTGTACAAGGAGAGCGCTGGTACCTACAGCGGCGGTGCATTGCGCGCTCGGACGCCCACACACGGCTGGAAGGAGATTCCCGTGACGGACCTTACCTACTACTGGACGTACTAGGCGCTTTGCACATGCTTCGTCGCGCAACGCCTGCGTCTACCATCGTGTCTCTCGCGCTTGTTCTGGCGGCATGCGGCGCAATATGACGTTGAGCTCGCGGGCGACTTGTCTGACTATTCCCGCGGGATTCTCGAAGACAAGAAGATCACCGGCGACGAGTACGAGGATTCTGACAGCCGCTACATGGAGTGCGTCAACGCGAACTTCCCGGGCCGAGTGCCGCCTCCGTATGGCCCCGAACCGCAGCCAGACGGAACGATCGCACACGGATTTGATGGCACGACGGAGGAGTTGGCGCTGTTCGATCGGATCGAACCGGCATGCCTGCGCGAGTATCTGGGAAATGGCGCCATCGAGTCCCTGTAGTGGCAGAGCACCAAGAACCCGCAAGGACTGCCGCTCGAGCAGTTGATCATCGCTTGCCTGGTAAAGAAGGGCCTCGTAGATTCGGACACGTACGGCGTTGACCAGCTCAACGCGGATATTGGCGTGAGTTTCAATGACCCGTCAGCAGACCGTTCCAAGGCAACCGGGCTCGACTTCAATCGTGAAGATGCGGAGCGCTGCTACACGTTTCAGATGTGACCGCGTACCGGGTGTGACCTCGCCCGTGGTGCTCCCGTTGCGCGCGCCTTCCTCCGCACAAGTTGGGTGCAATGGATGAAGAGCCCGGGCAACACGCCAGCTAGAGAGCCGGTGCACCTGTCGCCGCCAGCAGATTGTGTGGAGGAGGGCATGCGAAGGCGCGAACACCACCGCGGCCCATGCCCGGGGTGGCTCCCGCGCCCCCAAACCTCGCGGGAGTAACCTCGAACGCATGGCTTCCACCCGTCATTCACGCCCCGCGCCGCGCCCGCAGCGCAAGGCCCCAGCCAAGAAGCAGCCCCCCGCGCTCGTGCGTGGAGCGTCTGCAGTGGGGCGGGGAACGTCCTCGGCGGTAGGGGGAGCGGTACGTTCCGTGGGCACCGGGGCAAAGGCCGTGAGCCCTGAGGTGCGCCGCGACGGCGCTGCCGTGCTGCTCGTGATCGGTGCCGTGCTGGTGGCCGCAACCGAGTGGTTCGGCGTGGGCTCGTGGGCGGGCACCATCATCCACGGTGCGGCGGCGGGCCTGTTCGGCCTGCTCGCCAAGCTGCTGCCTATCGCCTTGCTGTTCCTCGCCGCACGCTTGTTCCGCGAGCCGCAAGAGGGTCACGCCAATCACCGCATCATGGTCGGCTTGCTGTTCTTGGCGCTCACGATCGACGGCATCATCCACATTGTCAAGGGGCAACCCTCGCCCACCGACGGCTGGGAACACGTCATGGCTGCGGGTGGTCTGCTCGGCTTCCTTGTGGGCACCCCGCTGGCCTCGGTGCTCACGGCGGGGCTTGCGGTGTTTGTGCTGGTCATGCTGGGCCTGCTTGCCATCCTGGTGACGCTGGGCATCCCCTTCCGCGAGGTGGTCTCGCGGGTCAAGCATCTCGTTGGCCGGGCCGACGCTGCGGCCGGCGACAACGCCGACGACCCCGATCTCCCGGAGCATCGCACGCTGCGCCGCCGTGGCCGCAAGGACGAGGTGCTCGATCATTACGACGCGGACGACGCGTTCGCCTCCGCGGTGGAGCGCGATGACTTCGACGAGATCATTGCGCCGCACGGCGCGGCGGCCGACGCCGCCACGCCCGCCTATGGCGTGCCGCGCCACGCCACCCCAGCGTCGGGCGTGCCCCTGTCACCATATGCGCCCTCCGAGGCCTACGAGCCCGCGGGTGAGGATGTGGATACCCAGCCCACCACCGTGCTTCCCGCACCCGCGGCTCCACCCACCTCGCGTGTGCCGAACGGCGTGCAGGGAGAGCTCGAGAACGCCACGCCGTATGTGCTTCCGAGCCCAGACCTGCTCGTCAAGGGCACGCCGCACAAGGCTCGCTCGGCGGCGAACGATCGCGTGGTTGCCGCGCTCACCAGCGTCCTGGAGCAGTTTGGCGTGGACGCCGAGGTCACGGGATTCACGCGCGGCCCCACGGTGACCAGGTATGAGGTGGAGCTGGGTTCTGGCGTCAAGGTCGAGAAGATCACGCAGCTGTCACGCAACATCGCCTACGCGGTGGCGAGTGCGGATGTGCGGATCCTCTCGCCCATTCCCGGCAAGAGCGCCATCGGCATCGAGATCCCCAATGTGGACCGCGAGACGGTGGCGCTCGGAGACGTGCTGCGCTCTACGACGGCCATGAAGAACGACCACCCCATGGCCATCGGCATCGGCAAGGACGTGGAGGGCGGCTACGTCATGGCAAACCTTGCCAAGATGCCGCACCTGCTGGTGGCGGGCGCCACCGGAGCCGGTAAGTCGAGCTTCGTGAACTCGATGATCACGTCCATCCTCATGCGCGCAACGCCCAGCGAGGTGCGCATGGTGCTCGTGGACCCCAAGCGTGTGGAACTATCCATCTACGAGGGGATCCCTCATCTCATTACGCCCATCATCACGGACCCGAAGAAGGCCGCGCAGGCCCTCGAATGGGTGGTGAAAGAGATGGACATGAGGTACGACGACCTCGCGATGTTCGGCTACAAGCACATCGATGACTTCAACAAGGCCGTGCGCGCGGGCAAGGTCAAGCCGCTTCCCGGCTCCGAGCGGCAGATTCACACCTATCCGTATCTGCTGGTGATCGTGGACGAGCTTGCGGACCTCATGATGGTGGCCCCGCGAGACGTCGACGACTCCATCCAGCGCATCACCCAGCTTGCTCGTGCCGCCGGCATCCACTTGGTGCTCGCTACTCAGCGGCCTTCCGTGGACATCATCACGGGAACGATCAAGGCCAACGTGCCCTCGCGGCTCGCCTTCGCCACGTCGTCCCTGGCGGACAGTCGGGTGGTGCTTGACATGCCCGGTGCCGAGAAGCTCATCGGCCAAGGCGATGCGCTGTTCTTGCCCATGGGGGAGTCCAAGCCCATGCGCGTACAAGGCGCGTGGGTGAGCGAGTCCGAGATTCACGCGGCCGTCAACCACGTGAAGCGCCAAGCGGATCCCGAGTACCGCAACGACGTCATCCAGGCGGGCTCTGGGGCGGTGGTTGCCGAGGACATCGGAGATGACCTCGATGACCTGCTGGCCGCCGCGGAACTCGTCATCACCACTCAGTTGGGCTCCACCTCGATGCTCCAGCGCAAGCTCAAGATGGGGTTTGCCAAGGCCGGCCGGCTCATGGATCTGCTCGAGAGCCGTGAGATCGTGGGCCCCTCACAGGGCTCCAAGGCTCGTGACGTATTGGTCACTCCGGACGAACTTGCGGCAACTTTGGCTATTCTTCGGGGCAATTCGGTCGATAACGTAGGTATGCCCGCCTACTCCGCCGACGAAGAGGATGATGCATGGGGGAACTCGTAGAGCTGTTCTCGCAGCCCCAGTTCGTCGTCATTGCCACGTCGCTGCTGGTGATCCTCGCGGCGTGCGCCTTCTTCTACTTCTGGCGTTCCAGCCGCGCTCGTGCCGCCTACCGCGAGACCGCCGCGCGCGAACGCGAGCTGCGACGCCAGTTTGAGGCGGTGGTCTCGTCCACGCGTGACGGCGTGGTGGTCCTCACCGACTCCAACGAGGTCGCGTTGATCTCGGACGTGGCCGCGCGCATGCTTGGGCTCAAGAGGGACGACGTCATCGGCAAGCCCGTAGCCCGCCTTGCGGTGCGTGTGGTGGACCCCAACATGCGCCAGATCCTCGTGCAAGAGGCGTTCGAGCCCACTGGGGACCAACCGCGCACCATTGGCGTGCCGGGTCGCCGCGGGGTGGAGGACGTGCGCTGGTTGCACGTGCGCTCGCGAGTGGTCACCGACGGGCCCGACGGCGGTCCCATCACGGTCACGACCCTCGCCGACCCCACGGGGCTGAGGGAGGCCGCGGAGGCGATCTCGCGCTCCGACGCACAGTTCCGCAAGGCCATGGAGAATGCACCAACGGGCATGGCACTCGTTGACCTCGAGTGGCGACTCATGGAGGTCAACAGAGCCTTCGCCGAAATGATGGGGTCCACAGTGGCCGCGCTGAGGGGCACGCCCTTCTCCGCGCTGTCGCACCCGCAGGACCTCTCCGCCGAGCGCGACCAGTTGCAGCGGCTCTACGCCGGCCGTCAGAGCCGATTCACGGTAGAAAAGCGCTACGTTCGCGCCGACGGGAACGTGGTGTGGGCGGTGCTTGATGTGGGCCTGGTGCGTTATCCGGGCGGTGCGCCCGACCACTACATCGTCCAGGTGCGTGACTCCACCGACGACCGCATGCATTCGGAGCTGCTGGCGCACCGTGCCATGCACGACCCCTTGACGGGGCTCGCTAACCGCACGCTGCTTCAGGAGGTCTTGCAGCAGGTCTTGGAGACACCCAACGCCCAGAGCCGCGTGGGAGTCATCGCCGTGGACCTCGATGGCTTCAAGGGGCTCAACGATCGCTTTGGCCACGCCACGGGCGACAGTGCGCTCGTGTACGTCGCTGGGGTGCTTCGTTCGGCTACCGCAGGCCGCGGGACCGTGGCGCGCATCGGCGGCGACGAGTTCGTCATCGTGGTTCAGGATCCCGACTGCTCCAAGGCGCTGTTCGACATCGCCGGGGCCATCCACGCGGGACTCAAGCGGCCCCTGCAGGTCAAGCGACACCAGATTCACTTGGGGGCGAGCCTCGGCATCGCTATGGCAGACGAGGAGACCATCGGCGGAGGCGCCCCCGGGCTCCTGAGTGCGGCCGACGCTGCGATGTACCGGGCCAAGGCCACCGGGAAGTCCCGCACCGAGGTCTTCGACCCCACGATGCGCACGTCTCGCGACACGCAGACCGCCCTTGCGGCCGATCTCCAACGCGCCATCGAGCACGGAGATCTGGTGCTTCACTATCAGCCCATCCTGGAACTCGCTACGCGGGCCGTGGTGGGCTACGAGGCACTCGTGCGCTGGCAGCACCCCACCCGGGGACTTCTCTTGCCCGGCGCATTCTTGCCGCTCATCGACGATCGCAACCTTGCGACCGTCCTGGGCAGCGCGCTCGTGGAGCAGGCAGCGAACTTCCTCACGATGAGCCCATCTGACAGCACGTGGGTGTCGATCAACGTCTCCGCCGATCAGTTGGGGGACTCAGAATTCGCGGATCGGGTGCTCAGCGCCATCGGCGCCCACCACCTCAGCCCCCAGCGCATCGTCGTGGAGCTCACCGAGGCGTCCCTCGTGGCGCCCAATACCCGCATTCGCCACGAACTCACCGAGCTGCGCAACGCTGGCGTACCCATCCTCCTCGACGACTTCGGCACGGGCGTATCGCCGCTGTCGTATCTGCGTGATCTGCCCGTCTCGGGCGTGAAGCTTGATATGTCGTTCGTGGCGGGAATCCCCGAGGACCCCGCCGGTGCTCGCGTATCGCGCGCGCTCGGCGCCTTGGCGCGCGAGCTGGGGCTGGCCACGATTGCCGAGGGGATCGAGACGGAGGCGCAGGCAGAGTTCCTCAGCGCGTGTGGCTGGCGCTACGGCCAGGGCTGGCTGTTTGGCGTTGCCCAGCCCGCCGCCGCGGTGCTCGATGCCAAGCCGCTGTACTCGGCAAGCCTCATCGATCCGCGCCCCCAAGAGCATGACGACCCGCTTGACATCTCCGGTGCTTCGTTCGGCGCCTGACGCGCCGCAGCGGGTGCCCGTTTAGGGCGTGCGCGTGGTGGACCACATGAAGTCGGCAAGGTGCTCTTCGTCGCCCGTGACCTCGGGCGCCTCGGTGCCCGCAGCGTCGGCCACCAACTGCCAGCGAGACTTCACTTGTGCGGCGCTGAGGCCGCCCACCTTGCCGGTGTTCTTGGTAATGGGATAGACCACGTGGCCGTGTGTGCGGTCAACCGTCACCGCGGACCAGCCAACGTCAACTGTCGGGGGGCCGTGGGGAGGCACGGTGAACGTGGCCCGTAATATCAGCCCATTTGCGGTCTCTTGGTGGCCCACCGTGCTGGCGTCCTGGTTAGAGATGAAGTTGCCCAGCCCGTACGCCACCCACATGCCGTCGCCACCGGGCCCACCAGGCAGCTTCGCGATGGGCTGCGGCACGTGGGCGTGGTGGCCGATGTAGAGGTCTACCAGGCCAGACTTCGCTATCTGGGTGGCGATGGACACCTGTGTTGAGGTGGGTTGGGTGACGTACTCCACGCAACAGTGCACGGAGGCGATGACGATGTCCGCGCCGTGGTCACGCGCGTCTGATGCCGCGTCCAGGATGGGTGTCACGTCTGCGCTCGAGGCATCAAAGACATTGACCGACCACGGCTTGCCTTGTGGCACGGGCAGCCCGTTAAGTCCATAGGTGTAGGAGATATGCGCCACCTTCACGGTGCGCCCGCCCTCCACGACGTTGTAGAACTGCACCTGGGTGGACTCCTGCTTGGTGCGCGCGGACCCGGCGTGCCCAAGGCCGGCCTTCTGGAATGCATCGAGTGTGGCTTCGATGCCGGGGTAGCCGCGGTCCACCGTGTGGTTGGACGCCGTGGAGCACCCGTCCCAGCCCGCGGCGCCGAGGTCTCGCACCAGCGAGGCGGGGGCGCCGAACATGGGATATCCGGATGGCTTGGTGCCCTTGGGCGCCACGGGCGTCTCCATGTGGCAGAGTGCGATGTCGGCTCCCGCGATGATCGCGGAGGTGGGCGCAAACTGTTTGGTGAAGTCGTACCCCTTGCCGGTGCTCGCGGAGGCGAGCACGGGCTGGTGCGGCAGCACATCCCCTGCGGCCACCAACGTGAAGGACACCGTGGGGTCGGGGATGATGGGCGCCGGCTGGCTTGGCATCACCACGGGCCCCGTGCCGGGGGTGCCCGACGCTTGGGGCGAGGTGGGCCCGCCCGTACCCACCGCGGGGGGTGGGGAAGCGTCGGCAATCGCGAGCGCGCTTCCTACGCCCACAAGGGCCGCCACGACGCATGCGGCTACGACCCACCATGCCCCGCGCGCGCGGAGAGCGTGCGCAGGGCTGGGGTTCATGCACCCATTATCCCGGGCGCAAGAATGGGTCCTTGACGCCGCTAAGGTGATGGCATGGAACGCCTGCCGAACTGGCTGACGTGGGCCAGGCTCGTCGCCGTGCCGATCGTCATGGTGCTGCTGGCCGCCGACGGCGGCAACGAGGGGCCCGAACGGGTGTGGGCGCTCGTGCTCTTTGTGGCGGCGGCGCTCACGGACTTCCTCGACGGCTATCTCGCGAGGCGCTGGCACGTCATCACCTCGTTCGGCAAGCTCGCCGATCCCCTTGCCGACAAGGCCCTGGTGCTGGGCACCCTGCTCATGCTGTGCATCACCGACGGCGTGCCGTGGTGGGCGTTCGCGGTGCTCTTGGTCAGGGAGGTCGCGGTGACGGTGGGACGGTTGCGCGTGGTGCACACCGCGGTGATCCCCGCATCCCGTGGGGGCAAGGTCAAGACCGTGCTCCAGCTCGTGGCGCTCGGCCTGTACTTGCTTCCCCACATGCCGCATGCGGTAGACACGGTGGCGTGGTGGCTGCTCGTGGCCTCCGTTGTGCTCGCCGTGGTGACCTGGGTGGACTACGAGGCGCGGCTGGCGCGGGCCCGCCGCATTGCCGCCGATGCTTCCTGAGGACATCCTGTCCACGGCTCGCGCTCGCGGCCTCACCATTGCGTGTGCGGAGTCCCTCACGGGCGGTGCCCTCGCCTCTGCGCTGATCGCCGTGCCCGGCGCGTCCGACGCTGTGGCCGGGGGAGTGGTCGCGTACACCATTCCCGTCAAGGTGAGCGTGCTCGGCGTGGACGCCGCGGTGATCGAACAGTACGGCGTGGTGAGCGAGGAGGTGGCGCTCGCTATGGCGAGACGCGCGCGCGAGCTGTTTGGAGCGTCGGCCGGTGTGGCGACGACGGGCGTCGCGGGGCCGGCCGACCACGGGGGAAAGGCGGCGGGGACGGTGTGTGTGGCGAGCGTCGGGCCGTGGGGAGAGCATGCGGCGACGGCCGTCCATGAGGGGGGACGCGAGGCCGTGAGGGCGGCCGCCGTGGGGGATGCCCTGGACCTGCTCGCGCTCGCTGTTGGCGAAACGTGACCTGCAGGCGTGCATTCCGTGGAACAACACTGAGGTAATGTGCGTTGCGTAGGTCATGATGAATGGTCAGATGATGAGGGGAGGGCGAATGCCTGTTCTGCGCAATGAGATTGGCGATGTCCTCCGTGACGCGCGCCTGTTGCAAGGCAAGACGCTCCGTGACATCTCGTCTGACGCACGCGTGTCGCTGGGGTACCTGAGCGAGGTTGAGCGTGGGCAGAAGGAGGCGTCCTCGGAGCTGCTCGCATCGATCTGTGACGCTCTCGACGTGCCGATGTCCGCAGTGTTGCGTGAGGTGTCGGACAGGTTTGCCGCAGCCGAGGCCCTCCGCGAGGTGCCCGTGTTGCCGACCATTCCGGACACCGTTCCCGAGCTGCTGAGCACCTTCCGCGGGCGCTGATGCGCCTCAGCGAGTTCTGGGAACTCGCCGCCGATGTCTTTGGTGACAGTTATGCACCCACGCTCGCGCGCGAGCTGTCATTGACGAAGCTTGACTCGATGACGCCCTCCGCCGCGCTTGAGGCCGGCATTCCCGCACGGGACGTGTGGCATGCGTGGTGCGATCAAATGGACGTGCCGCTTGCGTTGCGCGACGGCCGCGATCCCCACCGCACAGTGCCACGCCGGCGCTGACCCGGCGTGTCGCGCGCGTTCGAACACGCGTTCGATTAGGGTGGTGTCCACAGGGCGAAGCTTCCGCACCGTTGTCCACAGGGCTCCGGGGGTTGCGGGACCCATGTCAGTGGGTGTGACTAGCGTCATGTCCATAGGCACATACGGCAGCGATGCCACGAACGATGGGACACGACATGGCGAACGCGGCGGACCGCTCCAAGGCACTTGAGGCGGCACTCGGTCAGATCGACAGGCAGTTTGGCAAGGGCTCCGTGATGCGGCTCGGCGAGCACGAGCGGGTGGCGGTGGAGGCGATCCCCACGGGCTCCATCGCTCTGGACGTGGCGCTCGGCATCGGCGGGCTCCCGCGTGGGCGCATCGTGGAGATCTACGGACCGGAGTCTTCCGGAAAGACCACGGTGGCGCTGCACGCGGTCGCCAACGCGCAGAAGGCGGGCGGCACGGCGGCGTTCATCGACGCAGAGCACGCGTTGGATCCCGAATACGCGAAGAAGCTTGGGGTCGACACCGACAACCTCATCGTCTCGCAGCCGGACACGGGCGAGCAGGCGCTTGAGATTGCGGACATCCTGGTGCGCTCCGGCGGCATCGACATCCTCGTCATCGACTCTGTGGCCGCGCTCGTTCCCAAGGCCGAGATCGAGGGTGAGATGGGCGACAGTCACGTGGGCCTGCAGGCGCGGCTCATGTCGCAGGCGCTGCGCAAGATCACCGGCGCGCTGAACAATACGGGCACCACCGCCATCTTCATCAACCAGTTGCGCGAGAAGATCGGCGTGTTCTTCGGCTCCCCGGAGACCACCACGGGTGGCAAGGCGCTCAAGTTCTACGCCTCTGTGCGCCTTGACGTCCGTCGCATCGAGACCCTCAAGGAGGGCACGGAGCCGGTGGGCAACCGTACGCGCGTGAAGGTCGTGAAGAACAAGATGGCGCCGCCGTTCAAGCAAGCCGAGTTCGACATCCTCTACGGGCAGGGCATCTCCACCGAGGGCGGCATCATCGACCTCGGCGTGGAACAGGGCTTCGTGAAGAAGTCCGGCTCCTGGTACACCTACGAAGGCGACCAGCTGGGTCAGGGCAAGGAGAACGCGCGGCAGTTCCTCAAGGACAACCCGCAACTCGCCGCCGAGATCGAGGCCAAGGTGAAGGCCAAGCTCGGTGTGGGCCCGGCCGCACTGGGCGAGGAGTCGCAAGACGTTCCCGAGGTGGACGAGGTTGCCGCGGCCATCGCCAAGGAAGACGCTCCGTTCTAGCAATGACTCGCGCTCGGCGGGAGGACGCCCCCACGACACCGGCGGACCCCGCCGAGCGCGCACGCGAGATTGCCTTGCGGCTGCTCACGCACTCCCCACGCTCATGCGCACAGCTGCGCGAGAAGCTCATCGCCCGCGATGTCGAGCCAACTGTGGCCGAGGCGCTCATCGAGCGGTACGTGGAGGTGGGGCTTCTCGACGATGCCGCGCTGGCGGCACAGATCGCCCGCACCCGCCACGCGGAGCGCGGGCTCGCGCCGCGAGCGATCCGCCAAGAGCTCCAGCGCAAGGGCTTTGAGCCCGCAGACATCGAGGCGGCTCTTGAGCCCATTCCGCAGGCCATCGACGACCGCGCTCGCGAGCTCGCCCGCAAGCGCTGGGATGCGCTCGCGCATGTGGCGCCAGAGGCCCGAGTGCGCAGGGTGGTAGGGATGCTTGCCCGGCGCGGCTACTCGCCTTCGAGCGCTTTTGCAGTCGTGAAAGACTGGCAACGTGCCGATACAGCAGGTGATACCTGACTCGCGCACGCCCAGACACCTGAGAGGGGAGCCTTGTGGAGACCACAGCCGTGATCTTGTTGCTCCTTGGTGCGTCCCTGGTGTCGCTGCTCTTGGTGTTCTTTGCCCGGCGTGAAGCCGCGGCCGTGCGCGAGGCGGCTCGCGAAGAGGTAGAGGGTCTTCGTGAGGACGCCCGCGCCATGATGGTCGAGGCCCAGCGCAGGGAAGAGCGTGTGGCACTTCGCGAGAAGGACACCGCCGCGGATCAGCGCGCGCACCAGCAATACGCACGCCAGCTCGACGAACGCGTCAACGTAGTTGCCCGTGACGAGCGCAGGCTCGCGGACGACAAAGCGAGCTTTGAACGGTCCGTGGCGGCAAAGCTTGCCGAGGTGGCGGACATGACCACGGACGAGGCGCGCGCGGAACTCACCGCCCGGCTGCGTGCGGAGGCTGAGGCAGATGCCGCGGTAGAGCGTCGGCGGCTGGAACGCGAGGTCAAACGCAAGGTGGACGAGCGGGCGCGCGAGATGCTCGCCGAGGCGATGCAGCGCCAAGTGGGCGCCACCACCGCCCAGTCGTCGGTGACGTGGATCGACCTTCCCTCGGAAGAGATGAAGGGCCGCATCATCGGCCGCGAGGGGCGCAACATTCGCGCCTTCGAGGCGCTCACGGGCGTCAACATCGTGGTGGAGGAGGGTGTTGACGCGGTGCAGCTGTCATCGTTCGACGTGGAGCGCCGTGAGATCGCCGAGATCACGTTGCGCGCCCTCGTCGAGGACGGGCGCATTCAGCCTCATCGCGTGGAGTTGGAATATGCGAAGGCCATTGCGGGCGCGCATGAACGCCACATGGATGCGGGCCTCGACGCGATCACGCAGGTGGGCATTCGCGGCGTGGATCACGAGATCATCGAGACGCTTGGTCGCCTGCGCCTGCGCAGTTCGTACGGCCAAAACGTGTTGGCACACCTCGTGGAGTCAGCGGAACTCGCGGGATCGCTTGCCGAACTGCTGGGAGCGGACGTCGAAGTATCGCGCCGAGCCGCGTTCCTGCATGACATAGGCAAGGCGTTCTCGGGGCAGCGGGAGGGCACACACGCCGCGATCGGGGCCGCCCTTGCCAAGGAGCATGGCGAGTCCGACGCCGTGATTCACGCCATCGCAGCACACCACGACGAGGTGACACCGCAGACGGTCGAGGCGATCATCGTGCAAATCGCCGACGCCGTGTCTGCCGCGCGCCCAGGGGCGCGACGCGAGGACCTCGAGGGATACCTGGAGCGCATGGAGTCGCTCGAGAAGTTCGTTGCCGAACACACGGGGGTGACGCGCGCCCTGGCGATGTCGGCAGGGCGCGAGGTGCGGGTGGTGGTGGAGCCATCTGAGGTGGACGACGACGGCGCCCAAGACTTGGCACGTACAATTGCCGAGCACATCAGCAAGGAATTCAACGTCCCCGGAGAGATCAAGGTGACGGTCATCCGCGAGCTTCGCGCGGAGGCCGTCGCTAACTAGCGCGATGACCACCACACCCACCTACGTCGTCAAGACGCTCGGCTGTCAGATGAACGTCCACGACTCCGAGCGCATGGCCGGACTCCTCGAAAGCGCCGGGTACACGGCCGCTCCTCCCGGCACCGACATCGCCGATGTTGTGGTCATCAACACGTGCGCCGTGCGGGAGAACGCCGCGAACAAGCTCTACGGCAACTTGGGCCAGCTGGCGCATGCCAAGGACGAACGCCCTGGCATGCAAATCGCGGTGGGCGGCTGCCTTGCGCAAAAGGATCGCGGCGAGATCGTGGACCGCGCCCCATGGGTGGACGTGGTCTTTGGGACGCACAACATCGACGTCCTGCCCGTGCTGTTGGACCGCGCACGCCATAACCAGCAGGCGCAAGTGGAGATCGAGGAATCCCTCAAGACGTTCCCGTCCACGCTGCCGAGCCGCCGCGACGCCATAGCGTCGGGCTGGGTGTCTATTTCGGTGGGGTGCAACAACACCTGCACCTTCTGCATTGTCCCGTCGCTGCGCGGCAAGGAGCGTGACCGCAGGCCGGGGGAGATCCTCGCGGAAGTGCAGGCGCTCGTTTCCCAAGGTGCGGTGGAGATCACCTTGCTGGGGCAAAACGTGAACTCGTATGGCGTGGGCTTTGGTGACCGCGCGGCGTTCGCCAAGCTGTTGCGTGCGTGCGGCGACGTCGAGGGGCTCGAACGGGTGCGCTTCACGAGTCCCCACCCCGCTGCCTTCACCGATGACGTCATCGAGGCGATGGCTCAGACCCCCAACGTCATGCCGAGCCTGCATATGCCGTTGCAGTCGGGCTCCGACGCCGTGCTGAGGGCCATGCGCAGGTCTTACCGCTCGGAGAAGTTCTTGGGGATTCTGGACCGGGTGCGCGCCGCGATGCCCGATGCCGCCATCACCACCGACATCATCGTGGGCTTCCCAGGGGAGACGGAGGCGGACTTCGAGGAGACGCTGCGCGTTGTCGAGGCGTCCCGCTTTGCGAGCGCGTTTACGTTCCAGTACAGCCCGCGGCCGGGGACTCCGGCCTTCGACCTTCCGGTGATCCCCAAAGACGTGGTGCAGGAGCGCTTTGAGCGGCTCCTCGCGCTGCAGGAACGCGTCGGGCTTGAGGAGAACCAGGCGATCGTTGGGCGCACGGTGGAGCTCTTGGTGCTCGACACCTCGGGCCAGGTGGGCGGACGCAAGGATGAGGCATCGGCACGGCTCAGCGGCCGCGCGCCCGACAATCGCCTTGTGCACTTCAGCGTGCCCGACGCCGGTGAGGCTCCGCGCCCCGGTGACCTGGTCACGGTGGACGTCACGTATGCCGCGCCCCACCACCTCGTGGCAGACAGCGCCCTTGCTGGTGGTGTCTACCAGGTGCGACGCACTCGCGCGGGTGATGTGTGGGATGCGGTCCAGGCCGGCGAGCACTCTCACGGCGTGAATGGCCACAGCGATGGCGGCTGCGGTGACTCGTGCGGAACCGGTGCCGCGAGCGCCGCGGGCCCCGTGGGGCTCGGCATGCCCACGCTGCGCCCCGTCTCGCCCGCGTGAGCGCGGACGAGGGCGCTCCGCCCATCATCGCGATCGTCGGCGCCACGGCCACCGGCAAGTCGGCAGTGGCGCTGGACCTCGCCGATCGCCTCGACGGCGAGATCGTCAATGCGGATTCCATGCAGTTCTATCGCGGCATGGACATCGGGACGGCCAAGCTATCGGTCGCCGAGCGGCGGGGCATTCCGCACCACCAACTCGACACTCTTGGCGTGCGCGAGGACGCATCCGTTGCGCGGTACCAGGCGCAGGCGCGAGCGGACATCGCCGCCATCCATGCCCGTGGCCGTAGGGCGATCGTGGTCGGTGGGTCGGGGCTGTACCTGCGTGCGCTGCTCGATCGCTTTGAGTTTCCCGGCACCGACCCCGCCCTGCGTGCGGCTCTCGAAGAGCGAGCACGGGTCGAGGGTCCGGGGATGCTGCACCGCGAACTTGCCGCACTCGATCCTGAGGCCGCCGCCAAGATCCCTGCACAGAATGCCAAGCGCATCGTGCGCGCGCTCGAGATCATCGAGCTCACCGGCGGCACGCGCAGCTCGCTGCCGCGCCACGAGTACGCGGCCCCCGCCATTCAGGTGGGCCTTGCGAGCCAGTACGGGCCGCTCGACGAGCGCATCGAGGCCCGGGTGACACACATGTGGGATGCCGGGCTGGTCGATGAGGTGACCACCCTCGTTGGCGAGGGACTGCGCGAGGGTGTGACCGCGCGTCGGGCCGTTGGCTACGCCGAGACCTTGCGGCACCTTGACGGGGAACTGGACGCCGCGGCCACCCAAGCGCTCATCGCTCAGCACACGCGCCGGCTTGCCCGCAAACAAGCGCAATGGTTCCGGCCGGACGCGCGCGTGCACTGGATTGACGCTCCACGGGACGCCGGTGATGTGGCGCGGGCAGCGTCGGCCATCGCGGCATTGACGCCGTAACCTAGGCGCATGCGCTTCACCAAAGGACACGGCACCAAGAACGACTTTGTGCTGCTGTTCGACGAGCGTGGCGAACAGCCCGTGGACGCCGAATTGGCGCGGTACCTGTGTGACCGGCGCGGTGGAATCGGCGGCGATGGCGTGATTCGTGCCGTGCGCGCGGGCGCGCTGGAGGCGGGGCGCGCATTCGCTCCCGACACGTGGTTCATGGACTACTGGAACTCCGACGGCTCCACCTCCGAGATGTGTGGCAATGGCGCGCGCGTCTTTGCCGCGCTGCTGGAAAGGGAGGCGGGGCTTGACCTGCGCGGCGGCCTCACCTTTGGTACGCGCGGTGGGCCGCGCACCGCCACGGCACTCGGTGGCGGACGCTACGCGGTGGGGATGGGCGAGTGGCGCCTGGGCGCCGCCCCGGATGGGTTTGATTCCGAGGTGGCGGCGCGCGGGCTCGAGCCGGTGCGGCCCGCGCTGAGCGTGGACGTGGGCAACCCGCACCACGTGGTGGCGCTTGCCGATGCCGCGGAGCTCATGGCGCTGGACCTCTCCTTGGCGCCCGTGGTCAACCCTCAACCGCCGCACGGGTCAAACGTGGAGTTTGTGGTGACGTTGGGCGGCGAGGTGCGCGACGGTGTGGAGCGCGGTCGCATCCGCATGCGCGTCCACGAGCGCGGGTCCGGCGAGACGATGTCGTGCGGCACAGGGGCGTGTGCCGCGGCGCTCGCGGTGCGCTTCTGGGCGGGCGAGGGCGCTCCAGACGTGTGGGACGTGGAGGTGCCTGGCGGCCTCGTCACGGTGCGCGTCACGGGCACTCGCGTGATCCTCGAAGGCCCCGCGGTATTGGTTGCCGACGGCGACGTGGCGCTGCCCGCATAGGCGCTGCCCGCGCTCAGCCGCCCGCAGCGTCAGCCGCGCAGCACGCGCAGCACGCGAAAGCCCTTGCCGCTTGCCACCTTGCGCACCTCGCCCCAGCCCTGGTCCGCAATCCACGCGGCCAGCGAGTCCGCGCCCAAGTTGCGCTGCACCACCAGGTACGCCTCGCCGCCCGGAGTGAGCCGGGGGATCCACGCCGCCAGCAGCTCGTGAAGAGCGGCCTTGCCGATGCGGATGGGCGGGTTGGACCAGATGGTGTCGAAGGTCTCCGCCGCCGGCACGTCCTGGGGGCGCAGCACCGTCACCCGGCCGGCCACGCCGGCAAGGTTTGCATTGCGCCGGGCAAGGTCCAGGGCGCGCTCGTTGACATCCACCGCGGTGACCTTCACGTCGGGCTCGGACAGGGCGGCGGCAAGGGCGATGGGCCCCCACCCGCACCCGATGTCCAGCACGCGTCCGCGTGGCGGCGGCACGGTGCGCAGCAACACTCGCGTGCCGAGGTCCACGTGGTCGGGCGAGAAGATGCCGCCGGCCACCTCCACCGTGAGGTCGTGACCTGCGAGGGTGACCTCGATGCGCCGCCGCTCGTCCGCGCTGGCTGGCTCGGCGCTGAAGTAGTGGTCCTCGCTCACGGCACGAGCGTAGCTGTGGACAGGTGAGGCCGCGTCGCACCCAAGTGCGACAATGAAGGGTCATGACCGAACCGCTGCTCAACGACGAGAACCCACCCAGCAGGGCCGACGCTGTGCTGGACCGGGTGCTGTCGCGCGCCGGTACGGCGGTGGCCGAGGGCGGCACCAAGACCACCTCGTACGACGGCGACCAGCTCGAACGCGAGGAGCGTGCGGCGCTTCGGCGTGTGAGCGGGCTGTCGACGGAGCTCGAGGACGTCAGTGAGGTTGAGTACCGGCAGCTGCGCCTGGAGAAGGTCGT
>Ga0206107_1000473_pt1 | contig 16691 bp, 17 predicted proteins | sample 2B0metagenome_FD_148652 | JGI IMG/M metagenome (GOLD analysis project Ga0206107, IMG submission 148652) | Enriched microbial communities from leaf-cutter ant dump, University of Wisconsin, Madison, United States - 2B0 | ecosystem: Environmental > Terrestrial > Nest > Insects nest > Nest dump...
TGAATAAGCAGGCTGTTGAAGTAATCAAGCCAATATTCGTAAAAAAATACTGTCGTTGATTTTTATGACATGGAAATCATCAAAGCGATAAACCTTTTGCTCTGCACCCGCGCTGATAAAATTACTTTCCAAAATTTCATCTTGGTAAAACAGGTTTTCGTTGTGTGCAAATTCAATCAGGTGAGTTTTTTCTTCATCTTTGAGCGGCTTTTGCTTTTCAGTTCCGAAGCCTGTTTGCGCATTTCTTCTAAGGAAATTTTGCGTTTTTTTGAGTTGGCCTGGATTGCCAACCTGTCCATTTCCGATAATGAGATGTTGTAATTCATCGTGAATGTTTTTCATTGCCTTTGCTGCGGCTATAAAGGTATGTATATTTCTAAAATCAAAGAAATTTCACCTGATTTTATCGCTGAAACCTGAGTAATCTTCAACCACAAAATCACGAAGTACACCCCGAAAAGTAAGCAGAAAAAGCATTTCGTGCATTATCGCGAATAAATAAATAACGTGCAAATACAAGACACACGGAACACACACAAGCCACTCAGCCGTGCACCTCTACTCATTAATTTTTTGTAGGTTTGCGCTGCATTTTTAGAAAACATGAATCGGTTATTACTCCTTATACTTTTTGTATCCTACAGCTTTGGCTACACTTCTCATGCTCAACCCGATACAACAGCAGCACATTCCCGGTTCAGCAACAGCCTGCGCATCAGTGTACTCACCTGCGGCACCGGCGATGAATTGTACGCCTCCTTCGGCCATACCGGCATCCGGGTGCAGGATAGCATTAAGGGTATTGACGAGGTGTATAACTACGGAACTTTTAATTTTTCCGATCCCGATTTTTATACCAAATTCACATTAGGCAAACTGCTTTATTACATTGACAAAAGCAGTTTCGATGATTTTATGTACACCTATCACTACGAAAAACGTACGGTAGATGAACAGGAACTTTTACTGAGATTGCCGGAAAAAATCAAGATTGTGGATTATTTAGAAAACAATCTGCTTCCCGAAAACCGGGACTACCTTTATGATTTCCTGTATGACAACTGTGCTACCCGCGTACGGGATGTGTTTCCAGAAACATTAGGGCCGGCATTCCACTATGGCGATATACTGGGCGACAGGAAGATCAGTTTCCGCATCGTCATCAACCAATATCTGTTTCAGAAACACTGGGAGCGCTTAGGCATCAACCTGCTGCTCGGAAGCCCTGTAGATGCCGATATGTCTGACAGTACTTCTATGTTCCTGCCGGATTTTTTATATAAAGGTTTGGAAAAAGCTACTTATCATGGCAATAATATCACGATGCCCAATCGTGCACTCATTGAAAAAGTACATGTACCGGCCAAACCCGGACTGAACATACCGTTTTGGGTTTTTACCGCCGTACTGGCACTGCTGATGCTCAGCTATTTCATTGCTGCGCTGAGTTGGCTAAAACCCATTCTAAACGCACTGTTGCTGTTTGTAATCGGCGTTTTAGGTTGCTTCATGCTGTTTATGTGGCTGGGCACGAATCATAAGGCCTGCAACGATAACTGGAATGTGCTTTGGGCTTTGCCTTTCAATCTCATCATCGCTTTTATTGCTCACCGCAAAATGCCTTTTCTTAGGCTGTATGCGCTCGCCGCAATCACACTGCTGATCGTAGCTTTAATACTCAATATCATCGGAATGCAGCAATTGCCATTATTGGAAATTATTCCGCTGTTAGCCGCTTTGACTTTTATCTATATTGACATGTATAAAAGAAACATGCCGACACCCAAACCAGCCTAATAAAGCAATCAAAAATTTAACCACAAAAATCACGAATTGCACGAAAAGTTAACATGAAAAATATTTCGTGTTTTTCGTGCCTTTTGTGGATAAATACGCTTTGGCAAAGTTTGGCTTTGTGTGGTGGGCTTCCCGAAGTGTCGGGACAAGTCGTGCGACTTTGACGGTTTGCTTGTCTGTGCTTACGCGAATATAACCGTAAATCATAGTTCTTGTTGTTTTAATGAATGTTTTTTGAGCCGATTAACCTATTTATTTAGTTCATTATTGTATTTTTGAGCCGATTGTTCAACTTAATCGGCTCAAAAATAGATGAAAAATGTACAACTGGCAGCATAAAAACTGGGCAAATTTCACTTTTGACCACTTGGCAGTACAAGAAATAACGGCTGCATTTACAAGCAGTTGGCACGCTATGGGCGCTGTATTGCAGGACTTGACACCTGCCGGACAGCAAGAAGAAATTATTCGTTTTATGATTTCAGAAGCAGAAAAAACCGCCGAAATTGAAGGGGAATACATCAGCCGTATTGATTTAATGTCGTCTATAAAAAACAAATTAGGGCTAAATACCCAGGCGGTAAAAGATAAACGTGCCAGCGCAATGAGTAACCTGCTCTTTGCCGTTAAGAATTCGTATAATGAAAAACTAACGCTAAGCACAATTAAAGAATGGCACCGCTTGCTTTTTGAAGACTCAAAACACATCAATGCAGGGAAATGGCGTACAGGCGCAGACCCTATGCAAATTGTTTCGGGAGCTATGGGAAGAGAAATTGTGCATTATGAAGCACCACCATCATATCGCATACCTGCAGAAATGAAACAATTTGTAAACTGGTACAATGCCTTTAAGGTAGAAACAAGCAATGATGCACTCATTAAAACGGCTATCGCACACTTGTATTTTGAAAGCATACACCCTTTTGAAGACGGCAACGGGCGTATAGGGCGTGCTATTGCTGAAAAGTGTCTGGCACAATCATTAGGAAAACCTATACTTTTAAGCCTTTCTACTACTATTGAAAATAACAAAAAACAATATTACGATGCCTTTAAGACGGCACAGCTTACATTAGAAATAACCGATTGGATCGTATATTTTGCAGGTGTAATAGCACAGGCACAAGAAGACGCTGTAAGCACTGTTACTTTTTCGCTTACAAAAGCACGTTTTTTTGACAAGTTTACTCCTCTGCTAAACGAACGGCAGTTAAAAGCCATAAACAAAATGTTTGATGCGGGCACAGGCGGTTTTAAAGGTGGAATGACCGCAAAAAAATACATCTCCATAACCAAGACCACAAAAGCCACTGCTACCCGCGATTTGCAGGAACTCGTAACACACAACATTCTTTTACGGCAGGGAGGCGGCAGGAGTACGCATTATGTGCTGAATCGCCGATCTGATTGATTTCGTAGCGTTGGTTTTCTAACCACTAACCACCTTTAACCACAAAAATCACGAAGTACACGAAAAATAAGCAGAAAAAAGCTTTCGTGCCTTTCGTGGTAAAAAACTAATCGTTTTTACCGCCGGATTTAATCAACCGGAGCAATTCCATTATTTCCACAGCATGATCTTCCTGACGGCGGGCATCATAGCAACGAGCCAGCTCTTCTAAAAGTGAGCAGATAATTTCCCGGTTGCTCAAAGGCTGAAACAATTCGGGGCGGGCTTCCGTCTGAATTTTTCTCAGATAAATATCTACTTCCGCCTGAGTATAAAGCATTCCATTCACCGGATCTAAATAAAATTGAATTTGCTGCACCGGCTCTTCATTACCCATATTAAAAAAGGGATACAGACTATCGAAATAAGCCAACACAAACTGCCGGGGCAAACCCACAGCAAAAAGCGGAATGTCGAGTATCTCACAAAGAATAAGATACAGAATACCAATACTGAAAGCATTGCCCTTTTTGGCTTCTACCAAATGATTGATAAAAAAATAATCCGGATTATTAGTAGTCAGTTCGTAGCCTTGTATTTTATAGAAGTTGAACAACATACTGTTCACTACATTAGCCTGCTCTAAAGGCGTGAGATAATCATTCAACTCCAGCCAGATATTACGCTTTAGCTTTTCCATCTGCACATTAACCTGTTCCGTATCCAAATCTGGATATTTATATTTTGCTACCAATAAGGCACCATGCAGCAGGCCGGGTTTATCTTCGCGTGTCCATTTCAATATTTCCTGTTGCAGATCGCTGAAATGTACCCGGTGAATCAGCAATTCAATACGGCTTTGCACCGTCTCATCAACTGTTACTTCCCAAAGCTGCTCTAACTTTGGGATAATATTTTTTCCATAAAGCAGCAATTGATCTGCCACCGTTTCGAAAACCTCATTGTCCGGATCATCCACTAATTGCAGCAGAGCGATTATTTGATTATTTCTACTCATCAGTACAAAATTACAGGGAAGTTGCCGCTAAGATACCGATAAAGCAGAGGCAATATGAAAAATAATAATCAAGGTTTTGTGAATAACTTTGAAAGAAACACTGTAAACCTATGGATTGATGGTACCAATAATGGTTATTTTAGAGGAACGGGAAAGGCCTCCGGGATTACATCCGGGCTTTCCTTCCGGAATCGGCATGTTCCGTTCTTCAAAATATTGCTGCCATACGGGGAAATATTGATCCGAACCCGGCTGTTTGTAGGTCATGGGGTCTAATTGAAAAAAGGGCTGATCCTGATTAGCATGTTTAAAAGCATCGTACAGCAATTCGGAACAGTAATATTTCCCGTTATTATAAAGAAATTCATCATCATAGGGAACGCCAAATTGCTGACGAATAAATTGCACCGCTTCAGGGATAAGCACCGTGTATGCCGGTTTCAGCCGACCAACAGTAAGCGAATGTGCAGAGCGCCGGCAAAATTGCTCCAATTCGGTACGATGCACCCCCGTTCCGATGCTTTCCATAACCCACAGCGAATCCTGTTCGACAAGCACCATACCTACATGCGAAAAATTTCGGCCTTCATAGCCTTGCGTTACCGACTCTATGGCATCGCATAAATCTCCGCAATCCAAATCCTGAAATAAGAGATCGCCGGTCTGCAACTGAGCTACAGAAAGGGTTTGAGCATTTATACCAGAAGCAAAAAACAGTAAAATAAAACTAAGAATATATCGCATCACTTCTTGAATTAGAACTCTGCATTTCCCGGTGTACGCGGGAACGGAATTACATCACGGATATTGGTCATGCCGGTTACAAATTGCACCATACGTTCAAATCCAAGCCCGAAACCCGCATGTGGCACGGTTCCGAAACGGCGGGTATCTAAATACCAGTACATTTCTTTTGCAGGAATGTGCATATCCTCCATCCGTTGCTGTAACACCTCTAAGCGTTCTTCCCTTTGCGATCCGCCTACAATCTCTCCGATTCCCGGCGCCAAAATATCCATAGCAGCTACGGTTTTTCCGTCTTCATTCAGGCGCATATAAAAGGCCTTGATGTCTTTGGGATAGTCCGTAACCACCACCGGTTTTTTAAAATGTTTTTCCACCAAATAGCGCTCATGTTCGCTTTGCAAATCCACGCCCCATTTCACCTCATATTTAAACTGCTTTTTCTTATACGGTTTAGATGCTAATAAGATATCAATAGCTTGGGTGTAAGTGATACGTTCGAAGGCATTGTTCACTACAAATTCCAGCTTTTCTATCAATCCCATTTCACTTCTTTCCTGTTGTGGCTTTTGCTTTTCTTCTTCTAAAAGACGCTGTGCCAAAAACTTCAAATCATCCGCATTACGCTCCAATACAAAAGCAATGATATATTTGATGAATGACTCCGCCAAATCGGCATTATCGTTCAAGTCGTTGAAAGCTACTTCCGGTTCTACCATCCAAAACTCAGCCAGGTGTCGGGTAGTGTTGGAATTTTCAGCACGAAAGGTAGGCCCGAAGGTATAGACCTCTCCCAACGCCGTTGCAGCCAGCTCTGCTTCCAATTGTCCGCTTACGGTAAGATTGGTAGCCCGTTCGAAAAAATCCTGCGACCAATCCACCTTACCGTCCGCATTTAATGGCGGATTTTCGGGCGGAAGTGTTGTTACCCGAAACATTTCACCCGCACCTTCCGCATCGGAAGCGGTAATGATGGGCGTATGCAGATATACAAATCCTTTTTCATGAAAAAACTGATGAATGGCAAATGCCAGACTATGCCGCACACGAAATACCGCTCCAAAGGTATTGGTACGAAAACGCAAATGTGCGTGTTCCCGCAAAAACTCCAATGATGGCCTGTTCTTCAATTGCAGCGGATATTGCTCCGCATCGCAAGAACCTAAAATGCTGACGGAACTCACCTGAAGCTCCACCTGCTGACCTTTGCCCTGTGATGCTACAATATTTCCCGACACTTGAATGGCAGCGCCGGTACTAATGCTTTTTAAAGTAGCCTCATCCGTTTGATCCGGATGAATTACAGCCTGCAAATTATCCATGCAGGAGCCATCGTTGATAGCAATAAACTGATTGTTACGAAAAGACCGTACCCAGCCTTTTACAGTGGCGGGATAACCGGTTTGACTGCTGCTGAGAATAGCTTTTATTTTATGACGCACGTTGTAGCGGTATATTAAAATGTTATTGGTATAAAATATTTTTCCTTAAATGATTTCTGCAACTAAAGCGTGGCGATGCATTTTAGTTCAATGGCAATAGGCGTAGGCAGCGCATTGATGGCTACGGTTGTTCTACAGGGTTGATTGTCTTTAAAATACTCCGCATAGATTCGGTTGTAAGTAGCGAAATCCCGCTTCATATCCACTAAGAAAACGGTTACATCAATCAATTTATCCCAACTGCTTCCGCTGGCTTCCAACACGATGCGCACATTATCGAATACGCTCCGACATTGCGCTTCAAAATCAAAGGACAGAAAATTTCCGTTTTTGTCTAATGTTAAGCCCGGAATATCATCGCTTACCGTGCGGGGACCTATTCCGGAAAGAAACAGCAAATTGCCCGCTTTTCGTGCATGAGGATACAATCCTACAGCTTTGGGCGCTTTATCGGTGGTGAATTTTTCAGACATGCGGCAAAGATAAATAATTAGCCCATTGACCTGAACGGTCGGGAGATTTTAATTATGGATTTTGAATCCCTCCGCTTGCACCGGGGGGGGGCATGTTACAACCCTTCGGGTTGATGATCCTCCCTGGCTTTGATTTTTGATAACAGATAGCACTGATTTTCACAGATAAAACATGGTGTATCCTCCATTATCAATCCTCCATTATCAATTATCCATTATCTATTATCCATTATCAATTGTCAATTGTCCATTGTCAATTGTCCATTGTCAATTATCAATTGTCAACTCCCCTTCTCCCATTCTGTACGCAACATCCCACAAACGACCAAACTGCGGTATTGACCGTGATATTTTGTAGCATCGCGCAACAAACCTTCAATGGTGAAGCCTAAGCGTTGTGCCAGCGCTCCGCTTTTTCTATTTTCGGGGAAATACTCCAGCATCACTTTATGCAAATTCAGCCTTTGAAACAGATAATTCAGAAAGGCCTTTCCGCATTGATCCATCAAACCTTTTCCCTGATATTGGGCCGCCAACCAATACCCTATTTTAGCATTTCGCAATTCATGATTCCAGTCGTGCATTCCAATTCCGCCGGCTAAATTTCCTTTATAAAAAACGGCCAGCGGCATGGCACGTTGTTCGCGTATATGAAAATGCCCTTGTCGGATAACATCCAATGCATCGGCAGGCGTTTGCACCCGATCTACCCAAGCAATCCAAGGACGCAAATAAGCTTTATTGGCCATAATGGTCTGATAAAAAACAGGAACATCCTCGTCTCGGTAAGCACGCAGGATGATTTCGTCGGAAACAGGAATTTGAATCATGGAACTCTGATTAAATCTGGTCTGTAAATGGGTAATCTTCTTATGATCAACAATTATTTCAACATTTTTTGAAGAATTTGAAACGCAGTACGCACAATAGAACGCTGCGCCTGTTTTCCGGCTGCACTATTCAAAGCCTGCTCAAACCAGGATGATGATTTTTCCGGTCGCTTTACTTTGACATCGGTATTTTGAGTGAAATTATTACTTCCATTAATTTTACCATTCAGTATTTCATAAGCGCTTTCCCGGTCAATTACCTTATTGTATTTTTTGATCAATGCAGCCCGGCTCACCAAATCCTCAATCTCGCTTTCTGAAAGAATATCCATTCTGGAACGGGGTGAGGTCAAAAAAGTATAAGCTAAAGGGGTAGGTATGCCTTTTTCATTCAACACAGTTACTAATGCTTCACCTATACCTAACTGCGTAATCAAATCTTCCGTTTTATAAAAATCCGACTCAGGATAATTTTGTGCCGCCTGACGAATAGCCTTACGGTCATTAGCCGTAAATGCACGTAAGGCATGTTGTATTTTCAATCCCAACTGACTCAATACCGACTCGGGAATATCAACCGGATTTTGGGTGCAGAAAAATATGCCCACACCTTTGCTGCGAATCAATTTTACAATAGTCTCTATCTGCTGCAGCAAAGCCTTCCCGGCTTCCCTGAATATCAAATGCGCTTCATCAATAAACAATACCAATTTAGGCTGCTCCAAATCGCCTTCTTCGGGCAATACGCTGTACAATTCCGCCAGCATTTGCAACATAAAAGTAGAAAATAGTTTAGGACTGCTTTGCATATCGGTTACCCGCAAAATATTAACAAGCCCCCTACCCTTTTCATCTATACGCATCAAATCATGAATATCAAAGGAAAGTTCACCAAAAAATTGATCCGCTCCCTGCTGTTGCAGCGCTACTACTTTTCTCAAAATCGTCCCTAACGATACGGTAGAAATTCTCCCGTAATCCTTTTCTATAAGCGCCTTACCTTCATTTGCAGCATACTGCAACACTTTGGTAAAATCTTTCAAATCCAGCACCGGAAGAGCATTATCATCACAAAACTTAAAAAGAATGGCTAACAATCCTTCTTGTGCATCATTAAGTTCCAGCACTTTTGCCAGTAATACCGGTCCGAACTCACTGACCGTAGCACGAAGCCGGGCACCTTTTTCATCGCTTATTGACAACAGCTCTACGGGATAATTCTGCGGTTGATAAGTCATGCCTAACAACAGATAGCGTTCTTTGATTTTATCGTTGGCAAAACCGGAAGCGGCCAAACCACTCAAATCACCTTTTATATCCATCAGCATCACCGGCACTCCGGCATCACTCAATCCTTCGGCAATCATTTGCAGCGTTTTCGTTTTCCCCGTTCCCGTAGCTCCGGCTATTAGGCCATGCCGATTCATGGTTTTCAATGGCAGCAGCACCGGGCATTCGGAATAAACTTTCCCATCTAATTTAGCAGCACCTATAGGTATTCCTCCAGACTTAAGTGCATATCCCGACTGCATGGTTGTTACGAACTGTTGTATATCCATAAGAATTCGTTTCTTGTACAAATGTAAAATAAAGGACGGAAGAAGTAATTCATTATGGTTTACTTCTTCCATTTTTCGTCCGATTGTTTAAAAAAAATGACAATGGGCTTACTTAAACTTAAAACCATACCAATACCTAATATTATAGAAGAATGAGCATTCCGCCCTTTTCATTTGAAACTATTCGGCACTATTACTCCTTTCCCACATCCCCGCCTCCCCTGATTATGGGATTGCAAATTGTCATTTTGTAAAATATTTTTGTAAATATCAAAAAACATTTTTCCACTCCATCAAATTCGTCAACATTATGTACTTCATCGGAACAATTATCGTCATCATCGTTTTAATCATCGCCGCGATGGTTGCTATATTCAATCGTTTTGCGAAAAACCGCAATATGGTCAAAGATGCCTGGAGCAATATTGATGTGGCGCTGAAAAGACGGCACGATCTGATTCCCAATCTCGTCAATACCGTAAAAGGATATGCTGCACACGAACAGGAAACTTTGAACCAAGTGATTGCAGCAAGAAACACGGCAATGGCCGTACCCAAAGGCGATATCAATGCACAGATAAAAGCTGAAAGCGAATTGCAACAAAGCTTGCGCAGTTTGTTTGCACTCAGCGAAGCCTACCCCGACCTGAAGGCCAATACCAACTTTCTGGACTTGCAACAAAAACTGAATGAGATTGAAGAAAATTTGGAACGCAGTCGCCGTTATTATAACAGCACCGTGCGCGAAAACAATACTTATGGCGAAAGCTTTCCGGGTGTTGTCTTCGCCGGAATGTTCAAATACCAACATTTCGATTTCTTTGAAATTGAAGCCGCCGAAAGAGAAAATATCAAGGTGGATTTTAAATCATAAACAGTGAAGAAAAAGTTTTTAATAACCGTTGTTGTCATCTTTGGATTACTGGCCATCCTGACATTTTTAAACGTCCTAAGTTTTTTCCAACTATTCATTATCGTGATGGTTTTGATACCACTTTTAGCTGTTATTTTTTTATGGCAAATCGGAAAAAGTGGCATTAACAAAGGCTTGCCGGCCGTTGCTACCATTTTAAAAAATGATGTTGCCAATTTTACAATGTCCGGTGGCGAACGGAGTAAAAGTTTTGTATTGAAGATGGAAGTCAGCGTTACCAATGGAAAAGGAGAAACCTGGCAAACGAAGATGATAGAACATATTCCGGATTTTCAGGCGGCTCAATTTCAACCCGGATTCAAATTCAAAGTGATGTATAACGAAAACGACCGAAACAAGGTAAAGGCTTTCCGAAGCGTTATCGACAGCAATACCATCGAGACGGTGTTACCATAAACAAATCGAACAATTATGAAAAGCGCAATCACATGCATCTTGCTTTCAATTTTACTGCTGATTCCTGTTTTTTCTTTCGCGCAAGATTTCACGGTCAATAATTTTACTGCCGATTTCTATCTCAGCAAAGAAGGTTATTTTGATGTGGTGGAAAAATACGAACTCGAATTTACCGCACCCAAACACGGCATTTTCAGGGAATTTGTAACAAAATTAGACTTCAAAGACGAAAACGGAAATGTTTCTAAAAGGGAAATGTACCTCTCTGATATAGAAGTTCCCGGACGGACTTTTTCCACCAATGAAATTTTAGGAAAACGTTTCAGCGACAAACTGACCATCAAAATCGGCGATAAGAATAAATTAGTCGAAGGAAATCAACAATACGAAATCCGTTATCGCGTAAAGAATGCGCTGATTTTTACCGACAGTCTCGCTCAATTCTATTGGAACGTAAAACCTTCGGAATGGAACACGGTTTTTAAATCGCTCAAATTTACCGTTCACACACCCGATGGCGCAGTTCTTTCTCCGGAAAACTGTTTTGTGTACGCCGGTATAAACGGAAATACGGAGCCTTCAAATGAGTTTGACTACGATTATTCCGGAACTGATTTTTCGGCCACATCAAAAGACGATTTTCGTTCCTATCAAGGGCAAAGCGTAACGGTGTTGGTCAAATTGCCGAAAGCAATGATTGCGGAGCCCAATTTCGCCCTGTCTTTATGGAAACGCTACGATTGGTTAGGCATTTTGGCTTTGATCTTCATTTCCATTTTTGGTTATATCAAATTGAAAATGTGGAAAAACAGGGTAATACCGGTTACTAGTTACTATCCGCCGGAAAATATAGATCCGGCAATGGCCGGCGTACTGATTGACAATTCCGCCGATTTTAGGGATATCACTTGTTTATTGCCCTATTGGGCAACGAAAGGCATCATCCGCATGGAGGCAATTCCCAAAGGAGAACGTGCTTTAAATGATAATTTGAAATTGATAAAATTGAAAGAATTGCCCGAAAATGCCGCCGGCTATGAATACAATTTGTTCCACAAAATATTTAACGGAAAAGAGGAAGTGCTAACGAGCAGCCTTCACGGTGTTTATGCAGAACCCTTAAAATTGCTCAATAATAAATCCAAAGAATATTACACCAACAAAAAACCGACGGTGAAAATAATCGTTATGATACTTTCTTGGCAATGGGCGTTTTTCAGCATTACGTTTTTGCCGTTTGTCATAAAAGATTATGTTGATATCGAATCGGGGAAATTTATAACATTTATCATCATCAACTTCCTATTTTTCTTCTTATTTTTTCCGTTCCTGTTTGCTTATATTTTCAACAAACTTCTGGCAAAAAACGAAAAAGGAAAATCCGTAATGCCCGAACTGTTGGGTTTTTACCAATTCATCAAAAAGGCAGAAACCAACCGCCTCAAAACCTTGCTTCAGGAAGACCCGCTTTATTTTGAAAAGACAATGCCTTATGCGGTTGCTTTCAATTTACTGAAAGAATGGACGGGGAAATTCGAAGGCTTGTTGGCTAACTCGCCGTCTTGGTACAGCAGCAGTTCGGGAACGCATTTCACGATGAACACTTTTGCGCATTCGTTCAGCAGCAGTATGCAAACCGCAAGCAGAACAATGGTTGCTTCTCCCTCAAGCGGAAGCAGTAGCAGCAGCAGTTCATCGCATAGTAGTGGCGGCGGTTCATCGGGTGGCGGATTTGGCGGCGGTGGCGGTGGAAGTTGGTGATGCGAATCCATTACGAACACTTATCCACCAAACTGATTTTAACACCAAAACCTCAACCTAACCTCTATTTCAAATAGAAGTTAACATGCTTCAACCTCTATTTAGAATAGAAGTTCTTATCTTTGTAGAAAGAATTTGTTATGGATAAAGATTTGCTAAAAACGGTTATCGCGGAGCAGGAATATTATTTGGAACAGGCAAAAGGCAGTTTGAAACGAGCGTTTTCTGATCGTTTTTGTCAATCTACTCAAATAGTGGTTATTTCCGGAATCCGGCGTTGCGGAAAGTCCACTTTATTGCAACAAATCCGCTCTGAACAAACCGAAAAAGACTATTATCTCAACTTTGATGATGAACGTTTAGTGCGCTTTAAAGTGGAAGATTTTCAAATATTGACGGAAGTTTTTCACGAGCTTTTCGGCAAACAGAAAACCTATTATTTTGATGAAATTCAGAATATTGACGGTTGGGAACGCTTTGTTCGCCGATTGCACGATATGGGAAACAAGGTGTATGTTACGGGTTCAAACGCTCGAATGTTGAGCCGAGAATTAGGAACGCATCTTACCGGCCGTTATCTTTCGATGGAACTTTTCCCGTTTTCGTACAAAGAATTTATTTCGTTTAAAAATCCGGACTTACTCACAAAAAATCGCTTTAAAACAAGTGTAAAAGCGGAATTTATCAATCTTTTTCACGATTATTTTCAAAATGGCGGCTTCCCCGGATTTATCAAAAGCAATGATGAACTAATGTTGAAAACGCTTTATGAAAATATCCTTTATCGTGATATAATGGTACGCAACAACATCACAAATGAAAAGGAAATCAAACTGTTGATGTCCTGGCTCGCCGGAAATTTCGCTCGATTGTCCACCAATAGCGAATTAGCGGAAATCATTGGCATTAAAAATCCTACAACCGTAAAAAAGTACTTAGGATTTCTGGCAGATAGCTATTTGGTTTTTCAAACAAGTAAATATGATTATTCCTTGTCAAAACAAATTCTGAATCCTAAAAAATCCTATTTCATTGACAACGGAATGGTGCGTAGAGTGGGTTTTAGTTTTTCGGATAATTCAGGACATCTGCTTGAAAATCTAATTTTTATAGAACTGCTAAGACGAGGAAAAGAAATCTATTATCATCACAAAACCAACGAGTGTGATTTTGTCATCACAGAAGATAAATCAGTAGTTTCCGCCATACAGGTTTGCTACTCCTTTTCATCTGACAAAGTCAAAAAACGAGAAATCAACGGTTTACTTGAAGCGTTAAATACTTACAACTTACCATCGGGATTAATCATTACCGATGATACCGAAGAAGCAATCATCATAGAAGACAAAATGATACAAATAATGCCCGGTTGGAAATGGTTACTTGAATAATTTCCCCTAATCTTTCGACGTCTTCATTTTCAAAGCTAAAATCGAAGTCCTCAAAACCTGCACCCTCCCCTATTTATAGGATTGTACGGCGATTCATTCCGATTAGTTTTGCTTAATCAAAACTTTTTTAGAATGAAAAAATCAATCACAATCATCCTGCTCCTCATCGGCTTGCACAGTCAGGCTCAGCTTACGTTCAACAGTATGAACGGAATTGAATTGGAAATGGAACTTACCAAGATCGAAAAAATGGCAGGAACAAAAATCATTACCAAAGACGATTGGACGCCGGTTTCCGTAAAAATTAAGGGCGCCGAATTGATGATTATTTTTCACACTTGGACTGATGGCACTAAGATAGTTTACAGTATGAGCAGCACATCGCCTCAACTGAAAACAGACAAAGGAATCGGTATGGGCAGCAGCTTACAAGATATTCTGAATGCCTATTCCAATTCTGGTTGTGTGCTCATCAAAAACAGAAATTTTCTGGATGATGGCGAAGAAAATGCTGACCAATTGGTGTATCTATATTCCAAACGCAGCGACAGTTATTATAACTACCTCTGTTTTTGTTTGATGAATGGCAAAGTATCAAAAATCATCGTGGGCAGAACGGAAGATTGTCTATAAAATTATTCCATAAAAACCAATTCAAGATGAGCAAATTTTATTTACTCCCGATTTTACTACTGTTTTGTATCACTTCCTGTCAAAATAAAAACGGGGAGACTGAAACAATTGCGGCAAAAGAACAAATCCCCGACATGGATACTGCTGTTGTGCTGGCAGCATTTGAAGAGTTGAAAAACGACTCTGCTTTTATCAAAAATTGTGTGGAATTTCAAAACGGAGTAAGCCATATTTCTTTCTATAATGACGAACGGCCTCTACCAATCGGCGATATCAACCAAGATGGCGAAACAGATGCACTGATACCTTTTGAAGTAGCATACGTAAGCAATTATAGTCGCTACAGTAAATTGTATTACGCCATATTGCTGAATCAAAACGGAAAATTGAATTGGATTGGCAATTACGACCGGGAGAATTTCCCATCGTCCTATTATTATCCCAATCAGGTGCTTAGCATCGAAAAAATAGAAAAAGAATCCATTAGCGGATACATCAGCGAAACTTCTTTTAGTCCCAAAACGCCCGTAATACTGGAATATCATCCCGACGAAATCACTTTTCACGAACTGAAAACCTACAACTATTATTGGCATTATGACGACTTAAAATGGAACGGAAAACTTCCGCTCCATGCGCCGAAAAAAGAAATACTGGGCCTGTTTGGGCAACCCGACAACATCACCGATTTCTTTTCAGATTGTAATTACAACAACGGCCCCAAGAAAGTCTATCATTACGGAAATTTGGAATTGGTTTTTAATGAAAAAGAAATTTTGGAAAACGAATCATACCGTGTTGATAACGATTTGAAGGTATCCATCCAATATCAAAATATAAAATTAGACCACAATACCACCTATGAAGACATACGAAAATTATCTCCTGAAATCCTACAACAGCAACCTATATTTCCTGAAGATGAGGAAAAAGCGACCGACCGCTCGTACAAAACCATTTACATTCCGCTTCATCAAAAAATAACGGACAATAATTACTTCGATTCTAACTGGGTAATCTTGTACTTTAAACAAAATCATTTAGAAAAAATAGTAATTCCGGAAGGCGATTGCGGCATATAACAACAGTAAAACAACAACGATGAAAAGCATTTTTTACACAGTAATCATGGCCGTTTTGTTGGGCGCTTGTCAGACAAAGGAAAAGCCAAACGAAGAAGCACAAGCGACCGTTGCTGCCGATTCCACCCAATATTTTGCCGATTTACATTCGGATGAAGTCTTAAAAGCGATGATTAAAGACGATGCGCCTCATCCTCAAAAGGTAATCGTTAGCTCCTTTGTCATCGATTCTATGAGCGTTTGGACCGACGGGAAAAACGCATTTTACAATACCGTTGAAGTTTTCCCTTTCGATTCACTGAATAAAAAAGCGGTGGTTGTTTTTGCCAATTATTGGGGTGAAAAGCAGGCAGATCATTACAAGATTGAAGACAATCAAAACTCCGGCCCGACCTTGTTTTATGGCGTTTACGGTTACAAAGAAAACAAAGGTTGGTATTTGCTGAAAAAAAGCAATGCAAGTTTCAGTGAAGAATATGGCAATTACGGGTATAACGGAATGATAGGCAATATCGGTTTGATACAATCCGGTAAAGAGCGTTATGCTTTGGTTTTTGCAAATACAAATTATGGAGAAGGTTACGAGGTATCCGGAGTTTCCTATTACGACATTACGCTGGGAAGATCTGTATTTGAACTTTCGGAGACCACCTCCAACCGTGAAACAGTTGCAGAAGATGAGGCTTTTGAATTTAGTTTTTCGGCGCAATTTATTCCTTCCGACAAAGATCATTTCGATTTGGAAATTAATTATGAAGGAACACATTACGCACCGGTTAAAGACGAAGATTATGACGCGCCTTCAGAAATCGTACCTTTCAAACAAAAGGTGATTTATCGTTTCGATACGATAAGAGGAATGTATGTTCAATTAAAATAAGTAAATTATGAAAAAGATAATTCTTTTTTTCCCTTTACTGTTGTTGTCGGCTTTTGCATTTGCGCAAGGCTTCATCGTCAATAAAATGACGGCGGATATCTTCTTAAATGCAGAAGGTTATTTTGATGTGGTTGAAAATTACGAGCTTGAATTTACGCAAGCCAAACACGGCATCTTTCGCAATATTGTTACCGAATATGAAGTTGCCAATTCTGAAGGAAAAGTCGAGAAAAGAAAATTAGTCATTCAAAACATAGACGTGGTGGGGCATCCGTTTGAAGTTTCATCGAAATTAGAACAACGGCTCAACAAAAATATCGAAATTAAAATCGGCGATAAAAACAAACTCCTTACCGGA
>Ga0206107_1000474_pt1 | contig 16651 bp, 11 predicted proteins | sample 2B0metagenome_FD_148652 | JGI IMG/M metagenome (GOLD analysis project Ga0206107, IMG submission 148652) | Enriched microbial communities from leaf-cutter ant dump, University of Wisconsin, Madison, United States - 2B0 | ecosystem: Environmental > Terrestrial > Nest > Insects nest > Nest dump...
TCCATACACCATTACATGCAAAAATCATCATGACAATGCAAAATTGATCCCCAATTTATGCCGGATCCCCGCATTTCCAGACTCCTGCAATGTGGGTCTTTTATTCAACTCTAACTCTCCAACAACGTCCTTTGAAAAAAAGGGGGAATAAAAAGGGGTATTTTAAAAGACAAAGGGTATACCATGAGCCTGCATCCAGGCAGTAAGAACACCAGCAATAAGGCCAAAAAGGTGGCCTTCCCAGGATACGCCCTTACGCAGCGGTAATATGCCAAAGAATATCCCTGCGAAGTAATATAAACAGATGAACCCCAGGATAATCACGGTAATGCCGCCCTGCTCGTACATGTTAAAGACGAGGTAGCTCCAATAACCCGTGATGACTGCGCTGGCGCCGACATGAATAGCCGGCCGGCCAAAAAGCCATGTCAGGGCGCCGCTAATCAGGATAATATTGATACTTGCTGGTATCCAGCGATGACCTGCAAAAATCATCATGAAATCCAATAACACAAATAACGGGATAGCATTGAAAAAAAGGTGGTTAAAGTTGGCATGCAAGAAAGGTGCAAAAATGATGCCCGGCAGCCCTATCATTTTCCTTGGATAGATCCCCAGCGCCAGCAGACGATAGTGAGAGATGCTATTGAGAATATGAATGACCAGTAAGGCTCCCAGCAGAAGAAACAATAAATGGAGATGTGCCTGAGTTTGAATAACAATGTTACTAAGTGCGTTGGTGATATTTTCTAACATATTTTCCCCGTGTGTGTAATCTGAATGGTGTTAATTTTACAGAGAAGATTCATTTTGGCAAGTTTGATAATAATAGAATCATTAACATTTACCTGATCAGGCTCCCGAATGAGCCGATTATTTTCTGTCATGGCTAATGAATAACCTCGTTCAAGCGTTGCAAGAGGACTGATAATCCTTAATGCGGTAATGGCTTCGGCAAAACGCTTTTGTTGGCAATGAAGCAGGCTGAGTATGGTTTGGTTGAGACGATCAGTATATTGAGATAATTTCATCTGTGATTGATGAAGCTGCCGAATGGGGTTGCATTGGTTCAGTTGTGAGGATAGTTGTTGAAGATGCCATTTTTTTCTGGAAAGTTGTTGCTCTAATGAGTGTTTTAGCGTCCAGAGCAAATGATCCAGTTTTTGCCATTGAGTTTGTACATTTTCGGGTAACTGAAGCAGAATTTTCTGGAAAAAATGTAATTCCTGACGTTTCCTGTCGAGAGTGTGTTGAAGAGTTAATTGTCCCCGATGAAGGAATTGAAGCATTTGCTTAAGCCAATCCTGTTGGTTGGGTGTTACTGTTTCAGCAGCAGCAGTGGGTGTAGACGCGCAAACATCGGCAACATAATCGGCAATGGTGGTATCAATCTGATGTCCAATACCTGTAACAATGGGGATTTCGCTGTTAAAAATAGCCCAGGCGACGATTTCTTCATTGAATGGCCATAAGTCTTCTGTAGAGCCTCCGCCTCTGCCTAAAATCAAGACGTCGCATTCACGCCTGCTATTGGCTGCATGCAGTGCTTTGGCGATCTTGGGAGCAGCTGTTTTGCCTTGAACTTCTGTGGGGTAGATGATAATTCTGGCAGCGATAAAACGTCTTTTAAGGGTTGTCAGAATATCACGGATGGCAGCGCCTCTGGGCGAAGTAATGACGCCGATGGTGCGGGGTACAGAAGGCAGTGGCCTTTTAAATTGGGTGTCAAATAACCCCTGAGCCGCCAGTTTTTGTTTCAGCTTTTCAAATTCGATCTGCAGCAGCCCTAAACCAGCATCTTCCAACCGTTGGATGTTCAGTTGATATTCGCCGCGCGGCTGATAAAGCCCTACTTTAGCCAGAGCCAATACCTGTTTTCCATTTTCTGGAGGAAAGGCTTGTGCATTGCCCGCAAAAAATACACAGCGCACCTGACTGTCTTCGTCTTTTAGCGAAAAATAGTAGTGTCCGGAAACTGCTTGTTTGACATTGGAAATTTCACCTTGTATCCAAATCCATCCCAAATGGTTTTCCAGGAGTGTTTGTGTTGCCCGATTCAGACGGGTAACTGTGTAGATGTTTTCTTTAGAAAGCATGCCAGGTGCTCATTAACATTCAATCACGTTAACGGCCAGGCCGCCTTGAGAGGTTTCTTTATAGATACGGTTCATGTCTTTGCCGGTTTGCATCATGGTTTTTATCACCTTATCGAGTGATACTTTATGCTGCCCGTCTCCAATAAGCGCCATTCTGGCTGCATTGACAGCCTTGACAGAACCCATTGCATTACGTTCAATACAGGGGATCTGTACCAATCCTGCTACGGGATCACAGGTCATGCCCAGGTGGTGTTCCATGGCAATTTCTGCGGCGTTTTCAATTTGTTCAATACTGCCGCCTAACGCTGCTGTTAGTCCGGCGGCAGCCATGGATGAAGCGACGCCGACTTCTCCCTGGCATCCTACTTCGGCGCCGGAAATGGAGGCACCGGTTTTATACAAAATACCGATAGCTGCTGCAGTAAGGAAATATTCAATAATACCTTCTTCAACAGTCAATTGTTTGGAGTGATGGGCTGACTGATAATATTTCATTACCGCAGGGATAATACCGGCTGCACCGTTAGTTGGTGCGGTAACAATTCTTCCGCCTGCAGCATTTTCTTCATTGACAGCCATGGCGTATAAATTCAGATAATTCATGACGTCATCCTGTTCGTAACTTGAAGGAATTCCCTGGTGTTGAATGAGCTTTTTATACAAATCAGGTGCACGGCGTTTAACGTTTAAACCCCCTGGAAGAATCCCGTCAGCATGGCAGCCTTTCTCAATACAAGCTTCCATGACGCTGGCAATTTTAAGAATGCCGGTTTTAATCGCTTCATCATCACGCCAGATGCGTTCATTGGCCATCATGATTTCGCTGATTTTGAGATGGTTATTCCGGCAATGTGTCAGCAGTTCTTCGGCTGTTTTAAAAGAGTAGGGAACTGATTTGGAATCAGGAGATAGGCCGAAATTTTCATCCTTGACGATAAACCCGCCGCCAATAGAATAATAGATTTCACTCAGCAAGCAGATATTTTCCTTATCATAGGCGCTGAAACGCATGCCGTTGCTGTGCTTCGGGAGAAATTCAGCTTGATGAAACAATAAGTCTTTTTTATAATGGAAAGGGATATTTTTTTTTCCATTCAAAAAAAGTTCATTTTGCTGCCTGATTGCTTCCATGCGGGGAAGCATGGTTTCTGGAATGACTGTTTCGGGTTTTTTTCCTTCCAGGCCATTCAGTATGGCCTTATCAGTGCCGTGCCCCTGGCCGGTAAGCGCCAGAGAACCGTAAAGGTCAACCTGAACGCGAGAAACGTCTTCCAATTGTTCAACCAGATTTTCGGAAAATTCACACGCGGCGTACATAGGTCCGACGGTGTGTGAACTTGATGGCCCAATTCCAATGGAGAATAAATCAAATAGACTGATGCTCATAATGTGTAGTTCTTGGTAGTGTAGTAATGGTAAATGATAATATCTCAATTGTATCAGGGTTTTGTTTATTTATAAATTCGAATAGGTCTGAGGAGCTGCCTGGGTCGTATCTTTCTCAACCTTAAACGGATATAATTTAACCATTGCATAAATAATACAGCACTGATGCGCATTGCAATACTGCTGAGGCAGTAACTCTATTTTTTTACCCTGGAGCACGGTTATGACGTATACAAAGAAACAACATCACTATATTAATACGTTCATGCAGCATATTGATGTGATTGTGGAGCAGTTAAAGCATTTACCAGCTGACTCGCTGGATATTGCTTTGGAGAGAGCTAACCGCGTGGTTAGTACAGCTGTTGCAGGAATGAATATTACCACTGCTGTTTTAGGCACGGCAGGTGTTGCCCTTGCCTTACCTACGATGGGGTTAAGCCTTTCGACAGCTGTAGCAGGCATTACGCTTATTCGATCAGGTAATGGAGTGTACCAGTTGGTGAAACAGCAATTTCAAAGTGATGAGCCTCAACCGCTTTCTCCCGACGAGCTTGATGCAGAAGAAAGATTATTGACCTTAAAAATTCTCAGCAGGGAAGTTGCCTGTGCAGCTGCTTCAGTCTGCTATCGCCATATCATTGAAGCCATTGCCTCTGCCCAGGGCGTGGCACAATTTGCCCGATATGGTGCAGCCCGCGCCATGAAAATCATCTATCCTTCATTGGATTCTCAGCCGCCAACAGCAGAAGTCGTACTGGATTATTTATGTCAAAGTGCCAGACGTCCTCAACAGACGATTGCTGTGGAAGAAAGATGCCGTTCCCGCTCACGATTTGGCCGGCATTATTATGCCAAATGGGCTTATGCACGTCCAAGAGCTGCCAGTTTCACTCTGTCCAGTACAGGAGAATTGGAATGGGTATTTTATGCCTCAGCCAGGGAAGCTTTACCCTGGGAAGAGAGGTTTTTTGAGAATACCACTTTGGCGAAATACGGTTACGCGGTCTTAGGTGAAACCTCATTAGCTGCCTATGTGGAACGCCAAAAGGCTCAGCCGTTAACCGGTGCTTCCCTGGATGCTGTAAAACCTTATCTCTGTGCCGGTTACCGCGTTACCCGTACAGAAGTGGAGGTATATCTCAATGCCTTCCGTTCTTATCATACAGCATTGAGCTTTAATGATTACCTGAGCGAACGTTTTCATATTCGCATTATTGCTGAATGTCATGATGAGAGGCTGAAAGGCCTGGATCTACGGCATGGCGATTTTTCTGGAGTCAATTTTCGCCGTGCTAATTTAGAGGAATGCCTGCTCGAAAACAGCCGGTGGACAGGTGCGCATTTAGACGAGGCGCGTTTCGGCGGATTATCTGAACCGACGTTATTGACAGGTGCTTTTTTTAATGCAGTAACGGCTGAAAGAAGCTGTTGGGTCAATGTGGATTTTTCGGGATCGGAATTCTCGCAGTCATTGATGAATGGAGCGCGTTTAAAATCATGCAGGCTGTTTGCTGTATTTCCGCTAAACAGTATGTGGGAAGGTGTTATCCTGGAAGACATGCCAAGACCAGATGATTTTACACAGCGTTTAAATGAAGAAGCGCAGGCGCGGCGCCGATTGGAGCAAGAAGTAAGCGTATTGGCCAAGAGACTGGAAGAAAGTAAAAGCGATGAGGCATTAACTCAAGGCAGGGAGGAGTTTGTGCGCCTGGTTACAGCACTTCAACATCAACAGCCTGTTTCTTCCATGATTACCCTTTGGGATCCGCAGGAAGTTTTCCCCAATGCTGAGGAAGATGATGTTAGCCAATCCGATAATTTCTCCGAAAGTACCCAATGGCTGCCTATAGAAGATACAGCCTTACTGGAAGGTAAAAGCAGCGAAAGAGAAGAGGTAAACAGGATATCTGTTGCTGATCCCTCGCAGCTGCCGTTTGACAATGCAGAAGATTATTTTAATCGAGGTCTGGCTCATGGCGCAGTCAATCGTCATGAAGAAGCCATAGCGGATTTTAGTGAAGCGATTCGTCTGAAGCCTGATGATGCAGAAGCCTATTATAACCGAGGTTTTGCTTATTTCAAACTCAATCGTCATGAGGAAGCCATAGCGGATTATAGTGAAGCGATTCGTTTGAGGCCGGATTTTGCAGAAGCTTATTTTGGCCGAGGTGGGGTTTATTTCGGAGTCAAACGTCATGAAGAAGCCATAGCGGATTGTAGTGAAGCGATTCGTTTGAGGCCGGATTTTGCAGAAGCTTATAATAACCGAGGGGTGGTTTATGGCGACCTCAATCGTCATGAGGAAGCCATAGCGGATTTTAGTGAAGCGATTCGTCTGAAGCCGGATTTTGCAGAAGCTTATTTTGGCCGAGGTGGGGTTTATTTCGGAGTCAAACGTCATGAAGAAGCCATAGCGGATTGTAGTGAAGCGATTCGTTTGAAGCCGTATTATGCAGAAGCTTATTTTGGCCGAGGTTGGGTTTATAGTGAAGTCAATCGTCATGAAGAAGCGATAGCGGATTTTAGTGAAGCGATTCGTCTGAAGCCGGATTATGCAGAAGCTTATTATAACCGAGGGGTGGTTTATGGCGACCTCAATCGTCATGAGGAAGCCATAGCGGATTATAGTGAAGCGATTCGTCTGAAGCCGGATTATGCAGAAGCTTATAATAACCGAGGGGTGTTTTATGGCAGGCTCAATCGTCATGAAGAAGCGATAGCGGATTTTAATGAAGCGATTCGTCTGAAGCCGGATCATGCAGAAGCTTATTTTAACCGAGGTTGGGTTTATAGTGAAGTCAATCGTCATGAGGAAGCGATAGCGGATTTTAGTGAAGCGATTCGTTTGAGGCCGGATGATGCAGAAGCTTATTTTAACCGAGGTCTGGCCTATGTCAAAGTCAATCGTCATGAAGAAGCGATAGCGGATTTTAATGAAGCGATTCGTCTGAAGCCGGATCATGCAGAGGCTAACAATAACCGTGAGTTGGCCTATAAAGCGTTCAATCGCTTTAAGGAAGCGGCAGAGAAAGAAACAGGGTCAGTGGGATTAGATAGTACACCTTCGTTGGGTAGTCATCCAAGTACGATCTTTGCTCCAGTGCTGGAAGAAGGCTTACCTGTCCATAAAGAGAATACACAAGTCAATGAGAATAGCAGCCGCTTATAGCCTGTTGATAGAGAGGTGTCTCTCAGTCCTGAGGTATCCCCTCATAAGCTAAGGCGAAGCGAGCATTATTTCCCCTCTCGAAAGCTGAGACGAGCGAGCACTCTTTCCCCTCTCCTCCCGCCGAAGCGCAAGCGGAGGCGAGGTGGGAGAGGGTTAGGGTGAGGGGGTTATTAATTATTGTCGCGAAGCGACACCTTGTTTAGGCGTAAAATTTAAACGCCAATTGCCTTTAGAGCATGATATTGCCGATTTTGTTTGCATCGAGAAACGGCTTATTATCGAGTTAGATGGAGGGCAGCACCAAAACAATCAGGCCTATGATCATATCAGGACGCAATATTTTAATAGCATTGGATTTAAAGTCATCCGTTTCTGGAATCATGAAGTATTCGGTCAATTACTTGCAGTGATAGAGGTCATTGAGCGTCATTTAAATGGTGTCGCTTCGCGACAATAATTAATAACCCCCTCACCCTAACCCTCTCCCACCTCGCCTCCGCTTGCGCTTCGGCGGGGGGAGAGGGGAAAGAGTGCTGCTCTTTCAGCGGGAGGAGGAGGGGGAAATAATGCTCGCTTCGTCTCAGCTTTCGAGAGGGGAAAGAGTGGTGTTCTCTTTCAGCAGGAGGAGGGAAAAATAGTGGTGCTCTCCTTCATGCACGATCTAGCACCATGCTGCTCAAAAAAAACAGTAAAAATAAACCCCTTATGCTATGAGGGGATCAGTCAGCCCTCAGTCCTGTTTTCAGAAAGGGAAAAACAGGAAATCGAATTCCTTCCTTTGAAAAGAGGCTGAGAAGGAGGCTGCTCTGCACTCGGCTGCGTGGCGCCTCGTTCTCTTTTGAAATACTCGAGTATAACATAGCATTTTCAAAGATCACGGGTATACAGGCTGCCCCTTTTCAAAAGAGGCAGCCGATCCGCTTAGCAACTCTCCTCTCCAGAGAGGCGGCAACAAAAAGAATTAATTGTGTAGAAGTCTTTGGCTCAAATATTTTTAATAGCAGCGATTCCTTTATCAGCTTGAAAAGATCATGTGCCCATTTGAGGGTTAGTACTATCATCATTTTCTTTCTTATGACCTTGGAGCATATCATTTCGGCATGATGCAGTACCAGTTATACCAAATACAGAAGCATTCCAGCGAGTTAGCCTGTTTGTCGGGTTTTGTTTGTTGTTTGCATCTTCCGAACTTTCTGCTGCAGCAACAACACCAGATATACCCAATAGAGGATCAGGCCTGCTAGTTAGCGTGTTTGCCGGGTCTTGTTTGTTGTTTGCATTTTCCGGATTTTCTTCTGCTACCACTGACCCTGATTTCCAGTCTCTTCCTGATAAGGCTCTGCTAATAATATCAGTATTCGCGATATCACCGCCAAATGTTGCTTGTCTGTTGTGGCTTTTATTCTCAGGAGGATAGAGTGTAGCTTTAGGAGTAGAATCAGGAGTAGGTGCTCCCTCAGTGCATCCATCAATTTCTTGCGGCGGTTGTACAAGGTCAGTAAGCGGGGATTGGTTATAAGATTCCTGCTGAGTTTGTGTTTTTTCTTCTGGTGTATCGTCATCGCAATCAGTATCATCAATGTCATTTATGTCTGATGTTGATAGAGGAGTAATAGGAGAGGATGCTCGAGAATCAGAAGGATTAGAGATTGTTCCAGAATGTAGTATTACACTGGTTGGAGAGCTAGATATATGCGATTTTGTTGGTTTAGCAGCTTCTGACGATATTTTAATTGCCACTGGAACGAGGAGGGGGAGGACTGTTGCTCGTGCGTTCTCGGATTCAATTTGAGACTCAAGGTTAGCAGGTTGTTTCTCTTCTTCGTTTTCCTCTCTTTCTATAACAGAAGTTGTTGGGATAGATTGAGAGGAGGGGGCGGGAGTCTCGACGAGAGTTGAAGCAGGAGCATCCGCATGGGCAGGGGTTAATACGCTTTCTTTACTATTATTGGTTTCTGCTGGTGCCTGGTATTGCAGGTTACGAGGAGGTAACTGCTCTTGTATAAAAGTTTCTGTAACTACTACAGCGAGTTCAAATACCCCCAATATTCTGCTTTTTCTTTTTTCAAAAGAGCTTAGGGCAGTCCCCAGGAATTTTTTGTTTTTTCCGTCATTTACATAAGCCCATAAGTCTCTAAGACGGGTAATCTCGTTTAAATCGTCAATATGTTTTTGTACTTCTTTGGCAATTGTTTTACCCTGATTGCCGGAGGAAGAAGGATTTTGTGATTCTGTGCTTTGGGTGGAATCAGTAGCTACGGCACCGATCATGCACCTTTTTAGGCATTCCAGGAGAGTTATTTTGGTTTCTATAGTGGATCTTGCCGTCAAGCGTGTCCTGAGATACTCAAGCGGACTGCTGAGTATTTCACTCCAGGTTTTTCGCTGATCGCGAAAAGCCAAATTCTCTTTCAACATCTGCAGGCTTTCATTACATCGTTTAATGACTAATTGTGCTGCAGATATGATAGATTTTGATTTTTCTTCTGCTGAGTTGGGTAATTTATTGATCACGGCAATATCGGTGTTAGAAAGGTAGTTTCTTGCTGGTTCAGAAGTATCTGCCAGTATTGTTTCTATCTTTGGAGACTTTAGAGAATCTAGTTCGGCTTCTCTGCCGGTTATCTTATAGTAAAAGCGTAAGCATTCTTCAAAGAAAGTCCATGGAACAAATTCTCTGCGCCAGGAGTATATTAAAGACAATACCGATATAGTGCCTGCTGCTATTAGCAGAGGTGCTATTGCGTAGGGAGCACCGATACAAATACCGAGAAGAGCGATACCATAAAAAAGTGAGGCTGCGCCATTGATAATTCTTTTAACTATCTGGTTACCATGGCGGATACGAGCATTAATATCATTGGAGCGCATATAAAGGGCAAGGTGGTATACGATGTGCCCCAGGCAGATAGCGGCATTTGCCAGTAATGCAGCTGTGCCGATGATGAGAAGACTTCCAAACATGGCTGTAACAAAGGCCAGGCCAAAAGTGACTAGAACAATCCCGGCAACGATGCTGGTAACGAGTACCGCAAAGTTATTGAGCCACTTGATGAGTTTATTACCGCTGACGTTATTGGTTACTTTAAATTGGAGAATATGCAGGAATAAGCGTGTCAGGCTTTGAAAAATTCTTACTACCAAAGCAGCGAAAGCTCCGGACAACAAGATCAAAAGCTGTAGAGGATCACCCCCTAAACCGCTGAGGATTGCAATAGCCCAGGATTGGCCGCTGCTGATGCCCCATCCCAGAACAGTAGCGGCGCCTGTAATAGCACTTAAGATATTCAGTAAACCGGATGTCTTGTCCGTCATTTCATCAACAATGAACTCTTCGCGAAATTCAGTACTGGGCGGGGTGCCGTCGGGGTTTAGGCCGCGAAACTTGTTATAACCCCGGGTAATCCAGTTTTTAAACTTACTGAACTGTCTGACTACCCATATCGGGGTGTCTGTTACTGGGGAAGGAGGAATTTCGGGGGAATGTTGTCCTGTGCTCCCTCCAGAAGAAGGAGTTTCTGTTGATGGAGGGGGGTCCATTTCCCCCGTTGATTCCATTGTTAAACTATTATTATCCATACTATTGGAAGACATCATATGACTAACCGCCTTTTTAGGAAAATTGGTTATTGTTGTTTCTTGTAATTACCATCATACAAGACAAACCTTAACTTAATATTAAGTACTTTACTTCCATCATATTGAAAATCAGCGGTTTTCTGTAAGAGGTTGGTTTTATCCTTACCTGAATTTACTTAAAAGCCTGAAAAACAAGGGTTTTTAAGTAAAATTCACCTCATACCGGAAAAGACACTGCCTTTCAAAAAAGCATGATTCGTGATGATTATAGCACTGTTTTATTCACCGGGAAGAAGGGATAAAAAATATTTTTTGAATTAAATGGGCCAGATATAAAATTACTTTAAAATTCAAAGGGTTCTATTTATGATAGGGATGGTGGTGGATGATGCACCAGGAGCGGTAAATAGCTTCTGCAACAAAAAGCCTTACCAATGGATGGGGGAAGGTGAGAGGTGAGAGGGACCAGCGTTGATGAGCCTGTTTAAGGCATTCAGGCGAAAAACCTTCAGGACTGCCGATTAACAGGCTGATATTGAAGCCTTCCTTCAGGAATTGTTCCCATTGTTTAGCCATGGCTTCTGAGGACTCAAAACTTTTGCCTTTAGCGTCCAGAGCAATGATTTTATCATTTCTAGGCACAGCTTCCAGCATGGAGCGGCCTTCTGCCTCAAGAAGGGGGGCAATGGGCATTTTAGGAGAGCGGTTAAGGAGAGGGATGGCCTTTAGCGTCAGAGAAAAATTGGAGGGCAGACGTTTTTGGTAGGAAAGAAATCCTGTTTCGACCCAGGAGTCCATTCGATCGCCCATGGCAATTAACGTGATTTTCATAAGGATGGTGAAGGAGGTTTTGCCTGCCAGAGTGATTCCAGGTCATAAAAAGCTCTCACAGCGGGCAGCATGATGTGAATGAGAATATCGCCGCAGTCAACAAGGATCCATTCGCCGTTTTCGTAGCCGGATAAGCTCAACGGCGATTCGTTGTTAAGTTTGAGCTGCTCAACAATTTTATCCGCGATAGCCTGAGCGTGACGTTTTGCACGTGCAGTGACAATCCACATTCCGTCAGCAATCACTGAGCGTTTGCGTGTACTGACATAAATGGGATCAATGGCTTGCATCTCATCGAGAATCGTGGTAATCAGTTGTTTTAAGGGTGTTGATTTCATGTATAATGCTTCTTAGAGTTTAAAAAAATAACAATTTGATAGGTTTTAACAATAATTTCATTTTTTTGCAAATTATATCAAAAAAGCAGTAGTAAAAAATCATAATATCGTCTATTAATTAAGGTAAGAGGCAGGAAAAATGAGCATTGATGTTATAAGGGAGAAAAGGGAGTTACCGGAACATGAGACTCTTGAGCCGGAGCTTAAAGAGCCGAAGATGTATAGAGTATTCTTGCTGAATGATGACTATACACCGATGGAGTTTGTCGTAAAGGTATTGAAGGCTTTTTTCTTATTGACGGAGGAAGCTGCGGTGATGATAGTACTGCAAGCCCATACCCAAGGGAGAGGAATGTGTGGAGTGTTTACCCGAGAGATTGCTGAAACAAAAGTTTTTCAGGTCAATCAGTTTTCGCGAAGTAATGAACATCCATTACTTTGCTGCATGGAGCCTGAACAATAATTGTTTCGTGAGGAGTGTAAAATGCTGAACAAAGATTTAGAATTGACTTTAAAAATGGCATTTGAAGATGCCAGAATAAAAAAACACGAATTTGTCACAGTAGAGCATTTGTTGTATTACCTATTGGATAATCCTTCCGCAGGTAGTGTATTGTCGGTGTGCGGTGCTAATCTGGATGCTTTGCGGCAGGATTTGGCCAGCTTTATTGAAAAGACCACGCCTATTATTCCTCAAACAGATTCGGAACGCGAGACTCAACCGACATTAGGTTTTCAGCGGGTGCTGCAAAGGGCGGTATTTCATGTGCAATCAGCAGGCAAAACAGAGGTGAATGGAGCCAATGTTTTAGCGGCCATTTTCAGTGAACAGGAAAGTCAGGCAGTGTTTTTGCTGAGAAAAGAAAATATTACCCGACTGGATGTCGTTAATTGCATTGCTCATGGACGCCCGCAGTTTCCTCCTCATCGTGAGGATCTTACTGAGCAGTTGCGGCCGCCGGTAGATGAAGAAGGGGAAAACAGCACTGAAGCAGGACATTCAGTATTGACGAATTACTGTGTTAATTTAAATCAAAAAGCGATGCTAGGGCAGGTTGATCCTTTAGTGGGGCGCAGCGAAGAAATTCAGCGGACTATCCAGATCCTCTGCCGCCGGCGCAAAAATAATCCTTTACTCGTAGGGGAGGCTGGTGTAGGTAAAACAGCAATTGCAGAAGGATTAGCCAAGCGGATTGTTGATCGTGAAGTACCAGAATCCATTGCACATTGTGTTATTTATTCATTGGATTTGGGTGCGTTGCTTGCAGGCACAAAGTATCGCGGGGATTTTGAAAAGCGGTTTAAAGTGCTGCTTAATCAAATGAAAGAAGAGCCGGGTGCTGTTTTGTTTATTGATGAAATTCATACAATTATTGGAGCTGGAGCGGCTTCTGGCGGTGTAATGGATGCTTCCAACCTGATTAAGCCGTTGCTGGCAAATGGTGAATTAAAATGTATTGGTTCAACGACTTATCAGGAATACCGTGGTATCTTTGAGAAAGATCATGCGCTGACCCGCCGGTTTCAGAAGATTGACATCAGTGAGCCGAGTGTTGAAGAAACATTTGAAATTCTTAAGGGTTTGAAAAATCGTCTTGAAGCCCACCATAACGTCAAGTTCTCTCTTCAGGCCATGAAGACAGCTTCGGAATTGGCAGCCAAGTATATTACTGACCGATTTTTACCGGATAAAGCCATTGATATTGTGGATGAAGCTGGTGCTTACCAGAACCTTCTGCCTGCAAACAAACGCAGAAAGGTGATAGGTGTTGCCGAAATTGAGGCAATTGTTTCTCGTATCGCCAGAATACCTGTCCAGAAAGTATCGTCTGATGATAAAGAAGTTTTAAGCGGCTTGGAGCGGAATTTAAAATTGTTGGTGTATGGCCAGGATCAAGCCATTGAAGCGTTGGCTTCTTCGGTTAAATTGGCGCGTTCAGGATTGCGGGATCCTTACAAACCGATAGGCAGCTATTTATTTAGCGGTCCTACGGGCGTTGGGAAAACGGAGGTTACTCAACAGTTGGCTAATGTACTGGGAGTTCCTCTGGTGCGTTTTGATATGTCAGAATATATTGAAAAGCATACTGTTTCTCGTTTGATTGGTGCTCCTCCAGGTTATGTAGGTTATGATCAGGGCGGGTTATTAACAGAAGCGATTACGAAACAGCCGCACTGTGTGCTCCTGCTGGATGAAATTGAAAAGGCGCATCCAGAAGTTTTTAATCTGCTTCTGCAAGTCATGGATCATGGAACACTAACGGATACCAATGGCCGAAAAGCAGATTTCCGCCATGTGATTCTGGTAATGACCACCAATGCCGGAGCCAATGAAATGAGCCGGACTTCATTGGGTTTTTCAACGCAGGATCATTCTACGGATGGAAAAGAGGCTGTGAATCGTCTGTTTACACCAGAATTTCGCAACCGTTTGGATGCCATTATCAATTTTGTACCTCTGGATAAGAAGACGATTGATTTAGTGGTTAATAAATTCCTGATGGAGCTGGAGCATAAATTGGCAGAAAAGAATGTTACCCTTGAAGTTGACGAAGCTGCTCGGCACTGGCTGGCTGAAAACGGCTATGATAAAGCAATGGGAGCAAGGCCGATGGCACGGTTAATTCAGGAGAAAATTAAAAAACCGCTGGCGGAAGAACTTTTGTTTGGCAAGTTGACTTCTGGCGGTAAGGTAAAATTGACCGAAAAGGATAATGCTTTATTCTTTGAGATTGTTTCTTCCTGCTCAGTGCCTGTTTCTTCCTAAACCGGCCTTGAGAGAGAGTCCGAAGCCTTCTTTTTCCCCACACTTTCCCCTCACCCGCCCTCATAGGATTAGGGCGGTATATTTTCTGTTTTTTTGCACGTATTCCGTATGCGCTTCCCGTTTATTTCTCTTTACACCAGCACACCAAAAAATTATCAGGGGATGCCTAAGCCCTCTCCCGGTGCTACGCACCACCTTCTCTCGCAAAGCGGGAGAGGGTGCCCGACTAACCATGCAAATCAGAGGGTGCCCGAAGGGCGGGTGAGGGTAGATCAAAAGATCAGCGTACCTTTTTGAAATAGTCGGATGTAACTTTGCATTTTCAAAGAATGTAAGTATATTTATAATCCTTTATGACTTTATTAAAAGTATATTGATCTAATAAAATATTATTTGTATAATTATTTACTTGTTAATTTCCTATTTGCTGTTGGGACGGATTGCCATGCAGTTGTCTCAGGAGACGATGAAAAGCAAAATACTGACGGAACTCGTAAGCGTTTGCAGCCTCAAGAAGTTGGTCAATTGTCGGGGTTCTTTCAGACACTAAGGGTTGCAGAAGAAGAACAGCAACAAGAGAAGGCTGGCAGTGATAATAAACGTTTTCTCCCTGGAACTCCTCCCGTATAACTTATAATGCAGCTGTTTTATTATAAATCTTAATGTTGTTTTTAAGATCTTGTTGGATATATTCAATATTTATTGATCAGATAATATTGTTTTTGTATAATTCAATGCTTGCCAATTTCCTATTTGCTGTTGGGATGGATTGTCATAAGGTTGAGCCGGATTCTGACCGGCTTTGAGGATATTAATTAATTATTTTTAAGGGTTATTATGCCTACTAATTCAGATTATAATATAAGTGAAGTATCAAGTCCTACTAGCACCAGCAGTAGTACTACTGATGCTATGGAAGGGAATACTACGGAGAGACTGACGCTGGCTGCTTTGATTCTTGAGCGGCTTCCTAACATAAATCCAGATGCTCATAGAAACAAGCTATTCATTGTTGCACGATGTATAGAAGGATGTCCGGCAGCTATTCCTATTGTTGCTCGGATAATTATAGATAATCAATACTCACTTATTGAATTTGCAGATATATTCAATAATTTTATTAACATATTAAGTTTGCCGGACAATCAAGCAGAAGATATCAGATATAATGGGATTACAAAGAGTTATGAGGATTGGGGTAAACTTTGGGCTAATTTAATAAAATTTGCTTTGGAACACCAAGCCTATGAACTGCCTATGGACAATTATCGGGATAAGCTAAATTGTTTGTATGAGTGGCTGAAGTATTGGTTTGATTTTACGGCTTCTGATGAGGAAGAGGATGATGCAGTTAGCACTGAACAGGAAAGCAACGCCATATTGGAATTCGGCAAAAAAATGGCGGATATTTTTGCGGATTTAGGTAGTTTTGCAAGAAATGATGTGGAAGTGGCGAATGATGTGGAAGTGGCGAAAGTTGTGGCAGTGGCGACAGATTTTTATCATCAAGCTTGTAATTGCTTGGAGTGGATTATCCCGAGGTGTTTTGTTGCAAGTGACGACGTTGACAATGACATCGACATCTCTGAACTTGGTTTAAATTCTCTGGAGTTAATTGATGCGGATGTTTTGAATCGTCTGGGGGAATGGTATGGTGTACAAGGTGATTTACATAAGCTTCTAGGCGAGTATGGTAGTGTAGAATTCTTCTACAGTCAAAGAAAACGGTTCTATCAGAGCGCTAGAAATTATGCTGCTCTTGCCCAAATAGAATATGAAATAGCAGCGAAGATTCCTATAGAGAGAATAGAAAGAGCTGGAGATTTTGTGGAGGTGGATTCTAAGACTTTGGATGCTGCTTGGATAGCATATAAAAAAGCCTTACATTCTGCAAAAAATGCTGTTGAAGCTGTAGTTGATCAGGAACTGTGTGAATTACTGCACAAACTGGTTGCTGATGGATATGAATTACATACGAGTGAAGATATTCCAATACCGCTGAGTGAGAAGGATTATTATAAGAGTGAGTTTAAAGAGTATTTCAGCAGGGTTTTTGATCTGCCTGAGGATTTGCTGAGGAGAGTTTTTGTGGGATTTGAACAGGAGATGCTTCAGAATATAATTACTGCTTTAGAAGAATCAATAAAGGCAGGAGGAGATCGAGAGAGGACACTTATTAATGGTATTGCTTTATTAAATCATGTTTTACATGAGAAAGTTAATGGTGAAACTATCATTATAAACGTGCCAAATACGCCATTAACTCCGGCTGATAATGGGTATGGAGTTACTTGGGGAGATGATTCAAAAGGAGGAGATGCTGCTGCTCCTATTCCTGTGGATGTTCGAAATTTGCTGCCTGCACGTCTTACAGCTTTGCTGCAGGATGCAGGACAACACAACCACCAAACTGTTCCTGCTGATGCTCAAAATAGTGAATCAGAGGATAATAGCCCGGAAAATAATTTCTAAAAGCGGC